>Ga0181532_10003888_pt1 | contig 13288 bp, 9 predicted proteins | sample PEATcosm2014_Bin_33_FD_119768 | JGI IMG/M metagenome (GOLD analysis project Ga0181532, IMG submission 119768) | Peatland microbial communities from MTU Mesocosm Facility, Houghton, MI, USA - PEATcosm2014_Bin11_30_metaG | ecosystem: Environmental > Terrestrial > Soil > Wetlands > Peat | place...
CATAGGCGAGGCGGTTTGTGTCGCTCACGGCCCAGAGATTTAAAGGCCACACCGTTGAGCCGTACTTCATGTAGCGCACACTCCCGTCCACGTAGGCAAAATTGGAGCCGCCGGCATATTTCCCTTTTTGCACTACCGCATGGCAGCCCTGCTCGACCTTGTCCACGTCATTGCCGACGCCTTCGTCCAAATCCATGAAGTAGTCCATCGCAGGCGGCGACGGGAGGTTCTTCTTCTCGCCGAATATGAGGGTTTCCGAAGGATAGATTACCGACAGCTCCTTCATAGAGTAGGTGACCTCCAGAGCGTCCGCGATGTAGTCGTTCCAACCGTTGATCAAGTAGCTGCGGTTGGCCCAGTCGGTGGGTGCGGGGGAGATGCTGCTATTACCGGACAGCGGCGGGCCGCGCATGGCATCGGTAGGGCATAGGAGCATGTTCGTCGTGCGATAATACTCCTGCAACAGGGCCGGCCAACGCCAGGCATTGGTGGGGGAGCGCGGCGGATATAAGCCGTTGTTGTCATCCGCATACATCTTGAGCGACACCTCGATCTGCTTGATGTTGTTGCTGCACTTGATACGGTTGGCGGCCTCCTTGGCGCGGGCCAGCGCCGGCAGGAGCATGCTGGCCAGGATGGCGATGATCGCGATGACCACCAGCAACTCAATGAGCGTGAAGCCAAAGCCAGCCGCGAGGCGGCCCGATTCAGGCTGCCGCGCCGCGGATAGCCCCTTTCGGCCCATGATCCATGTACGATTGATGTTCCAACTCATAAAACTTCTGCGCGATACTCTCGAATAATCCCGCGCGCACGGCGTCAACCTCTTGCGCCTATGACACGCAAACAAGTGATCTTGATCGCGCTGGCCGTCCTGCTGGGCGGCATCTCGCTCTACCTGAACCAAGACTGGTTTGCCAAAGAGAATATTCAAATCTTTCACCGTTCCCGGCCGGTGCGTGGCGGAGTCTTCCGGCGCGGCAAGCGTGCGGACACCGATCAAGCGGTCGAACCGCTGTTCTTTTCTTTCGACCGCAAGCTCAGGCTCACATCGCTCAAAGTTATCCCCGTCCAGGAGATCGAGACTAACAAATATCCCCATCCAGTCTGGGACTTGGTCTCAGACTCTAATTCCATCCCGGTCAAAGACCTGCTCTACGGCATGCCTATCCACGGCATGCGACCGTCTGTAAAGGGCGCTACGGCCGAGCCGCTGGAGCCCGGCGTAAAATACCGGCTCCTGATTGTGGCCGGCTCGCGCAAAGCCGAGCACGACTTCGAACCCGTTGCACGCGCGCCCTGAACGACCGTAAGCAACAGTTTCCGTGCCAAAGTCCCCGGTGTTAGACGCATGGCGCCCGTACTCGGTTACACGGGAGAGGCCAGCCGCTGCTGGAGTGAAGGAGTTCGTCCTCTCAGGCGAGCGTCGGGATGGTTGCATTGGCCCACGGCATGATGCCGATCCGGGCAGCCGGGGCGAGACTGGGGAGCGCGGTAGCGAGTGCGGCCTCCAAGTTGGGGAAAGGAGTGAGGAGTAGCTTTCGCACCAAGTCGGGCGGCATCTCCGTCACCAGGAGCAGGCGGCGAGGCGCGGCATCCCGCGCGATCTGGAACGCCTTGTGGGGGCCGATGCGAAAGCCTTCGCGCTGGAAGCGTTCCAGGACCGCCTGGTGGGAGGGCATTCCCGTCACCCAGTTCTCATAGCTCGGGCTGCCGGTGCCTTCGAGGCATGCGGCGACCAGGATCACGGTCCCGCCCTGCCGGGTAACCCGGGCGGCGTGTCCCAGCGCCTTTTGCGCCTGGTAAAGATTGATATCCTTGGGGTGCCCTCCGGGCGAGGCAATGAGTAAATCGAACGGGGCGGCGACGCGAACCTGGTAAAGCTGGAGCACCAAAGGCACGCCTGCCCGCATCACGGCCTGCGGTTCGCCGGCCAGGACACGCACAACCTGTTTGTTCTCATTGATGACGGCATTGAGCGCGAAGTGGATTCCAATCATCCGGCCTGCTTCCTCCACGTCCTGCCGGGCGGGGTTATCGTCATAGCGCGCCAGGTCGGAGCGCGGGTCGAGCATCAGCGCATGGTTCTGGTTGATGGTGTCTCGTCCGCCGAGGCCAATGGCAGCCGTCTTTACCCCGCCGGAGAATCCCATGAACTGATGCGGCTCAAGGTTTCCCACTACTACGCGCAGGTCAGCCTGGCCAAACAGCCGGTTTACCTGCACAGGCGTGCCCAGCCGGGTCTTGCCCAGTGAGATCAGGTCGGCGGCAGCGGCGGCGTCGTGGCTGATGACGCGATAGCGCGCAAGGATGTCCGCGGGCAGGATCTGCACAAACTCAGCCTCCGGCATCGGCGCGTGCAAGCCCGTAGCCACCACCAGGGTAATTGCGCCGGGAGCAATGCCGAGTCCCTCGAGTGCGTGCAGGAGTGGCGGCAGGAGGACGGCATGGGGGACGGGCCGCGTCTTGTCGTTGATGGCGATGGCCACCGAGCGGGCGTGAGCGAAATCCGCCAGGCGAGCGCCCCCCAATGGGCTGTCCAGCGCTTCACGCACGGCGCCGGGCGGGTCCGCCACCGGCTCGGCCCGCGCGGGGGCGAGCAGCTCGGTTTGGAACGCGCCATTCAGGAGGATGGTTAGTTTCGTTCGGCCATACGGTATGCTGAACTCGGACATGCAAATCAGGATAAGCCAAAACCCTTCAACAGGAAACACTTCAAGGGCAGATTGCTCCGCTGTAATCTTCCGGCGCAGGCACGAAGGCAATGACTGCCTGGACGCGATCAAATCACACCGCTGCTGCCGGCGACCGTAACTGGCATGGAAGCCAGCGCAGTCCATTGCATGGCGCCGGGCTTCTGCTAGTCTCGGGACATGGCTTTCGACTCCTTTGGTGACTTTCTGAGGCAGCTTGAGGCGGCGGGTGAACTCAAACGCATCGCGCAGCCGCTCGCCACCGAGTTGGAGATCACGGCGCTCGCCGACCGGGAAATGAAGCAACCGGGTGGCGGCCAGGCGCTCCTGATCGAGAAGCCGACCCTCAATGGACAGGCCTCTCCCTTCCCTCTGGCGATCAACACCCTTGGGTCGCACAAACGCATGGCCATGAGCCTGGGGGTCGGCTCGATTGACGAAGCCGCGGCTGAGCTAGGGTCGTTGATGAAGGCCAAACCCCCTGCCACTTTCAAAGAAGCCATTCGCCTGCTCGGCACCGCCCTCGATCTGCGTCACGCCAAGCCGAAGACGGTGGCAACCGGGCCGTGCAAGGAGGTCATACACAAGTTCGACGCGCCGGCAACCCGCACCGAACCGTGGCCGCCCGCGCCCGACATTCAACAAATGCGGAGTGCGGAGTGCGGAGTGGGGAATATGGTGCCCGCGCCAACCGTGCTGAATCTGCCTATCCAGAAATGCTGGCCGCTCGACGGCGGGCGTTTTATCACCTTGCCCTGTGTCGTTACCAAAGACCCCGACACCGGCGAGCGGAACGTCGGCATGTACCGCATGCAGGTCTATGACGAGCGCACGACCGGCATGCATTGGCAATTGCAGAAGGTCGGCGCTCGGCACGGGCGACGCTACTATGAAACCGGCGCGCGCATGCCGGTGGCGGTGTTCCTGGGCGGCGACCCCGTCCTGACGTTCGCCGCCACCGCACCGCTGCCGGATGGCGTGGATGAGTTCCTGCTCGCAGGCTATCTTCGGAAGAAGTCGGTTGAACTGATCAAGTGCGAGACGAACGACCTCGAAGTGCCGGCCAACGCCGACATCGTAATCGAGGGCTTCGTTGACCCAAGGGAGCCGTTGCGCGAAGAAGGACCCTTCGGCGATCACACCGGTTACTACTCTCTGGCCGCCCCCTACCCCGTCTTCCACATCACCGCCATCACGCACCGGAAGAGCGCGGTTTATCCTGGGACAATCGTAGGCGTGCCGCCCATGGAGGATTTTTACATCGGCAGCGCGTCAGTGAAGCTGTTCCTGCCAGTCTTCAGGATGACCTTCCCGGAGCTCGTGGACCTGGCGCTGCCCGCTGAGGGCGTCTTTCATAACCTTGTCTTTGTCAGCATCAAGAAGACCTACCCCATGCAGGCCTACAAGATCATGCACGGCCTCTGGGGGATGGGCCAGATGATGTTCACCAAATACATCGTGGTCGTGGATGACGACGTGGATGTGCATAACACGAGCGAAGTCCTCTTCCGGCTCTGCGCCAATACCGATCCCCAGCGCGATGCGATCTTCACTAAAGGGCCCGCCGACGTGCTCGACCATGCGACCACGGAACTCGCCGTTGGCAGCAAGCTCGGGATTGATGCCACCCACAAGCTGCCGGGCGAAGGCCACCAGCGCGGCTGGCCGCCCCTGATCAGGATGAGCGAGGACGTGCGCCGTAGGATAGACTAAGCCGCGTGGTCCTCGCCGTTCACGTCGAGGTGTGCGAAGCAACGGTCGCCGTTGAGGAATTCGATGCGGTTGTTCTTGTAGCGGAGCTTGATCTGCCCTTTGCCGTCCAGTTCAATGCACGCTCCCTCGCCGAGCCGGATGCTGTTGTTGTGCAGGTTCAGCCCCACTTGGAAGGCGCCGGGCAAGTCAATGCCGGTTGCCCCCTTGCCCGGCAGGTGAATGGCCGTCTGGAAGTGGTTGGCGCCGTCGTGGATTTGAATGCCATGCTGCATGGGCGTGGCGCCGCCGACGGCCTGGATGTTCAGCCCGATGGCCAGCGGCCCGTCGGCGCCAGTGTAATCGTTGCTCATCTCGATGTTGGCGCCCAGCGCCACCCCACGGCTGTGGTTGAACACCTCGGAATGGACGCCGGCCGACCAGCCCGGGCCGTGCTTGTGCAGGCGTGAACAGACCACGCAGGCGTCCCCGGTCTCGTGGTGCGTCTCCAGGCTGGCGTACAGGGTCCAGGGATAGGAATGCTTGCCCTTTTCCTGGTGAATGAGCGACAGCACCTCATGGGTGATGGCCGGGCCATTGTTGTCGTCGCCGCGCTCGAAAAGGAGCATGGTATCCAGCGGTTGCGAGGGAGGCTCGCCCTGGCGCATGCGCGTGGTCACCGGACCACCGGTGCCTTTGGCGGGGGCGGCGGCGGCGTGCCGCCTGCCGAACAGGCCCGCGATGAGGGAGATAAAGCCGGCCAGGAGGAACTGGCGGCGTCGGCTGAAAGGAACGCTGGCTTTCGTGATCATGAATGCATAGGATTAAAGCCGCGTCGTATAACTATGCAACAGCCATCGCACCGCACGAAACTGAGCCGCCGCCAATTCCTGGGCTTCACCGCCGCCGCGCTCGCCGTCCCCTCCATCATCCCCGCCAGCGCCATCGGGCGTGACGGAAAGCCCGCTCCCTCGGCGCGCATCGCCCTGGGCGCAGTCGGTTGCGGCAATATGGGAACGGGCAACGTGAACTCCTTTCTTGCGCTCAAGGATTGCCAGGTCGTTGCCGCCTGCGAGGTGGATCGCAAGCACCTCGACGCCATCGTGGGCAAGGTCAATAAGCACTACCAGGGCACCGGCTGCGCGGCTTACCACGATTACCGTGAGCTGATCGCCCGGCGCGATATTGACGCCGTGATGGTCGCCACGCCGGACCATTGGCATGCCCTGGCGGCGGTCGAGGCGGCCCGGCACAAAAAGGACATCTACGGCGAGAAACCGCTCGCCCACACCATTGCCGAACAGCAGGCCATTGTCCGCGCCGTGCAGGCCAATCACTGCATCTGGCAGACCGGCTCCTGGCAGCGCTCGGTGGCCACGTTCCATAAAGCCGCCGAGATCGTGCGCAACGGCATGATCGGCAACGTCACCCGCGTCGAGGTCGGCTTGCCTGACGGACAGGGAAACAGTAGGGTCCAGGCCCCGGAGGACATGCTCCCCAGCACGCCGCCGCCCGAGCTGGACTACGACACCTGGACCGGCCCTGCCAAACTGCTGCCTTACATCAAGGGCCGCGTCCACCGCGAATGGCGCTGGAACTACAACACCGGCGGCGGCCAGTTGATGGACTGGGTCGGCCATCACTGCGACATCGCCCATTGGGGCTGCGATTTTGATAACTCCGGCCCCTTCGAGCTTGAAGGCCACGGCGAGTTCCCCCCGGCGGATGCCGTCTGGAACACCTGCATCAAATACCGCATCGAACTGAAGTACCCGCGCGACATCACCATGATCATTGCCGGCGGCTACCCGGACATCCGCGGCGGCACCAAATGGATCGGCACCCAAGGCTGGGTCTGGGTCAACCGCGGCGCCTTCGAAGCCTCCAACGAGGATTGGCGCGATTACCGGCAACTGCCCGAGGAGTTGCGCAAGATCAAGCTCCCCATCTCCACCAACCACCACGCTAACTTCCTCGAATCCGTCAGGTCGCGCCAGCCCACGATCACCCCCGTCGAAACCGCTCATCACTCGGCCATCCCCGGCCATTTGGGCCTCATCTCCATGCTCGTCGGGCGCAAGCTCAAGTGGGACGCCCAAAACGAGCGCATCCTCGGTGACCCGGAAGCCAGCAAGCTCCTCGGCCGGCCCTACCGCCCGCCTTGGAAGCTCGCGGGCTACAAGGCCTGAGATTGAAAGCGCGTCGAGCCCCTCACAACAGCAACCAACCGCCCTGAGCGGTTTAGCCTTTCCGGGTCCGCCGCTTTTGGCCACAGCAAGCCACGTCGAATGCCTCCGGGAGGTCCGGCAGGCGACTATGGGCGCCTCCCAGCCGCCAGCCCCGGCGCCAAGGGACGCCAACTGCATAAAATACGCGGTTGACACCCGGCCTGGGATTGTGTAGGCAATAACCCACATTCGGGAACTGGTGGGCGTGCCAGAACGGACTGTTTTGAGGTGGGCCTTCGCACTTTCCGCAGAGTTCTGTTCTTTGCGGCGAGGAGGGCTTCATACCAGGCCAATGGGCCGCTCAACCGGCGACCCTAATCTTATTGCAAACGCCTGAACATATGAACGCATCAGCCTGCTCGATAACCCGATGGACAATTGGCCTCAACTCACGGAGCACCCGCCCGCGCCGGGCCTGGGCTTCGCCGATTCCCTTCTTGTTCGCAGGATTGGCGATTGTTACCAGCCCAGCGATGGCAACCGATTTCTATTGGAGCGGCGGCAGCGGCTCCTCGGATAATATTGACCAGGGCGCCAACTGGTGGAGTGGAACGAATCCCAGTTCCGGGGACAGTCTTTACTTCACCAACACCCCCGGCAGCAACCGCCAATCGCCCTACTGCAATGCCGGATCGGGGGCGTGGTTCGGCAACATCGTCATCTACAACAACGCCCAGAGCATCCGCTGGCGAGGTGACCAAACGTCTTGCTACGCGTTTTGCAACGACGACAATCCCGCGCTCATCATCAGCGAGGCGACGCTGGCGAACCGCACCGGGCCGGATACTGATCTGATTATGTGGCCTGGCGGGGGCGGGCTGCAGGTGAGCAACGTGGTGCTGCAAAACGGCAGGCAACTCTTAATCAACACCCCGCCGGATTCGGCCTCCTCCACCCTGTGGGTGATGGGGACCATCAGCCAGTCCGGCACGGGCAATGCCACGTTGGCGCTGAACGCGCCTGCCACCCTCATCCTGACGAACTTCGCCGCCACGTATGCCGGGGACACCTTCATCAACAACGGCACGCTCCGGCTCGCGGTTAACAACGCCCTCGCCAACAGCGGCAACTACCTGCGGTTGGGCGACGCCTCCGGCTCGGCGGGCGCCAATCTGAACCTGCAAGGCGGAATCACGCTCTCCACGCCCATCAATGTCCGGTCTGGGAGCTCCGGCACGAAGGTCATTGCCAACACCGCTTCGATCACCGGCACCGCCACCTACGCCGGGAACCTCTATTTGGATGATAATGCTACGGCCTACGCCAACTCCGGCGGCAGCGCCGCTCTGACCGGTTCGACCCTGGACCTCAAGAACCAGACTTTGACAGTAGATGGCGCGGGCACTACGACAATCAGCGGGGTCCTCCAGAACTCGACCGGCAGCGGGAAGCTGACCAAGAACGGGAGTGGCACGCTGACGCTCAGCGCCGCGAACACTTACTCTGGGGGCACGACAATCAGTCAGGGAACGCTTAAGGCAGGAAGCGCCACCGCTATCCCCAACGGCAGCGGCAAGGGCATCGTGGTCTTGAATCCGACTTCTCCAGATACAGCTACATTCGATCTGGCCGGACAGAGCCAAACGATCAACGGCCTGTCCAGCAGCGGCACGGGCTCTAGCGTCGTGGACAACAGCTCGTCCACGACCAAAACGCTTACGATCGGAACCTCCGGTGCGAACCCAGACACAACATTTGCCGGCGTGATTAAGAACACGGGATCCTCAACCTCATTGGCTTTGACAAAAGCAGGCAGTGGTACGCTCACGCTTAGCGGGGCTAACACCTATGGCGGGGCGACGGCCATTCAAAGCGGGAAGATTGTGATCTCCGGCGGTGACGACCGGCTGCCTGTAGGAACGACGGTCAACCTCGGTTCCAGCACGACGAGCGGGGTCCTGCAACTGGGCGACTCCACCGGAGCGTTCAACCAGACCTTGGCAGGTGTGCACGTCACAGCCGGCACCGCCAACGCTGTCGTCGGCGGCAACGCGAGCACCTCCGTCCTGACCATGAATGACAATGCCGGCCTAACTTATAGCGGACTCCTGGGTGGGACTGGTCCCAACCAGAATAACCTGGCGCTGGTCAAAGCGGGCACGGCTACGACGACCTTGAGCGGGGCCAACTCCTATACTGGCGGCACCACCATCAGGTCGGGCACGCTCGTCTGGGGCAACCCCACCGCTTTGGGCGCTGCGACGGTTACGCTTAACGATCCCAGCACGGGCACCAGCGCCACTTCCCTTTACCGGAGCGGCAGCGATACACTGAGCGTCCCGATTGTGGTAGCCAATCAAGGCTCTGGCACGACCACGATTGGCGGAGGAGGCGGAGCCACATATGCGCGCGGCATTACACTCAACAGAAGCGTAACTCTGGAAGCGGACTCGGGAGGCGCGCGCTTTGCCGCTGGCATCAGCGGTTCCGGTGGGGTGACTGTTGCCGGCACGGGTAATTTGGCGTTGAACGCAGCTAATACCTTCAGCGGAGATACGCTGGTTAATACTTCGAGTACACTGGTCCTTGGCGATGTCAACGCCCTGCAAAACAGCACGCTGGACATGAGCGGTGGTGGCACGGTGGCTGTGGGCAGTATCACATCTTTGACCCTGGGTGGTCTGAAAGGCACGGGCAACTGGGACGTGATTGTGCCGCTCAGGATCGGGAACAACAACCAGGATACAACGTACTCTGGCTACGTGCGTGGGAGCATCTCGCTCACGAAGATCGGCAGCGGCAAGCTGACGTTGTCCGGCACAACCGGCTCGGGCACGCCCTACACCGGCTCGACTACAGTTTCGCAAGGCACGCTCGAAGTCAGCAGCGGCACCGCCCTGAGCGGCTCGACAACCCTCAACGTCAACGGGGGCACGCTGTCCACGACCAAAGCCAACGTGCTGGCCGATACTGCTGCAGTGACGGTTTCCGGCGGCACGCTGTCACTGGGCGGGGACGACCTCGTGGGTTCGGTGACGCTGACGGACGGCTCGATCACGGGCTCGGGCAGCACACTGACCGCGACCAGCCCGTACGATGCGAGAAAGGGCTCGGTCAGCGCGAAGCTCGGCGGAAGCGCAGGCCTAAACAAGACGACCGCCGACGTCGTGACACTCAGCGGCGCGAATGCGTACGGTGGCAATACCGCCATCAGCGCCGGCACCCTGGCGCTAAGTGGTTCGGGCTCCATCGCCAGCAGCCCTTTGATTTCTGTGGCATCTGGGGCTAGCTTCGACGTTTCGGGCGCAACGGGCGGGTCGTACAGCTTGGCTATTGGCCAGACGCTCAAGGGCACGGGCACGGTCAACGGCAACCTGGTGGTCGCCAGCGGGGCGGCAGTGGCGCCCGGAGCCTCCATCGGTACGCTTTCGTTCAGCGGCGGCAGCCTGACGTTCAGCCCCGGCGGCACACTGAGCGCGGAGGTGGATCGCAACGGCGGAAGCCCGCTGGCTGACAGGATTCAGGGCGTCGGCGCCCTGACGGAAGGCGGCATCTTGTCCGTGCTGAACAATGGGGCCACGCTGCAGGTCAACGATAGCTTCACGCTTCTGTCCGCCGCCACGTTCAGCGGGGCGTTCAGTGCCATCAGCCCAGCCAGCCCGAACAGTGACCCAGAACTGGCCTGGGACACCGCAGCCCTCAAGACCATCGGCCTGCTGCGGGTGCACCATGTTCCTTACGCGACCAACAAGACCATTGTTCGCACCAAAGGCATGACGGCCAAAATCAAGCTGAGCGAACTGTTCCCCACCACCGATTCGGTGGATTCTGACACAGTGGCGCTGGAGGGCTTCACGGCTGGCTCACAGGGCGCGACGATAAGCTGCAACGCCAGCTACATCTTTTACGTGCCAGCGAACGACAACAACGATGTGTTCAATTATACGGTGACGGACGGCCGCGGCGGCAGGCGGACTCAGACAATCACGATCAACGTCACCGGGGTGACGGGCCAGGCACAGCAAATCACCGTGGCAGGGGGGAGAGCGACGGTAATATTTGCGGGCATAGCCGGCTATAGTTATACCGTTGAGCGGGCCGAGGATCCGAGCTTCACGGTCAACCTGGTCACGGTGCTGACCACCAACACGCCCAATGCGGGACTGTTCACCTTTGTGGACTATAATCCCCCCGGCTCGCAGGGCTATTACCGGCTGAAGTACAACCCTTGAGCGAGCCCTTTTTGGTCCGTGCCAGAATGGAGGACGAGCATGTTGTCCTTGATGTTTCGTAAGCATTCATCCAACGCGCCAGTGACGCGCGTTGGGCGCTGCCAACACCCTAAGTAAACGAAGAAGGTCGTGCCACACCCGGCCCCGCGGGAGTGCCAGGGGGTCAGTTGCGCGTCAGGGTAACCTTCCGCACCGCCAACTCCGGCGCCTCGACTGCAAACCGGAAGTCCGCCCCGCCATTCTGCGCGCCAGTGAAGCAGGCTTGGCGCATCGTGAAGCTCGCGGTCTTCCACTGCCCGTCTCCCTTGAGCTCGATTTTGCTGGTGCGGCTGTAGGCACCCCGCAGCGGGGCATTGAGGTCGTTGCCGTCGAATTCGACCCCCAGCCGCCCGGGCGCCGTGTCCTGGTACTCGACAGTCACGGTGGCATTCATGGCACGGCCCCACTTGAACGAGTCGTCCACCTGGAAATAGACAAACGCGCCTCCGCTGGGGATGGGCTTGGCCAGCCAGCCTGGGTTTCCATCCTTGCCCTGCACCTCGGGCGTGCCGTCCCCTACGGACACAAGGCGCAGGCCGCTGGCCCCATTCGTGCCGCATGGGACGGCGGAAACGGCCTTTGCGCCGGTAAAGGGGCCTTTGGGCCAGGGAGGCGACCAGCCCCGCTTGAACAGGCCGGCGTACTTGCGCGTCAGCTCGATGTATTGCCGGCCATATTCTTTCGATTCGCAGATCTCGGTGCCCTCGTGGAACTCGCTCCAGGTTTCGATCATGACGAAGTTTGACGGGCGGCGCAGAAACTTCAGCCAGTTGTCTTCGTAGAACTTGCCGCCGTCGCGGCTCATGATCGTCGGCTTGCGGCCATAGACGGCGGAATCGTTGTAGCCCGGGCCCAGCTCGCCGATGCCCGGGTTTCTGAGGCCGAACGCGCCGCCCCAGGCGCAGACGTTGTCGCCTTTGGCCTGCCACGAATTCTGCGGTGCCAGGTAGGGCTCGCGCCCGCCAAAGTCCTGTTTGAAATGCGCCTTCGTGTAATCAACGAAGCCCTGGTCGTGCTTCTTGGCAAAGGCCGCCGCGTACATCAGCACGATGGGCTTGCCGTCAATCATCGCCCAATGCCGGGGCGGGATGGCGGAGAAGTAGTCGCGCACGGTGGCATAAAACCAGCGCTTGCCGTCCTCTGTGGTCAGATCAATGTGCTTTCCCCATGCGTTGTATTGCAAAGTGCTGGTGTCGTACATGAGGCCGAAGCGCGGCGGGTGTTTGCCTTCGCGCAGCAGTTCCTCCCGGGCCTGCACCAGGGGTCCCAGACCGGCGTAGCTCCAATACTGGGCAGCCTTGGGGTCCCGTTCGGAGGGGGCGCCCCAGAAGGTGGCCAGCAGCACGTCTATGCCGGCTTGGCTCATGTCGCTCAACTGCTTCTTGTGCCAGCGAACCGACTTGTAGGAGAAGTCCTCCAGCGTGGGTGGATGATCGGTCAGCCCGTCGCTGCAATCCTGCGGGTTGACGATGTGCTCCCGGGTGTCCGCGCAGTACCAGTAGAAGTAATACGTGCCGACGATGCGGTCGCCGCTCTTGAAGGATTTAGCTCCGGCGAAGTCCTTCGGGGTGAGGTTGATGTAAGGGCCGAACGCCGGGGGAATTTCCCTCTCGGGCGCGGCGAGTGCCGGTGCGGCTGCCGTTGTTAGGAAAGCCAGCGTCGCCAGATGTTGCAGGTTCATCCGCAGTCAGGAATGGGCGGGTTTCACTGAAGCCGGAACCGTAGCGGCGCCGGCGGTCGCGGCAGCCTCCGCGCAGGCCCGCCGTTCAGCGTCAAAGCGCGCCGTCTCCTTCTCGAACAACAGCGAGATCAGGAACAGCCCGAGGAAAGTCGCGCCGGTCGGCAGCACCGCGAAGAGCACAACAGCGTTTTGCACCTCCACGATTCCGCTGGAGAATAGGAACCCGGCCACGAGGCACAGCAGGGCAAGAACCAGTAACGTCTTGGTCAGCTTTGTCATAGTCACAATATACTCGGTGTGCTCCGCCGGTCACAGGCGCGCGAGCGCGACGCCATACCGCCAAAAGGCGCCTTCCTTGACCTGTATCAAAGCACGAACCCGCAAGCCAGTGTACATTGCGCTTATGAGTGAACAACCTTTAATGGACGCCCAGGCCGAAACCATCATCTCGCTGGCGAAGGAAACCCAATTCGCCCCGAATGGCATCGTCAGCCGCACGTTGCTGCGAACACCCAACGCGCGGGTGGTGTTATTCGGATTCGCCGAAGGCCAGGAACTGACCGAGCACACCTCCACCCAGCGGGCGCTCATCCAAATCCTCTCCGGGGAGTGCGAGTTCTCGCTGGCGGGCAAGTCGCACGCGCTCAAGTCGGGCGATTTCCTCCACCTGCCGCCCAACCTGCCCCACGCCGTCAAAGCCACCAAACAGTGCTCCATGCTGCTGACCCTGATCAAGCCGGCGTAATCCCGCCGAACGGCCTCACCCCGCGCCAGCGTGGCGCCGCC
>Ga0181532_10003889_pt1 | contig 13283 bp, 16 predicted proteins | sample PEATcosm2014_Bin_33_FD_119768 | JGI IMG/M metagenome (GOLD analysis project Ga0181532, IMG submission 119768) | Peatland microbial communities from MTU Mesocosm Facility, Houghton, MI, USA - PEATcosm2014_Bin11_30_metaG | ecosystem: Environmental > Terrestrial > Soil > Wetlands > Peat | place...
ATCATTTTCTGGATGCGTGTTACTCATTATTCGGCCCGCTGGATCACTTTGTGCGAAGAAAGGCGCAGAACAAGAGGCTATAGCCAAACAGCCGCCTCACCGAGCAGTTGACCGATTGCGGAATCCTGAACATCCCGACTGAGGGCACGTCCCGTTCCGGCTGTTGTGCCTGGGCTTGGTCGTTAGGCTAAGCTAAATCCCCGCTTGCGAAACGCCTTTGTTGCGGTGCGACCCTCTGACTTTCCCGAAGTCAACTTCGAGGAGATCTCCCTTAAGCCCGTTTCTGGGGCCGCAGGTCCGCTTCGAACGCAGCTGACCTGCCGGAGAAGCCGACCGTCCACCCGTTTTCTGTACAGGCTGTGAACTAGACGTCTACAATGCACAAGCCAGAGGTCCGAATCGGAATTCTGGTTCAAGAGCTACAGAATTTGGTTCGCATTTCAGATCGAGCCGAAGAAGGAGCGGTCATGCGACCGACAAAGGCCATTTCATGCATCCTCAGCATAGTTGGCGTCTGCGTCCTGGCGCCTCGAACTCCTGCACAGACGCTTGCCTCGGGGCAACCCATAGTAATTGCCGCCAGCGTGGTGATCGATGGCAAGGGTCACATACTCCATGACGTTCGGATCGTGATCGAGGGCTCAAAGATTGTTGCGATAGGTCCCAAGGTCGAGGGGCCGTTGGACTATGACCTGCGCGGCCTGACGGTGTTGCCCGGCTGGACTGACGCGCACGTGCACATTACATGGATCTTCGGCAAGGACGGGGCAAATGCAGGCACAAAAGGCACAACCCAAGAGGATGCCTATCAAGCGGCGTCGAATGCCTGGGTGACGCTCATGGCAGGCTTCACGACCGTGCAAAGTGTGGGTGCGCCCAACGACATTCTGCTGCGCGATGCTATCGCGAAAGGAATACTCCCCGGCCCGCGTATCCTGACGGCCAACGAACCGCTCGAAGGGCGAGGCGAGGCGACCGGCACCCCCGATGAAATCCGCGCTTACGTGAGGAAACAAAAGCAAGCCGGCGCGGACCTGATCAAAATCTTCGCGTCGAAGTCCATTCGCCAGGGCGGAGGAATGACTCTTTCGCAGGAGCAATTGAACGCGGCTTGTGATGAAGCAAAGAAGCAGGGACTGCGCACGCTCGTGCACGCCTACAAAGAAGCAGTCCGCGCCGCGACTCTCGCGGGCTGCACTGAGGTTGAGCACGGTACGCTGGCCCCAGACGACGACTTGAAATTGATGGCAGAGAGGGGCACCTATTTCGATCCGCAATGCGGGCTGGTCATTGAGAACTACTTGCAGAACAGGGAAAGGTATCTCGGCACAGAAGGCTACACTGCCGAGGGATTTGCCGCGATGGAGAAGATCCTGCCGCTGGACCACGAGATCGTGAAACACGCAGCAAAAACTCCGGCGCTGAAAATCGTCTTTGGCACTGACGCCGTGGCGGGCGCTCACGGGCGCAATGCCGAGGAGTTCATCGATCGCGTGCGTGACTGCGGTTTGGACCCGATGGCAGCGATGGTCTCTGCCAACTCGCTGGGCGCTGAAGCGCTAGGCTTGGGCGATCAGATTGGCTCGATCGCCCCCGGCTTTCAAGCGGACATCATTGCGCTCGATGGAGACCCGTTGAAAGACATTGCCGCCGTTCGGCGCGTTGTGTTTGTAATGAAGGGCGGCGTGGTTTACAAGAACGCCGCCCGCGGAGCGATTCCTCTTTATGCAGGCGTTCAGCCTTGATTCGAGCTTTGAGAGCCGGCTTTGGCTTGGCTGAGGATCGATAATTATCATCTCTCTCCGCTTTATGCCAAAGCGTACAGATACTCGACGAAGGAGCGCACAGCCCCATCAATCCCCGCAACCTTTGGGTTGGTGGAATCGATCAGATTATACTTCGGAGCAGGTGCCCCGGTCCCGTGCTCCACTCCAAAATGTCCGGCGGGAAGATTCAGAGGTTCGGAAGTGAAGATGTATCCCGGCCAGGAGCCGGCGGACCGAGGCCACAACACGGGATCCAAACCCAGCTTGCGGTAAGTCGTAATCTGCGCCTGGATGAGCTTCGAATCCTGTGCGAGGTCTGTGTCGGATCGTAGCCACCGCGGGCCATCCTTCACGACCCTGACCGCTTCCTTTGGGAATCCGGAAATCGCCAGCAGCCTGGGGTTGTTCAAGTCAGTCTCCCGCATGTCAGTGGAGCCGAAAGAGGCGGAGATGCGGGCGTCGCGGGAACGATGTGCAACTCAATTGCGTTCGATTGCAGGCCACTCCGGTTAGTGCCGGGGACGCGATGACTGATGACCTTGACCCGATAGCCCCCAGGCTGATCGAAGCGGACATATTGGTTAAGATCGATCGAAACCTCGACGGGCTTGGACTTGAGAAAGGGCGGCCAAGACCAGCCATGTCCGGTTCTGAGGAAATCCTGCGAGAAATAACTAGCGAGCGGATCGGACCATCCGATGGACGGGCTCACGTCGAAGCTCTCAAGATCGAACTCGCCGCCGCGATCACCTTGGCTGCAACAAGGCTAGATTACGTACTGCGTGTCGTTCGGGCTGGTGAAAGTAAGCTTAAGCGTTATGCGCTCACCGATATGGAAGGTTGTCTCCCCGGTTGCCGTTCGCACGTCGAGGGCCGGTCCGGGCTCTCGCGCATTCAGCGAGGAAGCCGCGAGGACCAAAACCGCCAAGCCGAGTGTGTGACCTCGTATGAGAAGGCTTCTCATCCCGATCTCCAAGTGAATTTCGAGGAAACGGCGGATCGCGACTGCACCGCGATTATACGGTTGGGGAGCACTAGCCAATAAGCTTGTCGGAGAGGGTCATTCGTAAAACGAACGGTTGCTCCCGAGTCACGGGCTACCCTTACCTAACCCGGTAAGGTAAGGTTGGCCGACCTGCCGGTCACGGACGATCCGGGTTATAAAAGACTACGGCGTTAGCCGGGAGCGACACTCCCTTCGACAAGACCGACTGTTCCAGACGAGCGATTTTGCTGGAGGGAAGGTAAGGGTGCTACGTAACCACAGATCTCGAAAGCACAAAGTGGAGCGACGATGAGAACGGAATTGCTGCGATTCAACGGCGCTGTCGAGCGGGATCCAGCCATCGATGCGTGGATGAAAGAGCACGCAGGTGGATTGGGAGCCATCGCGCATCAGTGGTTTGAGGTGATGCGAAAATGCGGGGACGAAGTCCGGGAGCTTTTGCATGACGGCTGTCCGGTTGCATGTTTGGGAGATGCGCCCTTCGGCTACGTCAATGTATTCACTTCGCACGTAAATGTGGGGTTCTTTCACGGCGCGGCGCTGCGGGATCCGGCGCGCTTGCTGCAAGGCACCGGCAAGTTCATGCGCCATGTGAAGCTGAGCGAGGGAACGGCCACAAACGGCGCAGAGCTGAGTAGGCTCATCGATGCGGCGTACGCAGATATAAAGGCGCGCGTCGAAAACGGCTAGCTCAGGGAAACGCCTTGGGCGGCCGACGCGGATGTGAACCGCCAGACTAGTAACGATATGTCGCATAGTGTTTGCTAATCGTGGGCGGATAACGGGCAACCCTTACCTCACCCGGTAGGGTAAGGTTATGCCGACCATCCAGCCAGAACCGACGCATCTTCGTGCAACAGCTTTGTGCAGGCTATAATTACGCCCACGCATGCCCCTAACCTCTGGCACGAGACTCGGCCCCTACGAAATTCAATCCGCCCTCGGTGCCGGCGGCATGGGAGAAGTTTACCGCGCCCGTGATTCCCGACTTTCCCGCACCGTCGCGATCAAAGTTCTGCCCGACCATCTTTCTTCCAGCCCCGAAGCTAAACAGCGCTTCGAGCGCGAAGCCCGCACCATCTCCTCGCTGAACCATCCGCACATCTGCCAACTCTACGACATAGGCTCCCAGGATGGCGCCGACTTCCTCGTCATGGAGTTTCTTGAAAGAGAAACTCTCGCCGAGCGCCTGCGCCAGGGCGCCATGTCGGTGGAACAATGTTTGAAGATCGCTATCGAGATATGCGAAGGCCTCGAGAAAGCCCATCGCAGCGGAGTCGTTCACCGCGATCTCAAACCCGCCAACATCTTTCTCACGCAGGATGGCCACACCAAGCTCCTCGACTTCGGCCTTGCGCGCATCAGTTCTCACTCACCAGAGCAGACCGCCCACGACGCCCAGACTCTTGCCAGCGAACTGAATCTTACCAGCCCCGGCATGGCTCTCGGAACCGTCGCCTACATGTCGCCCGAGCAGGCCCGCGGAGAACCTATCGACGAGCGCAGCGACCTGTTCTCACTCGGCGTCGTGCTCTACGAAATGTGCAGCGGCCGTCGTCCGTTCGAAGGTTCCACTTCGGCATTGATCTTCGACGCCATCCTGAACCGTCCGCCTCAGCCTTTGTCGGAATCGAACCCGAGTCTCCCCGCCGGGGTGGGCACGTTGTTGAACCGCCTGATGGCGAAAAATTCTCGCGATCGCTGCCCCTCCGTGCGCGAAGCTCTGGAGGTTCTCCGCGAGATTGACCGTAACCGTCAAAGTTCGTCGGCCAGCGGCAAAACCCGCGCCGGACGCAAGATTCCCTCGATTGCCGTCCTTCCCTTCGCGAACCTGAGCGCCGACCCCGAGAACCAATACTTCACCGACGGCCTCGCCGAAGAGTTAACCAACGCCCTGTCGCGGCTGCACGGCCTGCAAGTCGCCTCGCGCACTTCCGCCTTCCGGTTTCGTGACACCGGCGCCGACCTTCGCGAGATCGGACGCCAGCTCAACGTCGAGGCCGTCGTTGAAGGGGCCTAGGCTGCCAGCCTGTTGACCGCGTCCAACCTCAGCCCACACCTCGGCTTCGCGAGGGAACCTGCTGACCATTCCGATTGTCCGAGTGGTCTCAACCCTCTTGCCGTCTGTGGCGCGGGTGACGTAGAAGTGATGCAACCAAACATCTCCTTTTTTGCGTTGTGCGACTGTTAACCAACCCTGCCCTCTATTCATAGGATTCCTCCGTTGCGTAGAGGACCGTCTTTTCGAAGCTACTTTACTTGCCCGTGACAGCGCGGTAAACACTCCCTCCGAATGGCTGGTAACGGTGTTGATTGGGATAACGACGGCACTCACTGAGTTTGCTCCATGAACTCGCGAAGTTCACTCAGGCGGAAACGCCACGCGCGGCGCAGAGTTTTGTTGGTAGTTGGCAGCGGATGAGCTGGGATGCGGTTGTTGCGCGCTAACTTCGTGATAAACGTCTCACTGATGCCGAGGAACTCCGCTGCCACCTTTGCTGAAACGTAATGTTCGTGCTCCATAAAACACCCTTGATTCATTGAACTAGAGGCGTCTGTAGACGCCTCTAACCGCTCAATACTTAGGTCTACAATGCGGGGCCTAAAGCCTGATGGAGAATGCAGTAGCTGGAGCGAGGCAAAGACCCTGCTTACCCGAAACGTGCTGGCGGTGCACCGAGAAAGAACAGGCCCGCGTGGAGCACGACAATGCACTGAGGTTCCACATCTGGAGCCGCTAAACGGCATGTGCAAAATTCAACTTCATCCCGGGGATTTGCCCGCATAGGTTCGCGCCACAGGAGAACTTCAGGCCTTCCGGGCGACGATTATCCCAAGAACGATGGGCAGATAGATAACGGAGGCATGCAGGACGCGGCTGGCCAACGCGTTGGAAGTTGATCTCGCCAGTTTGGTTACGTGATAGAGCAGGAAGACACCCGCCAGGAACATGCCATTCAGATAAATCGGACCTCCGCGATCGACCAGCGGCAGCATGGTGGTGACTACCAGGATCACAGTGAAGCCAACGATCTCTGCGCGAGTGAAGCGGGAATCAAGATCAAAGCGGGGCAACATCTTGTAGCCGGCCCGGGCGTAGTCCTCACGATACATCAAGGCGATTGCCAGGAAATGCGGGAACTGCCACAGAAAGAGAATGGCGAAGAGAAACCACGCGTGCCTGCCGATACTCGCTGAGGCGCCCGCCCAGCCGATGAGAGCAGGCATGGCGCCGGGAAAAGCGCCGAGCAGCGTGCATAGGGGCGTCTTCCGCTTCAACGGAGTGTAGACAAGCAGATACGAAAGCAGCGTGGAGATGGCAAGCAAGGCTGCCAACCAGTTAACCGCGACCGCAAGATAGAGTCCTCCGGCGATGCTCAGCAGCATGCCAAACAAAAACGCTTCGCGAGCATTCAGCCTGCCCGAAGGCAGCGGCCGGCTGGCGGTGCGGCGCATCTGACCGTCCCAAACCCGTTCCATCCACTGATTCAGAGTTGCGGTACCGCTGGCGACCAGGAGCGTACCTACGAGTGTGTTGATCAGCCCGGTAATCCTGAAAGGTGCACGGGAGGCGAGATAATAACCCGCCGACGTGGTCATAAGAATCAGCAAGTTCACTTCCGGCTTGGTCAGGGCGTAATAGTCGCGGAGTTTGGAAGGGAAGCGATCCGCCGGGCCGGGCTGCATCGTTATGTGAGTAGTTGCCATGCTCTCCTGTTATTGGCTTACCACGTTACTGGCCTAGCTTAGCTAGCACGCGTCCGGTTGCGTTCATGAGAGCTTCATCCAAAGCACCCAGAGCAGATACAGCCAGAGAATGCCCATGAAATGCCAGTATTGCGCGGCGGCACTGAACGTACTCCGCCGCAGGATGGAGCGATTGAGCTTGCTGATGACGTAAAGCAATCCAGCCAGACCGCCCAGCACGTGCAGGGCGTGTACGCCGGTGAAGACATAGAAAAATGAGCTGCTTGCGTTGGTGGCGAGATACAGTCCTGCGGCCTTCAGTCGCAGCCAGGCCATGTACTGACCGGCGACGAAGAGCAGGCCGAGCGCCAGCGTTATCAGCAGCCAGCGCATGGGCGCCGCAATCTGGCTTTCGATTCCGCGAGCGTACCCCGCGATGCGCCGGCGAGCTATCTCCAGGGTGACACTGCTGGCGAGCAGCACAATAGTATTGGCGTAAAGAATGGGGGGCAGAGCAATGGGCTGCCAGTCTATCCCCGAACCCTGACGAACCACCAGAGCACTGGTGAGCGCGGCGAATGACATGGTAATCGCCGCCAGCGCAACCCATATGCCGGTTTTGGCCGTTTGTGGGGAGCGGTCCTCAACCGCACGCAAATTACCTTCAGCCGGAACCAGAGTGCGCCCGCCGCCATTTCCAGCGTGACTCTTATCCGGCAGGCGGCCAGCGATCTGCGGAGGTTCGTGAATCTTAGTTGCCATTATGTCAGACTCCGTTGTTCCCCAATTGATGCCTGCGCGTCTTTTCTCTTATCTCCCAGGATCTTGTGAAGGCCGGGGATCTTGATAACCCGGGCTGCCGGGGGTAGAACTTGTCAAACCTCACGGTGATCCACGAACTCCTCGTTACACAGGTTGCGCCTGCGGTACACGAGGCGCACGAAAGCGCCCGACATTAGCAGCGGTGGAATCATCAAAATCACAATGCCGTTCTTCAGAGCGTGGATAAGACGGGCGCCGGAGGAGGCGGCGCTCTGGTAGCACATGGCGCAGCCCTGCGCATGCAGGTGCGTCGGACTGACCAAGAGCAGGAACGCCAGTCCGGCCAGCCCTAGCTTGAGATACTGCACGCTCGTCTGTTTTGCAGAGTTCACTCGATCTCCTTCGGAGCGGGGACGCCCTCGAACACTCATTTCCCCAGGCTCATTCTTGCCATGCGGTACGCGTCCGGCCATATGTAGTTCAGCATTACCAGCACGAAGAGCGTGGCTGGATAGATGGTCCAGAACAAAAGCCGATTCTCATACTTCACGTGCATCAAGTACATGACGCCCACGAACGCCTCCAAAGACGCCAGGCAGAGCAAGGCGAAGAGCAACCGTCGCACCGACAAATGCTGATAGGTCAGAACCACCTCAAATCCCACGATGACCATCAGCCCGATCACGATCCCTGCGTAGGAACCCATACTCGGCTCTTGATTCGATGACATGGCAGCTTCTCCCTCCTTGCTCAAAGTTCCCCTCAACGGGCGGCGTTCATCAAATACGTCAATGGAAAAACGAACATCCAGACCAGGTCGACAAAATGCCAGTAAAGGCCGGCCGTTTCAACGTGGCTGGTATCGTAGCGCCCCTGGTTGTAGCCTCGCATGATAACGGCCAGTGCGATAACGCCGCTGACGACGTGGGTTAAATGGAGTCCAGTGACGCTGAAGAAGCACGCGCCGAACTGAACTGCGCCGCCAGTGGGGTTGGAGAATAGCCCCCAGCCTTCGCCGAACATCTTGAACCATTCGCGCAGGTGGAGGATCGCGAACACCGTACCCAAAAGCATGGTAAAGCCAAGCCATTTGTTGGCCGAAGCTTTCTGCCCGGTCTGTGTGGCCCGAACCGCCGCCAGCATGGTAAGGCTGCTGGAGAGCAGGATGAAGGTCATAAAGATCCCGTTCAAGATCGACGAGAACTCGAACGGCGTCCCCCAATTCAGGCTGCCCACGCGCATGTAGCCGTAGCCAAAAAGAAATGTGGCGAACGTGCATGCGTCGGAGACGATAAAGATCCACATCCCCAGCTTCTTTTTCTCCATGTGGTACGGAGAAGCCTCCATTACCACTTCATGCCCGGTTGACATGGTCAGTTCGCTTTGGCTCACGGTGCCTCCCTCCGAGTGTGGTCAGATCCCGATCACTATGATGAACGGCAAAGCTCCCGCCGCCGCATTAGGTCCCCGCAATGGACTTTTCAGTTGAAGTCTGCATTACGAACGCGTCGCCATCGTATTCCATGGGACCGTGGTAAACGGTCATTTGCCGGCCACCAAAGTTGTCGAATGGCGGCGGCGAGGTTGTATCCCATTCCAGCGTGGTGGCTTGCCACGGATTGTCCGGAGCCTTGGGTCCCTTGAAGCGGCTCCACAGCAGGTTGTAGAAGAAGATGAACTGCGTCGCGCCCAGCAGCAACGCGGCCACGGTAATGAACCGGTTGGTGGGCATCAGAGGGACCATGAAGTCGGCCACAAACTCCGAATACCGGCGAACCGACCCGGTAAGACCCATCAAATGCAGAGTCATGAAAACGCAATACACGAGGACGAAACTCAGCCAGAAGTGGACTTTGCCTAGGGTTTCGTTCATCATGCGGCCCCACATTTTCGGAAACCAGTAGTAGAAGCCGGCAAAAGCCGCAAACACGGCGGAGAGGCCCATGGTGAAGTGGAAATGGCCCACCACAAAGCTGGTGGCGTGCAGATAGGAATCGACCGCTGGCTGCGCCAGGAAGAAGCCACCGATTCCTCCGCTGATGAAGAGCGAGATGAAACCGAGGCAGAACAGCATCGGAGTCGTAAAGCGTATGTTGGCGCCGTAAAGCGAGAACGCGAACACCAGCACCGCAATGACAGACGGGATCGTGATGATGAGCGTCGGCACAGAGAACACCATCGCCATATAAGGGCTCATCCCGCTCACGAACATGTGATGTCCCCAAACGACGAAGCTAAGGCCACCGATGGCGGCCATGGCATAGGTGATCACCTTCCAGCCCCCCACCAGCGGCTTCCGGGTGAACGTTGGCATAACGTGCGCGACGATGCCAAACGCCGGCAAAATGATGATGTAGACCTCCGGATGTCCGAAGAACCAGAACAGGTGCTGGAACAGGAGCGGCGAGCCGCCGGAGTGCGGCAGCACCTTGTCATTGACCACGAGTCCGCCGGGAATAAAGAAGCTCGTTCCGCCGAGGCGATCGAGCACCAGAAGAAGACAAGTGGGCAACAGCACGGCAAAAGCCAGCAAGCTTACCCACGCATTAATAAACCACGCCCACGTCGCCAGCGGCAGCCGCGACAGCGTCATACCCTTGGTACGCAGATCGATCGTGGTCACGATGAAGTTCAGGGCCCCGAGCAGCGACGCCACGCAGAACAGTGCGATCGAAAGTCCCCAGAGGTTTTGGCCCCAGCCCTGCCCCGGACCCGCTACCGAGCCCACGGCGCTGAGCGGCGCGTACGCGGTCCAGCCGGAGAGAGGCGGGCCGTCAGGGATGAAAAACGTCGCGCAGGCGAGAACGAAACCGACGAACGTAACCCAGAACGACGCCATGTTCAAACGGGGAAACGCCATGTCCGCCGCACCCGCATGGATGGGTAGCATAAAGTTGCCGAAACCGGCCATGGGCGCTGCGGTCAACAGGAAGAACGCCATGATCGTGCCATGCATGGTCATCAACGACAAGTAGTACTCCGGCGTGGGAACGCCACCTGGAGCGCCATTGGGAGACAGCAAACCCAGTAAAGGAATGCTCGCCGTCGGCCAGGCCAGGTGGATGCGCATGGCCCAGGAAAGCGCCATCCCGATGAACGCCGACACCAAGCCCAGGGTGGTGTACTGGATCCCGATCACTTTGTGATCCACACTGAAGACGTACTTGCGAATGAAACCTTGCGGCGGGGCATGGTGCGCTGCCGCGTGAGCTGTCATATCGTGCATGTAATCTCACCCCACGAGAGATATTTTTCGTTTGCTCCTTGGAGACGGGGAACTGCAGTTACTGCATCGCCGCTTGCTGCTTCAACCAATTATCGAAGTCTGTCTGGGACATGATCTCGATATATGCCTTCATGTTGTAATGCCCAAGACCGCAGAGCTGGGTGCACACAATTTCGAACCTTCCGGTCTGGGTCGCCGTGAAGTGGATCGGAATCACGATCCCGGGCACGAAGTCCTGCTGCACACGGAGCTCCCGCACATCGAAGGAGTGCCCCATATCCTTGGAGTGCAGAGTGAGCAGCACCGGTTTGTTCACCGGAATCGCGAGCTGCGCGGTCACGATGTCGTCCTTCGAATCGGCATCGTGATCGGTGTCGAGACCAAAGAAATTCTGGGTTCCCTCACTAATGAGCTCGGGGTGAAGCGGTCCGAACTTGCCATCCGGCCCCGGATAACGGAAGTAAAACGCAAACTGCCCAGCCTGAACATCGACGCGCACCGAGTCCGGGTCCGGCGGCGTAAAGTAGACCGAGCCCCATGCCTTGGAACCGACGAACGAGAGCACCAGAATTTCGATGCCAACCACGACAAATGCGAAGATGATGAGAGGTTTCGCACCACCGGGAAACGATTTCATCTTGCGCGCGCCTTTGCTGTCGCCGTACAGAAAGGCAAATGCCGCCAGCACCAGTTGTCCGGCAATAAACAGAATGCCTGCGCCCAATAGCGTTTCTTCGATCTGGTGATCGATGTTGGGTCCGTGGACGGAAATATCCACTGGCATCCACCACACGTGAGCGATTACGCAATAGGCGATAGCCAGCGTGACGATCGCCACTACGACCGCAAACACTTTACCTGGCATGAGTCCCTCGTTTTTTTTCGACTTCGGAATCCCTACGGTTCCCGGGGCGGCCCCACAGTCATGCCGCCCCGGCCGCGATTCTAATTCGTTCTCTACTTTGCCTTAAAGGTGAAACTGACGGTAGTCGGTTTACCGGCAGCAACCGTTACATTCTGCGTCTGAGTTCCGTAAGTTTCCTGCCAAGCGGTCGGAGTGTACGCTCCCGGCGGCAGGTTGTCGAGCTTAAAAGAACCGCTGTCGTCAGTAACCCCGTAGGGGCCCTTCACTACGACGCTGAAGCTTTCCTGGTTCTCTATTTCGCCTTAAAGGTGAAATCGGCAGTTGCCGCCGCGCCCGCGGCCACCGTAACTTTTTGCATCTGGGTGTTGTAGGTTTCCTGCCACGCAGTTACGGTGTAGTTTCCGGGCGGAACGTTGTTGATGGTGTAATTGCCGTTCTCATCGGTGGTTGCGTAAGGCCCTTTGACCACAACGAAATAACCGTGCATCCAGGGATGAATGTTGCACTGTACCGGGATAACTTCCGTAGCTTTCCAGCTCTTCTCGATCGGCGCTGCTCCCGGAGGCTGAGACTGATTCCACCCGATATTGCCGGTCATGGGGTTGGGCAGCGGGTGAATGTTGTGACCCGTCTGATCGCTACTGGTCATTTTGAATGTCTGGCCCACATCCATCGCCAACACGTGTGGGGTATACACACAATTCTTTTGATCGAATACCGGCACCGTGGTTGATGTCTGGGCGCTGCCGCTCCAGTCGGAAATGTAGAGAACCACATTCTGCAATCCTCCGTTCTGACCGACCAGCACGGTCTCCATGTGCGCGGGATCGCTCGCGCGGACCTTCGCGCAATAAGGGTCCTTCGACATGTCGATGCCCTTCATGTGCGGAGCCGCGCCGTCGAGCTTGACCGTTCCGGTAATTTTGCCTTCTCCAGCCGCGTTGACTTTCTGGCCCAAAATCAGCGCCGCACAACTTATTAAAACTACCACCGATAGTACAGCCGCGAGATTGTATCGATTCCTCATAGAAAGCCTCCTTAGAGAATGACCGAGGTGAAGCTTTGCTGGCGACAGCTTAGTCTTCTCTTCACTTCAGTTCAAGCTTATTGCTGTCCCACCGGAGCATTAGGATCAACCGGCTTCAGGGCGAGCTGCTTTGCCATTCCTAGACCATCGCGGACACGGCTCCATTTCTCTGTGGGGCTCCACGAGAAATGCCACTCAAGAACTTCATCGCGACCAGTTAATGCCTTCCACGCAATGACCCGAGGCACCGCGCGATAGCGTTTCACAGACCGGCGGCGTGCTTCGGGCCCCAACGAGACTAGATGCTCAATCACGAACCAGCGTCTCGTCGCCCAGCTCTCCGCCTTCTTCGGACTGCTCGCAGCTTTTCTCTCCTGCATCGGCATCTATGGCGTAACGTCCTATGTCGTTACGAGACGGACTAATGAAATCGGCATCCGCATGGCGCTGGGGGGCGGGGCGCTCCAATATGCTCTGGATGGTGCAGCGCGAGATCCTGATACTGGTCTCGATCGGTGTTGTCGTCGGCGTACCCGTCACGTTGGCCGGTGATCGCCTAGTCTCCAACATGCTGTTCGGACTCAGGCCGACCGACCCGGTCACGCTCGTCAGCGCAACCGTTATATTGCTGATCGTCGCGGCGATCGCAGGCTACTTGCCGGCGCGAAGGGCTTCCCTGGTAGACCCCATGGCGGCTTTACGCTATGAGTAGTCTTCAATGAAATAACTTCACGCAGCTAGCGAACGACTACGAACAGTCAGTGCCAGTGGAACCAGCCTCATTCCTGGGATCATGGGCAAACCGCAAGTTATTCCGGGCCAGAAGTCCTAGTGTTGTATCAGAAGCGACCGCAGAGAAGTCAGTAGCCGGCTCAGGTCTGCGGCGGTCGCTTTTGATACAACGACTTGAAGGAAGCCGCTCGCGGGTGCGGCGGACGCGGGGA
>Ga0181532_10003890_pt1 | contig 13281 bp, 12 predicted proteins | sample PEATcosm2014_Bin_33_FD_119768 | JGI IMG/M metagenome (GOLD analysis project Ga0181532, IMG submission 119768) | Peatland microbial communities from MTU Mesocosm Facility, Houghton, MI, USA - PEATcosm2014_Bin11_30_metaG | ecosystem: Environmental > Terrestrial > Soil > Wetlands > Peat | place...
AACCTCAAGACGAGCATGGAAGTCATGGCTAAGACCAACAGCGTAGGGTGCGGCCGCAGCCGATTCCGGGGTGAAGTCGGTGATATACAGAACATGTTCGAACGAGGCATCAAGTCCGATGCCCGCCGGCACGTGTCGCCCGACGTTGAGGGTTGGACAGGGAACCGATAAGAGCACTTCTTCGGCGTTGGACCCGATCAGCATGTGGCCAAGACCGCGATACACTCCATGCGTTCCCAACACGAGAAGGTCGGACTCAATCTCTTGTGCTTTCCTAACAGGCCGTGGTGGAAGGAGCCGATTTTCTGCAAAGCGGGCGGCGCAACCGGGTGCGCGATTTTGCGACGTACTTGGTAGCCGATGCGAAGATACGGCTGCTGCGACATTGTTGCTGACCATTCCCATGCCAGAGCAGAAAAAGTAGGCTCAGAACAAGCTGGCCAGAGCGGTTGCTCAGCTCTCGCGGCGTGCCCGCACCGAGCAGGTGGCGCAGAATCAGGCTCAGGTTGAACGCGCCGACATGAAGCAGCTGCCGCTTCAAAATGTTGTCCCGTCCGCGCAGATGGCAGCGCCGCATACCGCCAGTCTCGTAAGGCCGGCAGGCGACATCGAACGGATTATTCGATGCTGAACTCCCATCCGCAGTAGAGGCCTTGCGGCCCGTCCGGAGGACAATGCAAGCACGCGGTGCGGATGCGTGAGTCAATGGTTCGGGCAAAAGTCTCGAACTCGATTATGCCGATACTTTTGCAAGGAAAATCCGGAAGCCCCTTGCGCCGCCGCGTTTCCTGAACCCTGCAAACGTCCATGAAGAACCGCAAGTGCCTTCTACCCCCGGACCATTCCACCCGCTGCGCATTGATGACGCTGTACATGCGCAAGCCCAGTGCTCTTTCCAGCGCATCGAGACCACCCTGCTGAGGGATATGAAACATGGCCATGATGCGCTGTGCCTCAGCGGCAGCAAATCGTTCCCAGGAGTGCGTATCCAGTTCGATAGCCGTCTCCATGCCAAAGCGATCCTCGGCTGCCAGGAACCAGCATCCGTCGTGAGCCAGCCAGTTCTTGGCGAACATTTCGAGAGCGCGCAGCAGGTCATCGCGGCTCATCGAATCGAAGACGGTCTTAGGGTTAGGACTCATGTACGTTTCACCTCAGCCGCAAGGAAACCTCAATTTCGCCTGCGACAGGAACTCGATCCGCTGCTCAAGCGTCGACATTGTATTTCACTTCGGCACGGCGTACACCACGTCGCCCAAAAGTCCGGCAGCACGACTCTGCCTAGTTCCACAGATTCAGCGGCAACACAGAAGCATAAACCATGGCGAACATTGGCAGGTGCGCAGCGGTGCATCCTGCCTTGATTGAGTCCTCGTTCACCGTTGATATGTTGCGAGCGTATTCGATCGTTACCGGGGGCTGCGGATTGGTCCGTAGTAGGTCGTTCCTTGCCCTTGGCCCTCGCAACCAAAGGCCCGTTTTCGCGTCTAAGCAGATGGTTTCTATGTCCTGCCCGCGGCTGTGGCCGGCGAGTGGCGGTCTTGTACAGCGCCGGAATTTTAGCGTGTCGCCACTGCTGTCAACTTAAAGAGGTCTGCACGATTGAAATGGTTCGGGCGACTTTAGTGTCGGAAAGCCTGCAAAGTGTTTTTGTCATGTCGTCCTCAAATTCGCTGCACCCATCGTGAGACATGGGCACCTTCGATCTCCTCGCCTGGAGCCGCTATTCAGCTTTGGCTACGTGGGGATATCCGCCAATTTCGCCCAGCAGTAGTTCCGCCGATGCAGGCACAGCAACTTTGCCGTCAAGAATGTCATGACGATTTACATTCTGGCCATACATGGCTTCGTCTCCACTTTTGTCGGCTTGCACCACGGCGCCGTTCAGGCTCACCCCAGCGAAAACGCCTTTGGCACGCGAATAAGACAAATCTCCGCATTCAGTTTAAGGTCGGTGCCAGCCCCGCGCCGCAACCTGGAGGATCGCTCGACCAGCCGCCTCGTCGCTCTGAGCGGCGGAAGGCGTCGCCGCTAACGCTACCAGGACTGCGATAGCGAGGGCCAGCAATAGCTGGCAACGATTAGGTGCAATTCGTCCCGGCGAAGTCAACCGCCGCCTTAGCACTTATGCTCCGACCAGTACGGACTGGTTTGCCGGTACGATCTCAAATGTGGTGTGCAATTCGGCGGTCTGCTTTACCATTGCACCCACGGAGCAGTATTTCTCTTCCGAGAGCCGGATCGCCTCCTCGACCGACTGCTCAAGGACATCGACGCCGGTCACAATGTGATGAATGCGAACCTGTGTGAAGACTTGCGGGGGGCCGGAAGCCTGATCAGCTTCAACCTTCACTTCGTATCCCGTGACCTCCTGGCGCTTCTTGCGCAGGATGTTGATGACGTCGAACGCCGTGCATCCCGCCAGCGCAACCGCGACAAGTTCAATCGGCTTCGCTCCGGTGTTGCCGACAGCGTCGTCAAGCAGGAGGTGATGCCCCGTGCCGCTGGTAGCTATGAATTGGCGATGAGTGCCTTGTGGCAGAGTCAAAGTAACGCTGGCAGAAATCATTTCGTTCTCCGGGCTCGAGCCTCAGAAATCGGACTCGGCAAAGCCCATTACATCGGGCTACAGGATGAAACGCAGTGACGGATGAAGGTGTTACAGGTTAATTTGCACCGACGGCCGCGAGTGCCAAAATGGGAAAGCTTGCACTAGCCGCCGCGAACTGCTCAAGCGAGACTGGTATGCCATGTATCAAAATCTCAGCAACCTCCATCACCTGCCTCGCACCATCTTGTCTACGGAGTCGTTTATGCGCAAGGTAATGCTCATTGGTTTAGTGCTGCTTGGCGGTTCGCTTTGGCTGCAGGCGCAAGAGGGCGATCCGGGAGCGGATATCTGGCTGACCCCCGCCGGCCCAAGCACTGTCGACGGTTGCTTACAAAGCTCTGGCGGCCATTACACAGTCACAGGCAAGGACCGGACGGTCACAGATCTTACAGGTGATACGGCTAGGCTCAGCCGTTACGTGGGGCACGAAGTCGAAATTACCGGTAAGCCCACGGTGAGAACACTCGACACAACCGTAATCCATGCTGCGTCTACAGCAGAAGAGCTACCCGCTCTTGAAGTAAACAGCGCCAAGGAAGTATCCAAGATATGCGACCCGGCAGGGCAATGATCCTGATTTTCAGCGTCAGCCACAAACGGCGAAGACGGGGCACGCGGCGGTTGCGACGAGTTGGAATGCTAGACTGGTGTGCAGATGTCTCGCGAATTGTGACTCGGATTTGACCCCAAGCACAATCAGGCCGGCGGTATCGCCTCTTGCGCGCTGCAAAATCTCGGCGGCTTTCACCCCGTGCTCCAGTTGAGCTCCCGGTGAGCACCATGAGGCTTCGCCGTTGGGAAGAGTCCGACTCACGGCCTCACAATAGTGCTGCGCAATCCGGCTTTGCACTTCACCATTTCGATCCCCGTGGTCGGGGAGCAGGTGGCAAACGTAAAGACGGGCATCGAACTCCTGGCTAAGACTGACGGCGTAGGGCGCGGCCGCAGCCGATTCTGGGGTGAAGTCGGTGATATACAGAACATGTTCGAACGAGGCGTCAGGTCCTATGCCGGCCGACACGTGTCGTCCGGCGGTGAGGGTTGGACAGGGAGCCGATAAGAGCACTTCTTCGGCGTTGGACCCGATCAGCATGTGGCCAAGGCCGCGATACACTCCATGGGTTCCCAACACGAGAAGGTCGGGCTCAATCTCTTGTGCTTTCCTAAGCAAGGCCTCAGGCATCCAGCCTTCGACTAGACGCCATTCCACGTCAACTCCAGCCCGGCGTACTCCGGCAGCGAAGGCTTCCAAGCGGGTTTCGCGACTTCGCCGGGAAATGCTGGGGCCGTCGTGAAGAACCTCCACTTCAGCAGCGGCTTGCGGCATATGGAAGACGTGCACCATTAGCAGTTTCGCCTGATAGTGGTGAGCAAACGCGACGGCGAAGTCCAACGCGAGCCTTGAACTCTCCAGAAAATCCGTGGCAAACAGGATTGTTTTGGGACGTAAAGAAGTGGTCATACCTCAGGCCTTCTCGGTGAGGATAGCATGAGATTTCATCGTCACATCTAACCGGTGGTTGATGGTGGAGAGAGCGGCACTGCTGACTCCGGGTTCTGTCCCGTCATGGATCGTCTCTAGAAATCGTTGAGCTGAAATCTTGCTGCCACACGCGCTTACGAACACAGTCATTCCACGTATAATACTCAAGCGAGGGTTTTTATTGCCGAGCGTGAGTTTCCCAAGCAGGCGGAACAAAACACTGGAGCGGTCGCTGTCAGCGATATTCGGCGTTTTGGTGTTCTTCTTCGCTTTCCATGCGAAGACCGCCGTCTACAACGGAGGCATCCCGGCAAAAGCCACTCCGTCGACCGCGTCCAAGCTCTGGCTCAGCGGTCAAAAGATGCAGGTCCATAGCTTAGAAACAACCAGCGACATGCTGTTCTGGACAGCCGCACTGTATTTGTTTGGGCTGTATCTGCAGCGAGGACACTGTGTCCCGAGCGTCTTGCTGACTCCTCCCCTCAGAAATCTTCCTCTTCGGCATCTAAATCGGTTCCTGCGGCCTCCGCCCTTCCAAAACTAATTCCCCTGCGTCCTAATTCATTCTTGCTCCGGGTTTCGGTCGTTTTCCGGCCACACTGCTCATGCCGGGTGGAAGACGGCTAAAGGAAACTGCTTAAGTGGAAACAAGGAAGGCGCCATGCCAGTTCTGACCGAAGAAACGAAATCTGCTCCTGCTCGCTCGAATCGCAAGTGGATCGCGGCGGGGGTTGCCGTTGTGTGTCTGCTAGTCGTTGTCCTGGTCCTCAAGCGGGTGCGGGCGGGCGGAGAGGAACGGGCTGAAGCGGGCACCAACGGTGAAGCCCCACCCGTGTATGCCGCGGTCGTTCCGGCCCAGCGCCGGACAATTTCGAACTCGCTTTCTATCGCCGGGCAATTCAGTCCATACCAGAATGTCGAACTACACGCCAAAGTAGCGGGATATATCAAAAACATCTACGTCGACATTGGGGACCGCGTGCATACCGGAGAGGTGTTGGCGGTGCTGGAAATCCCGGAGCTCGTGGCGCAAGTGGATGAGGCAAAGGCTGAAGTGCACCATGCGGAAGAAGAGATCCAGCGGGCGAAAAGCGAGGTACTGCGCGCCGAAGCCGACAATGTGGCTTTGCACTCCAACGCCGAGCGATTGGTCAACACTGACAAGGTGCAGCCGGGATTGATTGCCCAGCAGGAGCTCGACGACGCAACCGCCAAAGACCGCGCTTCGCAGGCTCGTGTGGACTCGGCTAAGTCTTCTCTGGCGGCCGCCAAGCAGCAACTGGCGGTAGCGCAGGCGGACCAGCAGCACTATGCCGCGCTGAGCAACTACGCCAAGATCGTCGCTCCTTATGCCGGCGTGGTGACCTGGCGCTTTTCCGATACCGGTTCGCTCGTGCAGGCCGGAACCTCGAACACCAGCGGGCTTCCCGTGGTCACCGTGGCACAGATCGACTTGCTGCGCTTGCGTATTCCCGTACCTGAATCGCTGGCGGCGAAGGTTCGCATTGGCGATTCTGCTGATGTCCACGTGCAAGCGACTGGCGAACACTTCACGGGCAAGGTAACGCGTTTCACCGACGCGCTGGATCCTTCGACCCGGACCATGCAGGTCGAGATCGATGTACCCAATGCCAACTATCATCTGCAGCCCGGGATGTATGCCGATGTCCAGTTGAGCGCCGACAGCCGTGCCAATGTCCTCACCGTTCCTATCGAGGCCATCAGGCGCGGAGACAACAAAACCAGCGTGCTGGTACTGGACGCAAACAACCGGGTGCAGTCGCGGGAAGTACGAGTGGGAGTGGAGAGCTCTGACAACGTTGAGATTTTGGCGGGACTCACGGAAGGCGAGAGAGTAATTGTGGGGAACTTGGGCAGCTATCAACCCGGCGAACTGGTGCGGCCAAAGGCTGGCGTCTTCGAGTCAGGTCCCGGCGACAAGGGGACGGAATAGCTGGCATGTCTAGCTTCGCGATCAAGTATCCGTTCTTCATCCTGATGCTGTGCCTCGGCATCATTGTGGTCGGAGTCACCACCGTGAAGCGCATGCCGGTGGACTTGTTCCCGCAGATCGACATTCCTGTGGTGGTGGTTGCCACCTTCTACAGCGGAATGCCGCCGCAGCAGATCGAAGGGGACATCACCGACACCTTTGAGCGATTCTTCACCCTGGGCAGCAACATCGATCACATCCAGTCGCGATCGCTCACGGGCGTCAGTTTGATCAAGGTTTACTTCCAGCCGGGGACCGATCCGGACGCCGCAGTCAGCGAGATCGCCAATCTGGCAATGGCTGATCTACGAAGATTGCCGCAGGGCACGCTGCCGCCGGTGGTGCTGAAGTTTGACGCGTCCAGCATGCCCGTCTGCCTGGTCACGCTGAAGGGCGAGGGACTGACCGAAACGCAGCTGCATGACCAGGGACAGTTCAACGTTCGCAACCAGATCGCGAATGTGCCCGGCGCCTCCGTGCCGCAGCCCTTCGGCGGCAAATACCGGCAGATTCAGTTTTACGTCGATCCGGTGAAGCTGGAGGCGGCGCAGCTCAGTCCCATGGATGTAGTCGAAGACATTAACAAGGCGAACTCGATTCTGCCCGCAGGTGACGTTCGCATCGGTCCCTTCGACTACAACATTTACAGCAACAGCCAGATCCCGAACGTCAGGGAGATGAACGACGTTCCGCTGAAGGCGATCGGCAACAATGTGCTGCGCTTCGGCGATATCGGGCATGCCGAAGATTCCTCGGCAATCCAGTACAACATCGTTCGCGTGGATGGCCAAAAGTCGGTCTATCTGCCGATTCTGCGGCAGGGGGGAAACAGCAACACCATCCAGATTGTGAATGGTGTACGGGACCGGGTGAAGAACCTGCTGGATGTGCCCGAGCGTCTGGTGGCCTCGGTAGTCTTCGATCAATCGCAATATGTCAAAATCGCGGTTACCAACGTGCTGCGCGAAGGCAGTATGGGTCTGGGTCTGACGGCCATCATGATCCTGGTGTTCCTCGGCTCTCTGCGAGGAACAATCTCCGTCCTGCTCTCCATTCCGATTTCGTGTCTGGCGGCGTTTCTTCTGTTAAATGCTTTCGGCAGCTCGATCAACACGATGGTATTGGGCGGTCTGGCTCTCGTCCTCTCTCGACTAATCGACAATTCGGTAGTGGTGCTGGAGAACATCTTCCGTCATATGGAAGCGGGCGAAGATGCTCGCACGGCGGCCGAGCAGGGCGGCAAGGAAGTGCAGTTAGCTGTTCTGGCCGCGACCTTTACCACTGCCATCGTATTTTTTCCGGTGGTGTTTCTCTCCGGGGTCAGCAAATACCTCTTTACCGCATTGGCTCTGGGCGTAGTGCTGGCGTTGACGGCGTCATACCTGGTGGCGATGTCGGTTGTGCCAGTATTCTGCTCGCTGTTCATCAAGTCGGAACATGGCAGTGAAGCCGAAGGCGAGCGCGAGGGCGGCCTGCTGGAACGCCTACTGGGACCGTTCAATCGCGGGTACGATTACGTGCTGGCCAAGTACGACGAGTTTCTCGACAAGGCGCTGGGTCGCCCCAAGATGACGGTGGCGGTCATTGTCGGTGTATTCGTGCTCAGCCTAGCCTTGGCGCCGTTGCTCGGCGTTGCCTATTTCCCCCGTACCGACCCCGGGCAGTTCGTTATCAATGTGAAAGCGCCGAGCGGCACGCGCATCGAGTTGACCAACGACTACATGGCGCGCGTGGAGGACGACATCCGCCAGGTTGTCCCCGCGGATGAGCTGCGCATGATCGTGTCCAACATCGGGGTCAATGCGGATTTGTCCGCCATCTATACGACGAACTCGGCCATGCACACGGCGTTTGTGCAGGTACAGCTGCAGAAGGAGCACAAAACCAGCAGCTTCGTTTACATCAATCGCGTGCGCCAGAAGCTGGCCAGCGATCTGCCGGAGCTTTCTACCTTTTTCCAGACCGGTGGACTGGTCGATTCTGTGGTGAATCAAGGTATGCCGGCGCCTATCGACGTTCAGGTCACGGGAAATAATCAGCATGAAGCTTATGACATAGCTAAGGAGATGGCGCAGAAGCTGCGAAGAATGAAGGATGTGAGCGATGTCCTGATCCCACAGGACCTCGACTATCCTGGCATCCAGCTCGATGTCCGGCGTGAAATGGCGGCGCGCCTCGGCCTCAATGCTCAGGATGTGGTGGACAATGTAGTGACGGCGCTTACCTCCAACGGCATGATTGCGCCGGGCTACTGGATCGATCCCAAGACCGGCAACAACTACTTTCTGACGGTACAGTACACGCCCAACCAGATTGGCAAGATGACCATGGAGGACTTCAGGCAGATCCCGTTGCACGCCAAGAACAACGCCGAAACCACGATGCTGGAGAACGTGGCCGACATCAAAATGATCGACACTCCCACCGAGGTCGACCACTACCAGTTGTTCCGGGTCATCGATCTCTACGTTTCACCAAAGGGCGAGGATCTAGGCGCTCTCGCCAAACAGGTGCAAAAGATCATCGACCAAACCAAGTTGCCGCCGAACACGCGTGTGCAATTGCAGGGATCGGTGGTCGCGATGCATGACTCGTTCAAGAGCTTCGCTATCGGATTGTTGCTTTCGATCGTCCTGGTGTATCTGATCCTGATGGCGCAGTTTGCCTCCTTCAGCGATCCCTTCGTGATCCTGCTGGCCGTGCCGCCGGGATTCACCGGTGTGATCCTGTTCCTGCTGATGACGGGCACAACGGTCAACATCATGTCGCTGATGGGAGTGATGATGATGATCGGCATTGTGGTGTCGGACTCGATTCTGATCGTGGAGTTCACCCGCGAACTGCGGCGCCGCGGAGACCCTTTGCGCACGGCGATCAAGGATGCCTGCCATGTGCGCCTGCGGCCCATCATGATGACGACCTTTGCAACTTTTCTGGGACTGATTCCCCTGGCTCTGGCCCTGGAAGCGGGTAGCGAACAGTACGCTCCGCTGGCGCGCGCCATCATCGGAGGGTTGATGTTCTCGTTCATCGTGACCCTCTTTTTAGTGCCGGCGGCCTACTACCTGATGCATCGCGGAAAAGAAGAACAACAACCCGGACAGGAGGTGCAAGCTTGAGACGCAAGACCCTTTGGCTTGTGATTCCAGTTCTGGGGACCAGCGTTTCCCTAGCGGCGCAGACGGCATCTCCCACACTCCCGACTAGCGTGCCTGCACAAACGGAAACGTCGCCTCCTCCGCCGCAGATGCAGACGTTGCCGACGGCGCCGGCTACTACACCCGCACAAACGTCGCCTCCTCCGCAGTCGCTGCCAGCGCCGTCGGGGCAGTCTGCCGCTGTGCCACAACCTCCGCCGCAGATTCCTACGACCGGCGCAGTCCAACGCCTGACGGTCCAGGACGCAGAGGCACTGGGGCTGAAGAACAACCCGCAAATCTCTGTGTACCGCCTGCTGTCGCTGGCTTCCAATCAGGTCACCCGCGAACAGAAAGCTGCTTACTATCCAAATGTGTATGGGAGTTTGACGGCGGTCGAGCCGAAGGAGGGCACACGGATCGCAGCAGGTCTCCTCAATAACCCCAGCGTCTACGAACGCGCGGCCGGTGGACTTACACTTTCGCAACTCATTACCGATTTCGGACGCACCAACAATCTGGTGGCTACGGCGGCATTGCGTGCCAAGGCGGCTGACATGAACGCCGTCGCAACCGCCGACCAGGTGAAGCTGGCGGTAGATCAGGCCTTCTACAACGCGCTGCAGGAGTTTGCACTGCTAAAGGTCGCCCAGGAAACAGTGAATGAGCGGCAAGTCGTGTCCAATCAGATTACGATCTTGTTCCAAAACAAGCTGCGTTCGGAGCTCGATGTCAGTTTTGCCGACGCCAATGTCGCGCAAGCCAGGCTGCTCCTGCTGGACGCGCAGAACAATTATCAGGCCGCGCTCTCGACGCTTTCACAAGTGCTGGGCTATTCCTCGCAACAACAGTTTGAGCTGACCGATAGCGAAAGCCAACTGACGGCGCCCTCTGATGCCGTCAGTCAACTGGTGGATGAGGCCTTCAGCAATCGCCCGGAGATTGCGTCGCAGAGCTACGAGTATCAGGCGTCGCAGCACTTCCAGAAGGCGGAACGGGACTTGCTGTTACCCACTATCGAGGCTTTGGGGGTGGTCGGTCGCACTCCATACAGCAGCGCGATCGCCGGCGTGACCCCGTTCACGCCTTGGTACGGTGCGGTTGGAGTCAATGTCAATATTCCTATCTTCAACGGCTTTGAGTATGTGGCGCGTTCGCGCGAGGCGGGACTTCGGGCGCAGGCAGCCGATGAGCAACTGCGCGACCTCAAAGACCGGATCGCCAATGACGTGCGAAACAGTTGGCTGAGGGCCATCACCGCTTACAACCGCATCAGCGTAACGCAGCAGTTCGTGGAGGAGACCAACCTGGCCGTAAAGCTCTCGCAGACGCGTTACAACCTGGGACTGAGTTCGATTGTGGAGTTGAGCCAAGCGCAGCTACAACAGACAGAAGCGCAAATTCAATTTGCCGCCGCGAAGTATCAGTACCGCATAGCGCAGTCGGTCTTGCGGTTCCAGATTGCCGCGCCGTAGAACCGTATGAACCGAAAACGCAAAGACAAGCAGCAGGAGGACCAAAGTCAGATGGCCTTTATCATAGCCGCGATCGTTGCCTGCCTGGCGGTTGCCGTGGTGGAGGATATCTTATACTTTGCCACCGGCGTACCCTTTTGGAGCACAGGGTTCCATCCCGTCTCGATCTTTGCCGGCTCAGCAGTATTCTTGGGGTTGCTTTATTTTCTGCAACGCATGCACGATCCGAGACATGCCCTACAATACAATACCTTGAGCCGTACTTTCCTCTTCTGGTCGCTACAGGCGCTAACGTTGTTTTGAAACTTAATACAGCGTGGCTCCTGCCAATCGCGCTGGCTTGCGTTTTCTGGAGCGTAGCCCAAATGCGAAAGATCCGAGCTCAAGATGGGATGACGCGCCGCCGTCCGTCAGCTGCCAAGTGAATTGCGCACGCTCTTGGCCGAGTTCGTGCCTGCTAGGGCAGTCACCGCTTGCTGATACTTGAGGAGCAAGTGCTGTCGGAGTTGTTGGGCGCGCTTCGAATCGCACCTGGGCGCATGAGAGCGGCACTGCGCCACCGTATTTTTCAAGCTGGATAAGAATGCCTGGCACGGCTGGCAGTCGTGCAGATGCAGGTCAATCTCCTTGCATACCGCATCGTCGATGATGCCATCCATGTAATCGGAAAGCGCGGCAAACAACCTCCGGCAACGCTGCGATCTTGGTGCCTCGGCGCTGGCGTTTAGCTGCAAGCCAGTAGTGCGGCCGGCCTTCGACAGCTTCGCCAGATGCTGACGGACAAATAAACGCCCCCGGTGCAGCCGCACTCGCACGGTTCCCTCACGCAAGCCCATGATTTTGGCTACTTCCGCGGTGCTCAAGTCCTCCATGTCGTGCAGGACCAGCACCATCCTGTACTGCGAAGGAACTTTGAGGACGGCCAGCCTCAAATGCTCGGTGGTTTCGCTATTCAGCAGAACCGCCTCCGGGTTGGGTGCCGCGCTTTGCAGAAGTTCCTGTAGCTCGCGGCTGTTGGGCATCAACTCGTCCAGTGACAAGTTTCTGGTGCGGGAGAGATTGCTCCCTCGGTGGCTGCTGATACAGCGGTTCCGCGCAACCTTGTACAGCCATACCATTAGCGCCTGCAAAGTGTCGAACTTGGCAAGATACGGGATCGACTTCAGGAGCACGTCTTGCATCGTGTCTTCCGCGTCCTGGGGATGACCGCAGACTTTCATGCTGAAGGAGTAGACGGTGTTCTGTAGAAGCGCCAACGCCCGGTCAAGTGAGTCAGGCCGGTTCTCACGAATCAACTCCAACGCCTGCTCTAACGCCTGGGGCATGATTTCAGGGTAGCTGATGACAAGGCGCTCAGCCAATATCACGAAGCAGAGCAGCCTCGGCTCGTCCCAAGCTTGCATCGTAAGTGCACATGTCGACATCTCCTGAGGATGGGGAGGGATGAATATGCGTAGGTTCAAGCTTTTCGTGTCGAGTCTGTTGTTGTTAGCTTCGACCTTGATTGCGCAAGAGATTCCAGTCGGGACGGTCATCCCAGTGATGCTGCAGACTACGCTTGACGCCAGAAATGCCAAGGTAGGTCAGAAAATCAAAGCGAGAGTAATGCAAGACGTTCCACTGTCTTCGCAGGCGCAAATTCGAGCCGGCTCCAAGTTGATTGGGCGTGTCGTCGAAGTTACGCCGCCAACCGCAACTTTGGGGTCGCGCATCGTGATCTCATTTGATCGGTTGACGATGAATGGCGCTGACTTTCCTGTGACCACTAGCCTCCGCTCGCTGGCTTCCATGATGGAGGTGTTCGAAGCCCAGGTGCCGACAAACGCTTTTGCTGACCGTGGAACCAGCGAAAGCGATTGGGTCACGGTGCAAATAGGAGGAGATGTTGTGTATCGCGGAGCGGGACTGGTGATGTCGCCTGACAGCCACGTGGTGGGGAAATCAACCGACGCTGGCTTTGTGACCGCGAAGCTCCTTGCCTCGCGGGAGGGCGGTTGTCGGGGAGTGGTGGCCGGCAACGACCGCCTACAAGCCCTTTGGCTGTTCTCGCCTTCAGCTTGTGGCGCCTACGGTTTCAAAAACCTGAAAATCGCCCATGCCGGCAGGCGAGATCCAGTAGGCCAGATCATTTTGGAGTCTGACAATAATGTGCATCTGCGTGGAGGGAGCGGCTTGTTGCTCAGGGTAAGGGGTTCTCCATAGACCGCGCCTGAAGCGCTGATCGTCTACGCAAGTTGCAGCGTTGTTCTGGGAGCTAAGGCGCTGACTGTTTAATCTGTGCTAGTGCTACCGGGCAGGAGCAAGCAACCTCATTTGGTCTGCAGCAGAAACTTCGATCCGATTCAGCGGCAATACAGAAGCAGAAACCATCGGCGGCACCAGAGTTTGCCTCCGGCTTGATGTCCACGGAAGTGATGATCGTCAGAGTGTAGAGCGGTTCCGAAAGAAAAGATTCTGAGCAGAAGAATTCGGGTGGCTGGCCGAGCACCAGCCACCCGATTTGTTTACGGCAGGTAGTAGCGGAAGGATGTGAAGAACATGTTGTCGAGAGCTGTCGGGCTGTTGTTGATTGAGTACGGGGC
>Ga0181532_10003893_pt1 | contig 13274 bp, 9 predicted proteins | sample PEATcosm2014_Bin_33_FD_119768 | JGI IMG/M metagenome (GOLD analysis project Ga0181532, IMG submission 119768) | Peatland microbial communities from MTU Mesocosm Facility, Houghton, MI, USA - PEATcosm2014_Bin11_30_metaG | ecosystem: Environmental > Terrestrial > Soil > Wetlands > Peat | place...
GCAGGATATCGAAGTGTTGCAACTGGGACTGAGCGGCAAAAAGATCGATCCCTCCGACATGAATTAGAGCATCCCTCCAAAACCAGAAAACGCGAAATTGCGTCTAAACGTTGTGGTGTGTTTTCCGATACAGACTTTGCGCCGGTTGTCGTAACATAAAGGGTTCTTACCCCTATGTTCACACTTACCCTACATACTATGACCGCTAGAAACGGAAAACGAACCTGGATTGGGGCGAGTGCGCTCGCTGTGATGCTGCTTGCTGGCATGCTTTTGAGCGGATGCGGAGAAAAACCCAACGCCGGAGGCGCAGCGGGTGGAGCGCCCCCGGCAATGCCCGTTCAGGTTCAAGTGGTTGCCGCGCAGAACATTGCTGATGCGACCGAGTACCTGGCAATCCTGAAATCGCGGCACTCGGCTGTGATTAACCCACAAGTGGAAGGGTACATCACCAAGATTCTGGTGAAATCGGGAGACCGAGTGAAGGCGGGAGACTCGCTGCTACAGATTGACCCTCTGAAGCAGGAGGCGACCCTGAAGAGCCAGGATGCGGCACGCGCTTCGCAGGAGGCCACGCTGCGGCTGGCAAAGACGAACCTGGAACGTGCGAAAAAGCTGTTCGACGCCGGGGTCATCAGCAAGATGGACTTTGATAATGCGCAAACGAATTACGACTCCGCGGCCGCGCAGTTGAAATCGCTGGAAGAGCAGGTCCAACAACAGAAAGTGGAACTGCTCTATTACCGTGTGAGCGCGCCGATGGATGGCATTGTGGGAGATATTCCTGTGCGCACGGGTGACCGCGTGACGGTCTCGACGCCGCTGACGACGGTGGATGAACCGGGAGCATTGGAGGCGTACTTGTACATTCCGGCTTCGCGAGCGCGAGAGTTGCGGCTGGGCTTGCCGGTAAAGTTGCTGGACGAAAATGGCGCGGTACGCGCAGAGACGCAAGTCACGTTCATTTCGCCCGAAGTCGATTCCGATACGCAGACTGTGCTGGCCAAAGCGGCGGTGGCCAACGCGAAGGCAAACTTACGCATCGCCCAGCAAGTACGCGCGAGGATTACGTGGGGAGATCGGCAAGGAGCCGTGGTGCCCGTTTTGGCGGTGCAGCGGATCAACGGGCAGTTCTTTGCGTTTCTGGCTGTAAAAGAGGACAAGGGAACGGTGGCGCGCCAGCGACTGGTGAAACTCGGAGAGATTACCGGTAATGATTACCCCGTGGTGGAAGGATTAAAGCCGGGGGACCACGTGATCGTGTCTGGCACGCAATTCCTGCAGGACGGAGCACCGGTCACGGAGTTAATACAGGGGAGCGGCAAAGAGGCGGGCAGTGGGCCGTCGCCGGGAACAAAAGGCCGCTAGCTGACCTGGAAGTTCGCAACAATCTGCATGCTTGAGAAGAAAGGCGGAGCAGACCGTTGTTTGTCAATTTCTTCATCCGACGTCCAGTGTTCGCGACGGTATGCGCGCTGCTGATTATTCTTGGCGGAGCTATTTCGCTTCCCAATCTTCCCGTTGCACAGTTTCCGAACCTGGCGCCCCCGCAAGTCGTCGTGAGCAGCAACTATATTGGCGCAAACGCGCAAGCCGTGGAATCCGCTGTGACCATCCCGCTGGAACAAGCCATCAACGGCAGTCCTGGGATGAAATACATCACTTCCAGCAGCGGCAATGACGGCACCAGCCAGATTACCGTAACCTTCGACGTGACGCGCGATGTGGACCTGGCGTCGGTGGACGTGCAAAACCGCGTTAGCCAGGCGCAGGGCCGCTTGCCTAACGCCGTTAAGAATACCGGCATCATCATTACGAAGCAGTCCTCTGGATTTGTGTTTGGCGCGGGCGTGTATTCGGAAACGGGCCAGTACGACAGCCTGTTCATGAGCAACTACCTGGACGTGTATGTGCGGGACGCCCTGAAACGAGTGAAAGGCGTCGGCGACGTCTTCATCTTTGGCGAACGCAAATACGCCATGCGCATGTGGCTGGACCCGTCACGATTGGCCCAGCGCGGCTTGACGGCCACGGATGTGGTGAACGCACTGGAAGAACAAAACGTGCTGGTTGCGGCGGGACAGGTGGGGCAACCTCCGGCCGAAACCGGGCAAGCTTATCAGATAAGCGTGCGCGCCATTGGCCGCCTGACGGAGCCCCATGAATTTGAAAACATTATTTTGAAGACTGGAACGGACGGCACCCTAGTCCGCGTGAAGGACGTTGGGCGCGCGGAATTGGGCGCAGAGGACTACGGTTCGCTGTTGCGCTTTAACGGGCACGACGCCGTGGGCATCGGCCTGACGCAATTGCCAGGGGCAAACGCGCTGGACGTGGACCGCGCGGCCAAGGCAGAACTCGAGGAACTCTCGAAGGGCTTCCCGCCAGGCTTGAAGTATGCCGTGGCGTTCGACACGACCACTGTAATCGGCGAATCGATTCGCGACGTGCTGATCACGCTGCTGGAGGCCATCCTGCTGGTTCTGTTGGTCATGTACCTGTTCCTGCAGGAGTGGCGCAGCACGATCATTCCCGCGGTAACGATTCCCGTCTCGCTGATTGGCACGTTTATATTCGTGAAGCTGCTGGGATTTTCCATCAACACGCTGACATTGTTCGGAATCACGCTGGCGACGGGATTGGTGGTGGATGACGCCATTGTGGTGATCGAAAACGTGGAGCGCCACATTGTGGAGGGCATCACCGAGCCGCACAATGCGGCATCCGTGGCGATGAAAGAGGTGGCCGGGGCGGTGGTAGCAACTTCGCTGGTGCTCGTTTCCGTGTTTATCCCTGTCGCGTTGTTCCCGGGAACAACGGGAATTCTGTTCCGGCAATTCGCGCTGACCATCGCGTTTTCGGTTTCCATCTCCGCGTTCAACGCCCTCACGCTGACCCCGGCGCTTTCCGCCATCTTCCTTGGGCATCATCGCGAGCGGGCACAAAACATCTTTTTCGTTTTATTCAACAGGATCTTTGAGAGCGGGTCGCGACTCTATACCACGACGGTGCATGGTGTATTGAAGCGGCGCTACGCTTTCCTCCTGGCGTTCGTTGCAACCATGGCGCTGGCTTTCTGGCTCTACCGGACGATTCCGCAAGGATTTCTTCCCGAGGATGATCAGGGCTATCTGATGATTGCGGTGCAAACACCTCAGGGGGCGTCACTGCAATACACGCGCGATGTCTGTGCCAAGGCCGAGGAATTGCTTTCGCACGTGTCTGAAGTCGACGGAGCATTCACCGTCGTTGGCTTCGGTTTTTCCGGTAACGCTCCCAACAAAGGGATCATCTTCATCAACCTGAAGCCGTTCCGCCAGCGCAAGGGAAAAGAGCACACGTCCTTCGCCATCCTGAACAAAATCCGAGGCCCGTTGCTGGGCATTCCGGGCGGAATCATCGTGTCGTTTAATCCACCCGCCGTACAGGGATTGGGAACATTTGGCGGTTTTGCTTATCAATTGGAGGACCTGGGGCGCAATTCCCTGCAGACCATCGCCAACACTGCCAATCAATTGGTGGCAGAAGGCAACAGGAGCGGAAAGGTTACGGGACTTTTCACGAGTTTCACCGCCAACGATCCGCAATACCTTGTACGAATTGACCGCGAGAAAGCGAAGAGCCTGCAAGTGCCTTTGAGCCAGATTACGGACGCGCTTCAAGTGTTCATGGGCTCGGTGTACGTGAACGATTTCGATTTCAATAATCGTTCTTACAGAGTTTACCTGCAGGCGGACCAGCAGTTCCGTTCGGACGCCAAGGACATTCGCACGTATTACCTCAAATCCAGCACTGGAAAAATGGTTCCGCTGGACAATGTCGTGCAAATCGAGCAGACGGAGAACCCACAGGTCATTTCGCACTTCAACCTTTTCCGTTCGGCGGAAATTGACGGGTCGGCGGCGGCGGGACTCAGCTCTGGCGCGGGAATATCGGCGATGAGCGATCTTTCCAAGAAAGTGCTGCCTCAAGGCATGAAGTTCGAGTGGAGCGGGTTGTCGCTGGAAGAAATCGAGTCCAGCGGAAAAGCAGTGATTTTATTTGGGCTGGGGCTGATCTTCGTATACCTGACGCTGGCGGCACAGTATGAAAGCTATGTACTGCCGTTCATCGTGCTGCTCGGGGTTCCGGGGGCGCTGCTCGGAGCGCTTGGCGCGTTGTGGACGCGCGGCCTGACGAATGACGTATACTGCCAGATCGGTCTGGTGATGCTGATTGGCCTGGCCAGCAAGAACGCCATCCTGATCGTGGAGTTTGCGGAGCAACTTCAGGAGCAGGGCCTATCAACGCTGGATGCGGCAGTGGAAGCGGCGCGAATCCGGCTGCGGCCGATTCTTATGACTTCCATGGCGTTTATTCTAGGCGTTGTGCCGCTGGTGATCGCGGAAGGAGCCGGAGCGGCCGGGCGCGTTTCCGTGGGCACAACGGTTTTTGGGGGCATGATCGCGGCAACGACGCTCAATTTGCTTTTCATTCCCCTGCTCTACGTGGTGGTACGAATGATCGTGCCACGGAAGAAGACGCAGCCAGCCCCAGCCGGGGAGCCTCTACCGGGCTGAGATAGCAGGGTGATCGGGCTCGCTGAAATTATTTGAAAACTTTGAGTGTGGGCCGGACGCCGACAACAGTGCGGCAATCCCGGCAGTACCGGCTGGTTTTCAGGTCAATCCACTCCACGCCGTGAGAAGGAGCCATCGCACATTGGTAGTCTTCACAGTGCGAAAGATTGAGGGTGTGGCCGAGTTCGTGGACTGCCTCCTTGAGAAGGCGCTGGTGCTGCAGTTTGGGATCGGCTGGCAATCCATAGAATTCCTGTGTGAGGCGGTGCGAAGAAATCACGGCGCAAGTGCCTGGCAACTGGGCTTCCCCAAAAACGAACGTGAGGATGGGGATATAGAGATCCAGCGGGGTGACGCCAAGGAGGCGCCATTTCGGCGGAGTATTACGCTTGAGCATGGCCGCCAGGATTTCCGTGGAAGAATATTGCTGCCGAGTGAGATTGAACGCGAACACCGGTTCCGGCTCTGGCGGAAGAATTTCGCACGGGACAGAGAATTCACGCTCGAGGCCCGCACGGAGTTCGGACAGCGTCTCCGCGGCGGCTGGGCCAAACGGGAGTAGCTGAATCAGGTTCACAGGGCGTCCGCGGTCACTCGCTTCCAACCGTACTTCTTGAGTTTGTTGTGCAGGGTAACACGATCAATGTCGAGAACTTCGGCAGCGAGGGTCTGGTTGCCTTTGCAATCTTCGAGAACCGAAAGGATGTGCGCGCGTTCGATGTCTTCCAGAGTACGCGGCTGATGTTCGGCAAGGGGCAGACGGAGAGCAAAATCCTCCTCGCGGATTTCAGGCTCCTGCGCGACAACCATGGCGCGCTCGACGGCGTTTTCCAGTTCGCGGATGTTGCCGGGCCACTGGTAGCGGTCAAGCAGGCCCATGGCGGCCGGCGAAACGCGATTGATGCGCTTGTTCATCGAGGCGGAAAACTTGCGCACAAAATGCTCGACCAGAATCGGAATATCACCTTTGCGATCGCGCAGCGGCGGCAGTTGAATCTGGAAGACGTTTAAACGATAGAAGAGATCGGGGCGGAAGCGGCCGTCCTCGATCAGTTGCTCGAGCTTCTTGTTGGTGGCAGCGATGCAGCGGAAGTCCACCGGGATAGGATGCGTGCTGCCAACGCGGGTGATTTCGCGCTCCTGGAGGACGCGCAGTAGATCGGTCTGGGTTTTCAGGCTGATGTCACCAATCTCGTCGAGAAAGATGGAGCCGCCTTCGGCGACTTCAAAGCTGCCCTTTTTGCGGTACTGCGCGCCCGTGAATGCGCCTTTTTCGTGGCCGAAGAGTTCACTCTCCAGGAGGGTTTCTGCCAAAGCACCACAATGGATGACCACAAGCGGATTGTAGTGGCGCGGGCTGGCCGCATGAATTGCGCGTGCACAGAGTTCTTTGCCGGTACCGCTTTCGCCGGTAATCAGAACTGTGGCGTCTGTCGGGCCTACAGTCTGAATCGCCTCGAAGACACGAATCATCGCGGGGCTCTGCCCAACGATTTCTTGCGGGCGGACCACGGAAGCAACGGTTTCACGCAGGCGAACATTTTCCTGCTCAGCGCGTTTGTGGGAGAGGGCGTTGTGGACGCTGTGAGCGATGTCATCGGGATCGAAGGGCTTGGAGACGTAATCGTAAGCGCCATTCTTGAGGGCGGCGACGGCGGTCTCCACGCTGGCGTAGCCGGTCATTATGATGACGAGCATTTCAGCGTCAATCTCATGCATGCGGCGTTGCAGTTCCACGCCATCGGTGCCAGGCATCTTGATGTCGACGAGGGCCAGGTCAAAATGTTTCGCGGCCATTTTGGTGAGCGCATCCTGGGCGCTTTCCGCCACGGTGACGTCGTAGCCTTCTTCGCGGAACCATTTATCGAGAGAATCGCGAACGATCAGTTCGTCATCGACTACCAGCAAATTCGCTTTTGTGGCCATACTTGCTGCTCCTCACCCCGCAACGACGGCGGGGCCATTGTTCAAAACGAGATTGGAATGCAGCGGCAGCGTGATGGTGAAACAGGTGCCGCGCCCGGGCTCTGAAGCCACTTCGATCTTGCCGGCGTGACGATCCACGATGTTGCGGCTGATGGCCAGACCCAGGCCCAGCCCTCGTCCGTGTTCCTTGGTGGTGAAAAAAGGTTCAAACATATTTGCCAGGACATCCGGAGGCATGCCGACCCCGTCGTCCCGGACTTCAATTTGGATTTTGCCGGAATCCCGCAGTTGGCGAGATATCAGGGTCAGGTTTCCGCCGCTCGAAAGCGCATCGATGGCGTTCATCACCAAGGCCAGGATGACCTGCTCGATCTGGCCGGGATCGCAGCGAACAAGCGGGAAATCGCTGGCAAGATCGAGATGGAGTTCGATGTTTTTCAATTCCAACTGGTGCTGGACAAGGCGAACGCAGCGATCAATGACACCGTTCAAGTCAGCAGGCTCGCGGCTCAATGAGGTGGGACGAGCGAAGGTCATGAGGTTCTTGACGATCTCCCCGCAACGGCGGCTTTCCGTTTCGACGAGATCGAGCATTTCGATGTTTTCTTTCTGATTTTCCTGTTGAGAGGCCACATCGCGGGAGAGGCGCTTCTTGAGCAGTTTGGCGTAAGTCAGAATGCCCGCGAGAGGATTATTGATTTCGTGGGCGACAACGGCGGCAAGTTTACCGATGGAAGCCATGCGCTCGACGCGCAACATTTCTTCCTGTGCGCCCTTAAGCTGGCGCGTTTTTTCTTCGACGCGCGCTTCCAATGTCCGCGCCCAGGCGTTGATTTCCTGGTGGGCTTCCTCGAGCTGCGAACTCATGGTGTTGAAGGATGTGGCGAGATCCTCCAATTCACCGTGCGAGGGGATCTTGATCTGGTAGCCAAGGTCGCCCGATCCGATGCGCTTGGTGCCTTCCGTGAGCGCAGTGAGCGGCCCCTGAAGCATGCGGCGGACGAAGGCAACGCTAAGGAGGGCAACGCCGAAAACCGCCAGAATGGTGTAGAGCAACACCTGGCGGGTGCTCTCCGCGACATTCTGTTGGCTACTGGCGAGAGAGATATTGGTATCGAGGACCCCGAGGACCTTCACTTCAGTCGGATGCGCGTGGCATTCGGCATTACTGCATGCAGGAGCATTTTCGATGGGGTCGATGACGCCCAAGGCGCGCTCGCCATTGGGGAGTTTGTAGGTGCGGAAATTCTGCCTGATGTCAGAGATGCGCAGGGCGCTACCGGGCACGGTGTAGTCGTGGGCCTTCATGTTCTGGTCCACGTACTTGTTCATCTCGGAGGTGTCCGAAGAAAAGCTGATGCGGCCCTGATCGTTGATGATGCGGATACGCACCATTCCTGGCTCGTCGGCCATTTCGGTGATGATGTGATAGAGGCCGTCGCGCTGATTGCGGAGCATGTAGTAGGAGGTGTTGCGCTTGATGACACTGCTGGTGCGCGCGGCGTCCGCCAGGGCGTCGCGCTCCAGGTGCCTGCGGTGGAGCTGGATATTCAGGTAGCCCAGCACGCCGAAAACGAGGGCCATCGAAGAAACGAGCAACAGGAGTAGCTTGGAACTGAGGCTACCCGTGATCTGCTTCCTGAGAGTTACCAGGCCCGATCTGTCTTCAGGATTCGACACTGGAAAGCTCCGGAAACTCGCCCTTTACGGTCTCCGGCTCTGCTACCGGCTCGTGGGACGAGAGGCTGCTGAAAATCGGGAGATACTTCACCGCCAGCGCAAAGACCAGGAACCCGCAAGCAATGATCGCTAGAGTGATAGAAATTTCCGTCCACTTCGGGAAGTAGTTGTTGCCGGAAGAGGCCAACATCCCAGTGATGGCCACATTCATGCGGTTGGCAACAATCCCAAGAAGCGTTAGAACTGAACACAAATACAAATAAGTTCGATTGGTATGAATGCTGCGGCGGAACAGCAGGAACATTGGCACGACAAGCAAGAGAATCTCCAGCGCGAAAAGATAGGTTTCCGGACGCGGCTGCAAGAGCAGATGCAGGGCATGGCGGCGCGCGAGGTCCACGGCGCGAAGGCTGAGGTAGAAGGAAAGCACAACAGCCAGGACGCGGCCAAGGCCAGTGAGTAGCGGCAGTTCGACGCGCTGATGAAACGACTTGTCCGCATGCCAGGATTCAAAGAGAGTCATGGCCAGGCCCGCGCAGATTGCGGAGATGAAGAAGAACACCGGTTCGAGCGACGAATACCAGAGTGGATAGAGCTTACCCGGCACGATCAGATAGAGGCTGCCGAGGGAAGATTGATGGAGAGTAGAGAGGATCACGCCGGCAATCACCAGGGGAATCATGATGGTATGCATCCAGGCGAGTTGGCGCTTCCAGCCCAGGCGTTCGAGCACAACCGGCAGAAATTCCAGGAGCAGCACGGTGGTGTAGAGCATCACGCACCAGGCAATCTCAAACATGACCGAATGGTGGTTCCACATAATGATGGGGTGCCAGATGCGCAAGGGTCTGCCCAGATCGAGGATCAAGGAAGCAATGAACATGGAGTAGCCCAGGAAGGCGGTCAGGATCATCGCTCGAAGGACGGGACGGTAGCGATTCAGATTGAAGATGTAGACGACCGCGGCGAGCGTGAAGCCGCCTCCGGCGAGGGCGACAGAAAAGAGTTTGAAGCCAACCCACAGGCCCCAAGGGAATTCATCGTTCAGGTTGGTGGAATAGCCGAGGCCGTGAGTAAGCCGGTAGATCAAGGAATACAGGCCGGGAATCAAGATGACGACGAGTACCGTTTTCCAGAAAGTCAGTTTGGTCTTTGCCATGGTCTCTTGATCCTCATTTCCCGGTGGCAGGCCGGGGATGTTGGGAGTTTCCCTCTGCCTCTGCCACTTCAACGCGGCGATTGGAAATCCACCAGATGCCTCCTAGCAGAACGGAACCCAACGTCACGACGTCGGGAACGTGTGTAAGAACGCGATAGGTAAGATTAGGCATCGGCTCGGTGATCTGGTCCGTGCGGAACCCAAACTCCTCGAAGGGGACACTGGAAAGAAGCAGGACGGACGTGCCGCCCACCTCATTGAGGCCGTAAATGTGGTTGACGTAGTTAGTCGGATTGTCCTTGAGGCGCTGCTGCGCTTCGGCGATCAGGGCGTCGCGATCGCCGAACTTGGTTGCGCCGGTTGGGCAGGCATCAGCGCAGGCGGTTTGCTTGCCCTGGGCAACGCGGTCGGAACACATATCACATTTGCGGACGAGCGGAGAGGTCTTTCCCCACTCATACTTGGGGACAAAGAACGGGCACGCCAACATGCAGTACCGGCACCCCATGCACTTGGAGGCGGCGTAGGTTACGGGCCCCGCAGCTGTCTTCTGGAATGCGCCAACCGGGCACACTGAAACACAACTGGGGTCCTGACAATTCATGCACAAACGGCGCATGAACTTGTCCTGATGGGTCAGGACCACGGTGAACTTATGTTCGGACTGCTTCTGTTCAGCAGCAATGTTGTCGTCGTAGGGGAGGCCGTTACGCTCGGCACAGCCTTTTTCGCACAATTTGCAGCCGATACAGAGAGTCGCGTCGTAGAGAATACCCTTGCTCATAAACGCTCCCTGTGGCTATCAACGCCCCTGTGCACGGAGTTAAGGAGAATAACCAGGGGCAGTCCATCGAATTTCATAGGTGGCTCGGATCGATATTTGGCGATCGATCCATCGGCGCGAAAGGGCCCAAAGACCGGCGGAGGGTCAACCCGAACATCTGGGGCAAGCGACGGAATGCGATGTTCGTGAACTGTAGAAAAGTTCAACGAGGGTGACCTCGTCAGAGATGAAACCTTCGGCGCAGTCGCTGACCCAAGATGAATATAGAGTAGGGGAGGCGGCATTCATGTGCGGTTCGACACTCCGGAGAGTGACCTGCGTCACGTGGGTATATGGAGTATTTCAGCTGTTGATTTCGTTGACATAACGAGCCCATAGAGACGCCAAGGCCCCGATCCGCGTTCGACCGGGGCCTTGGCTGGAGTTCGCTAGGATGTTGCTAGGTCAGAAAGAACTCGCGGGTGATTTCTCCCCACTTTTCCGTGGGCATGTGGGCAGTCAGATCGTGAACCGCTGGGCCGCCGTCTTGTGCCACTACGCCGGCGAGGGCCGGCATGCGAACCTGCAGGCGGCTGGCGGCATCCGCCATCCACTTGCGAGCCAGGCTGCCGTTCAGGAGGTTGCGGAAGCTGATCTGTAGATCGGGGGAGATCACAGAGACAAACCATCCTTGTCCATAGGGATCCGTGTTGGCCAAGGATGTATTGGATACCAAGGCTTCATTCACGTTCGTGACTTCGCCTTCGACGGGGGAAACCAGGTCGGTACGCTGGCCATCGCGAATAATGGTGGCGAATTTTTGGCCCTGCCGCAGCCACTGGCCGCGCTTCGGGAGCACCAGACCATCAAGCTTGCCGGCAAGCCGAGCGCCAAAATCATCGAGTCCCACGCGAACCAAAGTGGGGCTTTCCTGCAACGCCCAGGTGTGTCCGGGGTGATAGCGGCGATTATCCGGCAATTCAAAACCTGCAACAAAGCTGGGCAGCATACGCGGCGAACTTGCCGTAGCTTCTTCTTTCACTTCCACGGTGTGCGTAACTTGGTGGCGCTTCCTCATATAGTCGATCGTGAGGAAGATCGCGAACATCGTAAGCATCAGAATGACTGTCATGGCCCGCCTCCGGGGTTCCTAGGGTGTGTTCTAACTCCGCAGTCTATGAAGGCAACTGCTCTGCCAATGAAAGAACGGATTGATGAAACGCTGTAAGTTGCTCATAAGAAAGGGGAACGGGGAGACTGGGAAGCGGAGCTTAAGATTGGTTGATGAAAATCGAACCAAGAATCGTTGAGTTTTGCAACGCCTGAAATCGAGGTCTGCTCCGACTGATCGCATAAGTAATAGAAAACAAGGAGCATGACGACGCGGAACGGCCTGATGTGAAACGCAACAGGGAGTGATTGAATTCTAAGCACGGGCTGACCTTGGCTCTAACGGCTGGAAGGAGGGAGGACGCGGGGCGTTGAAAAAGTCTTCGTGGCAGCCTAGGCAGATCCCTGAGCCGCACGAAACGCTTTGATGGACTGGACAACAAGGTCCTGCTGGGCGTCCTTCAGCTCAGGGAAGACTGGGAGGGAGAGAACTTCCCTGCTGGCCTCTTCGGCAACAGGCAGAGCACCCACCTGATAGCCCAAGTAATGGAAAGCAGGCTGAAGGTGCAGGCAGAGGGGGTAGTAGATTTCGGTGGGAATGCCAGCAAGGCGGAGAGCTTCCTTCAATGCATCACGTTTGGTGACGCGAACGGTGAACTGGTTATAGACGTGGTGGAACTTCGCAGGGGGCTGCGGAGGACAAGTCACGAACGAGGCCAGATTCTGCTCTGCAAATAGCCTGCGGTAGCGATCCGCGCGATTCCGGCGGCCAGCTGCCCAAGAATCCAGGTGGCGGAGCTTCACGCGTAGGACAGCGGCTTGCAAGGCGTCTAGCCTGCTGTTGGTGCCAAGAATTTCGTGGTAGTACTTTTTCTTGCTGCCGTGCATGCGGAGCATCTGGAGCCGCTCCGCCAGAGCGGGATCATTTGTGGTCACCAAGCCGCCATCGCCCGCACCGCCCAGGTTTTTTGACGGGAAGAAGCTGAAGCAACCGAAATGGCCCAGAGTGCCGACGAAGCGATCGTTATACCGGGAGCCGATGGCCTGCGCGGCGTCTTCAATCACAAGCAGTCCCTTGGCCTTAGCCACTTTCCGGATGGGGTTCATATCCGCGGGGAGACCGAACAGGTGGACGGGCATGATAGCGCGCGTCCTTCGAGTGAGGGCAGCGTCAATGAGCGCGGGATTGACGTTGAACGTGGTGGGATCGATGTCCACGAAAACGGGTTTAGCACCCACTTGAGCGACAGAACCGGCCGTGGCGATGAAACTGAAAGGCGTGGTGATAACTTCATCGCCGGGGCCAATCCCGGCTGCCATCAGGGACAGAACGAGGGCGTCGGTGCCTGAGGCACAACCAACGGCAAATCTGGCCCCAAGCTTGGCGGCTACTTCTTCCTCGAAGAGCTTCACTTCTGGACCAAGAATGAAGTACTGGCTTTCAAAGACGCGAGTAACCGCGGCCATGACATCTTCGCGAATCGAGGCAAACTGGGCCCGCAGGTCCAGAAAATCAAAGGCCTGCGGGACAGGCGCGGGCGCGGCAAGGCTTGCTGGCGGAGCGGCAGGTTCCTTGCTTTTGGCGGAGGTGGACATGGATGGTGGCTCCCGAATTACAGTGTAATTCTATTTGAGCCTAGTTGGTGATTGCAGAGCAAGTACATGCGGAATTGATGCAGATATCTGAATAAGTCGTGGCCACGCCAACTTGGCAGACAGGGTAAAAGGTGCCGTGTGGAAAACAGATCCCGTTGGCACACTTTTCTCGAAACGGGTGTTTCACTTCAACGAATATGCCGCCAGGGCCTGCTGGATGCCCGCTTCCACCTCCTGAACGCCACGCTGCACATTCTTGTCCATAGCCGCAACGACCGCGGCGACATCCTTGCTACCCGCGGGCTCATCGTGATTGTACGTGTAAGTCCAAATGGTCTTGCCAGCTTTCAGGTCGCGAAGCTCGGCATCGAAGCTGATGCGTGCAACCAGGCTGTTTCCGGACACTTCCTTGAAATCGTAAAGATGGCCGGTAAGCATGAAATCGCCAGTGGAATCGCTACGCAGAGCGGTCACCGTGCGA
>Ga0181532_10003894_pt1 | contig 13273 bp, 9 predicted proteins | sample PEATcosm2014_Bin_33_FD_119768 | JGI IMG/M metagenome (GOLD analysis project Ga0181532, IMG submission 119768) | Peatland microbial communities from MTU Mesocosm Facility, Houghton, MI, USA - PEATcosm2014_Bin11_30_metaG | ecosystem: Environmental > Terrestrial > Soil > Wetlands > Peat | place...
CTGCGGTCGCGAAGCCTTCCGATAAGGCGCGATAACGCTCGCGGACTTGGCTTTGGCCGCGCCGGGATGCCGGTTGATTCTCACGTTTCCTGGGGGTCGAGCCACTTTCATGGAACGCCGTTTACCAAGACCGATCCGATTGTTGGACGCAAGGGCTGTTCTCAATAGCTATCATCAGCGGCGCGTTGCTGCGAGATTGATAGCCCGTCATCCATGCACAACGCGCCCAGCGAAAGAACACCAGATCACCGAAATGCCTTCGATACGAGCCTGCGGGACCGCGTCCTTCGGTTTGCTTCGCGTACGCAGTTTCCGAAGCGACGAGCCTTGTTTGATGATGTCGCGCTCTGGCAGGTTCCGACGGCCGTTGCCGCAGTTCGGCTCCTGGACCGCCTGACAATGCGAGAATCAGGTAGACTGGCGCGCCGATAGTATCTGCGGCACGGCTTCGGCGAAGAGCCATCCAGGCAGTCAGGCAACGTCCGGCAGCGGGGGACAGACTTCCGAGGCCAGGTAGCGGCGGCACTCGTCGGGCGTCAGGTCGCGGGTGATGCGCGATCGGACCAGCAAGAGGAGTTGCAGCGGAGCAAAGGCGTAAATCTGCGCCGTGTTGTCGTCGCTGGTCGTAGCCAGCTTGCTCCCATCCGGCGACCACGCGATGCTCAAGACTTCGTCTTGATGGCCACGCAAGGTGAGCAACTCGCGACCGGTGCCCGCCTCCCACACCTTGGCCGTGTGGTCGGCACTCGCCGTGGCCAGCTTGCTCCCATCCGGCGACCACGCGATGCTTTTGACCCAGCCTTGGTGGCCGCGCAGGGTGAGCAACTCGCGGCCGGTGCCCGCCTCCCACACCTTGGCCGTGTGGTCGGCACTCGCCGTGGCCAGCTTGCTCCCATCCGGCGACCACGCGACGCACCTGACAGAGGCTTCATGGCCGTGCAGGGTGAGCAACTCGCGGCTGGTGCCCGCCTCCCACACCTTCGCGGTTTGGTCGTCGCTCGCCGTGGCCAGCTTGCTCCCATCCGGCGACCACGCGATGCTCAAGACTTCGACTTGATGGCCGCGCAGGGTGAGCAACTCGCGACCGGTCTCCGCCTCCCAAACCTTGGCCGTGTGGTCGTCACTCGCCGTGGCCAGCTTGCTGCCGTCGGGCGGCGACCACGCGATGCTTTTGACCCAGCCTTGGTGGCCGCGCAGGGTGAGCAACTTGCGGCCGGCGCCCGCCTCCCACACCGTGGCCTTGTTGTCGCCACCCGCCGTGGCCAGCTTGCTCCCATCCGGCGACCACGCGATGGTCACGACTTTGTCTTGATTGACGCCTAAGGTGAGCAGCTCGCGGCCGGTGCCCGCCTCCCACACGCCCGCCTCCCACACCCTTGCCGTTTGGTCGTAACTCGCCGTGGCCAGCTTGCTCCCGTCCGGCGACCACGCGATGCTCTGGACATTGTCCTGATGATGGGGGCGCAGGGTGAGCAACTCGCGGTCGGCGCCCGTCTCCCACACCTTGGCCGTTCGGTCGTCACTCGCCGTGGCCAGCTTGCTCCCATCCGGCGACCACGCGATGCTCTGGACAGAACATTGATGGCCGTGCAGGGTGAGCAACTCGCGGCCGGCGCCCGCCTCCCACACCTTGGCCGTTTTATCGTCACTCGCCGTGGCCAGCTTGCTCCCATCCGGCGACCACGCGATGCTCCAGACAGGGGACTGATGGCCGCGCAGGGTGAGCAACTCGCGGCCGGTGCCCGCCTCCCACACGTTGGCCGTTTTGTCCCAACTCGCCGTAGCCAGCTTGCTCCCATCCGGCGACCACGCGATGCTCTGGACGGGGTCTTGATGGCCGCGCAGGGTGAGCAACTCGCGGCCGGTGCCCGCCTCCCACACCTTGGCCGTTTTGTCGGCACTCGCCGTGGCCAGCTTGCTCCCATCCGGCGACCACGCGATGCTCTGGACAGAGTCTTGATGGCCGCGCAGGGTGAGCAACTCGCGGCCGGTGCCCGCCTCCCACACCTTGGCCGTTTTGTCGGCACTCGCCGTGGCCAGCTTGCTCCCGTCCGGCGACCACGCGATACTCCAGACACGGTCTTGATGGCCGTCCAGGGTGTGCAACTCGCGGCCGGTGCCCGCCTCCCACACCTTGGCCGTTTTGTCCCAACTCGCCGTGGCCAGCTTGCTCCCATCCGGCGACCACGCGATGCTCCAGACACAGTCTCGATGGCCGCGCAGGGTGAGCCGCGCTGCCGATCGCAGGACTGCGTCGTGCAGAAACTGCTCAAGTCCCCCGACCATGGCCCGTTGCTTTCCCCAGGAGTACAGGCCCAGAATCAGGGTGCACTCGGGATCCTCACTGAGGTTAAAAGCGGCCCAAGCGGATAGCTCGCGGGCTTCTGCGGATCTCAGCTTTGTTTTCTCGCGTTCTTCGCTTCGATCGATCCAATCGTCGATTATTTCCCGTTCCCGCGCACCGGACATCTGCTTACCGCCCAGATACCTCAAGCACCATTCCGCATCCAACCGGCCGTCCCTCTGCCATTCCAGAGCCTCGCTCAGCGCCAGCCCGGTCAGATGACTCTTGCCGACGGCATCCAGAAGGAAGCGCAACTTCTTGGCATCCTCGGCCTCCGATCGGATCCACTCCTTCAGCCTCAGCCACTTCAAACACAGGCACTCATGAGGCAGGTCGACCTTCTCGCCCCGATCCGTCTTCCGCACCGTCAGCAGACCCGACTCTTCAAAGCGCCGGACCATGTCGCGCAAGACGGTTTCCGAGACCCGCGCCAGCCTCGCCAAGTCCGCCACCGTCTGTGGCCGCCGGACCGGCCGCTCCTCATCGTCCCGATCCGCCCGCCGCGACTCCGTGATCCGCCGGAACAGGACCTCCGCGAATCGTCGTTCTTCGACCGAAAGCCCGCAGTACACCTTCTCCGCGTCAAAATCCAGCGCTCCCGCAAGGCCACCCACATTCTTCGCCATGGCAGCAGTGATTGGCCCCTGTTCGCCATCCTCTTCCCATTGCTCGAATATCCGTCGCAGCAAATGCTGTAGCAAAGGCAGGTTGTCCGGCTCTTCGTCGCACTGGTTCAGCAGATCCTGGACGAGCGCAGGATGAATCTCCACCCCGGCCGCCTTGAGAGGGCCCTCGATGGCCTCCTGCAACTGCGGCCGCGTCATACGCGGCACCAAATACTGGCCGTCGTTCAAGGCCTCCGGCAAACCGTGGAATTTGGCGCATTCGCCCAGGTAGTCCGAGCGCATGGTCAGCAGGACATGCACGCGTCCAGCCGGGTCCGCCGCCGCCCGGAGTAAGTTACTGACAAAGAGATCGGCTTCGCTGCCTGCGCCTTCCCGCAACGTGCGATCGCGGAACGGGAAGATCTCCTCGAACTGGTCGACGACCAGCAGCAGATTCTCGTCGGCGGGTAGATGGGTTTCCACCGCCTCCAGCAGGCCGTACGTGCGCTCCGCCAGCGCTTCGCCGCCGAAATCCAGGCACCGCCGAAGCTCCAGCAACGGGCCGTCGCCCGGACGCATGGTGGCCACGCGCCACCGTTGCTCGAGGTCTCCGGCCAGGCCCATCTCAAGCGCGGGAACCATGCCGGCGATCACCAGCGAACTCTTGCCGCACCCCGAAACGCCCACCACGGCCAGCATCTTCTGGCGCAGTAGCCGGTCGAGCGCCTCGCCCGTCTGGTCGTCGCGGCCGAAGAACAGCGTCGACTCTTCCGCTCTGAACGGGCGCAGCCCTGGGAATGGATTCCGTGCCGATGTTGCCGAACTCATCAAGCCGGCCTCCATCCCAACTCAATAAGGAACGGCTCCAGCGTGGCAACGTCCACGTCGGCGGCCTTCTGCTGCAGCACCATCACCGCCGACTGTCTCAATTTCTCTTTCCCGGCCAGGTCCAGCGGCGGCCCCAAATACCAGGCCTTCGCCTTAAACTGGCGGCGGCCATCCTGTTCGAGACGTTTCTCCAGGCCCCTGCCGTCGGCGGTGGCCCAATAACAGAGCAGCGCCTGGCTTTGCGTGATGATATTCCGTAAGGCTTGGAGTTTTTCAATGGTGCTGCTAGCAGTGTCAAAGGACGGATACTGTACGGGCAGTCCCGCTTTGTGGATCACCCCTGCCACTGCCTTTGCCCCTGCCAAGTCTCGTGGGTCGCAGGCGATCCCCACCGCGAACTTGCTAATGTCCTTCTGGAAACGCGCCGCCCGGACCTCACGCTTAATCGTGTCCCAAACTTGGTCGTCGGTCTTACCCTGGAGCCTCGTGTAAGCGACGCCGGCGAAGCGGCCTCCGCTCCCCAGTTGCGCCTCGATCTCGTCCAACACTCCCGTTTCGTCGTACTCCAGAGTGGAGCCAATCGGCGTGATCAGCAGCGTCTTGCCAGCCGACATGAATGACTCTTGCATTGCCACGAGTCCCTCCAGTCCGAGTCCGTCACCGGGGAAATGGATCGCCACCAAGGCCGCTCTCAGGTGGGCGCGAACCTTCTTCTCGTCCTCGTAGACATAATCGGGGCCGGGCACGACCTGGTATCCGGACTTTTCCAGTTCATCCCTCAGGCGGCTACGCGTGTCCACACCGCGGCCCGCCGCCGGACCTAAGAACACGGCGCTTGCGGACGCGCGCATCAGCACCAGGGTATCGCGCAGCTTCAGAGCGAATTCCTTGGTGCTCTTCATTCGTTCCTCAGGCGGCAACAACCCCAACCATGACGGACCGGCTGGATGACGCTGCGCTTTCTCGAACTCGATGGGCTCGGGATTGTCTCCCACTGGCAACCACCCCGCCACCGCGTAGGGACAGGTGTTTTTGTTTTCGACGTGCGATTGCGCGTTGAACCAATGCCTCTCGGCGTTGCAATAGCGCGAACCGAGGTAGTTGGGCGAGAGCAGCGGCAGGAGTAACGCCGACGACGAGGCTGCCGCCCTAAGATGCTCCTCCCAATTCACGGCCGTTTGGCTGGCGAGCCGCTCGCGGTCGAAGTAAATGCGAATCTTCTCTTGGGGCGAGAAGCAATTCACCAGATGGTCCGAGATGTGCTTCTCCATGGCGCCGACGAACTCCTCCACGGCACCTTGTTGGTTGTCAGCAGCGCAGTAGCTGAGGAATAGGTCGTACTCGAAACCCGGAACGTAAGGCATGACTGCCCCGTTTGAGAATATCACCATTTGGAACTCGCAAGTGCGGTTGGTGTCCGGCAAGCGTCACCATTTGGAGTTGCGCGGCAAGCCGCGCAGAATTGCCAAGTGGAAGGAGCTTATCAGGCGCCGGCAGATTCCCTCAAACAGCGGGCTTCTTCAAAGTCAACAATCATCGGGGCCCGAAGTGTTACGACTACGAATAACCGGCGATCGTAGGACGACCGTCGGATCATTCCGTACAGCAGCCACGCCCCGGTTCGTGGGATCATAACAGGGAGAGGTCACTCTTACGAGACAGCGAAACAATGCCTGGCTGGCTTTCAGCGTTCTGGTGGCGCGGTGACTGCGGCCGGCAGTTTCATGCGCCTCGATCACGGGTTTCGTCCATGCCAGTGTCCGCTCAAGAGCGCCCACAGAAAAGTATCAGTAGCCGAGGCTCTGACCACTCCCGAAGAAAGCAATGACACCAATCCCGTTCGGTGAGGTAAGGTCAGGCCCTCGCCCCCGGGCCGCTGTGGTCGTCGCCCATCCGGACGATGAGACGCTCTGGTGCGGCGGCTATATACTGACCCATCCGGAGTTCCTTTGGCGGATCGTGACCTTATGCAGAGCGGCAGATCCGGATCGCGCGCCAAGGTTTCGCCGGGTATTGCAGCGATTGGGGGCGGAGGGTGAGATGGCGGATCTCGATGATGGACCCGACCAGGCGCCGCTGCCGAAAGAGCAAGTCCAGGAGACCATCGCACGGCTGCTGGCTGGCGCCAGCTACCATCTGATTCTGACACACGGCCCGGAGGGCGAGTACACATGGCACCGGCGGCATGCGGAGTGCTGCCGGACCGTCGTGGAGCTTTGGCGATCGGGCGGTATCGACACCCAGCGATTGTGGCTGTTTGCTTACGAGGACGGGGGCCGGGCCTACCTGCCTCGTGTTCGCAACGATGCCGATCGGCGGAATGTGTTGACGGACGACGTCTGGCTCGAAAAGCGCCGGCTGATTACGGATCTTTACGGGTTTGGGCCCGACACCTGGGAAGCCCGGACCACTCCCCGGGAAGAAGGGTTCTGGTGCTTTGACTCGTCACCAGCAGCGGTAGAGCGCGCAGCAGCACCCGGGGAGCCACAATCGTGAAAGTGCTTGTGCTGGCCGAGTACCCACCATCGGCGTCCGGCCTGGCGACGCAGGGTCAGCTATTGTGCAGGGGCCTGCGCGAGATCGGCGCGGATGTCCACCCGGTACATCCCGAATCGCCCCAGGAAAAGGAATGGTACTACCGCTGGTTCCAGCCGGATGTGGTGGCCGGAGTGGGGTTCTGGGGCCATGTTCCGCAGTTGGTCCTACACCCGCAGCAGTTCGGGATGACGGCAATCCCATGGCTGGTGGCCGATGGCTATGTCGCGGCATACCACGAAGTGCTTAACGCTCTGCCGCTGATCCTGGTCACCTCCAACTGGGTGAAGGAGACATACATCAGGGATGGCATCCAGGGGGACAATATCGAGGTGCTGCCGGTGGGTTGCGACGCGCACTCGTTCGCGCCGCGCAGGCGCGATGATCTGAAGGTCCGTTCGATCCGCGAGGCTTTGGGAGTGGCTGACGACCAGATCATGATCCTGACCGTCGGCGGCGACGCGACATCCAAGGGCGCCCAGGAGGTTATGCGGGCGCTGGCGCTGATGGATGCCGAGGCGCCCGGCTGGAGATATGTCTGCAAAGTCTGGCCTCAGCCCCGAACGGTCCAGCAGAACCTGGACGACCTCGAATTGGCGGCGCAGTTGGGCATCGACAAGAAGGTCATCTACTCCACCAACGTGGTCTCGCACAATTTCATGCCCTACTTGTTGGCCGCCTGCGATATTTACGCTGCACCGTCGCGGCTGGAGGGTTTCGGAATGATTCAGGTGGAGGCTAACGCCTGCGAAAAGCCGGTGATCGCGACCAACGCGATGGGATTTCTCGACACAATGGTCCACGGCGAAACGGCATTCCTGGCGAAAGTAGCAGAAGAGAAGAAGATCAATGAGGCGGTGTTCGGGGAAGGCCACGGGATCGACGATAGCCAACGTATCGTGTTTCCAAAGCCGCGGACTGCGGAGTACCGAGCCAGCGTGCCCGATATCGCCAAGTACCTCCTGACGCTCATGCAGAACAGCGGTCTGCGGCGGAAGATGGGAGAAGCGGGCCGAAAACATGTGGCCGAGTTGTTCGACTATCGCCAGGTGGCCAAGCGTTTCTTGAAGATCGTGTCCGACCGATTGGGAATTCAGTAGAGAGTGGCCGGCGAGGCACCCGCCCCCTGTGGACGCAGCCCGGCACACCGACGAGGTAGCCATGCTTATGAACGAGAAGTCGCTGGCCTCCATCGATGGGGCCAAAGATGCGGCCCTCCGGGTCCTGCTCCATAACGCGCGGGGACCGTTTCAAGGACTGCCCCGGGCCGCGGGGTGGGGATACCCGGAACCTTACACGCGGGACCTGATGATTTCAGCCCTCGGCTTTCTGGCGACCGGCAACGAGGAGCTTGCGGACGCGCTACGACGCACACTGGTGGCGCTGGCAACCAATCAGACGCTGCGCGGCCACATCCCATCACTCGCGCACGATCCTGCCAATCGTGGCGCCAGCGATACGACGCCGCTTTTCCTGTTCGGCCTGGCACTATACAGGAGGTCGACCAACGAGCCGGAGTTCCTCCACGAGGCGGCGCAGAACGCACTGAATTGGATGCAGTGCCAGAGCCCCGACGACATGGGGATGGTCTCCCAGTTACCGACCAGCGACTGGCGGGACGAGCAGTGGGTGATGGGTTTTGGGCTGTACGTGAACACGCTGGTTTACGCGTATCTGCTTCTTTATGGCGAGCACGAGTCCGCCGGTCAACTGCGCGAGTTCATAAACTGTCGGGAGGTCCCTGGCGACAAGAGGAACCCATCTCGGCACGAGGGTCTTGTGGTGCCAGCCAAGCCCTATTACGCCCTCTACTCTTACAAACACTTTAACAGCCACCGTTTCGATCTGCTGGGCAACAGCCTGGCGATCCTGACTGGAATCGCCTCGCCCAATCGTTCGCGAGACATGGTTTCCTGGGTTGAGGCTGAGTCCGGGGCACTGCGCGAGCGCGGGGATCTGGCCGTGGATTTGCCGCCCTGTTTGTTTCCGTACATCCTGCCCCAGCACGCCGACTGGCTTCCGCGATACGAGCGAATCAATCGGCCCGGCGAGTATCACAACGGGGGAGTTTGGCCATTTGTGTGCGGTTTCTACGTGGCGGCCTGCGTGGCGGCCGGGCGGCTGGAGCTGGCCAGCCGGAAGCTGTTGGCGCTGGCCGAACTGGTCAAGCCGTGGCACGAAAACGAGGCGGGGTGGGGTTTCAACGAGTGGATTAAGGCGCAAACCGGTCAGCCCAGCGGGCGGGACTGGCAAACCTGGTCGGCCGCTATGTACCTCTACGCTGCTGAGTGTGTGCAGCAGCAGCGCACCCCGTTCTTTGACGAGATGCGCGCAGGCGATCGTGGGGCAACCGGGTAACCGGCCACGCCGAAGGCGCGAAAAGTTCTCAGTTTCCAGGGAGGCCGCGCGGGTGTGAGGGAAACGATCAACCACCCGCGGCGGCGGCGCTTGGCCCGCAACAGCATTTGGTGCACGCCAAAACACGGCGTCGCCTCGCGCAAAACGGCTCCTTCGCGCAGCTCGGGAGGTTCGCAAGGAAAACCGAATTCTCGCGAGTGCCGAAGAGCCAGTCCGGTCCATCCGGAAGCTGGCCGGAAATGACATCCGCGGAAGAGTAGCTCGGGGTATCTGGATGCCTGTCGGGAAATCCCCAGGTATTAAATGATGGGGCGCTCTTCAGGCACAACCGACTGATTCGGCGAGTGTTATGGCAGATGCTCGGGATCGGTCCCGGTAAGTCCGGTCCACGTCAACTGGACGAAGCGCCCACTCCACGAGAAGACCGCTAACGATAACCCGAAATAACGCCGTCTCGAGGCCGATCACAATCCGTCTCCCACTGGCCACTTGCCAAATGGCCGACGATCCTGGAGTTGGAATGCGCGATAATACACTACGACGTTACAGAGGATCTAACCGCCGGGAGCCCAGTGTATCCCACAGCTCTTCGAAGGACTTGGGGCCAGAAGGTCGTAATGATCGGCAACCTTCACTCTCGAAGAAGCACACCGTGCGAAACGGTTGGCAAGTCTTACCGCCCATCATGGCGACCGTCTTGAGTCCGCGTTTGGCTCCAACACCCGGCCAGCCTTCCGAACGCTGAAGTCCTACCCAACCCAGTCATAGTGGGTAGATACCCCACGACGTCGTTCAGGCTGCGCGATTCGAAACTTCAACTCTGGAGCGGCCCAGGTCCCAGATCCAGCGGGCGACGCACCATTCACTTTCCCATACCTCCCAATGTCCCTCCCATCGGAACTCGGCCAGCATTTCGGACTCGGTGCGAGTATCGCAGCGGGGGATCGATGGACGTCTCGCCAGATCTTCGCACTTCGCGATGAGTGCGTTTTTGAGCATCGCTTCTGCCCGGAACCAGTCTTCTTGATCCGATCCAACGGGACAGCCGCTGTCTAGCCACAATTGGTACGCAACCGCGGCGATTTCGCCTTCAGTTGCTCGCCTGGGCATGGTTCACTTCCTTTCCGAGCCCTGTGGTTGCGCGACTCAGCGCGAGCTCAAGGCTTTGCTCGATTCAGCCTCGCGCTTTTTATATAAGACTGGGGAGTGGTTGACGACCGCAAAACAGCGGACTTGCACGCCACAACTAAAAGGCCCCAAAGATAAGTAGATCTTGAGCGTCGAAATGATTATGCGGCGATTCCTTGACATTTGCAAGGGGGGAACGAGGCTTCCAGAACCGGGTTAAAAAGCTAATGTACTGGTGAGCACAACTGCTAGAGTTTGCAACAAATCAGGTTCAAATTGCCCATGGTGCGCGTGCCGATCGGGGACATCCGGCAACCAGGTGAGGGGCAGCCGCAGAATGGGCCCGGGGAGGGGTTCGCCAGGCTACAGGCGACAGGACGGCCACCCTTTTGTTGGGGACGGTCATACTGGCAATGGGGCTTCCTGCTCCATGGCAGCCAGCACCTCGGCGAGCGCGACGGTTGCGAAACCAGTGGCGTTATCGGCCATGCCATAAGGAATGATTAGTTCGCCTGAGTGGACTAGAGCTCCGCAGGTATAAACGACATTGGGCACGTAACCTTCACGCTCGCTCTGGTTCGGCTTGAGCAAGGGTTCGCGGAGCCGTCCTATCACTTTGGTCGGGTCATCGCGATCAAGCAGGAACGCGCCGATCGAGTACTGTCGCATCGGGCCGACCCCGTGGCTGAGCACCAGCCAGCCGGCATCGGTTTCCACGGGGGATCCACAGTTCCCAAGCTGGACCAGTTCCCACGAAAACTTAGGTTTCACGAGCACCCTACGCTCATTCCAGAAGTGGACGTTGTCGGAAAACATGAGATAGATGTTCTCATTGTCCTGGCGGGAGAGCATGGCATAGAGGCCATTGATTTTCCTGGGGAAGATGGCCATGCCTTTGTTTTGGGCGGCCGGGCCATTCAGGGTAATGAATCGAAAGAGGAGGAAATCAGAGGTCTCCACCAGCTCCGGCATTACGACCTTGCCATCGAAGGCTGTGAAGGTTCCATAGTAGATGTGAGTACCGTCGTCATTCTGGAAACAAACGAACCGCGCGTCCTCGATGCCGTTGCGTTGCGAGGGTGTGGCTGGGAATAATATGCGCTCAGACAACTTCTGCTCCGGCTGGAACTGGACCTCGTAGTTGGACCGGGCCAGAATCCAAATCCCCTGTGCCTCGTCTTGATCTTCGGGCGTCATTCCATCCGGCAGGCGGAACTGTTCGGCTTGGAGGCTGGCGCGAAGATCTTCCAGCGAGAACGAGTTCCTAAGTTTGTTCATGACCCGGCGCGTCAATTCGCGCGTCAATCTGAGCTCAATGAGCTTCCGCGCGAACAGTCCCTTCTCGTAAAGGGGGTTTGGGATTTGACGAGGCTCGGTGAGAAAGCCAGCGGATGTTAATACCTCGATCCGACGATCGGGATGGATGATACCGGTTCGGAACGTGATGGAAGAAATGTGCCCTTCTCCGGTGGCGCGCAGGCTGAGAATGAACCGCAGGGAGCCAGTTGGCAGGCCGGTTTGATCGGGGTGCGGCACGATCGAGGGATTGAACAGCGCGGCGGATTCCAAAGAGTATTCGGCCAGGAAATAGGAGCCGATCAACAGCCGTCTTTGTTCGGAGAGTTCCTCATCCGTCAATAGCATCTCGCGGACTTGTTCAAAGCGTTCCAGAAAGCGGCGGCGGATGTGCTGGTGCCTCTGGGAGAACTCGGCGGAGATCTCATCCAGGAGGACGCCGACCCGCTCTTCCGGCAGCGACATGATTCTGGCGACGATGCTGCCGACCCGCTGCGAATCTCCCGGACCGATTGGCCGTAGAAGCACGCGCGATTGATCGGGCCTGAGAATCGTGGAATCGCGACTGACGTGAATTGGGTTGGCGTTCATGGGCAGGTTGTTCTAAGCAGAAGACCGGAAGTCGTCATTACGCCTCAATGGCGGTGGGCTGGCTCACAGCCAAGCATCGATCCATCATACCGGTTCGGCGGCACCGGCACGGGGATGTTAGCCACAAAGCCGAGATAAATCCCAGGTTGAGCAGAAAACGCCACTGATTGCCATAGGTGCTGCTGCAATCTTGGGCTTCCGAGGAAAGCCGCCAAGAACGCGTGCGACATGAGTTCAGAGCGCGGCCGGAGAATCGACACGCTCCGCTGGATTTGGAAAGGACCGATGTCATCGACGACGGCAACTTTCCCGAGCGTCGCGCCTACGATCGCCATCAACACGTCATTTGGTCGCACGGCGAAGGAAGAGTTCAGTTGCTCGAAATCCGCCTTCGAGATAAAGCTGTCATCTGGTCTTCGGATAAGGCGGCCTCCCACCATATTTCTCACGCTGAGCAGAGGAAAGCCTGTCGGCGTCCGAGCGGGCGGAAGATGCGTACCGTCTCGAACCAGACTGCATGTTCGCTTGTGGTCGGCGCTCTCACCCTCGCCTTTCAGCAGCAGGTCCGCCTTGCAGACGGCGTATGTTTCGGGGTTGATTTCCTGGCCGTAAAGCAGGCTCTTGACCTGCTGTGCGCGCTGCGCTCCTATCTCCGTGAGCGTCTCCTCGCCGACGGTGAGCATGCCGCCCGTGCCGCAAGCGCAGTCGTACAGCAGGTAAGTGCCGGACTTGATCTTGCCCTTGATCGGCAAGAGCACGAGATTCGCCATCAGCCGGACGGCGTCGCGCGGCGTCCAGTGTTCGCCCGCCTCTTCGTTGTTCTCCTCGTTGAACTTGCGAACCAGCTCCTCGAAGACCGTGCCCATCGAGTGGTTATCGATGCCGGCCGGCGACAGATCGATGTCGGGATCAAGAAACTTATTGATCAGCGTGCCGATAGCGTCGGCCTTGGACAGCGTGGGTAGCTGGTTCCGGAACTTGAAGTTGTCAAGGATGTCCTGGACGTTGGGCGAAAAGCCGTTCAGGTAGTCCTCGAAATCCGCGAGGAGTTGCTGTTGGCTACCGCGGAACTTCAGATCGCGTAACGTGAACTTCGAAGTGTTATAGAACGCCTGGCCCGCGGCATCGCAGAGCGCGGCGCGCTGCTCGGTGATGCCCGCCTCGTCGAGCATCTTCTTGGTGTCGAGCACTTTCCGCTTGGTTGGCTCCAGAACCGCGTCCATACGCCGGATGACGCACATGGGCAGGATGACGTCGGGATACTTGCCTCGCTTGAAGAGATCTCGCAGAACATCGTCGGCGATGCCCCAGATAAAGGAGACGATTTTGCTGTGCGTTGCCTGATCCATGTCAGTTCAAAGAAATGCTCCACATATATGCTGAGTGCTATTTGAGCACCACGCACACCGCCGATCAAACCCACCCAGCGCTCGTGGTGCACTACTGGCGGCGTTATTCCGCATAGTGGGTATGCACTTGACTCAGGTAGCCCCAAGATCTTGTGGTTGTCGGCGGACCGAGGCTCGCAACAGTGTCCAGGGACCGCGCCGGTCGTGTGTGTGGGAGGCGTTCGGCGGCCGATTAGGCC
>Ga0181532_10003895_pt1 | contig 13270 bp, 20 predicted proteins | sample PEATcosm2014_Bin_33_FD_119768 | JGI IMG/M metagenome (GOLD analysis project Ga0181532, IMG submission 119768) | Peatland microbial communities from MTU Mesocosm Facility, Houghton, MI, USA - PEATcosm2014_Bin11_30_metaG | ecosystem: Environmental > Terrestrial > Soil > Wetlands > Peat | place...
GCCGACGGGACGATGGTGCGTCTCGCCGACCAGGATTGCACCCGGTGGGACCGAGATCTCATCGGTGAGGGCCATGAGCTCGTGCGCGCCTGCCTTCGCCGCAACCAGCCCGGCCCGTTCCAGATTCAGGCAGCGATCGCGGCCGTCTACGCTGACGCAGCGACGGCCGAGGCCACCGACTGGTCTCAGATCGTCTCCCTCTACGACCAGCTCTCCGTACTCCGCTCCAACCCGGTGATTGCTCTCAACCGATCGGTGGCCGTCGCAGAGCTTCACGGACCCGCCGGAGGGCTGGCCGCTCTGGCCGAGATCGACCCGGCGTCTCTCGACAACTACCAGCCCTACCATGCTGCTCGCGCTGACCTGCTCGCCCGCGCCGGCCACCAGCAGGAGGCGGTGGCCGCCTACGAGCGAGCCATCGAACTCACCACGAACCCGGTCGAACGCGACTTTCTCGTTCGGCAGCGGGCCGCCCTCTGAGCGAACAGTGATTCTGGAAGTCCGCTGGCGTCCCAATCAGCGCGGCGGAACCCGAGGGAGGGTATCCAGAAAGGGCCGTTCCCCGGCAGGGCACAGTTGCAAGCACCAGGTCCCGGCGGGTGGTGACTTGGTGGGCATGATCCGACTGGTCGTTGTCGACTGGCTGGTGGCGAACAGAACCTCGGCGTTCCGTGGTCTGCCAGAAGCCAGCACCCGCCGTATCAGGGCCGGTGATGTCGGCTCGCTCACCGAGGAATGTGACCGTCGCCAAGAGGACACGAGCGCCATCCGCTGCGCATGGAGAGCCTGTCGATCGGACCTGGGTACCAGTCCGTCGACCGGCCTCACGTGGCCTGTCCGAGCGTGTCTTTACGTGTCTTTATCGAGAGGGAAGGAGAGGGTAGATGAGGGAACCTGAGGGGGTCGAAACGCCACCACCAGGAAAGTCCTCGGAAAGGCCCTGGTCAAAACACCGAGAACCAGACATTCGCAATGTAGAGGCCGTGGGTTCAAATCCCATCACCTCCACCAGAGAAGGCCCAGTTAAACGGGCTGAAGGTGGAAGCTCCCCGTAAGGTCATGAGGCAATATCTTCGCGTTCGCTGTAGCGCAGCGCTGACAGCGCTGTCGGCTGAATCAGACTTCGAAGGTACTAGGTCTCCGGTCCACCCCGTTTGTCGCTATCTCTCCCGTCGTGCTCAATTGATTGCCAAATCGGATTGCCAGGCAGTGCGGAGTATGGAGACCTTGTTATCAGGGATGGACCTCGTCTTACCCCGCGTCCGCAGACCTCCCTCCCTTCACCCCAGCCTGCTGCCCGTGGTCTAGCGGGTGAATGAAACGAGACACCCGGCGGTGGATCTGTCGCTCCAGCCGTTCGACCTGGGTGATCGCACGCCTGGATGTCTCCGCGTTCGGAGCGCGGCCGCGGTAAAAGGGAATCTTTGCCAGTTCGACCAGGAGCAGGTAGATGACGACCATCACAAACAGCGCCAGGAAGAAGCTCGCGGGCAGGGGTGTGAACCCCAAGAGATGGGCCAGTCCCGTGTAGGGCAGGATCGCCCCGACCAGAGCCGCCCCGGTCGGGACGAGCAACATGGGCAGGCTGGGCCTGCTCTTGAAGAACGGGATCCGTCGCGTCCGGATGACGTAGATCACCAGGGTCTGCGTGGCGATCGACTCGACGAACCAACCGGTCCTGAACCCACGTGGCCGGCATGGAGCACGGAGAGCATGAACCAGAACGTGACGAAATCGAAGATTGAGCTGAGGGGACCTCCCCGGGACCAACGACCCTAGCCACGGCGTTTCATCCCGGCCACCCTGGACACAGTGACTAGAAGAGGGACCACGGCCGCACCTGGTCCCGTTTCCGCAATGCCAGCTCTGGCGACGGAGAAGGGCGCGAGTCTTCGCGCAGACGAACTGAACCTCTTCGATGAGACTGCGGTCGCTGTCTCCTCAACCGCACCTGTCTACTCGCTGGCGGCGACGATCGGCCTTCTGTTTGTGGCCGTCGCGTATGCCGGGCCCGCGATCATCATCGTCAGCTTCATTCCGATACTACAGCGATACGCTGGTAGGCATCGATCAGGGCCACAGTGCCTGCTCATCCGTCGATGATGCGCGCGACGCGCTGTCTTGAGCGATGGATCAGTCGACCCGGTGCGTGCAAGAGACCCCAACGAAGTGTTTTGGGTCGGGCACCAACCCAGGCTCGATCGAGACAGGAACCAGCACACCAGATCGGCCATGGCCAGGGTCGCCATCCAACGGGCGTTGGCCTCGAAGCTGGCGAAGGGGAAGCGCAAAAGCGAGGGCGAGATCAAGTGCGCCTGAACCACATCCGCCGGGTCTTTGGAACCCGTGCGGCATCATCCGGGTATGTCGTTGGCCTTCACGCTCACCTCGACGAGTCCACGGATCGACGCCTGTGCCTCGACGTCTACGTGAAACGATATTGGCATGGTGATCCCGCTCATGCTGGCGACGCTGACCGACCGTCGCGATTTCGGGGACGACTGGCTGTTGGAGCGCAAGCTCGACGGGGAGCGCTGCGTAGCACGGAAAGTGGGCAGTGACGTGCGACTCGGGTCGCGTACTGGTAAGGATCTCACGTCGACCTACCCTGAAGTCCGCGCCGCCGTGGCGTCCCAACACATCCGGGACCTCCTGCTCGACGGGGAGGTGGTGGCATACGAGGATGACCAGACGTCCTTCACCCGGCTGCAGCAGCGCCTCGGAGTGACCGGGCCCTCTCCAGAGCAAGTGGCCGAGTACCCGGTCGTCTACTGCGTCTTCGACGTCCTGGAGGTCGACGGCCTGGAACTCACCGACCGGCCACTCGTCGAGCGCCGCGCCCGGCTGACGAGGACGATCCGGCCGAGCTCAGCACTGCAACTCACCGAGGCCTGGAGCGGCGATTCAAAGCGTCGGTTCGCCCAGGCTTGCCGATCGGGCTGGGAGGGACTCATCGCAAAGCGTGCTGACGCGCCGTACGTTGCCGGCCGCTCCAAGGACTGGTTGAAGCTGAAGTGCGTGTGGGAGCAGGAGTTCGTCATCGGCGGTTACACCGATCCCGGGGGCAGCCGAACTGACTTTGGTGCCCTGCTTGTCGGTTACTACGAGCAGGGCACCACCCTCCGCTACGCCGGGAAGGTTGGTACGGGCTACACCAAGGCGGCACTTCACGACCTCGGTATCCGGCTGCGCGAGCTGGAAACGACCGAGCCGGCGTTCGTCGATGCGCGACGGATTCCGCGCGGCGCACATTGGACGCGGCCCGAACTCGTCGCTCAGATCGGATTTGCCGAATGGACGAGCGACGCTCGGCTCCGGCAACCCCGCTTTCTCGGACTCCGCGACGACAAGAGCCCGGCTGAGGTCGTGCGGGAGCGGCCCCAGTGAGCACGGAGCCTCAGCAACAGCATCAGGTCCGTGTCGAAATATCATCTCGCGTGGCGCCGATAGCGCGTTTACTCGGACCGGTCAGAGGTGCAGGCATGGTGAGAGGTTGACCGGCAACGCTCGCAGCACAGCACTAGGCCCATTGGTCTGAACCAACCCACCGATGGGCTCACCAGCTTTGAGAGCCAGGCGAAGGAGGTGCCACGGTCGGGATCCCTGCGGTTTGAGGTAGAAGTAGGCCACAGCGATGAAGAGAACTGGGACGAAGCTGACGATGGTCTCCGCGGGTCCTGCGTAGGTGACGGCAGCGAAGCGCGGGGCAAAGTGGCTGCCAGAGAGTAGACAGGCGCAACCGACGACACCGCCACCACGGTCGAGTCGAACAGGTTCAATTCGTTGGCGCGGAAAGTTGGCGATTGCGCCATGGACGATGGGGGGTGGCGATGCTCAACGGTAACCCGGATGGGCGGCGGCTGAGCCTGACTCGTAGATGGTTCGACTAAGCGGTGAGAACGGGACATCGGGCGGGACCAACGGCTCCCTGCATTCTGGCTGCCAATAGAGGTATCGGGACCATCGGCCCTACCCTCCGGGTCCCGTGGCCCCAATGATCAAAGAGTGGTTGGCGTTGACCGGCGCGTGAAGGATCCGAACCGGCCGTGAGCGGCGAAGCCGCCCAGGCAAGGGATCGCGCTGTCAACGCGGCGAAGACCGTCCAGACCCACCGGATCGTTGTGGGCATCGATGGCTCGGAGGGAGCTAGGCGCGCCTTGGAGTGGGCGGCAGCTCAGGCTCGGCTGACGGGATCTGTCCTTGACATTGTCACCGCCTCGGGTGAGAGCCATGCCCTAGCCGATCCGCATGTGAACAGGGAGACGGAACAAAAGGATATCGACGAGGCGTCCGTGCAGGCGAGGACCGTTGCACCGGGAGCGACGATCGCGACCAGGGTTTTCGACGGTGCGCCCGCGCCCGTCCTGATCGAGGAGAGCGAAGGTGCAGATCTTCTCGTGGTGGGGACGCGTGGTCGCGGCGGCTTCGCGAGCCTCGTTCTCGGATCCGTCAGCCGCAGGTGCGTGCATCAGGCCCATTGCCCAGTCGTCGTCGTGAGCGCAACAGAGAGCGATCAACTAGCGGCTCAGGGGCCAAGTCGGAACACGGAGGCTGCGACAACGGCTGCAGCTGAGCAGCCTCATCGGATCGTGGTTGGTGTCGACGGCGCCCCTTCGTCGATCGCCGCCGCGGAGTGGGCGGCCACCCAGGCCGAGTTGTCGGGCGCCACGCTCGAAGCTCTGATGACGTGGGAGTGGCCGGCCACCTACGGGTGGGCGCCGGGCGCCACGGAGTACGACCCGCGGTACGACTGCGAGGTGATGGTGGAGGATGCTCTCAACCCGATTCGAGACAGGCACCCGAGTATCCGGATCGAGGCAATCGTCGAGGAGGGCCACCCCGCGCAGCATCTGCTTGAGGCAGCCGATGGGGCAGACCTGCTTGTGGTGGGGTGTCACGGTGAAGGCGAGTTGGCGGGAATGCTCCTTGGTTCGGTGACCGAGCACTGCGTGGCCCATGCTCGTTGTCCGGTGGTGGTGGTGCGCGATGACTCGTCGTCACCGGTGACGCGGCGAAGCGGACCGCGGGACAGGTCGAAGGGGCGTCCGTGAACGAGTGGACACCTGAGTACGAGACCGGAAGCGCGTTCGCTCCTTCGCGTGGTGGCACCCAGACCCTGTTCGGTCAGACGATGGGGCTTGTCGCGGTGACGGCTGGACTGTTCGCTCTCGGGGCCTATCTGGGCCGCTCGCTGTCCTATGGGTTGGGATTCGTGTTGTCTCTCCTCGCGCTCGGGTGCCTGATCGCCATGCGGTTCGCCGTCCGGCGTTCGGGCTCGTCCGCTGTGGGTCTGCTCTTCTTCTTTGGGCTGCTCATCGGGCTGGCGACCGCGCCCACCCTGCAGTACTACGCGAGCACCAATCCCGAGGCCCTCTGGCAGGCAGGTGGAGCGACGGCACTGTTCATGCTCGGACTCGGCACCGTGGGCTACGCCACCCGTCGTGACCTGTCGGTGCTCGCTCAGGGCTGCTTCTGGGCCCTCCTCGTCCTCATCCTTTTCGGCATCGTCCTGATCTTCGTCCAGATCCCGAGCGGTGCTCGCATCTACTCGATCGCCGGTTTGGTGATCTTTGCGGGTCTGACCGCGTTCGACTTCCAGAGGCTGAGGAGGATCCGCGATATCGACTCCGCTCCGCTGTTGGCGGCGTCGATCTTCTTGGACGCCCTCAACGTGTTCCTGTTCTTCCTGAACATCTTCAACAGGCGGGACTGATCGGGCGGACCCTCTCAGTCGCGGCCTGTCAGGCGTCCCGACGCAGGGGGCCGATTCGGAGGGTAGCGTCGCAGACCACGGTGGCGAGCGAGCAGCCGAGTATCCCGCCGGCGATTACATCGGTCGGATAATGCACACCGGTGTGGACGCGGCTGTAGCCGACCGCGGTGGCCAGACCGAACAGGGGTGCCGACAAGAGGGGGTAATCGGCCGTCACCGCGGTGGCAAATGCGAACGCCGACGCCGTGTGCCCCGAAGGGAAGGAGCTCGATGCCGGCATGCGCGCCGCCCGGGTTGGATTGACGGTGGAACGCTCGGGTCGCCTCCTGGGGAGCGCCTGCTTCAGGGCCAAATTCGCCGTAATCGACGTGACGCCCAGAGCGAGAAGGGCGCGTGCGGCCGCGTGTCGACCACGGGGGCCGCCAGTCAACGCCAGCACAGCGGCGATCGCCGCCCACAGCTGTCCGTAATTCGCTGCGTTCGAGATCCAAGTGACCGGCCCGTCGAGGGCCGGCGTCGACGTCCGTGCGACCGCGTCATAGACGGAGTCGTCCAGCGCATGGGCGTCCGTCATCACGCGGCGTCGCAGGTCGCGAAGAGCTCGAGGGGTCCTCGAGGGCTCAGAGGAGTCTGGGGCAAGGGTCATGTGTCTCTCCTGGACTCGACGGTCACCATGCCGCTGGGTCGACCACGGACGATTCGGCCAAGGCCCAGGAGCGTAGAGACTTTCAACGGTGTCCATTGGAACGCTGGTGATGCGCCGGATTGCCCGCGCCCGATGCGAACACGGAGCGCGGCAGGGCGAATCGCAAAGTGCAGGGGAGTGGACCAGGAGCGCGCCTCTCCATCCGCAGCGGCCGGCACCGGGGAGGGTCCCGTGACCTCGAGCTCCTGCGCTGCCCACTGGCGCCAGCCCTCGAAACGCTCGGGATGACCGGCCATTTCCAGAGCGACTAATCGGTTGACGTCGATCGGCCGTGTGATGGACAGTGTTGCCACCCCGAGCACCCCTTCATTCATGCGGGGGCGGGAACCGAAGCCGGTCAAACTCGACAAGGTGTAGGGGTTGTTGGACACCTGAATCACCTGGGCTCCCACAATTGGCCCGCCCGGGCTGTCTACAGCAAGCTCCGTCGGGGGGGGGCGTCGGGCCCCAGCAGATCGGGCAACATTTCGGCGACCGTCCGGGGCTTGGCCTGTCGATACCCAGGCGTCGCCACGATACTCGCGTAAACGCCAAGGGACACATTGTTGACGAAGACCTCTCCATTCACCTCGCCCAGATCGACGGTGGTCTCACGAGCGGGCCCGAAGGCGTCGAGGGCACGAACCGGATCATCGCGGTCTATTCCGATGTCGAGGGCGAAATGGTTTCTAGTCCCCGCCGGGACACAGACAAATGGGAGCCCATGTTCGGCAGACACGGCCGCGACCAATCCTTGTGAGCCGTCACCACCCGCCATGCCCAGAGCGCCTGCCCCACGGCTGACCGTAGCCTCGGCGTGCAGCCGCAGGTCGTCCTGACGCTGGAGCAGGACCACCTCTATCCCTCGTCGACGTGATTCGTCGGCCAGGTTCAGCTTCGTCACCTTTCCACCACCCGACCTGGGGTATACGAAGAGGACGCCATGGTGGGTGCCCGGTACCGGGTGCCAGCGCCATCGAGGACCCGGCGGACCTGCCAGCGCAGCGCCAGTGTCCCCAGTGACCACGCGGCAGCCATGCCGAAGATCGCAACGGCCACCGCCACGATGCCACGACCGTCCGCGACCAGGATCGCGACCGTTCCGACCACGAGGACAACGGCAGCAACTGTTGCCCACCAGCGGAATCGACGATTGGTAGCGGCGATCCACAGCGCAGAGATTCCCAGCGTGGCGGTCAGTGCGGCGCCTACGAAGTAGACGAGATTCTGCGCCGTGAGCACGGCGAGGACGACGACCGTTGCACCGGTGACCGCCAGCGCCCCACCCGCTGCGATCCGTGCTCCGAACGGCGAGGTGGGAATGGTTCTTCGCCGGTGAATTCACGGTCGCTTCCGCCGGCCATCGGTCGCCATACTGACCAGTCTCGCGTGCGGTGCCTCCGTGAGGAGGCTTCTACGTCGTGGTGCTGGTCGGTCAACCCGTCAATTTGACGGAACCGTACCGTCGGCGGAACAGGGTATAGGCGACGAAGCCGGCGGGAAGTGGGAGCCAGTACGAAGCCAATCGATAGCCGAGCGTCGCGATCAATGCATCGGCGGCACTGACCCCTGCCAGCACCAGCATGCCACTCAGGCCTGCTTCCACGATCCCGAGCCCTCCGGGTGTGATCGGAATGAGTGCGATGACTCCGGCCGTCGCGTATGACAGCAGCACGAGTGAGGGACTGGCGGAGCTCCCAATGGCTCGCAGGACGCAGAGCAAACAGAGGTAGTCGAACCCGAGCCGGCCCGCGACGAAGATGACAGCCTGGTGCCACTGACGACCGAGTGCCTGACGGATCTCGTCACGTTGCTGGAGGAGGCGGGTGTCCAATCCCTTGAGGGGTGTCTTCGGGCGACGAAGCTTGTTCCACAGCCATTGAGCTGCAAGACCGAACTTCCTGAGCGGTCGCTCGGTCGCGAGGACGACAGTGCCGAAGATGGCGAACAGGACGAAGCCCGCAAGCCCGATCAGCGCAGTGTGAAGGAGTCCCGGCTGCACCCGGGTCGAGCCCAGCACGGCCGGCAGCGTGAAGAGCGGAAGCGACAGCAGGCCTCCAAGGCCGAGCAGTGACGCGGCAGCGAGGCCCCCGGCGGCAGTGTCGGTATCGACTCCGGCTGTGGCCAGCATCCGGAACTGCAGACTCGCACCAGCTGCGTCACCGGCGGGGAGCACGTTGGTGAGTGCGTTGCCCGCCAGTCCCGACGTCACAACTGCGAACCAACCCTTCGTGCGCAAGACGAGGCGTTGCAAAGTGAATGCAAAGGTGAAGCTCACAACCTCGGCGATGAGCGCACCGATAATCCAGATCGGACTCGCCGTGGCCAATCGAGGCCACGCATCGACCACCTTGACCAGACTTGGCAGGACCACGTAGATGGCGAGGCCGCACAGGGCAAGTGTCACGACGCGGACGAGAAAGGACTTGGTCCGCCGGGCACTGCCGAGAGGGGGGCCGCCGCCGGACGCCTGTCGGCCGGGTGGTCTTCCGGCGAACCGATTCACTTGGGCCGGATAACCCGGTTCTGGGAGGGAGCCAGGCGCTGGACCGGGTTCCGGCGCGTCATCAGGCCTGTGTGCGCTCAAGCCGGCCTTCGCCTCCATTCTCCGTCGAGGTCCCGGTTGGTGGTGGACTGCGCTGACGATCATGCAGATGGGATGAGGGTGAAGTTAGCCTGCTGGAGGGCAATTCTCTCTTAGGAGGCGACCCGAGGTGATCGGACGACCGAGGAGCGGAGACGGGCGCATCCTGACGGATAACAGGTCGTGAACCTCGAGGGCGACGTTCGCGAGCGGTCTGCCGCAGACTTCGGCCGGGACCGAACCGATCATGTCGGCTGAGCAATCGGACCGGACGGGCGAAAGCTCGGCGTCCAGATGGGCGCGGATTCAGGGCTGGGCCGACGTCAGGACCGTTCCTTTGCGCACCATCCTCGTCTTCGTCGGAGTGGTCGTCGCCGTCTATCTCGTGGGCCAGCTTCTCTACCGGCTCCGGGACGTCGTATTGCTCATCGTGGTCGGTTCGTTCGTGGCGCTCTTCATGAACCCTCAAGTCGTGGCACTGCAGCGCTGGAAGATACGACGCCGCGGTTTCGCCGTCGCCATCGTCGGCCTGTGGTCGTTGCTGATCTTCATCGGGCTGGCCTTCGCGTTCGGCTATCCCTTGGTGAACGCCATCACGCATTTCGCCAACTCCTTGCCGGCGTACGTTGACAAGGCGCAGCACGGGAAGGGCTGGATTGGGCATCTCGTTCGCAAGTACCACATCCAGGCCTGGGTGAACAAGAACTCACCCAAGATCGTTGGTTTCGCGGAAGGGCTGGGCAAACCGGCCCTCTCCCTGGGAAAGGGCGCCGTTACGATCGTCGCAGAGTTGGCGGCCACCTTCGCCTTCGTGATCTTGCTCCTGGTTGAGGCACCGAAGATCCGGGCCGGCCTTCTGAACATCATGAGCCCCGACCGAGCTGCCAGGTACGCCGAGATCGGTGGGAAGGTGAGCAGGTCCATCTCGGGGTTTGTGCTGGGAGACTTCCTCACGTCCTTGATCGCGGGGTTCGTGGTCTTCGTGACCCTGGCAGTTCTCGGAGTGCCCTACCCCCTCCTTTTCGGACTTTGGGTGGCCCTGGTCGACTTTCTTCCGACGATCGGCGGGGCGCTAGCAGGCATTCCGACGGTGCTCTTTGCCCTGGCCCATTCCTTGAGTGCGGGCGTGATCACCGCCATCGTCTTTCTCGCCTACACGTTCGTGGAGAACCATCTCTTGAATCCCGTGGTGATGAGCCGCACCGTAAAGATCAATCCATTGGTCGTGTTCCTCGCCGTCCTCGTCGGCGCCGACATCGGGAGCTGGATCGGGGGCCCCTTCGGCGGCTTCGTCGCGGTCCTGTTGGCCGTGCCCGTCGCCGCCTCGATCCAGGTGGTGATAGTGGAGGTATGGAATACCACGGAACAGAACGACGCCAGCCGAGCCGATAGTGAAGAGGAAACCGGTGACACCTTGCCTGAGGGTGGAACACCCTAATCACGGCCTGAGTCGCTCGCCGTTGCTGCCAACGGTGAATGACGCTTGCTGGTCCACATCTGCGTTTTGGGGCCACGACGCAGCTGCAGGGGTCATCGAGCGGCTGATCATGCCGCTGGTGACGACCTGTCAAGGCGGGTGGCCTGAGAGGAAGGCGTGCCTCAAGATCCCCGGCGACAGTCTCCACCAGCATGGCGGGGCTGAACGGACGACTCCTCAATCCCGACGAGGTTCGGACCTTGGTCTCCATGTCGGCCTGAGGGAGATGGTGGCATGGTCAAGACGGCACCGACGCGGCGCGCGACAACGACCGGCGAGTCCTCCCTGGACCCGAGGATTCGTCCTACCGCGCCCGCTTCGCCTGCTTGAGTCTTTGCGTCAAGACTTCGCCCCAGATGGCTCTCCCCAACGACCATCTCCGAAGTCGCGCAAGGGAGGTCCTCCGAAGTAATATTGAGCGAGCCCGAGTACCTGCTTGTCTTCAAGATGATCGATGTCAAGGCGCACTTCAGCCACGATCTTGGCGGCGACATCCGGGCGATGCCTTTCGACGTACGCCACCCAGTGATGGGATGCGTTTGCCTTGCCCCGGCCGTGTCCTAACAGCAGGATCGCTCCAGCCGCGGCCAGAGCATCGGTCAACTCGGGCCAGTAGGCCGTATTGTCCTCGTCATAGTCGCCCTTGGGATCTCCAGCGTGGTGGTGAACCTTGTGGTGACGACCATGCGGATCGGCGGAGATTATGTGCTCGGGCAGTTGACCGGGCATAGCATCGGTTGGGTAGATCGTGGTTTCGTGGAAGTCGATGACTGCGACCACGTTCTTACCCCGTATAGCTTCGACGTTTTCCACCATGGTCAGACCTCTTGGCCCTTGGCTTCGAGTTCGTCCACGAGGGCCCTGTATCCAGCACTGGTCAACATTCGGCGCAGATCAACCACCTGTTGGACGTCAATATTCTTGTGCTTCGGAGGAGTTATGACTTCGGTCTCGCCTCCAACCGTCACGATGAACTTTCCGTCGCGTTGCCGCTCGGATGATCCCACGGCTTCCAACAATGACAACACGGCCGGCCACTCAATGTTGTGACTCGTGGGGTGCTGAAAGATCTGCAAGAGAGTGTCGCGGTGATGGTTATTCAGGTGCTCCGGCGCTGGGACTGACATCGAACTCCTCTGATCGGTCGGACATGGCATTCGGACGGCGTGGGTCGCGCCGTTCCAGCGTTCTCGTCGAGGCTACCTCGGCTTCTGTTGCCTGGGGTCAGAAGCCTCAGCCCAGGGCTGGTGCACGTCGTGGAGGAGGTCTCACTCCCACCCGTGGGGATCAAGGGCCCTCCAAACGGGGCAGCACGCACCATGCACCTTCAAAGTCACTGACTGTGCTTCGCCGAGGTTCGCCGTTCCATGAGCGGCCGCTCAGAACGGAAACCCGGCATCCCTGAGTTCCGCTCAACGATGGGGATGATCTGATCTACCTCAACGGCTTACGGGCTGAAGAAGTCGAGGTCATGGGTCAAACGATTAACATCGTCACTCGCTTTCAGTGGCGCCCCACCACTGCGGCCTGCCAGGACGAACCCGGGTCGTCCAGGATGGACGCCGAGCTCGAGCCGTGCGTGAGTGTCGAGGGCAACATCGGGATTGGCGCGGTTGCCCTTCGCTTGGTGTCTTTCTCCTCCTTTTCGGTTGGAGCCATGCTCCCCCTGCTGCCATGGTTCTTCACCCGACGGACCGTGGGGAGGCCTAGTGCCGTGCCCCGACCTAATCAACGTTGGTATTTCGAACTCATGCACACCTCCATTCAAGCCCAGCAGGATGGACTTTCGACCCTTGCCAGCAGCGACCGGGCAGCGTACGGTGGCGTGAGATGGTCTAGCGGCCGTCTCGGCCGTTGACCCTGAAGCTGGAGGTCATTATGGCTAAGGAAAAGGATCTTGCCTTCTACGTCGCTGTCTACGAAAGCGTCGATTTGGCCAAAGCTGACCTTGACGCCATCGAGCAGCTCCACAAGGACGATCTCGTCGGAACGTTCGACGCGGCTGTCGTCGAAAAGGAGAACGGCAAGCCGCACATCGTCAAGCGGATGGCCCGACCTATGGTGCGCGTGATCCCAGATTTGTTCGGGGGCGACTCTGCATGGTTGCCGTACGACGAACTTCATGAAGCGGCCGCCGCTCTCAGCGCCAGTGAGGCGGGTCTGATCGTGGTCGGAGAGCCAACGCTGGACAAGGCGTTCGACAAGGCCGTCACTCACGCGACAAAGACCCTGAAGCACGTAGTCGATGCGACAGCCGATGAGCTGGCGAAGGAGATGAAGGAGGCTGCGAGAACCTGACCGTCGCAGGTTTGACTGCTCGGATGCCTGCAGTCACGGGAGTAGTCCGCTGAGGCCTGCTTCAACGATACCCAGCCCTCCCGGGGGTAAGCCGGTCGGCCGGAGGGGAAGACCATAAGGTCTACGTGTCCACGACAGCGGCGCGCGCGTCAACTCCGAGCATGGCGAAGAGGCAACCACTGAAGAGACGGTTCGCGCCGAGCGTTTCCTAACGCCGTACATGAAGGGGCGGGGCCGGATCAAGATCCTTTGTCGGGTCATCCTTCCTGATGCACCGGTCGGTGTCCTGCACGAAGGCGCGCGCCGACGAGGCGTCGGGGTCAACGTCGGGCGATGCCCGCCGAAGGCTTGCCGTTGACGCCGGCGGCGGCGCATCCTGTTCGGGACGCCGCTATGTCGAGGTGTTGCGAGTTCCCATCACTGGTGGCTCGAGTCCCTGGGCGTGCGCTTCGAGATGGGCACGACCGCCGTCGACATGGACCTGGTCGAGGATGGGGACGACACGGTCGTCAC
>Ga0181532_10003900_pt1 | contig 13253 bp, 9 predicted proteins | sample PEATcosm2014_Bin_33_FD_119768 | JGI IMG/M metagenome (GOLD analysis project Ga0181532, IMG submission 119768) | Peatland microbial communities from MTU Mesocosm Facility, Houghton, MI, USA - PEATcosm2014_Bin11_30_metaG | ecosystem: Environmental > Terrestrial > Soil > Wetlands > Peat | place...
AAAAGCACTGGAAAACTTCCGTGCGTTGGGCATCGAGTTTGTTTCGCTCTCGGAGCAGGTGGATACCTCTACGCCAACAGGCAAAATGATCTTCACCGTGCTAGGAGCAGTGGCGGAACTAGAGCGCAGCCTAATTGTGGAGCGCGTGCGGGCAGGCTTACGCAATGCGCAGGCCAAGGGCAAAAAGTTGGGCAGGCCCCGCAAGGTAACGCGCCCAGACGTGATTAACCGCATGCGGTCGCAGGGGGCTTCCTGGCGGGCAATAGGCACGGCGTTGGGGGTAAGCGCCGCAACTGCCTTGCACACCGCTGCAAGGCCTGGTAAGCCGTGTTTAAAAATCCCTGACAAAAGTGCAGCTGCAAGTGACTCATTTTAGGTCCCCAAAGCTATGCTTTTGGGCGTTTGGAATTTATTAGTTTTCTAAACAGCCTAAAGGGCTAGGTGGGGAGGGGTGCAGGGCGTAAGGAGCGGAAACAAAGAGCTTATGATCGTGGTCTTCGTAACAAAGCGGCTGGCGTTTGGAAGTAAGGTAAGGCTTTACCGGCACGTTGCCAAGCTTCGCGAGTTAGGCATTACGCATGTGATCGATGTGCGGTTGTACCCCAGCAAGAAGCTCCGAGAGTTTAATACCATCCATCTGAATTTTAAAGACAATGGCTGCCCTCGACCCATGTGGTTTTATGCTCGAGCGCCCCGCTTTTATCGAAAGGCTTTGCAGCAGCCACACTCAAAGGTCTACGTGATGTGCCGAGCCGGTCGACGCCGAAGCGCGTCGCTAACATATTTCCTATTGCGTGCCTCAGGTGCATCTCGCTCCAAAGCTGAGGCAACAGTTCTGAGAGTTCGTCCTTGCGCGAAGATTGTGAAGGCATACCGCGAAACGGGCGAGAAATTTTTGCATGGGAGGGAGATCTGCATTTGAAGACTAAATCAAAATTTAGGGGCGCTATGCTCGGCCTTGCTATTGGGGACGCCGTGGGAACCACTCTCGAATTCGAATCCCCGGGTTCGTTCGAGCCAATTACTGACATGGTCGGTGGAGGCCCCTTCCGCCTGAAGGCCGGCGAGTGGACAGACGATACTTCGATGGCGCTTTGCTTGGCAGAGAGTTTGGTAGAGAAACGCGGGTTCGATCCCATCGACCAGTTGGAGCGATACACGCGATGGGCCGAGCACGGCGATCTTAGCAGCAACGGTCGCGTGTTTGACATCGGCAACACGGTGCGAGATGCGCTCGCGAAGTTCGCCAAAACGCACAAACCATACTGCGGTTCGTCGGACCCGCAATCGGCTGGGAATGGCTCATTGATGCGATTGGCTCCCGTCCCTCTTTTCTACGTACAGAAACCAGCAGAAGCAATCGAGCGTTCTGGCGAAAGTTCCCGGACGACCCACGGCGCCCGAACCGCTGTCGATGCATGCAGATACTTTGGAGGGTTGATAGTCGGAGCAGTACAGGGCGTATCGAAGGATGAGTTGCTCTCAGATCGCTATGCACCGACCGAAGAGCATTGGCGGAAGAATCAGCTTGTCCCTGAGATTGACGAGATTGCAGCAGGCTCTTTCAAGCAAAGGAATCCACCAGAAATAGAGGGCAGCGGATATGTCGTAAAATGCCTAGAGGCAGCACTCTGGGCTTTTTACCACAGCAATTCATTTCGGGAAGGGTGTCTCCTCGCCGTAAATCTCGGCGACGATGCGGACACCACCGGGGCTGTTTATGGACAGCTTGTAGGTGCCTACTACGGAGAGGAGGAAATACCTGAAAGCTGGCGACGGAAGCTAGCCCACGTTGAACTCATTAAGTCCTTTGCCGACGCTTTGCAGAAGCACAAAGTTCCGGAATGATCTGGTGGACTCGTAGCAACTTTAGCCCCATTGGCCCTGTCTTCCTCAGCCGTTTTTCTTCGAGCAGTAGGGAACCCACTTTGCAACTTAGACGGCCCTTATGCATGGGCAGATTTTCCGGTACCCAGCGGTTCGGCACCAGGTAATCCGTTTCTTCTCGCTGGTGACACTCAAGCCTAAGTGTGGGCAGGTCGCCAAACTGAGATAGAAGCCCCTGGGGACTTGAATTCCAGACCTCTACCGTGTCAATTCTAAAACCGAGGATGACAGCAAGTGACGCGAGTGGTCGCAAGTGACGCGAAACGCTTTGCAATGGCTTGAGTTTGTGCGTTTCTAGCAGGACAGCAATGACGGCAGTAGACACCCGCAGACTGGGGTGCTCTGGCAGGGTTACGTCACAAAGTACGTCACAAATTCACTGCCGCGACCCATCCCACCGAAGCACCCAAGAACTCCACCCCGTCAGCGTAGGTATACCTGTGCGGGCAAATTTTTTGGAAATTTCGGAAACGCGACTGCGCTATCGAGATGAATCGAGGGAGTTCGCACAGTTCAGTTTTACACGAAAGCCCCCCGCCAACTCTAAACAGATATCGACCATTTTGGAGGCCTGCGCCTCATCCAAAAGTTGGCGAACAACGGCCAGCGAGGATTGAGACCCTGAAGGCGGATGTACAGTCATTTTTGCGAATCCTGCATTCAGAACGTCTTGGTCAATGTAGATACGAGCCTGCCCTGTCCCTCGTGTTCTATCCTGGACAATGCTCAGAGCATCAGAGAGAGAACGACTGGAAGGGTTCTGCCCAAAGTTCAGGGGCACCTCATACGGGCTCGCGCATGACGTTTCGAGGCCACTTGTACTAAGTTGAAGCGTGCAGCCCGGATGATAGAGTCTGTCAGAGCCGTATAGACCTATTGCAAGCCCAATAAAAAACAGTGCAGGATAGCCGAGCTTTTTCAGCCGATTCTGCCACGACCCATTTGGTGCATTACCTTGTTCTGCCATTTCGCTCACCTCTGAGTCCTTGGCACTTTGAACTCGAAGGTGCCCCTATGAGGTATCGTAAGACTTGCCTTGCCACTTCTCAAAAGTTCATCAGTCGCTGTGGACATTTCCATGGTCGCAGGCATGTAGTCTCGTCCCCATGTTTTCTCAATTAGGGACTCAACAGCCATCCGCAGGCTCTGTGCATCGCCTTTGCGAAAGCACGAGCCGTTACACACTTTCGTCTTTTCGCCTGTATATACCACGTCGTATCCATCTGGGCATGAATAGATGGCGTGGTGATCTTTATCATCCATCGTACAGACCGCAGTTTGGTCAGAATCTGCCGGCCATGATAGAAAGAGGAACAGTAATGCCCCAGCCGCCGGGTAAGACAAGCTATTCTTACTACGCATTCAGTGCCTCCTTCATGTTTTACTGGTTTGTGCCTGCCAATGGTGAGGCCATTCTACTTCAGGCAATGAGAATGACTGTTAAAATCTTAATGCGTGACCTCAGGCTGCGCTTTTCACCTTTCGCGTTGTGGGACGGTTTTCGCATGCCACCTCTTGTCGATCCTCTCAAGGATGGCCGCCGCTCCGCGCGGAGCGACCTAACCGGTGGTTTCTCGGGCCCTGTTCGAATGCGCACCCGTGCGCGCACAATTTGGGGAGAATTTTCAATTTTCGAACACTAGTGGCTCAAATGGAGGGGTCCGAGGGATTCCTTTCTCCGACGTGATATGCCTCCCCAGTAGCCGCACGCCTGCAAGAAAATCTAACCAACCCGTTCTAAAGGCTAGAGGGTAGCAAATTACCAGTTACCCCGGGCTCGATGGATCAATAATTCTAGGAGGAACACATGAAACTGAAACTTCTTGTTGCCTCAGTTGTTTGCGGTTGTTTGTTCACGGTGTTCGCAGTCGGCCAGGGAAACAAGAAAATTCCAGCCTCCGAGGCTGGGCAGCATATCGGCGAGCATGCTGCAGTTTGCGGAGTTGTCGCCTCTAGTCGTTATCTTTCCAATTCGCGTTCCAAGCCAACCTTTCTAAATCTGGGGAGACCTTATCCAAACCAAGACTATACCGTGGTTATCTGGCCGGAGGATCGTCCACAATTCGGACGTCCCGAAGACACTTATCTCGGTAAGAATATCTGCGTCACCGGAGAGATCAGTTCCTATCGGGGAATGCCGGAAGTTGTTGTTAGAAATCCCACCCAAATTCAATAGCAATGGCGGGCTGGTCCACCCAACGACTCCATTACTTGCAATAAGAAAAGCGTTAATATGGCAGCGTAAGTTGCTTACATTCCTCGCAATTCTGGTAACCATCGGATGATTGTGGAGGGTCAAAGGCGATGCTTTCAAGTGCGAAGCAATCAATTGTTCTTGTTCTCAGCCTCGTGATATTCGGGAGTTTAGCGCCTCAGGTTGGAAGCCGCCCCCCAGACGATGTGACGTCGACTTTGGGAACACTCAAGACGCTCACATATTCGCCATCAGTAGATGGCAAACAGAGCGACGCTCTGGGCTACTCTGCGTTGCGTGAGATCGCCAATGCATGCCGAGCCTATTCAAGGGGTCTTACTGCCCTCATCGACTACCATGAACCAATCTTGACTAGGGGTGAGACAGGCATGGCAGTTTTTAGAAAGGTCTCTCCAAGCGTTGTAATGGTAGTAGTTGCAAATTTTAAGGACGACAAAGTAACGAACTCCGGGCTCGGAACAGGAGTCATAATTGATCCTGCAGGATATGTACTCACGAATTGGCACGTGATTAATGGGTTTGAAGGTGCGATTGTTATCTTTAAACCCGCAGTTGGGACAGAGCCCGACAAGGACAATGCTTATGGAGTAAAAGTAGTCGCCGAGGATGAACCGGCTGATCTTGCGCTGCTCAAGATCGTAAAGCCCCCAACTGGATTGACCGCCGTAAAGTTTGGTGACATCTATTCACTCCAAGTGGCAGCAGACATTCATATCATAGGGCATCCCCATGGCAATCTGTGGTCATACAGCACTGGTGTCATCAGCCAAATTCGCAACAACTATGATTGGACGTATGAAGACGGCTCCAAACACAATGCGAGAGTCATCCAAATGCAGACAGCCATTAATCCAGGAAATTCTGGGGGACCTGTTCTTGACAACAATTCAAACATGCTGGGCCTAGTTGCGATGAGTGAAGAGGGCCAAAACCTGAACTATGCTGTTGCAATCGACGTAATCAAGAATTTCGTGAATAGCTCTCTAGCAAACAGGCCAAGAGGAGCAGAATCACATGTCGAAACAGCGAAAGGTGAAATCTATGTGGGCCAGACAAAGGAAGGCCTGTCCGTAACTAAAATAGTTTACCCAGATCTTGTTTCCTACACTGTGCGAGATGCAAAAGGTTTGCCCACTGAATTGGTGGTAGAAACTACAGACGGAGCAATTTTGACAGGTTCGCGGCCTAATGCTTTTGGTGGATTTGGTGAGTGGACATTCAAACCGAAATCGGGAAAGACTATTTTTGTAGAATCAGCAGGTATAGCACCTGATCTCATTTCTACCGAAAAAATGGATTGAGAATTGTCATTCGCCAATGACGATGAACGGAGCCCAGAATAATGGGTCTTTAGCACCGCTTTCATAGACTGCAGATCGAGCAAGCGCCAAAGCATCACTTTTCTTTCTGGCATTGAGCAAGCCACCATAATATTTTTCCATGAGCAGCGCGGTGGATTCGTCAGAGACCTGCCATAAACTAACTGTCACGCTGGACGCGCCAGCAGCAAGAAATGCGCGGCCTAGGCTCATTACTCCTTCCGCGCGGCTTATTTTTCCACTTCCGGTGTTGCATGCTGAGAGTACGACCGATTCTGAACGCAGTTTAAGGCCTAAAATCTCGGACATCGATAGAAACATGTGCGAAGGATCAATTCCATCATAGGACAGAACCAAGGAAGGTTCCTTGATACCTGTATCCACGGGCAGTACCCCGTGGGTCGCAAAATGCACAAACCTGAAGTTTGAGAGATCTGTGTCCAGCAACGCGCTCTTCGTTGCACTCGCGCCAGACCGCACGTCGACTGTCTCATTTCTCGCTTTAAGTAAGGATGCGATGCTCTGGACCTCTACCGCTGTTCCGGGAAGCCGTTCGAACGAAAAACCGCGGACCTTCAGCCTTTCTGGATTAGGCGATCTCTTCACTTCTTCCTCGGTGCGTTGATTGGAAGCGCCTTGAACAACAGGATTCAATGCCCCCGCAACCTCGAATCTTTCGTCTTCCGGCGAAGTTATGGGATCGGCTAACCCTAGGAATCCTTCCCTCCAATTGGACTGATGGCTAGCCGTTCTTGCAAGTCGGAATGAAGCGGCAGATGGATAGTAGGTTGTAGCTTTTTTCAGGAAAATGAAATTTCCTTTTGATGCCTCAGGTGAAAAGAGTTCGAGGGGCAGGACGAAAAGTACGTCATCAGGAACAAAGATGATTTCCTGTGAATCCGCGAGCATTTTCCCGATCTGACCTGGGAACAGTGCCGCGAATACTCCCTCAGAGATTTTCCAATCGAGAGCTCCTGGGCGTCCCGAATTTAGCCCCTGGCGCAGCAGAGACAACTGATCTAGGAACCAGGCGCGCTTTCTGGGGATCTCATAGAAGGCCGCTAAATCGTTCGTCTTACCATCCTGGTTCTGAATAATCCAAACGTACGTCGAGGCATCCGTCATCTTAAATTCGACTAGGGTTTCGCCTGTTCTCAGGGGTAAGGTTGACAGCTGAATCTTCTCCGGGTAAGCAATCGCTGCATACTGAGGAGCAGTTTCTCTTAAACTGTTAATGAATATCTTAATCTCCCGCTGAACGGATGAAAGGTCCGCTTCAAGGTGCTCGGCTTCGGATTTTTCGTTTGGTCCACTGCTCTTAAGATTGGTTTCCAACTGTGTCAGTATGCGATCACGTCGGGAATAGAGTGCTTGCTCGTGCTCTTGAGTAGTCGGCGGAAGAGTCATTCTCATTTGGTTTACGAACACGCGCCCCCAACTCTCCGCGAATTGCCGCGCTTTGTTGACTTCGGCATAATCCAAAGAGTCCGAGGCAAACTTTAGCTGGCTACAGGGCGTTCGCTTGCTCATTGAATAGAGCAGTGACACTAACTCATCATAGATATATCCGTAGTTCTCAGCGATGGAGCGCTGTTCTTGGGCGCTCAGGTGTCCCTTTATGGATTCGATTAGGGCGATAAGTTGCTTGTAGGTGACCAGGGCCTCGTCCAACTTGCTCTCTGAAACCAGCAATCTCGATTCTCCATAGAGGAGACGTCCCCGCAAATAGATCTCTGGCGATTTTGAAGCCAATGGACGAGCTTTATTTAGTGCCGAACGGGAATCCCTCAAATCTCCCGCTAGCCTCTCGGCTTCCGAAAGACTTATTAGCGCGTTGGCCTGACAGTCCGTATTCTGACGTTTTTGGCAATCCTGCAAGCTTTCGCTGGCAATCTTCGCAGCTTCAGAATACTTGCCAGATTGCACATATATCTCCATAAGATCGAGTTCAAGAGCCTTTCCGAAGCCAAACTCTTGAGCCTTGGCATAACATTCTTGTGCTTTATCAAAATTCCTCAATGAAGAACTTCGACCACTATAGATCCCAGTCAAAAGAGCCCAGCATGCAGCTTGGCCATCCCTGTTCTCGATTTTCTGAAAAAGTTCGAGGGCTATTTGTGATTCACTGAGGGCATCATCCCAATTTCCAATGATTGTATTGAGCACCGCAATAGACCAGTGTGAATAGCCGAGATGTTCTAGGTCGCCCGCCTGCTTAGTAATTTCCACAGCCTCCGTGAATGCGGTCAGCGCTTTTTCAAACTGACCTTGCGAACGATAAAAATCTCCGAGCAAGTAGGCCACGAGATATTTATTGAATGCAGGTGCATTCTTGGATACGTTTTTTGCCTCTACAAGGGAACTTAGTGAGCGGTCTGCATCGCCCATCGCAAAGTAATCGCTTGCCAGCTCGCCGAGAGAAACTGCTTCACGTGTCGGATTGTTTAGCTTGTGGTACGCCTCAGCCGCTTTCAGATGATTTTCTACGGCACGGTTGAAATCTCGCTGGATCTTATATACATTTCCCAATCCCAGCAGGCTTTCTGCCACGATGTCCCGGCGCCCAGTTTTTTGAGCAAGCTCAAAAGCCGCCGCGTAGTTATCAATCGCGCTTTTGGTTTTAGCTAGTTTGAGATAATAGTCTCCGAGCGCAACCAGCAATTCTGCTTCTTCGGGCTGCGCCCCAATCTCGTGGTAAAGTTGTCGCGCAGAATTTAGATATTGCAGCTGTAACTGTCGAGCTTTCTCTGATGAGTCTGCATTGAGGACTGTCGCAACTGTCGCGTAAGCAGATGCTGCTTTTTTCCTATCCCCTACTGAGATTAATTTCTGGACCACGAAATCCAATCGAGCACCAGCCTCGTCATATAACTTTGCACTTGCTAGTGACGTAGCAAGTTCTAAATGCAACTCTGAATTATCTGGTGTCTTCGCGATCAAATCTTCCAGCGAGCTTTTTGCCGCGGCGATGTTCCCAAGTTGGGCCTGAACAAGCAAATTTGCGCTGTCAGAATAAAGTATTGATTGTTTATCTCCGGTTTCCTTCGCAAGGCTTGTACATTCGTCGATTGTTTCCTTCGCAAGGACACTTTTGCCTTGACGCGAATACGAGACAGCGAGTATGCAGGCCGGCTCCACTTTGAGAGAGGCAGCATCATTGTGGGTCTCCTTCATTGCATTTTCCAACTCGAGGCCATACTTCTCGGCAAGAATGGGGTCCGCTCCGGTAGTAATGTAATACCTTGCCAGTGCGCTTAAAAGTGGAGATCTGTTAAACCCGACCATGGGCCCTATATCGTGCAATATCTCTTCGAGAGAGGCAGCTCCTCCTGTTTGTGGCGTAATCTGATAGGGAATGGCCAAAATGCGTTGCCAGTTGGATTGGTCATCGGTCGGTCTAGACGGGGAGCCATCGCGTATAAATAGGATGTAAGAATATAAGAGTGATTCGGCGAGTTGTCCTTCCTTTTGCTTCTGCTCCACCAAGTCTCGTATGTGCAATTGGTTCAATCTTTGATCAAGATAGGCAAGCTCAGCCTGTTGGGATTTTTCATCTTTGAGATGAACCGAAACGAAGAATGCTTTATCAATTGAAACGAGCTCTTTCTCCGGGATTCCCTGGGACCTGTAGATATTGCTGAGTCTGACGTACGTCTCGTGAACGACATGATTATCGATTTCGTCGTCATATGGGCCAGGGTGAACGAGCGCTTCCGCCCTCTCCTGAGCCTCTCTGGCTTTGCTTAAGTCTCCAGCAGTTTGATAAATTTCACCAAGCACGCCATTGGCAATAAATTCGAGAGAGCGCAGATTGTGACTTGTCGCGTATAAAACGATCTCCTTCTCTAAAGGAATGGCTTCATCTCCGCGACCTAGTTTAAGTAACAAGAGTGATTCCGCGATCTCGACCTGATTTAGTTGGGCCTCATTTTGCAAGGATCGGCAGAAACTAGCTGCTAGTGCATAGTCCTTCACAGCCTCGTCAGTTTTGTTGAGTTGATTTTCCAGATCAGCGATCTTTTGCTCTGCCTCTGCTTCCCCAGCGAGAAGACCTAGATTCTGACTAATTGAGAACATTTCGCGCCAGATTTCGATCTCTTTATCCTTAAGATTAGCCAGTCTCAACACGTTTGATATACCTTCAAGCAATAGCAAGCGCGTGACGGGGAGCCCGAGAGCAGATGTTAAGCAGTCACGCTCTTTGCCCTCATTAGCAAATGTCCGCAGGTCTCCTTTTTTGACCAGCTCCAATTCGCTAATCGCTTCATCTGTGTTACCTTTCCTCGCCAGACCAAATGTGTATGCATTCTCAGCCATGACGAAAGCATAGGCATTACTCGTCAGAATCGCCTTGATCCTCGCTTGAGATAGCGACTCCATAGACTGTTTTTCTTGTCCGGTAAGACTCAAGTAGTAGCTCTTATAGACAAGATGCAAAGCTTCAAATTTGTATCCGTTTAGTCTGTCGATATTTAAGGCTTCCTCAAGTGGATCTGCCGCCTCGTTCGTTTTTCCAAGTAAGAGCTTCAGTCTGCCGAACTCGCCAAGAGCACGAGCTTTCTCATATAAGCTTTCGCTTTGTTGAGTTAGTTTGAGCGCTCGTGCAACCAACTCTAGAGCTTGTTGAACGTTCCCCTTCATCTCTGCCTCGGACGCAAGCGAGACTAAGATGTCCGCTTTCAATACTTCGTTTTTCGCGTCCATAGAATCCTGGAGGGCGTGTTGAAAAGCAAGAAACGCCATTTCAATCTTGCCTTCGTTGACTAGCGCAGACGCAAGCGCTGCCCCCGTAATTGCCCTGTCCCCGACGAGCCCGCGACTGTCCGCTATCTGCAGTGCTCTTTGCAAGTTCTCGATCCACTTGTCACTGTCGAGTGACTTGCAAGAGCTATTTCCATAATTCAACAGTGCCCGAATCTCAGGATCAACGGCGGTGAGCTCTGCCGGTGTCGCAACATCAGTCTGGCGGGCATTGTTCTGTGAGGCAGTGGGCAAGGGCAAACAGAGGAGAAAAAACAAACAAACTGCCACTACCGCCGAACTTTGCAGATTCTTTTGCATTTGGCACTCACACAATGCGCGTCGCAGTGCCCGGGAATCGCAACGTCTGAACATAATGCCGCGCTTGGGGAATTGTGTAAGTCAGATCCTTAACTCGAATGTATATATCTTTTCCGGTGGCCCGTCTACACGCCAACAGGCTACCGCGCGTCGCACCTAATCTTCACTTGTAAATCTGTATCCGTATGGTGTTCCCACCAGCCGGACCACGAACTCTCTGTGACGAGCTTGAATGGTTCGTCTCACCTCATCAGTGTAGCGCCACCCTTCTGGCCGGGGTTTTCGATCCGGACAGGAGTCGCAGTATTTCTGCTTAAATTCAGCGTGGGCGGCGTCCTGTTCCTTCCCTTCAAGATGGAAGTTGTGAAGCGCACAGTGTATGACTTTCGATCCTGCCGTTGTCATGTTGAAGAGTTCAAGTATCAGTTGCGCCATAGGACCCATTGCACCCGCAGTTACCAGAAGGTGCTCACAGTGGACGAGGACATTTTCTGGACTGTTGTCCTTAGCCTACGGCGCACATTGCGGTTGATTTGGTTTCCCAAGATGCGATGATTGGGCCATGATCCGTTCCCGCAAACCTCTTGTGGCACAGAACGAAGTGCTGGCGCGCACCCTCGCACGGCAGAGCAAGTCACAGATAGCGCGGGAGATGGACATGGACCGCGAGACGGTCACGCGCATCCAGGAACGCCACAATCTGCCACGACTGCTCGCCGATAGCCGCCAGTTCATTGTGGAGAATGTCGTGCCAGACGCGATTCACTCGCTCCACGCCCAGATCATAGACCGCAATGCCCCTGGCGACAGGGACCTCGCGGCACGCCTGCTGGAGAGGAGCGGTGTCCTTGATGGGGGGGGGTGCGCCGACCTACAACATCGCGGGCGACGTGGTGTTGCAACAGGGGCTAGCGCTTCTGCCAGCCAAGCCCCAACTACTACACCCCACTGCCGCAGCCCCTATGCCGGAGCCGCCCCCCTTCACTATCTCATGAGGGTTTCCCCCGCCTTGAAAAGTTGAGCGTGGCCGCATGAGTCGCAGAAAAAAAGCTGGACCCGGATTGAGATGCCAGCCATTGAAAGCGCCGCAACTGGTTCCCCGGAAGTACCTGGAGGCAATGTTTGAACATGATAAAGCCCCTGGCCACATACGCGGCAAGGCCTCGGTACATCGTCCCTTAGCAGTTGTCCACCCCGCCGTATCATTTGTGCCATAGCTTCGACCATCAGGAGCAAATCCTGCGCAGACCCCAGACAGTCCTCCTCACGGGTAACAACACATTTCCCAAGAATCTGATTGACCAGGTGCATGTCGGGGTCATTCTGGAACAGCTTAGTTACATCGAGACGTGGGTCTCGAAAGTCTTCGCGATGCAGCTTTAGCTTTCCAGCGACCATGCACCAAAGGACCTTGCCCAGCATGTACACATCAAAGTTGGGATTTATAGGTCCTGGCTGTTCGTTTAGGAACACCCACGGCGGCATAAAATCGTGCGGCCCAACTGATTCACCTGTGACGCTCAAGCGCTCGGGCTGATTTGGGAGAAAAACAATTCCAAAATCTCCCAAAACTAATTCGTCTCTATCCCCTACGAAGATATTCTGCGGCTTGATGTCGCGGTGAACGATGGGCTCCTTATGAAGTTCTGCCACGGTCTGCACAAGTGAAAGGAACGAACTCAGGGCGAGTTTGGCGTTCCCTTTGTATTTGAGGAGATGACCTGCGAGTGTTCCTCTCGGATAGTATTCTGTAACAATCCACTTTTCGGATTCGTTGTAGTCCAATAGCTTCAGAAGCCCTCTTCGGTTTTGCTTAAGTACGGCTATCTCGTTCTGCATCCGGCCCAATGCTTGTTGCTCAGCCTCCGGTCCTGCGGCACGAGGGTTGAAAAGTTTGAGCGCGGCTAATTCTGATGGTTCTTCTTCGCGCGCGAGGTCCACCGTAGCCGCTGAATAGGGTACTGCGCTCTTTTCGTCATTGAGTCCTTGTCCTGACCAGCGTTTGAGTATTTCGAGGGATTCTTGGCGACGCGCCCTCCTTTCGGGCCGACGCACCAGGAATACTGTGCTCTGGCCGCCTGCGCCCAATGGCTTCTGCCTGACTATTTCCCAATCACTCCGTGTGCCCATGTGCGCCTCCTGGCCGGGAAGATTTTACACCGGTACGATCCTCGCGATTTTGCGGGAGCACCTCACCAAACATCCAGACGGTGAATCCCAAATCGGTCCAGCCCGAGCCGGGCCGAACGCCGTCAGAGGTGCGGACCCATCAAGGGTATCTCCCGAAGTGTCGTCTGGTGCTTTACGAGTTGCTGGCTGCGATGGGTGTGAGCTCGCCAAGGAAAACAAACTCGTCAACTTCGAGCGCCTGCCGCGCCCCTTTAGCAATTCGCAGCGACAGTCGAAGACTGAAGCTGCACATGTAGGTGTCCTCGGGGGCCCCGGGAACCCAAGTTGCACCAACTGAGTTGTGGTAGATAGTTCCTCCTGTTACTCCAGCGAGATTATTGAGTATGAGGGGTTCACCAAGCGGCTCCCGAAAATATTGGCTGTAATCTGGAATGACGCCGGCCGGTACGCCCGTTATCACCTGACGCGCACTTCCAACCGGAGAATTATTAACTAGGACGTAAGTCTGTTCTTGCTTGGAAAGGCGTACGGTGCCATCTCCCGTATATCTGGCTTCAATATAGTAGGAATCCTCGCCGACGCGGTACCGCCGAGCCTCAGCCAATTCACACCGCGAAACCTCCGCGCTGACGATAGTGCCG
>Ga0181532_10003901_pt1 | contig 13250 bp, 10 predicted proteins | sample PEATcosm2014_Bin_33_FD_119768 | JGI IMG/M metagenome (GOLD analysis project Ga0181532, IMG submission 119768) | Peatland microbial communities from MTU Mesocosm Facility, Houghton, MI, USA - PEATcosm2014_Bin11_30_metaG | ecosystem: Environmental > Terrestrial > Soil > Wetlands > Peat | place...
CTCATCGTGGTCACGGCGGGATGCTCGCCCAGCGCTCGCTGCCCGGCGGGAACACCACGGAGTACCGGGTCGATGCCCGCGGCTCCGCCATCATCTCCGCGACCGCATCACGCCAGGCCGCGTAATGCGGCGTCAGCTTGTGCGCAGCCGAGGCATCGGCGTCACGGTAGACCTCGGTCAGGACCACGTGCGCCGGGTCGGCCTGATCCTGGAGAACGTCGAAGCGCAGCACGCCGGGCTCGGCCAGCGATGCCTGCGCATTGACCAGCGTGGCGGCCAGGAAATCCTCGATCCGCCCGCTCCGGACGCGCGCATGAACATGAACAACCAGCATGTGCCCATCCTGCTACACAACGGTCGCCGCAGCACCCACGCCGGCCCTCGCCGAGGGTGAACAGACGCTCCGAGACGCCGTCCGCGGCCGGCTGCGAGGACCCCGGTGGGAATCCTGCGGCGTCAGCCGATTCTGCGGTCGTGGCCGGCCCATTCCTTATCGCGAAGTTCCGCCTTCTGGATCTTGCCGGTGGCTGTCTTGTGCAGTTCGGTGATCTCGACCGCGACCGGCCGCATGTAGCCGGAGAGGTGCTCTTTGGCGAAGGCGAGGATGTCTTCGGCAGAGGCGTCCTCGCCGTCTTTGAGCTCGACGAAGGCCTTGGGCCGCTCGCCCCATCTCTGGTCGGGCGTGGACACGACCGCCACGGCGGCCACGGCCGGGTGCCTGCCGATCGCCGTCTCGACCTCGATGGTGGAGATGTTCTCACCGCCGGAGACGATGATGTCTTTCTTGCGGTCACGCAGTTCGATGTAGCCGTCGGGATGGCGGACCGCGAGGTCGCCCGAGTGGTACCAGCCGCCCGCGAGCGTCTCCCTGGTCTGCTCGGGATCTTCGAAATAGCCGGTCATCACGTTGTTGCCGCGCATCAGGACTTCACCGAGCGACTCGCCGTCAGCCGGCACCTCGCGGCCCTGGTTGTCGACAACCCGCACCGGATCAGCGATCACGTAATTCACGCCCTGGCGTCCCAGTAGCCGGGCCTGCTCCTCGACCGGAAGTCCCGCCCAGCGCTCCTGGCGCTCACAGATCATGTAAGGACCGAACAGTTCCGTGGCCCCGTAGACGTGGATGGGCCGTAGCCCCATGTCGGTCAGCCGGGCGAACAGCTGGGGGGTCGGCGGCGAGCCCGATACCGTCGTGATGATCTCGTGGTCGAGCCTGTGGGCGCTCTGGTGGTCGAGGATGGACGCCTGGACCGTCGGGGCGCCGTTGTAATGTGTCACGCCCTCGCTGTCGATCAGCTCCCAGATACGCCCGGGCTCCACCTTGCGCAGGCAAATGTGGCGGCCGCCAACCGCAGTGACGGCCCAGGTAAAGCACCAGCCATTGCAGTGGAACATGGGCAGGGTCCACAAGTACACGCTCTCGGGAGTCAGGCGCGTCTCGATCACCTCGCCCAGCGCGTTGAGATACGCGCCGCGGTGGTGGTAGACAGCGCCCTTGGGCGTCCCGGTCGTACCTGAGGTGTAGTTGATGGAGATCGGCTCGTCCTCGTCGGCGGGCTCGCTGGTCACCGGATCCGCCGAGCCTTCGGCGAGGAATGCCTCGTAGGGGTCTTCGGTGGCGCCGGTGTCGTCGATGCGCACGGCACGCTCGACTCGCGCGCCTTCGGCAAGATGCTCGAACTCATGGTCGACGAACAGGAACCGGGCTCCCGAATGCTCCAGGATGAAGCCGATGTCATGAGCGTTCAGCCGGTAGTTCAGCGCCACCAGCACGCCGCCAGCGGCCGGCACCCCGTAGTGCGCTTCCAGCAGAGCCGGGATGTTGGGGCAGATGAACGCCACTCGATCGCCCTTCTGCAATCCCGCCGCCCGCAGCGCCGAGGCGAGCCGGTTCACGCGCTCCCCGAACTCCCGGTAGGTGCAGCGGCGGCCCTCGTGCACCACGGCCACTTTGTCGGGATACACCAGCACACTGCGCTCCAGGAAGCGCAACGGACTCAGCTCGCTCCGATGAGCACGCCGCACCTCTGCGGCATCGCTGGACTTGGCCATGGGCTCTCCTTCAGGGGCGATGAGCCTTCCGTACCCGGCTCCAGATCCGGCATTCCCATTCCAGCGAGCGATTCTGCCTCCCTGCCTCCGCGGCCCGGGTGCCCGAAACCAGATCGGAACGGTCACTCCGGGAGGCGCGGCATCACGATGAGTGATGGAGAATCTCGGTAGGAACGCGCACAGTCCCGCCTAATCGGGCGGCATTCCGGTCGTCGGCTGGCTTTCCGGGCGTACCGGCCGCTCAGTCGCGGACGAGGACGACCCGCGGGCCGGTTTCGGCGGAGGCGGTCCAGGCCGTACTGATGTCTGAGAGCGGGAAGGTCCGGTATGGGACCTGAACCGAGCCGCCGAGCACTCGTGTCCCGTCTCACGCCACGGCCCTCCGCTCGCGCAACGCGGCCGGGACCGCGGCCAGGATCAACGCGCCGGTAAGGGCGAACGCCGCCGGGTAGCCGGTGCGGGCGCAGATCAGGCCGAAGACGGCCGGGCCCGCGCCGTACCCGGCGTCGTAGGCGAGGTTCCACCGCGCGCTGGCCTTAGCCTCGGGCAGCTGCTCGATCAGCAGCGCGAACGTCGCGTTCTCGATCACCCCGAACCCGGCGCCGAACAGCACCATGCCTGCGAAGATCACCACGGGTGAGCCCAGCACCATCATCGTGGCCATACCGAGCGCCGCGACGGCGAGCGCCGGGACGAGCAGCCGGGCGTGACCGTACCGGTCGCCGTGCTTGCCAGCCTGCCAGCGGCTGAGCGTGGCGGTGATCGCCTGGACGAACAGGGCCGCCGAGGAGAGGTTGCTGGGGATCCCCTTCGCGAGCGGCAGGAACGAGTCCAGCACGCCGGCCGCGATGGTGGCGGCGGCGAAGATCAGCGGCAGCCGCAGCGCGGCGCCCGCCGTCCGCCCGGAGTTGCGGGCGCCCGGCATCCGCCGGGCGCGGGCGCTACCGCGTGCCTCGCGCCCGCCTGGCAGCCAGCGGATCGCCGCCAGCGGCAGCAGGCCGGCGATGGCCGCCATCGCCGCGGCCACGGCGGCCAGGTGGTGTCCGGCGAGCCAGACCCCGGCCGGCAGCGCGACGACGGCCGGGACGCCGGAGACGATGCCGAGCAGGCCGAGCCCTTCACCGCGCCGTCCGGGAGGCAGCAGCTTGGCGGTGAGCGCGCCGGTGACCACGCCGCACAAACCGAAGCCGAGCCCGCGCACCAAGCTGACGCTCACCATGACGGCCTGGGGCTCGCGTGCGAGCATGGCCAGGGCCGGCGCGCCGAGCAGCACGGCTCCGGCCGCGAGCACCATCCGGTAGCCGAACCGCCTGATCGCTGCTGCGGCCGCGGCCTCGGCAGCCACGGTGCCGAGCAGCAGCGACCCGGTGATCAGCCCGGCACCGGAGCTGCCGGCGCCGGCCGCCGCCGTCAGCATCGGCATCACCGACAGCAGCAGGAAGAAGCTGGTGAGCGAGGTGAACTCGGCCAGGAACGTGACCGCCAGCGGCACGGACAGGAGCCGGGCCGGAACCGCGGTACCAGGCTGCGCCTGGGTCAAGGTGCTCATAGCACGCACGGTAGAAGCCAGCCGGCACGCTGGTAAGGTCCGATTTCATGACGATTGAGTGGTCCGGTTTGAGCCCGGGGCTGCCGGTTCGGCTCGACCGTTCGGCCAGCCGGCCGCTGCGCGCCCAGCTGGAGGCGAGCCTGCGCGAGGCGATCAGGGGCGGCCGGCTCCGCGCCGGGGAACGGCTGCCGTCCTCGCGGGAGCTAGCGCGCGAGCTCGGCGTCTCCCGCGGCATGGTGCAGGAGTGCTACGGGCAGCTGCTGGCCGAGGGATACCTGACCAGCCGGACCGGGTCCGCCACCCGGGTCGCCGGCCTCGGCCAGCAAGCCGGTGACCAGCCCGTGGCCGGCCCGGCCGTGGTCTCGCCCTCGGCGCCCTCGCCAGGCCGCCATCCCTCGGAACCGCCGCTGATCGCGGACTTCCAACCCGGCGTACCGGACCTGTCCAGCTTCCCGCGTACCGACTGGGCCTGGGCCATCAAGCAGGCGTGCACCCACGCCGCCTCCGCGGACCTGGGATACGGCGACCCGCGCGGCAGCCCGGTGCTGCGCGAGGTCCTCGCCGGTTACCTGCGGCGGGTTCGAGCCGCCGCCGCCAGCCCTGCGCGGATGATCATCAGCACCGGCTTTGCGCAAGGAATCAACCTGGTACTGGGTGCCCTGGCCCGCCAAAGTGGCGTGACCTGCGTGGCCTTCGAAGACCCCGGCTACGGCAGCGCGCAGGCGGACGAAACAGTCCGCGCGGCCCTGGCGATAGGCCTCCACGTCAGCTACGTGCCGGTCGACGAGCAAGGCCTCGTGGTCGGCGAACTGGCGGCCAGCGGGGCCCAGGCTGTCGTGGTCACCCCGGCACACCAGTCCCCCACCGGGGTGGTCCTGTCCCCAGCACGGCGGCACGCCCTGACCGACTGGGCGCGGCGCGGCGCCGGGTACGTGCTCGAGGACGACTACGATTCGGAGTTCCGCTACGACAAAGAACCCGTCGGCGCGCTGCAGGGACTAGCCCCAGACCAGGTCTTCCTGCTCGGCACCGCCAGCAAGGCACTGGCGCCCGCGGTCCGCCTCGGCTGGGTCCACGCCCCTTCAGCACTGGCCTCAGCGGTCGCCGCCGAGAAAGAAATGAGCGATCGCGGCTCCTGCACGCTCGACCAGCTCGCCCTGGCCACCCTGCTCACAAGCGGCAGGTACGACCGCCACCTGCGGCGGATGCGAACTGTCTACGCCGGCCGCCGCACCGCACTGACCGACGCGTTCGCCAGACATGCCCCCCGAGTCCGGCTCACCGGGCTCGCGGCCGGATTCCACGCTGTCGCGCCGCTGCCACCCGGCGCTGGCGAGACGGCAGTGCTCGCCGCGGCGCGTGAACGGCGGGTCGGGCTGCACGGCGTCGGCGCCTACCGCGGCAACCCTGACACCGCGGCGCCGCCCGCGCTGGTGATGGGCTTCGGAAACGTCCGCGAGCGAGCCATCGAACCCGCCATCGCGGGCGTCGCCGACCTGCTCAGCTGACCGGGCTGGTTAGCCGGCGAGGAGCAGGCGGCGCCACGTGTCGGCGAGGAAGCGCTCGTAGCGCTCGGGACTCCAGCCCCGCTGGCTCACCAGGAGCTGGTAGAGCTCGGGGGCGTTGGTGGCCCAGATGATGTCGGCGGCGTCACCGGGATCGACGCGCAGGGAGGCGACTACCGCGAGGTCGGCTGCGAATCGGCGCATGTTCGCCGCGCGGCGGTCGGCGATCTGGCGCCACAGCGCGGCCAGCTCGGGCTCGGCGGGCGCGGCCTGCTGGACGATGGACAGGACCGGTGCCAGGCGGCCGGCGATGCCGCGCATGGCCGATGCGTAGATGCCGATCTTGGTTTCGGCGTCTGCGGCGGCGCGGATGGCCCGCACGTAGTCGCGTTCCTCGGCGGGGACGGCCTGGCTGCTGCCGGAGATCGCGGTCTCGATCAGCAGCCGGGCCAGCTCGGGCTTGCGGCCGACTGAAGCGTAGACGGTGTCGAGCGCCACGCCCGCGCGCTGGGCGATCGCGGTCATCGGTGTCGCCGCGTAGCCCTGGCCGGTGAAGAGCTCCAGTGCGGCGTCCAGGATTGCCTGGCGGGTGCGGTCGGCTGCCTGGCGGCGCCTGCTGGCGTCGTACCGGCGCTTGACGGGGGGACCCACAGGACCGATGATAGCAGCATTGACCAGAAGGAGCTTCGGATCAATTCTGGAGGCAGACACCATGACCCACGCGTTCACCTACGAAGTGCCGATCACCGCCGAGATCTACGCCCAGATCAAGGAGGGCATCGGCCCGCAGCGCCCGCCGGGCCTGATCGCGCACCTGGCCTACCGGACCGAGAGCGGACTGCGCTACGTCGAGGTGTGGCAGACCAAGGATGCCTGGGAGGCCTTCCAGCACGACCGGCTGCATCCCGTCGTCCACCCGCTGCTGCAGGACATGCTCGGCTTCGTCCCGCCCGAACCACCCAGGACCGTGCTCGACATCGTCGACGCCTGGACCGCCGAGCATGCTCAGGCCATCTCCCTCAACCAGTCATGATCGGGAGCAGATGAGATGACGGGGTTCGAATCGCCGGAGATCGAACAGTTCCTGGAAGAGCGCGGAGCCGGCCAACTGCCCCGCCCCGGCGGAACCCTGCCTGAGCATCTGGTCCCGTTCGCAGCCCGCGCGGGCGGACTCAGCTGCCGCCGGACGGGCGGCCCGGCGAGTTCGGGCAGCAAGGCGACTCGGGTGCGGCCACGCGGGTTTTATTCGCTCGACGGGGGCATCCCGGTGGCCGCACTCTTAGAGGAGTAAGCGCGGTGCAAGGTTTCCGACACATGAGATATGTCTTGACTTTGCATCCGGTCCTGTCGGATAGTGCTGGCAGGAGGCAACCGGACCAGCGACTCAACGGGGGATCACCATGAGCCGAGGCCGAAGGATTTTGACCATGGCCAGCGGACGCCGGATCAAATGGGCGGTGCTCGTCTTCTGGCTGATCATCGTGGCCGTGGCCGGGCCGCTGTCCGGCAAGCTCACCGGGGCGGAGAAGAACGACTCGTCAGCCTGGCTCCCGGCCAAGGCCGAGTCGACCCAGGTGCTTAACCTGCAGTCACAGTTTCAGTCGCCGAATATCTTTACCGGCGTCGTGGTCTATGCCCGTCCCTCCGGGCTGACCAGCGCGGACCGCGCGAAGGCGGTCGCCGACGCGAAGCGGTTCGCCGGCGTGACGGGCGTCGTGCCCGGGCAGGTGGAGGGGCCGATCTTTGCCAGCGACGGCAAGGCGATCGAGACGATCGTGCCGGTCAACCTGGGCTCGAAAGGCTGGAACGGCGCCTCGGCGGCGGCGACCAGCCTGCGCAACATCGCGCAGGCGAACGCCGGCGGATTGTCCGTGCACATCGCCGGCCCGCTGGGCAGCGCCGCGGACTCGGCTAACTCGTTCAAGGGCATCGACAGCACCCTGCTGGCCGCCACCTTGGTCGTCGTGATCGTGCTGCTGCTGATCACCTATCGCAGCCCGGTGCTGTGGCTGTTGCCGGTGATCTCCGCGGGGGTCGCGCTGGTCAGCGCCGAGGCGCTCATCTACCTGCTGGCGGCACACGCCGGCCTGACCGTCAACGCCCAGAGCGCCGGCATCCTGTACGTGCTGGTGTTCGGCGCCGGAACCGACTACGCGCTGCTGCTGACCGCCCGCTACCGCGAGGAACTGCGCAGGCACGAGAACCGGCACGAGGCGATGGCCCTCGCGCTGCGCCGGGCCGGGCCTGCCATCATCGCCAGCGCGGGCACCGTGATCCTCAGCCTGCTGACCCTGTCGGTCGCCGAACTGAACTCCACCAAGAGCCTGGGACCGGTGCTGGCCATCGGCGTCGGGGTGGCGCTTGTCTCCATGATGACGCTGCTGCCGGCCCTGCTGGTGATCTGCGGCCGCTGGGTGTTCTGGCCGGTCAAGCCGACGTTCGGCTCGGCCGAGCCCACCACCCGGGGTATCTGGGCCAGGGCGGGCCGGCGCATCGCGGTCAGGCCACGGGTGGTCTGGGTGACGACCGCCGTGGTGCTCGGCGTGATGGCGCTCGGCCTGATCGGCCTGAAGGCCGGCGGCCTGACGGCGGCCGAGTCGTTCATCGGCCAACACCCGGACTCCGTGGTCGGGCAGGCGGTCATCGACCAGAACTTCCCGGCCGGCGCCGGGCAGCCAGTGGTCGTGGTCTCCAACGAGCCGCAGGCGGCCCAGGTTCAGACGGCCTTCAAGGCCACGCCCGGGATCACCGGCGTGACCCCCCCGGTGACCAGGGACGGCCACGCCTGGCTGCAGGGCACGCTCACGTCGGCACCGGACAGCCAGGCCGCGTTCGCCACGATCGACCGGGTCCGGGCCAACGTGCACGCGGTTCCCGGGGCGGACGCGATGGTGGGCGGCAATACCGCGATCACGCTGGACATCGCCCGCGCGGCCGATCATGACCGGAAGGTGATCATCCCCGTCATCCTCGTGCTGGTGTTCCTGATCCTGGGGCTGCTGTTGCGCGCGATCGTCGCACCGATCATGCTCATCGCCACCGTCGTGCTGTCGTTCAGCGCGGCGCTGGGCGTCAGCTCGCTGTTCTTCAACCACGTGTTCAACTTCGGCAACGCGGACAACTCGTTCCCGCTGTTCGTGTTCGTCTTCCTGGTCGCCTTGGGCATCGACTACAACATCTTCCTGATGACCCGGGTGCGGGAGGAGGCGGGCAAGCACGGGCCGCGCCGCGGCGCGCTGACCGGACTGGCGGCGACCGGCGGGGTCATCACCTCGGCGGGCTTCGTGCTGGCCGGCACATTCGCCGCGCTCGCCACGCTGCCGGTCACCTTCCTGGCCGAGCTCGGCTTCGCGGTCGCGTTCGGCGTGCTGCTCGACACCCTCGTCGTCAGGTCCGTCCTGGTCACCGCGCTCAACCTGGACCTGGGACGCTGGGTGTGGTGGCCGAGCAAGCTGTACCGGGAATCGGTTCCGGAGCCCGATCAACTGGAGGAACAGCCAGCGGCAGTGCCGTAGGCCAGCGCCAAGAGACTCGCACCAATGAGACTGACATGACGATTGAGGCCGTTGGTGCTCAAATAGAAATAGATCGCGAGGTGGTTATCTCATGCACCATCTCTCCGGACGTGACCATAAACCAGGCGAACCGACCCGGCTGATTATCGCGTCTTACCACTGGCCGCGGCGCATCGCTGCAGGTCATCGCATCGTAGGCGGATTATTCTACCGGCGCCCGGCGGGCGGCAGCTTATCCTTCTGGCGCCCGGCGGGAGGCAGCAAAAGCTGACACCAGCCGGGGAATTCCTCGGGCGTAAAGTAATGTGAGTGGTGTTGCCCATCGCTGGCCGCGCATGATCGTGGTCGCCAGTGCCATCGGGTAGCGGCCGGACCTTTCTGACCAGCCATTTGGCGATGCTGCCGCACGGCGTCCGAGCCCGCATCGACGGGACGGAGCATCGCCCGGCCTCTCACCGGGAACCGCCGACATCCTGACCGAAACATGTGCGCCATGACCGATGCTGTGTCGCCCGGTGCGGGCGGGGAACAGGACTGAGCCCTATATGAGCGAGGCCATCGAAACCTGGCCGGGTCGTTTCTACCCCCTCGGCGCGGCTTACGACGGTGCGGGAACGAACTTCTCGTTGTTCTCCGAGGTCGCAGAGGGGGTCGAGCTCTGCCTCTTCGATGACGACGGCGGCGAGCAGCGAGTGGAGCTGGAAGAGGTCGAAGCCTTCTGCTGGCATACCTATCTGCCAGCGGTGACGCCCGGGCAGCGGTACGGCTACCGGGTGAGCGGACCGTGGGCGCCGGACAAGGGCCAGCGCTGCAACCCGGCCAAACTGCTTCTCGATCCTTACGCTAAGGCCATCGAAGGCCAGGTCGACTGGGATCAGGCCTGCTTCCCGTACAACTTCGGTGACGACAACTCACGTAACGATGATGACAGCGCCGCCCACGTGCCTAAGGCAGTGGTCCACAACCCGTTCTTCGACTGGGGTAACGACCGGCCACCGGATGTCCCGCTGAACGAGTCGGTCATCTATGAAATGCACGTCAAGGGCTTCACTGCCGGGCACCCGGGCATCTCCGAGGCGCAACGAGGAACCTACGCCGGCCTGGCCCACCCTGCCGCTATCCAATATCTCACCGGGCTCGGCATCACCGCGGTGGAACTGCTCCCTGTCCATCAGTTCGTTCACGACGCCCATCTGATCAAACGGGGGCTGCGGAACTACTGGGGTTACAACTCGATCGGCTTTCTCGCCCCGCATAATGAATACGCCGCCAGCGGCCAGCGGGGCGAACAGGTCGCAGAGTTCAAGGGCATGGTCCGGGCGCTGCATCAGGCAGGCATCGAGGTCATCCTCGATGTTGTCTACAATCACACGGCCGAGGGCAACCACCTGGGCCCGGTTCTGTCGATGAAAGGTATCGACAATGCGGCCTACTACCGCCTGGTGGCCGACGATCGGCGCTTCTACTATGACACGACAGGGACGGGGAATAGCCTCAACGTGCGGCATCCGCACACCCTTCAGCTGATCATGGATTCGCTGCGTTACTGGGTGACCGAGATGCACGTCGACGGGTTCCGTTTCGACCTCGCCGCAACATTGGCCCGCCAGTTCCACGAGGTTGACCGTCTGTCTGTTTTCTTCAACCTTATCCAGCAGGATCCCGTCGTCTCACAAGTCAAGCTCATTGCAGAGCCGTGGGATCTCGGCGAAGGTGGCTACCAGGTCGGCAACTTCCCTCCCCTATGGTCGGAGTGGAATGGCCGTTACCGCGATACCGTGCGGGACTTCTGGCGGGGGAAGCCCGCCACCCTTGGCGAATTCGCCAGCCGCCTGACCGGCAGTTCCGACCTCTACCAGGCCGACACCCGGCACCCGAGGGCCAGCGTCAATTTCGTCACCGCCCACGACGGTTTCACCCTGCACGACCTGGTCTCCTACAACGAAAAGCACAACGACGCCAACGGGGAAGGCGGCGCCGACGGCGAGAGCCACAACCGGTCATGGAACTGTGGCGCCGAGGGCCACACCGCCAACCGGGCCGCCCTCGGCTTGCGACGGAAGCAGCAGCGCAACTTCCTGGTGACCCTGCTGCTATCCCAGGGGGCCACAATGCTCCTCGGCGGGGACGAATCCGGGCGCACCCAGGGCGGGAACAATAACGCCTACTGCCAGGACAACGAGATCTCCTGGCATGACTGGGGACGGATCGACGAGGAGCTGCTTGGCTTCACCCGGCACCTCATCACATTGCGGCGGGACCATCCCGTGTTTCGGCGGCGGCGCTACGTCCAGGACCGTGCCATCCGGGGCTCTGTCGAGCTGGGCTGGTGCAAGCCCGACGGGTCCGAAATGAGCGATGACGACTGGGATGGCACGCATGCCCTGTCGGTCGGCCTCTTCCTCAACGGCAAGGCGATCGCGGACCGCGACCGTCGTGGTCAGCGGGTGACAGACGATTCCTTTCTGCTACTGTTCAACGCCCATCACAGGGCCATCAAGTGGACGCTGCCCAGACAGTGGGCCGAATGGTGGGAACCGATTCTTGACACCTCGGCCCCCAACCGGCCGAGGAAGGCGCTTAAAAGCGACCGGGCCCCTCTGGTGACCGCGCGCTCCGTCGTCGTCCTCCGGCGACAAGAGTAACCCCGCAGCCGTCAACTCGGCGGAACCGCTATCAGCGGTGCAAGTTGTCCGGATGTTCCTGCGGCGGTGTGATGCCGAAAACCGCGAGGCCACCGTGAGTGATCACACTGCCATCCGCGGCCCGCCTGCGGACCTGACCGGTGCGCACCTGCAGGCGGTCCGGCCCGTGGGGCAGGTCGGTGGTGATCATGGGCAGCGCGACCCGGGCATGCGCATCTGCAGGCGGTCCGGCCCGTGGGGCAGGTCGGTGGTGATCATGGGCAGCGCGACCCGGGCAATAACGGCCACGGCGACGGACGTGCCCTGTCTCTTGGCCTCAGCGCCTAATAGAGTTGACGATCTATGGCGCGGTTCAACGTCACCGTGAGAGAGCATTCATACGCCGGGCGCTTCTATAGCGACGTCGTGCAGGCCGAGTCGTGCGAGGCTGCTCTGCAACTGGCCAGCGAGCGGGCCGCCGCGTCCCAGCTGCGGCCTGGTCCCGGGCCGCAGCAAGGATTCGACGTCGCCGTGCCGGGGCGGACCCACACAAGGCGGTTGGATACCGGCGCCGCGCAGGCCGAGCGCCGCGAGGAGGCGCGGCAACCGCCCGCCGAGCGGGCCGCCGGGCCCCAACCGTTCCCTGGTCCCCCGCTGCCGCGAGGATACAGCGTCGTGGTGAGAGAGCAGGCGTGCGCCGGGCGGTTCTATAGCGACGTCGTGCAGGCCGAGTCGTGCGAGGAGGCGCTGGAAGCGGCCGCGGCGCGGGCCGCCGCGCCCCAGCCGTGGCTTGATCCCAAGCTGCAGGCAGACGCCGCAGGCCGGCCGAGATGTGCCGATGTCTGGGTCTACTCGCTGCTGCACTGCGAGCTGGTGGCGGGACACGATCCTCCGCACATGGCGGTCGCGCACGGCTACGGACGTCTGGCGAGCTGGGTGAGAGACGATCACGGCATCGCCCACGCCCCACCAGATCCAGCCGCCGGGGCTCACGTGGTTTCCCCGGTCACGCAGCCATCGCCCGCACCGGAGTAGCAGCCTCCCGTGGCCCGCGGGCCAGATCCTGGTACCGCCCGGCCTACCAGGGCTGGCCGGGGCCGAGGGCGAGCAGGGTACGTACCGGGCGGTCAGCTTGCCGGATCGCCTTCTCGTCCACCGTATAGACCGCGGCGGCGTCCGCGAACGTAGCTCTCACGCCCGCGCGGTAGGCGACGAGGCGGTCGACGGCGGCGGCCAGCACGGGTGCCTGGTGCTCCGCCCGCAGCCGTGGATGCGCGGCACCTATCCGCGCCCAGGCGGCCAGGGCACGCGCCGTCACCGGCAGGCCGTTCCATCCAGGCCCCGCGCTGAAAAGGGCTTTCCCGACCGGATCGAGTCCGGAGCGCGCCGGGACCGGGCCGGACGGGCTTCCCTCTGCCGCGGCGTAGCGCCGCCTCCACCAGTAGGCGGGCAGGAATTCCCCGCCTGCGGTCACGGGGTATGGCAGCACCTCGGCCACCAGCCCGTCCTGGCAGCACAGGTAATAGCGACATTCGGTCCCGCCGTCGCCGAGCAGCAGGCCGGCGATGAGGTCACCGTGGCCCGTACTTCCCGCGGGCTGCGCGCTGAACCGGGCCGGCGCCTCGCCGTCTGGCAGGCCGATGACGCGGGTGAGCCCCGGGCCGCCCAGCACCCCGTGGAGCGCGGCGGCCGGCGATCCCGGGGCCAGGACCGCGCCCGCGCCTCCGGCGAGCCCGGCTGCAACGGCATTCCATAGCCGTTCAGCCAGCTTGCCCGGCGCCGCGCGGCGTTCCTTCCGGACATGCGGCGGGACGGGGGGCGGCTGTCGCCTGACCGCAGGGGGCCCGCTGGCTGGCCGGGGGCTCCTGGCCGCGGGAGGCGCCTTGGCCGGCGCGGGTCGAGGCGCCGGAGGAGCCGCCTTGGCCGCTGAGGCCGCCGGGGACGCCGTGGCCGCCGGGGACGCCTTGGCCGCCGGGGACGCCTTGGCCGCCGGGGACGCCTTGGC
>Ga0181532_10003902_pt1 | contig 13250 bp, 11 predicted proteins | sample PEATcosm2014_Bin_33_FD_119768 | JGI IMG/M metagenome (GOLD analysis project Ga0181532, IMG submission 119768) | Peatland microbial communities from MTU Mesocosm Facility, Houghton, MI, USA - PEATcosm2014_Bin11_30_metaG | ecosystem: Environmental > Terrestrial > Soil > Wetlands > Peat | place...
GACATGTTGCCCAACATCTTCGGCCAGCGCACCAAGAAGCGGAAGATGAAGGTCAACGAGGCCTTCGAATACCTGATCCAGGAAGAAGAGCAGCGCTTGATCGACATGGAGCAGGTCACGCGCATCGCCATCGACCGCGTCGAAAACTCCGGCATCATCTTTCTTGACGAAATCGACAAGATCGCCGGCCGTGAAAGCGGCCATGGCCCTGACGTTTCGCGCGAAGGCGTGCAGCGCGATATTCTCCCCATCGTCGAAGGCACCACCGTCAACACACGTTACGGCATGGTCCGCACCGATCACATCCTGTTCATAGCCGCGGGCGCGTTCCACGTTTCGAAGCCCAGCGACCTGATTCCCGAACTGCAGGGCCGCTTTCCAATCCGCGTGGAACTGCAGTCCCTCACCATGGCAGACTTTGTCCGCATCCTGACCGAACCGAAGTCTTCGCTGACCCGGCAATACATCGCGCTGCTGGAAACCGAAGGCGTCAAGCTGGAGTTCACGCCCGACGCGCTCGAAGAAGTAGCGCAGTTCGCCTTCCGCGTGAATGAAGGCACGGAAAACATCGGCGCCCGCCGCCTGCACACCATCATGGAACGAGTGCTCGACGAAATCAGCTTCGAGGCGCCCGAAAAGAAGGGCCAGGGGTTCAAGGTAGACGCGGCCTACGTCCAGAAGATGCTAAGCGAGATCGTGAAAGATCAAGATCTCTCGCGCTACATTCTGTAAGCGTCGGAAGTTGTAAGTGTGGGGGCGGGCGAGCCCGCCCGCCCGGCTTTTCAGGACTATTTATCACAAAGCCGTTGTCCATCCGACACTGCTCGAGCGCTTCGCCCGATGCTACGTTATGACGGTATGCTCAGAAAGTAAGAGTATCGCCGCACGCTCCCCCGTTACCAGAAAGACGACAAGGCAATCTTCGCCACGTTTGCGACTCATCGCCGATGGCATCTTCCGGAAGCGGCCCGAGACCTCACCGTCGAAAGCTTGTCTGCAACTCGACGCGACAAAACGCACGCTACATGGCTTCGTCGTGATGCCCGATCATATGCACTTGGTCTTCACCCCACTCGCGGACGATGATGGACCCATTTCTCTGCCCGAAATCTTGCAGAAAGTAAAGAGCGAATCCGCACACCGTATCAACAAGCTGCTGCGGAGGAAGGACGAGTCTGGCGGGCGAGTGATTTGATCACGTTCTTCGCCGCGCCGAGGGAATCGATGCCAAGCTGGAGTACATGCGATTGAATCCAGTTCGGGGTGCATTGGTGCAACACTCTGGAGATTATAAGTGGATGTGGTTCGGAAGGTCTGGCTGAGCTAGCCGTTGCGCGGGCGAGTCGCCCGCGCCCACACGGCCTCTGATACTCTTTGTCTTGCTCCGCATGAAAGTACATCTTGGAAAGTTCATCGCGCCGACCGCGCTCTGCCTGCTGCTGGCCGGTTGCGCCCAGCTCGGACCGCCATTGCCGCCGTCGCTCGAACTCCCCAAGCCGCCTAACGATCTGCGCGCCAGCCGCAAAGGCAATCGCGTCACTCTAAGCTGGAGCCAACCCACACTCACCACCGACCGCCAGAGCGTGCGCTATATCGGTCCGACCCTCGTCTGCCGCAGCCTCGACCCTGAAATAACCGCATGCGGAAATCCCGCCGCTATGCTGCCGGCTCCACCCGCCGCCCCGCAGAAGCGAGGATCTAGGCGCCCCGCAGCGCAGAATTCAAGCTCCCCGCGCCCCGCCCCGCTGATCTACACCGACACGCTACCCGCAACCATGCAACAGCCGGACCCGGCCGCCGAAGTCACCTATGCCGTCGAGGTCCTGAACCGCAGCGCCCGCGGTGAAGGATTGTCGAATCGCGTGCAGGTGCCCGCCGTCGTGACCCTGCCTACGCCGGGCGATCTCTCCGCCGAACTCACCGGCGATGGTGTCGTGCTCACTTGGACGAGCGCAGGCGAATCGTTGAATGTCCCCGCCCTTCAACATCGCTATCGAATCTACCGGCGTGACGAAAGCTCTGGCAAAGATGCGATTGCCGGCGAAGTCCCCGTGGGCGAGCCCGGCCCCGCACATTTCACAGACTCCAGCCTCGAATGGGAAAAGACCTACCTCTACCGGATTACGGCCGTAGACATCATCAAACGGCCCGACAATGAGCTGCAGGTCGAGGGAGACGATACTCCGCCGGTGCGGGTCATCGCCCATGACGTCTTCCCTCCCTCCGTACCCGCCGGGTTGCAGGCAGCGTACTCGGGCGAGGGACAAAAACCATTTATCGACCTCGTCTGGGCGCCGGTTACCAACGCCGATCTCGCCGGATACAACATCTATCGCAGCGAAATAGAAACGAATGGCGCTGCCGGGCAGAAGATGGTCAAACTGAATTCCGAGCTGGTGAAATCGCCGTCTTATCGTGATAGCGCTGTCGCCTCCAGCAAAACCTATACCTACTCCGTCTCTGCCGTGGATGTACGCGGAAACGAAAGCCAGCGCTCCGAGACTACTAGCGAGCCGGTGCCTTAGGTTGGCGTCTGCTGGGGAGTTCGCGGAAAAGTTCTTCACCACAGAGAGCACAGGGAGATCAAGAGCTCTCCCCTGTGCCTCCTCTCTGTGGTGAAGATTTTCGTCGCATGCTCCAGATTTTTCTTCGCGAACTCCCCACCCTTTGTGTTTAGATATTGTTCTGATGAAATATTGCCGATTCCATCTCAACGGTTCCGCCCTCTATGGACTGGTCGAGTCTGTCGCGGGCAGTGACGAAGACGAAATCACTCGCCTGCTGCTCCAGCCTCCGCATCATAGTGACGGCGACGTCGAGGGCCTTCCCAGCCGCCGCATGGACCGCATCCCGCTCGCACAGGCAACTCTGCTGCCGCCGGTGCAGCCTTCGAAAATCGTCTGCGTCGGCCGCAATTATCGCGAGCACGCTGCCGAACTCGGCAATGACGTTCCGCTGGAACCGCTGCTCTTTTTCAAGCCGCCCTCTTCCCTCTTGCCGCCTGACGGAACGATTCTTCGGCCCAAGGTTTCCGAGCGCACCGACTACGAGGGCGAACTGGGAGTCGTGATTGCACGCCGATGTCACCGGCTCGCCGACAGCGAAGACGTCCGCCCTTACATCCTCGGCTACACCTGCGTCAACGATTTCACTGCCCGCGATCTGCAGAAAAAAGAACCGCAGTGGGTGCGCGGAAAAGGCTTCGATACTTTCTGCCCGGTCGGACCCGTGGTCGCCGACGGACTCGATCCCTGGACGGGCATCCAGGTCGAGACCCGGGTGAATGGCGAAGTGCGGCAGTCGGGCAATACGAAAGATTTCATTTTCCCGCTCGACGTCGTCATCCGTTACATTTCGCAGATCATGACGCTCGAACCTGGCGACCTGATCGCCACCGGCACGCCTCAAGGCATTGCCCCCGTCGTCGCCGGCGATGCCCTCGAAGTTTCGATCGCAGGCATCGGCCAGTTGCGTAATCCCGTAGCCGACGAAACCTGAGCGATTTGCCTTGGCTTGTGTGGGGACGAGCGCCCTCGCCCGTCCAGGGTTGCGTAGGGGCAGCCGCCAGACTGTCCAAGCCCGAAACGCAGTTCGGCGAACAAAAGCCGAGCTGCCGCCCGCTAACCTAATGATTCTAATCGACACCGGGAGTACGCCCCATCCCAGCACTGATCCGCACAAGCCTTCGAGGACTCTGCACCTCGCTCACGTTACCCCCGACGTAGTTCCTGCAATCTTGCCCCCCGATCTATGCATCAAACCGTCTATAATGGAGCACCAGTTCCTCCGGGAGCCCGATCACCCGATCCAATTAAAGAGCAGAGAAAAGATCAAACTATGTCTACGAAGTTGAAAGTCACTGTGATTGCCAGTTCGCTGGCTATTCTGCTGTTCACCGTGGTTGGCGGTTTTGTCAATGTTCGCGCCTCGTCGAATGAAGGTGCGTATCGCCAGTTGTCGGTATACAGCGAAGTGCTGTCCCGCATCCGCAGCGAATACGTTGAAGAGCCCAACATCACCGGAGTCACCGAAGGCGCGCTGCACGGTCTGCTGGAGTCGCTCGACGCCAACTCCAGCTACCTGTCGCCCGAGGAATACAAGCGCTATAAGACCATGAAGAGCGACGGTAAGGCGGATATCGGCGCCACCGTCTCCAAGCGTTTCGGATACGCTGCCGTGGTCGCGGTGATTCCCGGAGGCCCGGCGGAAAAGGCCGGCATCGAGAACTCCGACATCATCGAATCGATCGAGGGCAAGAGCACGCACGACATGTCGCTGGCTGAGATTCATGGCGTGTTGGCGGGCGAGGTCGGCTCTACAATCGCCGTGGCAGTGGTGCGGCCGCGGCGAGCCGAACCGCAGAAAATTGTGATCACGCGCGACATGGTTACGATCCCGCCCGTTGGCGAGAAAATGCTGTCCGACAATGTCGGCTACATCCAGGTAGACGCGTTCCCCGAAGGCAAAGCGCAGGAGATCGCCGGCAAGATTCGCGATCTGCAAAAACAGGGAGCGAAGAAGCTCGTGCTCGATCTGCGCAATTCCGCCGGTGGCATAGAGACTGAAGGCGTTGCCACCGCCAATCTTTTCCTTGACCATGGCACCATCACGTATCTGCAGGGGCAGAAGTATCCGCGCCAGGCTTTCAACGCCGATCCCGCCAAGGACGTCACCAAGCTTCCCGTTGCGGTGCTGGTGAATCGTGGCACGGCTGGCCCGGCTGAAATTGTGGCCGCCGCGATCCTCGAGAACGCTCGTGGAGACGTGGTGGGAGATAAAACCTTCGGTGACGGATCGGTGCAAGAACTGATCGAGATGCAGGATCATGCCGCCCTGATTCTTTCGGTCGCGAAGTACTACTCGCCGAGCGGAAAAGCAATTCAGGACGCGGCCGTCACTCCGAACGTCCTGGTCGCTGACAGCACGGAAGACGACGGCGGATTGCCCGACGAAGATCAACCGGCCGCTCCCGACGAGAAGAAAGAAGTGAAGCCGAAAAACCAGACAGACGACCAACTGAACAAAGCGTTGGAAGTGTTGAAGAACCGGGAAGCGAAGGGCTAAGGTCCAAGAGTTTCAAGGTCTTTACAAGTCGCTCGCTTCGGCGGGCGATTTCTTTTTTGTTGCTTTAAGACTTGGACGCAAGACCCGATCTTCCGAGAACCTTTAAGCCTGGCCTTTGGTTTAATATTGAAATTGAAACTCTGAAACCTTGAAACCTGCGCCTCAGCCTTGCGCCCTCCGATGAAAGTTATTTTCCAACATCTTCCGACGATAGAAATTGGCGGGCAGAAGTTAGTCGGACGCGTCCTGTTCGGATTGCTCGTCTTGCTCTCCGCCGCAGTGGGCGCGGCCGCTGGTCTGCTGCTGGTCTACTCGACCGACTTGCCCCAGGTTGAAGAACTCGAACGTTACCGTCCCAGCTCGGTCACGGAACTCTATGACACACAAGGACGAGTCATCGGAACTTTCGCGCTTCAGCGCCGCGTCATCGCCGCCTATGACGATTATCCCGAAGTTCTCCGCAACGCACTGATCTCCATCGAAGACAAGGATTTCTACGAGCACTCGGGCATCAACCTCTGGCGCATCGTGGGTGCGGCCTACCGCGATATCGAATCCGGCGGAAAAGTGCAGGGAGCGTCCACGCTCACGATGCAACTTGCTCGCAATCTGTTTCTTTCTCCCGACCGCTCGTTTTATCGCAAGGTGCAGGAGGCGCTGCTCGCCATCCAGATCGAGCGCCGCTTCACCAAGCCGCAAATCTTCACGCTTTACGCCAACGAGATATTTCTGGGCCACGGCGCCTACGGTTACGAAGCTGCCTCCGAATACTATTTCAGCAAACCCGCCAAAAAACTAAAACTGGAAGAAGCCGCGCTGCTAGCGGGACTTCCCAAGGCACCGCAATATTACTCGCCGATTAACCATCCGGACCGCGCAGTCAAGCGGCGCAACCTCGTGCTCAACGCCATGCTCGAAGACGGCAAGATCACCGCGGCCCAAGCGGCGGAGGCAAAAAATAGGCCGATCGTTCTCGACTTGCAGAAAGATCCGAACTCGCTGGCTCCGCACTATATGGAAGAAATCCGACGCTACCTCGAAGCAAAATACGGCAGCGACCAGGTGCACCAAGGCGGGCTGCGCGTTTACACATCGCTCGATATGGATTTGCAGAAATCCGCGCGACAGGCGCTGCTCGACGGCCTCGCCGCTTACGAACGCCGCCATGGTTGGCACGGGAAACTCGTCAACGTAATTGCGCTGGGGCAAAAGCTCGACAAATACGATGACCCGGATTGGGATGAAGATCCCCAAATTAATGGATACATGCACGCCCTGGTGACACAAGTCACACCCGGTGCCGCCGAACTTCGCTTCGGTCAGCGCAAGGCGACGCTCTCACCAGGCGATATGGCCTGGACGAAGCTGAAGAAGCTTCCCGACATTCTCCACGCCGGCGACATCGTCTACATCAAAGTGCTCTCGCTGGATGCGGGCGGAAAATCTCGCGTCAGTCTGGAGCAGGATTCAGGCGCCGAAGGAGCACTCGTCGCCATCGACAATGCGACCGGAGAAATCAAGGCCATGGTCGGTGGCCGCGACTTCAATCTCTCCAAGTTCAACCGCGCCACGCAGGCACTGCGTCAAGTCGGGTCGTCTTTCAAGCCGTACGTCTATACCGCGGTCATTGACCAGGGCGGAAGCCCCGACGACACCATTCTGGATGCGCCAGTAACTTTTCAAACCGCCTCCGGCCCTTATTCGCCGCACAACTACGACGCCAAATTTGAGGGCACCATCACGTTGCGGCGTGCGCTCGCGCAGTCCAGAAACATTCCCGCGCTCAAGCTTGCCGATCGCATCGGCATCAAGACCGTGATCGAATACGCGCACCGCTTTGGCATTACCGCCAACATTCCCGCTTATCTGCCGGTGGCGTTGGGTTCGGCGGAAATCACGCCGCTCGAGCAGACCTCAGCCTTCAGCGTTTTTCCCAACGACGGCGTACACGTCGCTCCACGCTACATCAGCAAAGTGACCGACTACGAAGGCCGCATTCTGGAAGAGGACTTTTCCGACATCAAAGACGCTATCAGTTCACGCACCGCACGCACCATGACATCCATGCTGCGCGAAGTCGTGCTCCATGGCACAGCGGCCGCCGCCGCCAAAATGCCTTACCCGCTGGCCGGCAAGACGGGGACAACCAACGATTTCACTGACGCCTGGTTCATTGGCTTTTCTCCATCGCTCACCTGCGGCGTCTGGATCGGCTACGACGAGAAGAAGACCCTTGGCGAGAAAGAGACTGGAGGCCACGCCGCTCTCCCCATCTGGATCCAGTTCATGACCACCGCACTCGCGGGGAAAGATCCCGGCGAATTCCAGCCGGCGCCGGCTGCAGGGAACACGGCCCTAGCGCGGAAAGTCGACACTCCCAAAGTCGACACTCCAGACGTCGCGCCGGGCGACGGCGAATTGCATTAGCAGCAATCTGTTCGAATTATCCGTAGAGACGCGGCTTGCCACGTCTCCTGCCGCAGAGTGAGACGGGGCAAGCCCTCGTCTCTACAGATGTGATCGAACTAGCCGAGGTATCAATCTGCCCATACGTACAATCCGATACAGAGGAAAAAGCGCTTCCGGCAATCGCACCGCCGCAACCTCTCCCGCACCCGGCGTCCCCATCAGTCGCCACAAATATCGCCAGCGTGCGCGACGCCGCTCGCGCAGTTTCGGGATCAGCCGGAAGTATTCCGTGGATTCGAAATCATAGGCCACCGCACGACCCGGACGTTCGGCGAATTCGCCGCCCAGAGCCTCTATCCCGTCATCGGCCGCAATCATGTCCTCCGCGGGTTTGGGAAGCGAATCCCGGCGGGGAGAGCAGCAGCGGCAAACCCAAAATCAATCGGAACGCGAATCGCCTCTATAATACAGAGTCTTCGGCGCGCGAACCGTGGTTCGCAGTTCGCCATCCGTCGTCCGTCGTTCGAACTTTCATGGACCGAGTCGTCTTCCAATCCGTTCGCAAGATATTTCGCCATCGTCCGGCCCTGTTCAATTGGCTGGGAAGCGAGCGCGGAGGCGAAACGGTTGCCTTGAAGGACGTTTCTTTCTCAGCAGCCAGCGCAGAGGTTTTAGCGCTGCTCGGCCCGAACGGCAGCGGAAAAACCACGGCCCTGAAGCTGATCTCGACCATGCTCCTGCCCGATGCTGGCTCGGTACAGGTGGGCGGCTGCGATGCGCGGCGCGACGCCGGTCGAGTCCGGCGGCAAGTCGGCATTGCTGTTGCCGCGGAGCGCTCCTTCTTCCCTCGTCTCTCGGCTCGTGAAAACCTCGATTTTTTTGCCGCCCTCGACGAAGTTTCGCGCAGCGAGCGAGCGCAAAGAATCAAACACGTTCTCAGCGATACCGGCCTCGCGGAGCAAGCTGACACGCTGGTCATGAAGTTTTCCAGCGGAATGTACCAGCGACTGGGGATCGCGCGCGCGCTAGTCAAGCGACCAAGCGTGCTTCTGCTCGACGAGCCGACGCGCAGCCTCGACGCCGCCAACACGGCGCACTTCTGGGCCACGATCCGGGCCTTGGCGCAACAGCAGTCGACGGTTCTTCTCGCCACCCATAACTTCGCGGAAGCGGCCGCCGTCGCCGATCGACTGCTCCTGCTGCATCGCGGCGAGTTGCTCGCGGATCGCCCCGTCGGCGACGAGGAGAGCGCTGAGGCGCTGCGCACTTTCTACTTCCGCACGACCGGCGAGATCGATGAGGCTATGGGCGCAATTCACCGGGCGGGACGGGCGTTATGATTTTGGCGACAATGATTTTGGCGACGCAATTTCGACGAAGATGGCTTCGACGACCATGACTTCGACTTCAAGCCTCGACAAGCTTTACGCCATCCTGCGGCGCGATCTCCTCACGGCCGTTCGCCACCGCAGCGGTTTCGTCGTCACGCTGGCCGGAGTATTCACCGAACTCGCAGCTTTTTATTTTCTGTCCCGCGCCATCGGTCCCGGCTTTCGGCCGGGTGGCATCGAGTACTTTCCCTTCCTTCTGGTGGGCACCGGCGTCTACACTTTTTTTGTGATGAGTGCGCAAGCCTTCCTGAGCGCTGTCCAGGAAGCACAGCAGACAGGAACGCTGGAAGTACTCATGACCACCTCCACCGCCCCGGCCGAGCTCGTCATCCTCAGCTCCATCTCTGCCTTTGCCCGAAACCTGGTCAATCTGCTGGTCTATCTTTTCGCGGGCGTCGCCGTTTTCCGCGCATCGATTCACGCCAACTTTTTCTCCTGCTTGGCCGTATTGATTTTCTCCCTGTCGATCGCCTTGGCGCTGGGAATCGCTGCCGCCACTCTTCAGGTTGCGTTCCAGAAAGGCTCCGCGCTGCTCTGGCTGCTCAGTTCCGGACTCTGGTTTCTGAGTGGCACCATGTTCCCGATCCAGAGCCTGCCCCGCCCCCTCGAGCTTCTCGCTCGCGCGGTTCCTCTCACTTACGCCATCGATGGAATGCGCCGGGCGCTGCTGGAAGGGCAGTCCGTGACTGCGATCGCTCCGACCCTGGCCGTCCTCGCAGGGTTCGGCGTGGTCCTGCTGCCGCTCGCACTCGCCGGGCTTTCGCTAAGCTTGCGGCGAGCGCGGCAGCATGGAACGCTCTCATTTTATTGAGGATGTAGACTCGCTTTCTTCGGTTTGCGGCCAAGTCATCTTGGCACCGGGCAAAGCCTGTAGTACACTGCCTTTACCTTCATCAAAAACCGGGGGATAAGCCGACTTTCCCTGTTTAACTTACTGGCTTGACTAACTATGACCGATAATCGAGCCCCTCGCGAAAAACAGCAGCAGATGGGCAGCGCGGGTAAGGACAAAAAGCTCTACCAGAAGCTGGCGTTCCGCTACGAACGGGTTTTCGAAACGCAGGCTCTGTCTTGCGGCAAGACCGTCGCCACCCAGCAACTATGGCAGGTCCAGCAAAAAAATTCCTGACACTCGAACACACTTCGAGTGCGCCGCGATCGAGTTGGAGCGCGGAACGCTCAGCCATGGCCACAGAATCTTTGCGTCGCAGCGGTCGTTTGCGTCTACAAGTTCACGGAGAAAGCATGCTGCCGGTCCTTTGGCCAGGCGATGTCGTCGAAATCGCAAGCTGCTCTCCCGAAGACGTCCGGCCCGGCGAGATCGTGCTCGCCTTGCGTGACAGCCGCTTCTTCCTGCATCGCTTCGTCGCTCTCTGGCAACCGGGAAGCTTCCTGCTGTGCGGCGACTCCATGCCTGGATCTGATCCTCCGTTCCCTCTCGAAGCATTGCTTGGTCGGCTGGTGTGCAACGCGGATGCTAACGGAGTGTTTGGTACGAGGTGGTTTGCTGTGAAGTGTTCCCGCGCGCTGGGGTTGCTGCTCTGCCATTGCAGCTTGGCGCGCCGTCTTGCTCTGAAACTTCACCGCCGCTGGAAGGCATCCGCCGGCGAATTTCGAAACCTCGAACTTGCCGCGGATATTCGTTCGGCCGAGCTGGAATCCTTAGGACAATGATGGCCGCGGCACAAAAAGTCGCGTGTGTCGAAATCGGAGGAATTCCGATTGCCTTGTCCACCTGCGACGACGCCTTTCTCGATCTGTTACGCCAGCGCTATGACGGCTTCCTGAGTACTTCGCCTCCTGAGTTTGAGCTTGAGTTCGATCTCAACCGCACCGGACTGGCTTCCGATGACGACGTTCGGGTCCGCCGCGAAGGTGACGATTGGCTGGTGCAGCGTGGAGACTTCCATGCCAGTTTGAACCCGCGCACCCGACGCGGCATCGTGCGGCAAAATGCTAACCCCTATTCCCTCGATTCGGTGCTGCGCATCCTGCATAGCCTGATTGTTGCCGAGCGCGGCGGATTCCTCCTGCATGCCGCCAGTGCTATTTGCGACGGCCGGGCTTATCTGTTCTCGGGCGTTTCCGGCGCGGGCAAGACCACGATGACGCGGCTGGCGCCAGCGGACGTCACCTTGCTTACGGACGAAATTTCCTACGTGCGCCCGAGCGCCGACGGGTACTCGGCATTCGGCACACCTTTCGCCGGAGAACTAGCCAAAGCCGGTGAGAACTGCACCGCCCCAGTCGCCGCGCTGTTTTTCCTGGAGAAGGGTCCGGAGAACCGCGTGGATGAGTTGTCGCCGGCGGAAGGCGTCCGCCGCCTCATGCGCAATATTCTGTTCTTCGCTGAAGACCAGGATTTGGTCGAAAAGCTTCTTGCCACGGCTTGCGATTTCGTCGCCAGGTTTCCCATCCGCCGCCTGACGTTCTATCCTGATGCCAGGGTGTGGGACGAAGTGCGAGATTTCGAGAGCAACTTTCACGGGGTGCCCGAACATGCCTGAAAATTGCATATATATTGCGCGCAGTTCTGCGATTGCCGCGCGCGCGCTGGCCGGCGAAATGATGGTCATGAATTCCGCCGATTCGACATTTTTCACGCTCAATGAGGTCGCAACTGCGATCTTCCAGGCTGCCGACGGACGCACTCCTCTGCAAGAAATTGTCCGCGACCGCATCTGCGGGCAATTTGACGTCGATCTCGATCAGGCCCAGGCGGACGCCGAGCAGTTCGTCACCGAGCTTTCCGGCCACGGAATTCTTCTGGTTTCGAATCAACCTCTGGCCTCGGAGGCCCCCTGATGAGCCTGATGAGTGAGGTGGGCCAGAAGGCGTTCAACCTCGGCGTACCCCTCGCCGTGCACGTGGATGTCACGTATCGCTGCAACGAGCGCTGCGTGCACTGCTATCTCGATCACGACGACCACGGCGAGATGACCACCGCCGAAATTAAGGACGTGCTCGATCAACTGGCCGAGGCCGGCGTTTTCTTTCTCACCTTCAGCGGCGGCGAGGTCTTCATGCGCCGCGACTTCTTTGAGATTGTCGAACACGCTCGCCGTCTGATGTTCAACGTCAAGATCAAGACCAATGCGGTCATGATCCACGAGGAGGAAGCGCGGAGAATCCGCGAGCTGGACATAGACACCATTCAGATCAGCGTCTACTCGCATCGTCCCGAAGTGCACGATGCCATCACCAAGCTGCCACACTCATTGGAGCGCACCGTCCGATCCATTCGCTTCTTACGCGCACAAGGGCTGCGAGTCACCATCGCCAATGTACTGATGACCGCGAATTCCTCTGATCATATGGGCGTGCAAAAACTCGCTGCCGAACTCGGCGCGCATTACACGCTCGATCCCACCATCACGCCCATGATGGACGGCGACACTTCAGTTCTCGCGCTGCGCATTCCGGGAGAAGAGCTCCCAGACGTTTTCCACAATCCTGCGCTGGTCGGCAACCAGGAAGAGTTCTGCGCTCCTCCCAAGCCACCCTCGGAGGAAGATCTTGAGGGTTACTCGTGCAGCGCGGGCCATTCTTTCTGTTATATTTCGCCCTACGGCGAGGTCTTTCCCTGCGTTCAGTTTCCGCTTCCTACGGGAAATGTTCGGCAGCAGAAATTCTTAGATATCTGGAATTTGTCCCCGCAACTGAAAGAAGTTCGCTCCATCCAGGCCAAAGACCTGACCGTCTGCTCCTCTTGCTCGCACGTCACCAGTTGCACACGTTGTCCGGGCTTGGCTTATTTGGAAGGAAGTATGCGCGGCCCATCCACCGCGGATTGCGAGAAGTCGTTTTACCGGACGGGCGTGCCGACGGCAAACATGCTGCAGCAGGGACTGTCGAAACCGCGCAGCACGTCGGGCTTAAGCGCTCCGCTGATTCAAATTCGCCCAATTGCCGTTCCCGCATGATGGAAGGTTCGGCGGAGCGACGGGCGCCTCGCCCGTCCACCCGACCGACAGCAAGCGTGGGTGGCTCTTATAGTTTCGTCCCGGCAGCGGCAGTCTGGCTGCGTTTTAGGTCAACCACCGCTTCCGCGCTGGCCAACTGCTCCAGAATGCGCTGCAAGGCCGCGCGAACCTCGTGCGTCGCTTCGTTGAACTTCAGCGCCGCTCCAATCCCCATGTCCATGCGCACCACCTCGCTCAAAATCGAGACGTTCGTATGTTCATGCGAGAAATTGAGTTTCAACTGCGACCCGGGCAACAGCAGGCCGCTGGTTTCAACATAGCAACCGCCCAGGCTCAGGTTGGTCACGATGGCCAGCATCGCGGGTTCCTGAGTGTTTCCAGAAATTTCCGTGGTCAGCCGGCCCCGCACCCGCGGATACAGACGCCGATTCTTTTGTGTCGCCTGGCTCTGCTTCTGCAGATA
>Ga0181532_10003903_pt1 | contig 13249 bp, 10 predicted proteins | sample PEATcosm2014_Bin_33_FD_119768 | JGI IMG/M metagenome (GOLD analysis project Ga0181532, IMG submission 119768) | Peatland microbial communities from MTU Mesocosm Facility, Houghton, MI, USA - PEATcosm2014_Bin11_30_metaG | ecosystem: Environmental > Terrestrial > Soil > Wetlands > Peat | place...
GGAGGATACGGGCGCACAGCGGGTCCAGTCGGGCCAGGGGCTCGAGGTGGTGCGTCGCGGGACGCGGCGCGGCCACACCTATCACCTGCTGGCCGCGCAGCGCGGCCCGAAAAAATCCTTCGAGCCGTTTCTCATCACGCTGACCGACAAGAGCGAGGTGTTCCCCGGGTTTCAGCATCCCGGCACGGAGTTCATGTACATGCTGTCGGGGTCGATGACCTATCGTCACGGCAGCCAAACCTACCCGCTGGCGGCCGGGGATTCCTTGAGTTTTCGCGGCGACGTGCCGCACGGGCCAGAATCCCTGGGGAAGGTGCCGATCCGGTTCCTGTCGATCATCATTTACGATGCGGACTCGTAACGCACGCGCGGCGCTGCGCCGATAGGCGGACGATTCGATTCAGCCGCCAAACGGCGGAAATCGTGCCATCGCCTCCAAATCCCCGAGCTGCTGATCGTTGCGCACGTACAGCCGGCTCGCATCGCGCGCGGGCTGGAAGTCCCAGGGCGTATAGCGCCCGGCGCGCAGCGCATCGTACACAAAATGGCGGCGCCGCTGGCTCGCGATCACCGCGGCATGAAGGGCCTCAAGGTCCCATCGCTGCGCCACCTCGGCGCGCAGCTCCCGTACCCTTGCGCCATGCCGCACGTCCCCCGCCAGGTTGTCGAGCTCGTCCGGATCGGTGGTCAGATCGTAGAGTTGATCGGGATCCGCGGGGGAATGCACGAACTTGTAGCGCCCCCGCTTGATCATCACCAGCGGCGCGATCGCGCCCTCCGCGAAGTACTCGCCGATGACCTCGCCGCGGCCGGCGCCGCCGCCGAGCCGCGGGGCGAGACTGGTGCCGTCCAGCGGTGCCGGATAATCGGCGAGCTCGCCGCCGGCCAGCTCGTACAGCGTCGGCGCGATGTCGACGAGCGAGGCCGATTGCGTCACGCGCCGGGAGGCGAAGCGTCCGGGCGCGTGCACGATCAGCGGTATGCGGCAGGCCGGCTCGAAGAAGCTCATCTTGTACCACAGTCCGCGCTCCCCGAGCATGTCGCCGTGGTCGGCGAGCAGCAGCACGATGGTGTCGTCGGCGAAGCGCGCCTCGGCGAGGGCGCCAAGCAGCACGCCGACCTGATCGTCCACGTACGACACCGCGCCGTAGTAGGCGCGCCGCGCGGCGCGCACCTGCGCCTCGTTCACCGGTTGCGAGTCGAGACCGCAGACGTGGCGCAGGCGCCGGGAATGCGGATCGAGATCCGCGACCGGGAGCTGCACGCGCGGCATATCGATGTCGACGCCGGTATAGCGATCCCAATACCGGTGCGGGATCACGTACGGATCGTGCGGATGAGTCATCGACGCGACCATGCAGAAGGGGCGCCGATCCTTGGCTCTGGCCATGTCGAAAAGCTTCTGCCGCGCCTGGAAGACGACGTCGTCGTCGAAGTCGACCTGGTTCGTGCGCGCGCAAGGTCCGGCTTGCGTGACCGAATCCATGCTGTGATACCAGCTCGGCCGCTGCTCGAAGCGATTCCAATCCGGCGTCCAGCCGAAGTCGGCCGGGTAGATGTCCGTGGTCAGGCGCTCCTCGAACCCATGCAGCTGATCCGCACCGCAGAAGTGCATCTTCCCGCTCAGCACGGTTTGGTAACCGGCGCGGCGCATGAAGTGTGCGAAGGTGGGCACTTGCGCGGGAAGCTCTGCGGCGTTGTCGTACGCGCCGATCGCCGATACCTGGCGGCCGCACAGGAAGGAAAAGCGCGAGGGCGCGCACAGCGGGCTGTTGCAGTAAAACGATTCGAACACCACACCGGCCGCGGCCAGCGCATCGATGTGAGGAGTTTTGGCGATGCGGTTGCCATACGCGGGAAGCGCCCGCGCCGTCAGTTGATCGGCCATCAAGATCAGAAAATTGGGTCGGTCCGACAAGCGATTCTCCCGGCTTAGGATTAAGCGGCGGCTTTCATGACTTCAACGGTAACATGCGACAGCGATTTGAAATCCTTGAGCAGCGCCCGATAGTACGCGCAGTCGCGCGCTTCGCGCGTGAGCACCGATATGACGGCACCCAAGTGTCCGGGGCCCAGGCGCCACAGGTGCAGATCGAGGAGCCGATCGCCGGTCGCCTCGATGGCCTCACGCACTTCCTCGGTGATGCGCTGATCGGGATTCATGTCGAGCAGGATGCGCCCGGTATCGCGCATCAAGCCGTATGACCAGTTCGCGATGACCAGCGCGCCGAGGATGCCCGCGAGCGGATCCATCCACATCCAGCCAAAGCTTCGCGCCAGGACGAGTCCGGTGATCGCCAGCACCGATACCGCGGCGTCGGCCATCACGTGCACGTAGGCGGAGCGAATGCTGTTGTCGCGGTGCGCCGCGCTCGAATGATCGTGGTGCGGCCCGTGTTCGCCGGAATGCCCGTGTTCGTGGGAATGCCCGTGTTCGTGGGAATGCCCCTGCTGGCCGGAGCCGCCGAGCAACCACGCACTCGCGATGTTCACTATCAGCCCCACTACCGCGATGGGGATGGCCTCGGCAAAGCGGATCGGAATGGGGGACAGGAATCGCGCGAACCCCTCGTAGCCGATGAGCACGGCGATCATTGCGAGCACGATGGAGCTGCTGAATCCGGCCAGATCGCCGAGCTTTCCCGTTCCGAATACGAAACGGCTGTCATTGGCATGCCGGCGTGCATAGGTGTATGCCAGCGCGGCGATCAGCATTGCGCCCGCATGCGTTGACATGTGCAGGCCGTCGGCCACCAGCGCCAGGGAGCCGAATACGCTGCCGCCCACGATCTCGACGAGCATCATCGCGCTGCACAGGACGATCACGCCCCAGGTCCTACGTTCGTTCTGCTCGTGCCCCGCCCCGAGAAAGTTGTGGCTGTGCGCCGGCATCGCGTTGGAGGTTTCTGCGGCTTTCATGGACGGGCCCCGCTTGAGATGAGCGATTGATCAGAGATATTTCGTAACGCCCTGGAACTCCTTGAGTAGATCCTTGAGCTCGCGCGGGAGTGCCGCGGATGTCTGCTCCATGCAGTGGTGAATGTGGTCCTTGATCAATTCTTTTTTGGCATTGCCGATGGCTTTTTCCACCGCGTGCAACTGTTGCGCGAGCTCCATGCAAGGTCGGTCGGCCATCAGCATGTCGATCACTCCCGCCAGGTGTCCCTCGGCGCGCTTTAGACGCGAGGCGATGGCTGGAAATTTATGCATTTGTCGACTCCCACGCTGGCATCCTATCCTCCCAGGGAGGATATAGGAAATCGCGCCGGGTTGCCACTGCCGTCGTGGCCCGCAGGCGCAGAGCAAAACGGCAGCAGATCGTGCGGCACTGATTTAATTGCGTAACAATCCCCGCTTAGCTTAGCCGCATACTCGGGGGCGAATACTACTTGGGGTGATCCATGCCGATACACGACCATGAGCCGTCATTTCGCGGGCGCGCCTTTCTTTGGGGCGGCGTTGGGCTAGGCCTGCTGTTTGTCGCGGCGATGTTCACTCGAGGCTTTGGGCTGCTCGGCGGTGCCGGGCACGGCGCAGAACCGCCCGCACTGATGATCCGCCAAGGCGATAAGATCTATGTGCCCGAAGGCTCGGCGTTGCGCAACGAACTGACCGTGATGCCGGCAGTGTCGAAGCCGGTGAGCGGCGTGATGGTGCTGCCGGCGGTCGTCGAAGCCGATCCGGCGCGCACCGCCGCGGTGCTCACGCCGCTGAGCGGCCGGCTGGTTGCGCTCAAAGTCGGCCTGGGCGACCGCGTCTCGCAGGGCCAGCTTCTGGCGGTGATCGATTCGCCGGATCTGGGGCAGGCCTACGATGACGATGAGAAAGCCGCCGATGCCTTCAAGTTGACCGAAAGGAACCTCGGGCGCCAAGAGGCGCAAAACAAGCTGGGTGTCGCCTCGGACCGGGATCTGGATCAGGCCAAAAGCGACCACGCGCAGGCCGCCGCTGAGTACGCCCGCACGCAGGCGCGCCTGAAAATGCTCGGCGCCTCTCTCGAACGCCGGGTAAAGCCGCCCCTGCTGACGGTCACCGCGTCGATGGCCGGCAGCATCACCATGCTCGCGGTTGCTCCCGGCGACATGATTAACGACCCGACCCAACCCGTGATGACCATCGCCGACCTGAGCACGGTGTGGGTCACGGCGCTGGCTGCCGAAAAGGATGTTGCGGCGGTCTTCAAGAATCAGGACGCCGACGTCAATATCGCCGCCTATCCCGATCGGGTGCTTCGCGGCAGGGTCGCGTTCGTTTCCGATGTGATCGAGTCGGATTCCCGCCGCAACAAGGTGCGCATTGCGTTTGCCAACCGCGACTATGCGCTCAAGCCCAACATGTTTGCGACCGTCACCCTCAAAGGTCCCGAGCGCTCTCAAGTGGTGCTGCCGCCATCGGCGTTGTTGATGAACAACGACCGAACCAGCGTGTTTGTTGCCACCGCGCCCTGGACCTTCGAGCGCCGTACCGTCGACCCGTTGCTCGAGGATCGGCCGGCGGTCGCCATCCGTTCCGGCGTCAATGCCGGCGAACAAGTGGTCGTGAAAGGCGGAATCCTGCTGAATGATTGACCAATTCGTCGGCTTCTGCCTGCACCGGCGCGCCGCGGTCATCATTCTGGCCGTCCTGCTCGCCGCTTACGGCGCCTATGCCTGGGAAACTCTGTCGGTCGAGGCCTACCCGGAACTCGGCGACGTCGCGGCTCAAGTGACGACGCAGATTCCCGGACTGGCCGCGGAGGAGGTCGAGCAGCTGATCACGGTGCCGCTCGAGCGCGAGATCAACGGCACCCCGGGGCTGCTCTTGATGCGCTCCTCGAGCACCTTCGGGCTGTCGTTGATCACGGTCCTGTTTCGCGACGGCATCGAGGACTATTGGGCGCGGCAGCGCTTGACCGAACGCATCAATCAAGCGGTGCTCCCGGCCGGAGCGACCCCGTCGCTCGATCCGGTGGCAGGGCCCGGCGGCGAGATCTACCGCTACACGCTCGAGTCCGGCAGCAAGAATCTCCAAGAGTTGTCGGAGATCCAGCGCTGGACCGTGATCCCGGCCTTGAAGTCCGTCCAAGGCGTCGTCGATGACACCAACTTCGGCGGCTTTACCACCGAATACCAGCTCGATCTCGATCCGAAGCAGCTCGAACACTATGGCCTGGGCATCACCGACGTCATCAATGCCATCAACAACAACAACACCAATGCGGGAGGCGGCCGGGTGTCGCGCGGCGATCAGAGCTATGTCATCCGCGGCGTCGGCCTGATTCATACCTTGGCGCAGATCGGCTCGGTCGTGGTCACACAGGTGAACGGTACGCCGGTGCTGGTGCGCGATCTCGGCCGCACTACGTTGAGTCATCAGGAGCGTGAAGGCATCCTCGGCAAGGACAGCAACCCCGACACGATCGAAGGCATCGTGCTGATGCTGAAATACCAGAACCCCTCGCAAACCCTGCGGGGCGTCCACGCAAAGGTGGCCCAACTCAACGCCAATTTGGCCGCCGACGATGTGCGGATCGTGCCCTACATCGACCGAGACGATCTGGTACGCGCCACGATTCACAAGGTCGGCCAGACGATCCTCGAAGGCATCACGCTCGTTTTTCTGATCCTGATTCTGTTCCTCGGCAGCCCGCGCAGTGCGTTCGTCGTGGCGGTGAGTATCCCGCTCGCCCTGGTGTCCGTATTCTCGCTGCTCAATCTGACCCACGTGTCGGCCAATCTGTTGTCGCTCGGGGCGATCGATTTCGGCATTCTGGTCGACGGCGCCATCGTGGTGACCGAGTCCGTGCTGCGCCGGCGCGAGGCGATGCCCGACGAGGAACTGAGTGAAAGCGAGGCCAAAGCCGCCACCCTGCAGGTGACGCGGCCGATCTTCTTCGCCAGTTTGATCATCATCACGGCCTATCTGCCGCTGTTCTCGTTTGAGCGGGCCGAAGCCAAGCTCTTTACGCCGATGGCCTATACGATGGGCTATGCGCTGTTCGGTGCACTGCTGACGGCTCTCGCGCTGGTGCCAGGCCTTGCGTACCTGGCATTCCGCAAGCCCGGCCGGGTCTATCACAACCGCTGGCTGGAGCGCTTGACCTTGTTTTACGACCGGCTGCTCGCCGCCTGTCTAGAACAACCGCGAATCATTTATGGGGTGGTGATATTTTCGCTGCTGGCGGTAGTCGGCCTGGGCGCCACGGTGGGCCGCGAGTTCCTGCCCGATCTGGACGAAGGCGCGCTCTGGCTGCAGGTGCAACTGCCCACGGGCCTTGCTTTGGACACGGCGAGCGATATGGCCAGCAACTTGAGGCGGGCGATCCTCAAATATCCCGAGGTCTCGTATGTAGTCACGCAAACCGGTCGCAACGATGACGGTACCGATTCCTGGACCATGTCCCACATTGAGGCGCCAGTCGGCCTGAAGCCGTATGACACCTGGCCGGCCGGCGAGTCCAAGAAGCTGTTCGTGGACCGCCTGGCGGCAAGCCTCACGAAGGACCTTCCCGGCTATTCGATCGGCATCAGCCAGCCCATCATCGACGGCGTCAACGACATGATCGGCGGTGCGCACAGTCCGCTGGTGATCAAGATCTACGGCGACGATCTCGGCCAGCTGCGCAGCATCGGTCGCCAGATCGTCGATGTGCTCTACAGCATCCAGGGCACGTCCAGCGCATCGCTCTTCCAGGAGCCGCCGATTCCCCAAATAGAAATCAAGCTGGATCATGAGAAGGCCGCCCGCTACGGCGTCAACATGACCGACGTGCAAAACGTCATCCAGACGGGAGTCGGCCAGGCGCCCGTCTCGACGGTGTACGTGGGCGAACGAACCTATGCGCTGACGGTCCGGTTCACCCGCGAGACCCGCAATTCACCCGAGTCGCTCGGCAACCTATTCGTGAATACAGCGAGCGGGGCGCAAGTGCCGCTCTCCCAGTTTGCCGACATCCGGGAGCGCTCGGGCGAGAGCACGGTGACTCGCGAGAACGGCCAGCGCAATCTCACCATCCGGATCGACAATCGCGATCGCGACTTGACTTCCTATCTCGAGGAAGCCCAGGAGAAGATTGCGGCACAGGTCAAATTCGACCCAAACAAAATCAGGCTGGAGTGGGGCGGCCAGTTCGAGAATCAGCGGCGCGCGGAAGCGCGGCTGCTCGTCATCCTGGCGCTGGTGATGGGCATGATGCTGATTTTTCTCACCGTCGGCCTCAAATCCTTCCGCCAGGCCGTGCTGATTCTCGGTGTGGTACCGCTGGCGACCCTGGGCGGCCTGATCTCGCTGCACCTCACCGGTCAGAACCTCAATGTCGCGAGCGGCGTCGGCTTCATCGCACTGTTCGGCGTAGCGGTGCAGAACGGCATCATCATGGTGTCGAACCTCAATCGCATGCGAAAATCCGGCTTGGAACTGCACGAGGCGATCATGCAGGGTGCGACTGAGCGCTTGCGGCCGGTGCTGATGACCGCCACCGTCGCCACCTTGGGTATGCTGCCGGCCGCCATCCACACCGGGGTCGGCAGCGATGTGCAGCGAGGCATTGCTACCGTGGTGGTCGGCGGACTCGCGATTTCGACGATATTGACCCTGTTCGTTCTGCCCTCGATGTACCACGTCATCGAGCATTGGGCCGAGCAGCGCCACGGCCAAGCCCGGTGGGGCCGGTGAGTTCCTCTCGCCTTGCAGTCGGCGCGCTCCTTGCCATCCTCACGGCTTGCGCAGTGGGGCCCGACTTCAAGCGCCCGCCGCCACCCGCCGCCACGGGCTATGGCGGTGCGCCCATGCAGGGACAAACTACTGCAGCCGGGGATACGGGCGGCGGCGCCGCGCAGCGCTTCATCGCCGGCATGGACATCCCGAGCCAGTGGTGGACGCTGTTCCAATCAGCCAAGCTCAACCAGCTGATCGAGCAGGCACTGAAGGCCAATCCGGAGGTCGGGGCCGCCCAGGCGTCGCTGCGACAGGCGCACGAGCTGTACTCGGCGCAATGGACCGGCTACTTCCCGACCATCCAGGGAAATTTCACCGGCGAACGCTCAGAATTCCCCACCAATACGCTGACCAGCCCCACTGTGGCGTCAAGCTCAACCTACAGCCTCTATACGGCCCAGCTGACCTTGAGTTACGCCCCCGACGTATTCGGCGCTACACGGCGCGCCGTCGAATTGGCCAAGACCCAAGTCGAGAGCAGCCGCTTTCAGCTCGAGGCCACCTACTTGACGCTGAGCAGCAACGTGGTCGTGACCGCGGTGCAGGAGGCCTCGCTGCGCGGACAAATAGCGGCGACGGTACGGCTGCTCGAGCTGCAGCACGAATTGTCCGAGAAGGTCCGCAGCCAACGCATCCTCGGCACCGCGAGCGATCTGGATGTTCTTGCGCAGGAATCCTCGGAAGCGCAAACGGCGCAGACGCTGCCGCCGCTGCAGAAGCAACTCGGGCAGACGCGCGACGCCCTGACCGCATTGCTCGGTCGGCTGCCGTCCGATGAACCGCAGGAGACCTTCCGCCTGGAGGAGCTGACCTTACCCACCGATCTGCCCGTGAGTCTGCCCTCGAAGCTGATTGAACAGCGCCCGGATGTGCGTCAGGCGCAGGAGAACTTGCATGCGGCATCCGCAGCCGTCGGTGTGGCGCTCGCCAATATGCTGCCGCAATTCGCGATCAACGCCGACACGGGATCGAGTGCGCTCAAGCTGGGGCAGCTCTTTTCCCCCTACACGGGATTCTGGGATCTGGGCGCCTCGCTGACGCAAACTCTGTTCGACGCGGGAGCGCTGCTGCACAAGAAACGGGCAGCGGATGCCGCCCTGGACCAGGCGGCCGCGCAATACCGCGCTGCGGTCATTCTGGCATGCCAGAATGTGGCCGACACCCTTCGCGCACTGCAGTCGGACGCCGATGCGCTGAAGGCGAGCGGCGAAGCGGAGCGCGCAGCCAAGCGCACGTTTGATCTGGCAGAGCGCCAGCGCGCGCTTGGGACGATCAGCTGGGTGGCGGTGCTGAACGCTGAGCAGGCGTACAGACAAGCGGAATTGGCGCTGGTTGTGGCGCAAGCCAACCGTTATGCCGACACCGCGGGCCTGTTTCAGGCGCTCGGCGGCGGCTGGTGGCATCGTACGGAGGAGCCTCACTATGAACCATTTGGTCCGGCGGGAAAATAGCGGCGGTGTCGCCACGCTCACGCTGAATCGTCCAGAGAAACTCAATGCGCTGTCCAAAGATGTGTTCGAGGTGCTGGACGAGCACGTCGATGCCATTGCGCGCGAGACGAAGAAAATCGGTGTCGTCGTGCTGCGCGGCGCGGGCGCGAATTTCTCGGCGGGCTACGACATGCACGAGGTTCTCGAGCACGTCAAGGCGCACGCAAAGCCTCATTTCCACTCGGAGGTCATTCAGAAAATTGCGGATTTGCCGCAGCCGGTGATTTCCGCGGTACAGGGCCACTGTTCGACCGGCGCATTGGAACTCGCGCTGGCGGCCGACCTGATCGTCGCTGCCGAGTCGGCGCAATTCTCCGACGTCTACGCCCGATGGGGATTGACACCGGTCTGGGGTCTGAGTCTTCGATTACCACACCGTATCGGCACCGCCAAAGCGGCCGAAATGATGTTCAGCTGCCGCACGTATTCGGGGCGACAGGCCGAAGCCATGCACCTCGCCAATTTCTGTTTTCAGGACGATCGGTTCGACGCTGAACTCGCCGCGCTGTGCGCAGACATATTGGCCAACTCGTGGTATGCGAACCAGGTGAACAAGAGAGCGCTGATCGAGACCGACGGTTTGAGCTTGCAGGACTCACACGCGCTTGAACTGTTCAAGAACGAAGGACTGGCGCCTGACGCAAAGCAGCGGATGGCGAAATTCTTCGCAAAGCGCGTACCGCCGGCATAATCATCATGGAAGCTGGAGTCTGACGTGAGTATGAACAAGCAGGAAAGCAGCGCCGCCGCTGACCTTGCAAACCGTTGGAGCCGGATACCGCGCCGAGCGCGCGCGGCGGAGTTCAACCGACTGCCGCGCGGAGCGCAGGACGACTTTTTTCTGGCGCTCCAGACCCACGATCAGGCGGAACTCGTGCGCAGGCTGCCAGTGAGCGAGCGCCGCGTGTGGGTGCGTTTGCTCGCTCCGCAAGATGCCGCGGACGTCCTGCAGCATATGAATGCGGGCGACCGTGCTCCGCTCCTGGAGCTTCTCGATGAGCCGGCGCGCACGCAAGTGAATGCCTTGATGGCGTTCAAGGAGGACCAAGCGGGCGGCCTCATGAGTCCGCGCTTCGCGCGGCTTCGCGTCGATGCTCCCGTCGAAGAGGCCCTTGCCTACCTAAAACAGCAGGCGCGCTATCTGAAGGACATCGAGGAGGTCTTTGTCCTCGATCAGGACCAACACCTGGTCGGCGTCGTGACGCTATCTGAACTTTTTCTGGGCGACCACACCAAGCAGGTCAGAGACGTGATGCGCACGGATCTGACCACGGTCGAGCAGCACATGGACCAGGAGCAAGTCGCACGCGCGCTGCGCAAGAGTCATCTGCATGCCATAGCCGTCGTCGATGCCGAGAAGCACATGGTAGGAGTCGTGACGGTGGACGACATCGTCGGCGTCATCGACGAGGAGGCCAGCGAGGATATGCAGAAGGTGGGCGGCATGGAGGCTCTGGATGAGCCTTACCTTGAGACTGGTTTCTTCAAGCTGGTGAAGAAGCGCGCGGGCTGGTTGGCGATTCTGTTCCTGGGCGAAATGCTCACCGCCACAGCTCTGGGCTACTTCGAGGGCGAGCTCGACAAGGCGGTCGTGCTGGCACTATTTCTGCCGTTGATCATCAGCAGTGGCGGCAACTCGGGTTCGCAAGCGACGACGCTAGTCATTCGGGCGATGGCGCTCGGCGAAGTGGCGTTGCGCGATTGGTTTCGCGTCATCAGACGCGAATTGTTCGCCGGCGTCGCCCTTGGCTGCATACTTGCCGTAATTGGCATGACACGGATTTTTGCCTGGCAAGGGTTGTTCGGATCGTATGGCCAACACTACATCGTATTGGCGCTCACGATTGCGTTCAGCCTCGTCGGAGTAGTGATGTTTGGGACGCTGGCCGGATCAACGTTGCCCTTCATCCTGAGGCGTGTCGGGCTGGATCCGGCGAGCGCGTCGGCTCCCTTTGTTGCCACGTTAGTCGACGTCACCGGTCTGATAATCTATTTCACGGTAGCGAAGGTTGTGCTCACGGGTACGCTATTGTGACGCGATGGCGGCAACACGTCCTGATTCCCCGAGATAGCAACGCTAATATTGGACGCTGTTTCCTGCGCGATTCTCGACGCAACGCGCCAGTAGATCTGATTGCTCAGCACCGAGACGAACAGCAGAGACCGGCCCAAGAGCCGGCGTAGACCGAAGCGAAATCTCCGCTCGGAGCGGACGTCAGTATGCGCAGCATGAACGCCGCACATCATCGATTCCCAACACGGACGTGCGCCCGCGGTCCCTGAATCAAACCAACACGCGCTTCGGGTGCGGGGCGGGCCCACTCAGTGTGTTATATAGAACGAGCATTCAAGTAGGTAGTTCCCCTGAATGTGGGAACCCCTAGCACGGTTAAGCTATCTGTATGGATAGCCCGTATAAGCAATTCGGGACTCACTTATTACAGGCCATGCTGACCTTGGCAAGCTTTGGTATAGCGCACGCGGCACCCTCAATACCGGACGGAAGCCATCTCTATAGGCCTTGCGTAGTTTGCCATCAACCAAACGCCTGGGGCTCGCCGGATGGCGCCATCCCGAACCTTGCGGGCCAGCAGGAGCGCTATTTGGAAAAGCAACTAGCCTTGTTCCGATCGGGAGCCCGGGTGGATACCGCGATGCAAGTAGTAACGGCGCATCAGACGTTCAGCAACCAAGACGACATCCTCGCGCTCGCGCACTATCTTTCCGGACTGGATGCAAACCCTAAGCCGGTTACGGGCTCCGGAGAGCATCTCCGTGTGGGACAGCAACTATACGCTCACATCTGTGCTGCTTGTCACGGTGTCGCTGGTCGAGGTGAGCAGGGCAACCGAGTGCCACGCATAGCCGGGCAACACTATCCATACTTGAGACGGCAGATCGAGGCCGCCGCCGATCTACACAAGGATCTCGCACCGCCCGAAATGACCAGTGCACTTCGGGGCATGCGCCCGCAGGAAAAGGATGCACTTGCTGATTACATCTCACGTCTCGGCAACTCAGAGGCGCTGCTGGATTCCAACCACGCCGATGGAGCGGGGAAATATCAGACTCCCTACTCGCCCTAGCTCGTCACAAGCGTCCGGTAAGAAGTTGGCTGGTAGTTGCCGCACTCGTGCTCTGATGTGATTCAGGCACTGATCCGCGTCGGAGTTTTCCTTTTCTGCGCCCTCTGCGTATTGCGCCCCGCCACAGAGTGGTTAATGTAGCCAATGGTTCGTTCTTCATTCGATGCAACCGACCGATAGGAGAAAGCCATGTTCCACTTTGAACGTAGTGCCGTCGTCAAGAACCCAGCAGACATGCCTGCGGCTGTGCAGTTCGCTACTCAAGTCACGTCATACGTGAACAGGCAGCATTCTCTGAACATGAGGTTTGGCGTCGAGTTGTTCGGTGCGGTCAGAGTTCACTGGTATTTTGATGCAGAGAGCCTCGACAAGTTGAACCAACTGAACACCACCTTGCTGCAGGACCGCGAGTATTTTGAAATTCTCAACAAAGCCAGAGCCCTTTGGACCGATGGAGGTCTCAAAGACACCATCATCAGTTTGGCTCCCTGAGACAGGCTGGCCGGTTGCCGCCGGGCGCGGCACGCCGGCCGGCATTGATGCCGCCACGAATTCGTTGACAGACACAAGTCACCGGGCTGGCTTGTGTCTCAAACCGGGCCATTTTCGGCCGGTCGCCACGCTGAAATGACTGCCCAATTGCGGACGTCGATTGCCAAGGCGAGGCCCGCAGACGATCTGCGCGGCAGGTCCTACAGGCGCAACATGGATCTAATCTTCTCCCATCGAGTCGGAGCGCGAGCCATCGTGGGCTCTCGTACTGCGTCATATGCGGCCGCTACCTGGGGCATCAGACCCTCTTGTGCGAGCAGGCGGGCAAGCGTCGCTCGTCGATAGCGCCAGTGCCTCCATGTCTCATCGGGCCAATCTTCGTCGTGAGCGTGCATCGCGGCTGCCGCGTAGTAACGGAAGGCATCAAGTAAATCCGCATTCGTCTTTTGTGGGTGGGTCTCTGTCATTGCCGCGGTTTCCGCACGA
>Ga0181532_10003904_pt1 | contig 13247 bp, 10 predicted proteins | sample PEATcosm2014_Bin_33_FD_119768 | JGI IMG/M metagenome (GOLD analysis project Ga0181532, IMG submission 119768) | Peatland microbial communities from MTU Mesocosm Facility, Houghton, MI, USA - PEATcosm2014_Bin11_30_metaG | ecosystem: Environmental > Terrestrial > Soil > Wetlands > Peat | place...
CAGACCACTGAGTACGTCGGCGAGCGATTCTAAGCCATCCGCAACCAACGCGAACGAATTTCCGAAGAAACCCGCTGAGCACTTGACCAGGGCCAATCCAATATTCACAAGGATGCCTAGGATCGTGGACTTCGTGCCCTGTTCTACGGCTAGCTTCACTGGATCATTTTGGGGATTCAAGGTCATAGATTGAGCGACGCTACACTCTTTCCCCTTCGCGGGCTAACTCCCCTTTCGGCGATCGGAAACGAAGCCATTCCTTTCAAAACAGATCAGCGAAGGGCCTTCAACAGGTCGCTGAGCACAACCGCGAGTGGAACCTCGGCAAGAATAGTGGGCAGCGCGGGAATTAGCACGGCAGCGGCCAAGGTGTACAGCGCTCCTTTGTCTACAAGAAAAGCGCTCATCGTCTGAATCTTCTCGTATGCTTCGCCATAGTCGTTGAGAGTGCTGCTCTCGGGAGCTACAAGAAACTGGGCTTCGTGCCCGGCGCGATGCACAATCCATTTTTCATGAAACTCAGCACTGTGAAGCTGGCCGAGGATTCCATATTCCAGAATTCCCTTGCGACGCAGTGCTGCCAGCCGAGGGACAAAAAAAAACAGCGGCCCAAACGCCACCAGTGCGATGAGAGCGACTAGGACAATCGCGGGTAACTTGAAGTTTGTGAGGTGAGCACCGTGATAGAGGATTTCGTTGCGCCAGGTTGCCCCGATGACGGCGGTTGCGCTGAAGGCGATGGGCGCGAAGGCAGCTGAAGTCAGTCCTAGAAAACCTAGCCCGCCGTGCTGATCAGGATGAGTAGGGACCAGCTTCAAATTCGTTCTCGACAACGTGAATGCAAAGATAGTCCAAAGCAACCATCGCCAAAGCCCGAGGCCGAGCAAAAACTGGAAAATAGGTGTACAAATCACCACTCCATACCAGCCTGCCGCAGTTAAGTGAAAATCCGTGCCAGACCCGTGTCCAAGCCACGGTGTGGCGTCCACCAAGCCTTTGTAGGCGGTGGCAGTATGGACAATGGCAAGAAGGAGGATTGCGGACTCGGGGAGAAGAGAATCACGCAGGCGGACCAGTCTGCCGCCTATCTCGTCCAGATGTGCGAGGTGCGAAGCATCCAATAGTGCTGCCTTGCGGAGATGTGCGAATACAGTGCGGAGCCGGTTATCCATAAGAATTTCGCCAATTAATAGAACAGGAATGGCAATTAGCGAGCGGGAATGGACGCGATAGTCCTTTAGCAGAGAAAGCAAGGAATCAGGATTTGTGATCGCGGTGATTAGAAACAGGGGCAGCCACGCAATAGCGAGTAGGACAGCGATGCGGCGGGCGAGGTTCCATTGATTAGCACCAATTAGCCCAATCGCGCGCTGCACCCGATAAAAGGGACCTCCTCGCACAATGGAATCGTCCGTAGAAACAGTGCTCGGCGACGGATTCTTCTCGGGGTCCACGGATGTCCTCGATTCTAGAGCTCCTTTTCTTGCTCTCTATTCACAAGTCGTCCGCCTTTATCTACTATTCACATTTCGGCTATTGCAAGAACTCCAGGCCCGCTCCCTTTGCTGGTTCTGTCTGTAGGCGCCCCGAACGAATAGCTGACTGAAAGGCTTGGAAATCCCGTTCCGCCTGGTCTGCGTATGCCGTCGCGTATTGCACCAAAGCCTCATCAAAGGTGTCTTTGGAGCCCAGGTATCCAGCGATCATTGACGCATCGCCCGCCTTTGCATGGGCCCGCGCGAGGGCCCAGCTACACATGGTGGCATAGTTAATTAGAGTGCTAGGTCGAATGGTTTCAAGTTCCGCGGAGACCTTCATGTCTCGGAATTGACGGATGTAATATTCGTGCCCTTGCGCTGAGCGAAACCAACCCAGAAAAATATCACTTGCCGCCTGCATGAGACGCTGGCCCGCCACAACACGGAAACCCTGATGTTCAAAGCGGCTCTTGCCCTTTGGCGACTCCAGCACCGACCGGCGCGCTTCCTTGGTTTGAAGAAAGAGGGGGTCATCATCTTCGGCGAGTAACAGATGGACGTAGCAGCGCGTACCGACGCTGCCAACACCAACCACTTTCACCGCAGTATCCTGGAATCGATAGTGGTCGAGCAACTTGAGTCGGTCGGGCTGCAACGATTTCCGATATTGCTCAGTGTGGTACCGGTTGACCTTCTCGAAATCCCGGATGTTTTGCTGGAAATGGAATAGAACCGGCGGATTGTCCTTGATTTGACGCCGACCGTCCACAACTGCAGTGAGCTTGGGGATGACAGACTCAGAGGTTTGTGACTTGGCCTGCTTCTGCTTCTTCAACAATCGGTTTAAGAAGTCCCGATCTTTCCGGAAATACTCTAGTATTGCGTCGGCGTTGACTTGTGCGTACCACACGTCAAGCACTTTCATATCGGCGAAGGCAGACATCCTCTCCCGATAGGTCCCTGCGGCGGCTCGAACAGCATCCTTCGCGATCTGTTTGGCAAAGCCCCGATCCCGGGCCGCCAGCACCAGGCTGGTCCCCAATCGTTTCAGGTCCCATTCCCATGGACCAGGGAACGTCTCGTCGAAGTCGTTAATGTCGAACACCAGCTTCCGTTCGGGCGTGGCAAAGCCTCCAAAGTTCATCAGGTGGCAATCACCGCAGGCCTGAACGATGATCCCCGATACCTTCGCATTCGCGAGGTCCCGCGCCTGGATAATCGCTGCCCCGCGAAAGAATTTGAATGGTGACTCCGCCATCCTCTGATACTTCACCGGGATTAGGCCGGGAATTCGATCGACATCCGATTCCTCAAGCAGCTTGATTATGTCTTGAGATTTCGATCGCGGCTTCCACTCGCCATGCGCACTGCGCGGGCACTTCTCGCGAAGAACCTTCCCCTGTTGGCGCCTCTCCATCTTTGATAGAATTGTTGAAGATTCCATCTGGCCCTCCTTACGTCACTTTCTTACCGGGAGTTATCCCCACCGACTACCGCCGAGATGCAGGAGGCGAATGTCTTTTCCAGCAGGTTTGTGTCGATGCAGCCTGCCGCACCAATCGCTACGATCTGCGTGCGCGGCGCGCGCTGACCCCATTCTTCTTGAATAGAAATGTCTAAACGTCTGCCGACTACCTGCAGCACCGCCCGCCGGTGTGGTGCGTCGGCGCTATGGACTACACCTTTGGCGCGGTAAACATTTCCTGGCAACTTGCGCAATGTTTCGCGCAACGCTTCCAGAGAGAGGGGCTGATCCGTCTCGTAGCTCCACGTGCTGAACACTTTCGAGTGGTCCTGTCCTTGGTGGTTGTGCCCATGGTTGTTGTCATCACAGCTCGCGTCGGTGCAACTCTGCTGAGCGGCGTGAGTGTTGAGGCCTGCTCTCGCAGGATCGAAACGTCCGACGCCCAACAGGATTTCGTAGGGCACCTCGCAATAATTCGCTTCAACGATGCGCAGTCGGTTGAAATATTGGTCGAGCCAGGCCCGGACCTTCGTGACTTGGGCGGGACCGGCAAGGTCTACCTTGTTCAGGATCAGCATATCCGCGAACCCGACCTGCTGCAGCTTGAGCTCCATAAGGGGCGGATATTCGGGGTGCGCGAAGACCTGGTCCGCGTCCACCACACAGATGATGCTGTCCAGTCTGATCCGGTCCCGAAGATTGGCGTCGCTAAAGGTCGCGAAGATCCCGCCGGGATCAGCGACGCCACTGGCTTCCAGGAGGATGTATTTGATGGTCTCCGGTCGTGAGAGCAACGCGACCACCGACTCGATGAGGTCGTCACGAATCTGGCAACAGACACAACCGTTGGCCAGACTGATCATATTGTTGTCCACGCCGACCACGAGTTCGGCGTCAATATTGATCGAGCCAAAGTCGTTGACTAGGACGCCGACGCGTAGGCCGTGGTTCCCTGTCAGAATACGATTTAAAAGCGTAGTTTTGCCCGCGCCAAGAAACCCAGTGAGGATAGTCATCGGAACGGTTTTGCCGCTGTCGTTTATGATTTCCATTGTCTAAGGTGTCCTCTGAAAAATTCGCGTACTCGAAAGAAAATTAGCGACAGCGGGCCACCGAGCGTCCCGCCGCGACCTGCACAGCGGGACGCCGGACCAAATCCCTATTTCTTGAACTTGCTGATGTCGATGCCCATCACTTTCGCCATCTCCATGAGATCGACGAGTTGCGGATTCGGCAGCTTGGTCAGAGGCTGGCGGTAAACGTCCGGCGGATAGTACTTATGTGTGTCAATTTCGAGGTCCCGCGTCAATTGTTCCTGCTGTTGCTCGCGCGGCAGTCTCGGCTGTGGGACAACGCCCTGGCCGGTATTGAGCGGCAGTGGATCGCCAAAGAGAAGCGTGGGAGGCGGCAAAGGCTGGCCCGCGAATCCTGGTAGCACCGCGTCGCGTTGCCAGATGGCATCCTTGGTCACGTTCACGGTGACTACGTCCGGCGCACCGTAGAGGAAGAGACCCTTCCAATGCGCGCGAATGTCAGCGCTTTGCTCGTTGAGGGTGTCGTCGTCAAACGCGAAGTGCGTCGCCATACCGACGCGAGGATTGACTTGGTTGATGAGATAGCCCGTTGCGTAAGCCACGGTATGGTGGATGTCCACAGTGTAGTTGTAGAGGAATTCGGGCAGACCGTACTTGAGCATGTTGATGCGCGAAAGATCGGGCTGCAACTCGGTCACAAATACATCCGCTCCCTTGGCGTACTTGGCGGTCAGGTCGTCGGGCCGGCCGTCCCCCGTCCACACGAAGGAAAGGCCGTTCCAGTCCAGGCGGTAAGCCGAAGCGCCATCCTTGACGTGCGAACGTCGCCAGTGACAGACGGTGACGCCATTCTTGTCGTAGCAAATGCCGTTCTCGTCCTTCCAGTCGAACTCGTTGACTTCGATCTCGTAGCCGTCCCCAATCGGGCAAGCGTCGAAGGCTTCCAAGTGCCATTTGAGCATCTGCTTCATGCCAGCGACCATACCCTTGGTGCCCAGTTCCGGCGTACGACCGGAAGGTCCAGTGACCCGCAAGGGCATTCTCCACCGTCCCGACCAGGCAGAAAATGGCAAGAGATAAGACAAATCGTGGTAGTGGTCCACGTGCAAGTGGGTGATGAAGATGTCGTTGATGCTCGCGACCGGGACGCCCATGGCGAGAATGTTTTTGACGCAGCCGGGGCCAAAGTCGAAGAAGAAGCGGTCGCCGTTGCCGAGTTCGACCATGATGCAAGTGCCGGCCTGATCGCGGCGGGGAGGGAAGGGGCAACTGCCGACGAAGGAAATGCGCATCTCGTCCTTCCCGATGGGCTCGCTGCCAGGGAAGTAGTTCATACGGCTGCGGACGGACGGTGTAGGCTGGTAGTAGGGCGGGAACTGCAGCCCTGTGCTCGGCCCTCCGCCGTATGGATTTACGGGCTGGGGAGACTCCGAGGAAGTCTTTGCTTGGGCATCCGCCCCGCTGGGGCTAACAGCGGTGATACCAACCGCTGCCGCACCCGCAATCGCGCCTTTGAGCATGTCGCGTCGGCTCAAATCGCTTTGCACTCTCGCTTTCTTGTTGTTGTCGTTTTCCATCAGTGTTCTCCTCTGATCCTGCTTTTCTCCGGTGTCGTCCAATTAACGGTCTAATTCAGGTCACCGTCCTTGTAGTATTTGGTGCCCGTGGCGCTGATCTCGGCTGCCAATCCTTTGTCCGTCAACTGATACATCCAGACTCCCTCCGAGACGGAAGCTGCCCCTGCCATCGATCCACCCTTGTCCCCGGTTTTGGCTGCGGCAGTGGATTGCCCACCCAATTGCCAGCCTGAATTGACGAAGTTGTCGAGGGCCTTTTCGGTGTCGAAGACAAAGACAACGCGAAATTTCTTGACGCCCACTCCCAGCCCAGCCTGGACCTGGAGCATTTTCATAAACGTTTCCTGCTTGGTCTTATTGTTCACGGCGATACCTTTTCCATTGCCAGAGCCAGCCAGGAGGATCTTTACTCCCATGTTGCTGAAGACTGCATAGCCCGCCGCGTGACTGACCGCTGCTTTGGTCTTTGGCTCGGCTTTGTAAAGTCGATGAAGGGTGTCCTGGGCCATGTTCCGGATCTCCTTCTGCTGCTTCTCCTTGTCGCTTTCGGCAGCGTGCGCCGCCAATGCCAGCGCGCACGCCATGGCGGTGGCGAGGATCAGATATTTGTTTCGGCTTTTCAATGCTGTTCTCCCTCATCTCCCTGCGAATCGCACTCATTCCGATTTTCGAATGGTAGATGAACACATGCCTCGGTGTGTGACGACCCCTCGTGGCAAACGCTCTTCTGCCAGTGCTATTCCTTGAAAACCAACGGGGGCCCGCTGACGCGCTTCACTTTGAGGTCCACGGTCACCTCGACGCGATCCGCGATCTTGATGAACGGAATACCGCTGTTCATACCGTAGTCCTTACGGTCGAAGGCCATTGTCCCTTTAATTTCGCCTGCGCCGGTCCCCTTGCCGGTAACCGTCAGCGTCAGTGTTTCGGCTTTGGTCACTCCGCGTATCGTGAAGTCGCCATCAATATTGAAACTATCGGGACCGGTCTGCGAAATCTTCTTGGAGTGAAATGTGATTAACGGATCGTGCTCGGCGTCGAAGAAGTCTTTGCCTTTCAGCTTGCCATCTTTCATGCCGCTTCCAGTATTCACGCTGGCTGCTTGAATCTTGACGTCCAGTACGCCTGAGGTGACATCCGTAGACCCAAATGTCAGGGTGGCGTCCCATTTGTCGAAAGTGCCATCTATCGGTACCGATGCCTTCACATTGAACTTAATCGAACTTCCTTCCTTCGAAATGACACCGACAGGACCCTGAGCTCGGCTTGTTGAATGGAGTACAGTGGCTGCTAAGAGGCACAGAATAGCTAATCGCGTGGAATCCTTCCTTAAACTCAAACGGCGAGACAAGTCTGCATGAAACTTCGCTTCTCGTTCCTCATTCATAGTGTTTCTCCAATCTTTCTTTTATTCGACGTTGTCACAGGCCAAATTCGGGGAAATTACGACTTCGGCGTATTGATTCGAGAATTTACTTGTGTGTTCCTTCCTCAGATCCTCCTTGCCAACCGCGTTTGAGCTTCTCCAGTGCCTTGATCAATCGCTCATAGGCGGAAGCGTTTTGTACGACCACTTCAGCCTTCCCATTGACCGTCAGCAGCTCCGGGCGGCCAGTTCGCCTGAGTCTCTTCAGGTGGGCTTTCGTATTTCGGGTAAAATCCGTAAGTGACCCAATGTCCTCTGGTCTGACCATGGCTGTTGTCTCCACCGATCCGTGCGCCAACGATTAGCTGCGAATCACATGCAAATTATTGCGAAGCGTATCGGGTTGGTTTCTAGGTGTCTATCCAATTTCGGCAAAATTGAGAGACTTTCTCCACATATTCAAACTACCTCGTCAGGCCTGCTCTTCCCAATTGAATCTCCTTTGCGGCGGAGCCCGACGCAACCAAGAGCAGCTTCCCTTAAAAGGCTACTGCACAGGTGCTTAATACCGGTGGCGCAGAGTCTCGGAGGGAAGTTCACCGAAGAGCAAGCGGTAATCCCGCGCCATGCGGCTGAAGTGCCAAACACCGAACTGAGTAGCAATTTGGGTGACAGTCGCCACGGAAGGGTCAGCGGCTTTGAGGGCTTTCCGAACCTGGTGAAGTGTTCTCCGATTTAGGTATTGAACTGGCGCTACGTCGAAGTGCCAATGAAAAGCATCACGAAGTGTTCGCTCAGAAACACGAGCAGCTGTGGCGAGTTGTTCCATTGAAAGGTACTCGCCGTCATGCTGGTCGACGAAATCCATAGCCATACCAATGATCTGTTTTCGAGCAACCACATGGCGACCAAGTTTCGGTTCGAGTTCGTGCGGCGTGGCGAGCACGTTGCGGATCTCTTGGACCAACTTCTGCGCTGATGCCCTTTGCCCGGACGGTGAGTCGAAGGCGGCTGGCGCCCGCTGAACGGCCTCATCGAGCTGCCCAATGGCCGATCGAAACCCCTCCATCCGTTGAGGTGGCACTTGAAAAAAGCCACGACTGGAACCGACCGCAGTTGTCACATCCCCATTTGGGCCGGTAAGCTCTCCATTCGGAATATAAAGAGAGCACCAACTCCTCGGGGTGTCGGCAACCAAGCAGAAGTCGTCGCCCGGCAGAGCGACCATCAGAGAAAGTTCGTCAAACCGCCGGCCATTGCCCCACCATGCCGACGCGCTACGAGTAGGCATGAAGATCGATACACCGCCCGCCCTCGGGGCTCCCTCAACGAGTGCTTTGGATTCCGCCTGTCCAAATTGAATGCTTAGATTGTTGAGAACCAGGTGGGTAAGCACCCAATTTTCACGCACAGGCCCGAGAACCATGGCACGCAGGCTGGCATGGCGGTTCGCGTCGAAAAAAGCCTCGAACGAAGAAAAAGTCTGCTTGGGCATTTGATCCTGGTCGTTTCGAAATGCACTGGGATCAGGACGTGCGCGATGATACGCTAAATCGCACCCGGTGTAATCGTCAAAAATAACAAGAGGCGCTCGAGCAATCGGATGGCGGCCCAGTACACGAAGAAGTGGACAAACGCCTCGGTTCCGATTCAAACTCGTGTGCCTGTGGCTTGATGATTATTCGCCCATGCCGTCTAGTTGGTGAGGGGTCGATGCGTATTGGCCGCGTTACGTTGGTTGTACTTACATCATTGACACTGCTTTCTGCGTATCCTGTTGCTAGTGGCTCAAGGTCAGCTCCGCAGTCCCAGGCAAAACCACAATCTGTCGTCGCGCCATCGCAGCAACATCCCTCGCAATCAACTGCGACTCTGGAATTGCCCATCAATTTCGAGCGGCACGTGGGCGATCTGGATGGCATGGTAAAAAGGCGTCAGATTCGTGTCCTCGTTATCCCAAGCCGTTCCGGCTTTTTCTACGATAAAGGTCAGCCACATGGGGTCTACTACGAAGCCTTCGATGAGTTTCAGCGTTTCGTGAATGCCAAATACAAGTCCGGCAGCTTGAAGATTAATGTCACATATCTTCCGGTGAGAATCGAGCAACTGGAGCAAGCGCTCTTGCAGGGGATGGGTGATGTTATAGGGTTCCCTTTGATTGTCACTCCGGAACGCGAGCAAGTTGCCCTGTTCACTACCCCCATTCATCCCAATGTGAAGCAGGTGATCGTCACCGGCCCTAAGATGTCTCAGATCACCACGCTCGAAGACTTGAGTGGTAAAGAGGTCTACGCCAATCCGTTGACCGTCTACTACGAAAACTTGCAACGTCTGAGCGAGTCGCTCCAAAAAACCGGGAAACCACCCATCCTCGTGAAAGCGGCCGATCCTAATCTGAATGATGAAGACATGCTTGAAATGGTCAACGCTGGATTGATTCCTGCAACGGTAACGATAAATGTTCGAGCAAACTTTTGGGCTCAAATATTTACTCACTTGACTGTCCATCAAGACATCGTCGTCAAGGAGGAAGGGCAGCTGGCTTGGGCAACTCGCAAGGACAGTCCGTACCTCAGAGAACTTCTCGACGAATTCGTCAAGGGCCACGCCGTCGGCACATCGTTTGGCAATACGTTGGCGCGTCGCTATACGCAGAGCACCAAGTGGGTGAAAGATTCCACGTCAACCGAAGAAATGGCAAAGTTTCAGGCTTATGTGCGTTACTTCCAGAAGTACGCGACAGAATACAATTTCGATTACCTGATGTTGGTTGCGCAGGGATATCAGGAATCGCTTCTCGATCAGAATCGGAAGAATCCCAGCGGTGCGGTCGGCATCATGCAGGTGATTCCGAAGAATGCTGCGGCGCCGCCAATCAGTATTTCCAATGTGGATACCGCCGAGCACAATATCGAGGCTGGCGCGAAGATGCTGCGCAACATCGCAGACACGTATTTTAATGATCCCAAGCTCGACGCTCTGAACAAAACTCTTATGGTCTTCGCCTCTTACAACGCCGGGCCCAATAGAATTGCGCGGCTACGGAAACAGGCGAACACGGAAGGACTTGACCCTAATCAATGGTTCGGAAATGTCGAGCTAGTCGTAGCAAAGGACATCGGACAGGAAACCGTTCAGTACGTCAGCAATATTTACAAATACTATATCGCCTACAAGCTGACGTTAGAACAAGCCCATTCCCCAAAGTAATCGAGGAAGCTTTCGTTGCGAGCGGCAAACTTCAGATTTCCGCCCGTCAAAACTGACGGTTCTAAGGACCGTTATATATGAGGTGTTAGCTGGCGCCTTTCGCGTTAGTTTTTTTAGCTCACTCCCTGGTGAACCGGTCGTAGACCAGGCCTGTGAGAGTTGGACTTTTCCACCACCTACGTCCTGACGAATCGTCGCCTGAGAGTAACGATCTCGAGCCGCCAGATCATCGCTGGCAAGCAGGCTTGCGGTTATCCGGCCACGCTCGGACATCGGATACACGCGCCGATCTGGTCCAGATACGGCGTTCGCGGAGATGAGACCGCGAACACTACTTCGTAGCTCCGCATTTCCCCCAACGGGACTTCTGGCTCATTCCGCCAAATTCATATCGACGAGTCACGCGTCAATCGTCCAATTGAATTGTTTCCAAGTCCGCTGCGACTCAGACACAATCCCTTGCTGGGGCCTAAGGTCTTTCTCCTTCCACCGACGTCGCTTCCGTCACCCGTAGTCTCAATCAATCAACTCGTTCGCGCCCTCTTGCTCATCGAGTTGCTTCTGTTCTTCCGGAGTGAGTGCGGCCTCACTGAGCCTAACCACCACCTTATTGAGCTTGCCCGTAAACTTGAATGGCACTTGGTAGTCTTCGCTTACGGGTGTCCCGGTATCTTCACCAATGTCGAGGGTCTCGTCCGCCGAGACGCGGAACGGAATACTTCGCGTCAACTTCTGTTCTGCAACTTTCTTTCCGTCCACGGTCAGCGTGGCGAGGCCACCCTTGCCGATCCCTCCACCGTCGTACTTGAAGTTCAACTCGATGGTGTGTTTGCCGGGAGCCAAGGCTTCCTTGCCTTCAATGGAGGTCCGTTCAACACCTACCAGGTTGTAGTAGAAGACGGGCTTGCCCTTAAGAAGGTAGAGCCCAAGGCCGTTGAACCGACCGCCCTGCGTCAGCAGCATGCCCTCGGCGCCGCCTGCAGGGATATCCACATCAGCCGTGATGCGATAGGACTTGTTCTTGAAATCCGGTGCGCTTCCTTCGGGGATGCGGACCATGCCCGGATAGTAGGTGAACTCGGTCCGGCCTCGAGTTAGACTGGGGCGAAGGCTCACATCGAATCGTTCTATCTTGCTGTTGTCGATAGGCAACACGTTATATTTGCCAGCTTCGGCGAAGAAGAGGTCCTGAAGCTGGCGAAGTTTCTTTGGTTCCTTGGAGGCCAGATCGTTGGCCTCGCTGAAGTCTTTTTCGACGTTGTACAGCTCCCATTTGTAATCTTCTACAGGAACACTCGTTCCGACTACCCAAGGCAGGATAGGAGGTGTAGTGGCGGCGACCCAACCGTCGTTGTAGATGGCGCGGTTCGCAAACATCTCGAAGTACTGTGTACGATGGATTGACTTCGCTTTCGGATCATCAAATGTGTAGACCATGCTGAAGCCCTCGACAGGTTTCTGGGGCACGCCGTTGAGCATAGACGGCGACTGCACACCAACGGCTTCAAGAATGGTGGGGTAGATGTCGATTACGCTGCTGAACTGCGTGCGGATTCCGCCCTTGTCCTTGATGCGCGCAGGCCACGAAATGACGAGGCCGTTGCGCGTACCTCCGAAATGGGACGCGACCTGTTTGGTCCACTGGAATGGTGTATCCATTGCGTGCGCCCAGCCGACAGGGTAGTGGTTGAAGGTCAATGGACCGCCGAGGTCGTCCATATGAGCCATCACCTGTTTGAAATCTTCGGGAATGTTGTTGAAGATGGACATTTCATTTAGGAGACCCTGAGGAGTACCCTCGGCACTCGCGCCGTTGTCGCCCTGAATGTAGATCACCAGGGTGTTGTCGGTCTCTCCCATTTCGTCAATGGCTTCCATGATGCGACCCATCTGTGTGTCGCAATACGAGAGGGCGGCAGCATAGACCTCCATCATATGTGCGTAGACCTTCTTGTGGTCCGCATCGAGGGAATCCCAGGCTGGAATCTCCTTAGGGCGGGGAGTCAGCTGGGTGTCAGGCGGAACGATTCCCATGGCCTTCTGACGGGCAAGTGTTTCTTCGCGCATTTTGTCCCAACCCATGTCGAACTTGCCCTTGTACTTGGCGATCCACTCTTTCGGCGCGTGATGGGGCGCGTGAGCCGTGCCCGGAGCGTAGTACGTCACCCACGGCTTATCAGGAGCGACAGCGTGTAGCATCTGAATGCGGGCGATGGCGTGGTCGGCCATATCCTTATCGAAGAAATAATCCGGCTGGTCGTGTGGAGGTTCGATTGGTTTGATATTCTCAAACAGGGCCGGTGCCCACTGGCTGGTGTCCCCTCCGATGAATCCGTAGAAATACTCGAATCCCAAACCGGTGGGCCACAAATCAAATGGGCCAGCCTGGCTGCTGTGCCAGTCGGGTATGTTGTGATTCTTGCCATACCAAGCGGTGTTATAGCCATTCTGACGCAGTACTTCAGCAAATGTCCCGTTCGTCTTTGGCATCAGCGAGTTGTAGCCGGGAAACCCCGTGGCAAGTTCCATGATGACGCCCGTGGCATTGGAGTGGTGGTTCCGTCCTGACAACAACGCCGCACGTGTGGGAGAGCAAAGCGCCGTAGTGTGGAACTGAGTGTAACGGAGACCTTGCGCCGCGAGCCGATCCATCGTCGGCGTCGAAACCGGGCCACCAAACGGGCTGCTTGCTGCAAAACCGACGTCATCCGTCAGGATGAGCAAAATGTTTGGAGCACCCTTGGGGGCTTTGGCCTCCTGAGGGAAGTCCAGTGTTGAATCTTTTGGAGTGAGGCCAATGTGGCCTTTAAAGGGTGGTTGCGGATGCGGCAAAGCCTCCTGCCCACTCGCCGATGAAGTACCACACAACGCGAATAACAACACAAACAGCGTCTTAACAGATATGCTTCGTGTAAAGTTTTTCATTCTGTTATCCCTCATTCGATTCATCAGAAGGCACCGAGCGAAAACCCAGCCTAAAAGCATCAGGAAACAAGTTCGGCGATTATACCGACTCTACAGCCTCTACAATAGCATTCCTTCCTGGCGCATTCGGGAATGAGATGTCGATCGACCGCCCTCTCACCAGCCAACTAGACTCGCAACGCCAGGCTACTA
>Ga0181532_10003905_pt1 | contig 13244 bp, 9 predicted proteins | sample PEATcosm2014_Bin_33_FD_119768 | JGI IMG/M metagenome (GOLD analysis project Ga0181532, IMG submission 119768) | Peatland microbial communities from MTU Mesocosm Facility, Houghton, MI, USA - PEATcosm2014_Bin11_30_metaG | ecosystem: Environmental > Terrestrial > Soil > Wetlands > Peat | place...
GTGCGCACGAGGCGCGAGCCCTTGCCCCCGACTTCCATCATGTAGACGGCGGTGGCGATGCCGAGCGGCACCGAGATCACCACCGCGATGCCCACCTCAATGACCGTCCCGACGATGGCGTGGAAGATTCCGCCCTGGGTGAGCGGTGCGGTCGGCGCCACGCCCGACATGTCGTGGGTGAAGAAGTTCGTGTGGACCAGGGCGCCCCAGCCCTTGAGGAACGTGTAGACGAGCGTCGTCCCGAGGGCGAACAGCACGACCGCCGCTGCCAGCCACAGTGTCACCGTGACCAGGCGCTCCACCACGATAGGGCGGGGTGTGGACACCGAGAGGACCACGGCGTACACCACCATGAACGTCAGGTAGAGGCAGATCAGGAAGCCGAGCGTCCCGCTGAAGTCGAGGATGTGCTCGTAGCCGATCGTCACCAGTGCCAGCGACGCCAGGGCGGACCCGACGAGCGACAGCCATTCCTCGCCTGTGAGCGCCCGCACGCGCCGCGGGCGGCGTGGGGTCGGCGCCGGCTTGGTGCGTTCCTTGACGGGGGGCGGGGCTTCGATGGTCGTCATCGTCAGATGTCGGAGGTCGCGCCGCTGCGGCTACGCCGGATGACGGTGGCCGCCACCATGTTCACGACGATGGTGATCAGGAACAGGACGAATCCCGCGGTCAGCAGCGCGGAGAGCTGCGACTTCGTTGCGTTGCCGAAGTTCGACGCGATCAACGCAGAGGTCGTCTGGGTACCCGCCTCCAGGATGCGATCCTTGATGATGAAGTCGGGCGAGACGATGATGAGCACGGCCGCGGTCTCACCGAGCGCCCGGCCGAGCGCCAGCATGGTGCCGCCGATGATGCCTCCCTTGGCGAACGGCAGGACGACGGTCCTCGCCACACCGAACCGCGTGCCGCCCAGCGCGGTGGCCGCTTCCCGCTCGCCGATGGGGGCCTGGTCGAAGACAGCGCGCATGACCGCGCAGGCCAGCGGGATCGTCATCATGGCAACGGTCAGGCCGGCCACGAACGCCGAGCTCGTGTACCGCGACTGCTGCCACACCGCGGCGCCCGGGTCCGAGTCCACGTGGAAGATCGGAATGAAGCCCAGGTACTCGCTCATCCAGCGGGCCAGGTTGATGGCCTGGGGTTGGAGCAGGAAGAACCCCCAGAGCCCGTAGATGATGCTTGGCACGGCCGCCATGAGGTCGACCATCGTGACCAGCCAGGACTTCATCCGCCGCGGTGCGTAGTGCGAGATGAACAGCGCGAACATCAGCGCCAGGGGGAAGCTCACCACGAGCGCCACCAGGGCGACCTCCACGGTGCCCACGAGGACCGCGGCGATCCCGATCTTGTCGAGTTCCGGCTGCCAGGTGGCCGTGGTGAAGAAGCTCAGTCCGTAGTGGCGCAGTGTCGGGATGGACTGGTAGCCGAGGAAGAGCCCGATGGCGCCCGTCACGCACAGGACGAGCATCCCGATTGTGCGCGCGCCCCAGTGGAAGATGCGGTCCGACGGCTGCAGCTGCGCCGTGGTCTGGCGCGGTACGGCGGGCGGGCGGGCCGTGATGGTCATCCGAAGCGACCGTGCACGTAGTCGGCGGTCCGGGAGTCCGACGGGTTGCCGAACAGGGACTCGGTCGCTGCCTGCTCCACGATGCGGCCGGGAGCGCCCTGTTCGGCCAGGAAGAACGCGGCCCGCTGGGAGACCCGGACCGCCTGCTGCATGTTGTGGGTGACGATGACGATGGTGACCAGCGAGCTCAGCTCCCGTATGGTCTCCTCAATCCGGTTGGTCGAGGTGGGGTCGAGGGCCGAGCAGGGCTCGTCCATCAGGAGCACCTTGGGGCCAACGGCGAGGGAGCGGGCGATGCAGAGCCGCTGCTGCTGGCCGCCCGACAGCGCCCCGCCCGGACGCCCCAGCCGATCCTTGACCTCGTCCCACAGACCCGCCCGCAGCAGGCAGGTCTCCACCAGCTCGGCCCGCTCGGAGCGGCTGACCTTGGTGCCGTTCAGCGTCAGTCCCGCCGTCACGTTGTCGGCGATCGACATGGCCGGGAACGGGTTCGGCTTCTGGAAGACCATGCCGATCTCCCGGCGGGTCTCGGTGATCCTGAAGTCGGGCGCGTAGACGTCCTGCCCGTCGAGGAGGACCTCTCCGGCCATCTTGGCCCCCGGCACGGACTCGTGCATGCGGTTCAGGATGCGCAGGAAAGTCGACTTGCCGCAGCCCGACGGGCCGATGAGCGCGGTGACGCTCCGGGGTGCGACCGACAGGGTGACGTCCTCCAGCACCATGGTGTCGCCGAACCAGGCGTAGACGCCCACGGCTTCGAGGGCGGCTGCGCCCCGCCACGGGTGTGCACCCGCGGCGGAGCCGCGGCGGCCGCCCTTGCGCTTCCCTCCGCCCGATCCGATCGGCACGATGGGCGCGTCGTCGATTCTGATGGTCATGGGGTCCTCCAGCTTCTAACCGGCGCTCACACCCACGATGGACGCATTGAGCGGGGAACCGCCCGCCGAGCCCTCGAAGGCGGCGTCGCCGTAGTTGAAGATCCCGCCGTCGGAGGCGACCAACCAGTAGCCACCGCCATCGGGGGTGGCGGTGATGCCGACGATCGGCTTGTTGAGGTGTACCGAGCCGGCCGACCCCTCGAAGGCGGCGTCGCCGTAGTTGAAGACACCGCCGTCGGAGGCGACCAGCCAGTAGCCACCGCCGTCGTGCGTGGCGGTGACGCCCACGATGGGCTTGTTGAGCTGCAGCGACCCGGCGGAGCCGAAGAAGCCGGCGTCGCCGTAGTTGAAGATGCCGCCGTCGGACGCCACCAGCCAGTAACCACCACCGTCGAGCGTCGAGGCGATGCCCACGATGGGCTTGTTCAGGTGCAGCGACCCGGCCGAGCCGAAGAAGCCGGCGTCGCCGTAGTTGAAGATGCCGCCGTCGGACGCCACGAGCCAGTAGCCCTTGCCGTCGGGGGTCGCGGCGATGCCCACGATGGGCTTGTTGAGGTGCACCGACCCGGCCGAGCCGTAGAACCCGGCGTCGCCGTAGTTGAAGACCCCACCGTCGGACGCCACCAGCCAGTAGCCGCCGCCGTCGGGGGTGGTGGCGATCCCGACGATCGGCTTGTTGAGGTGGATCGAGCCGGCCGAGCCGAAGAAGCCGGCGCCGCCGTAGTTGAAGACCCCACCGTCCGAGGCGACCAGGGTGTAGCCGGCGGACTTCTGCACGACGGCCACGACGGTGCCGGTCAGCTGGGCCAACGTGGGCGAGGTGGTCGAGTTCACCGTGCCCACCAGACAGCCGCCGACGGTCGTGACACTCGAGAAGGGCTCCCAGGTCGACCCGTTCAGCCAGGACAGCGAATTGCCGGATCCCGGGTCGCAGATGGTGACGGTCAGCGAGGTGAAGTTGGAACCACCCGCGACCTGTGCGTCGTAGTAGGCGCCGGTGCCGTCACTGATGGCCACCGCGCTCGGGTTGGACGCGTAGGTCGCGACCGTGAGCGCGCCTTCTCCGGAAGCGGTCACGGTCTCCTGAGTGGAGGTCGCGGTGGCCGTGCCGCTGGACGATGACGACGTCGCCCCCTGGGAATTGGTGGAGCCGCTCGGAGCAGGCGGCGGGCTCGGCACCACCGTGAACGAAGCGGAACCGGACGACCCCACGTAGGCGGTACCGGCGGACGGTGTGTACACCGCGGTCAGGGAGTCAATGCCTGCAGGCAAACCCGACGTGACATAGGTCGCGGTCCCACCGCTCACGGTCACCGTGCTGCCGATCTCGGACCCGTTGGCTTCGAATTGCACGGTTCCGGTCGCTTGAGACGGCGATACCGTCGCGGTCAGTGTCTCCGAAGTGCCCGCCGACTGCGGCCCGGGGGGGCTCACTCCGAGCCCGGTGGTGGTCGGGATGAGCGGGTTCACCGTGAAGCTCTGCGTCGGGCTCGACGTCGACGCCGTGTAGCTGAAGTCCGGGTTCGACGACGACGTGCCCGCCGGTGTGAAGACGGCATCGACGCTGCTGTACGTGTTTGCTGCCAGCTGGCTCGCGCTCAGTGAGCAGCTGAAATTGGCGCTGTCACCGGAGCCGGCCGGGAGGGCCTCGCTGCAGAGCTCGACCGGGCTCGCCCCGTAGTCGAGGGTCACCGTCCCCTCGGGGTACCCGTCGCCGCTCTGGCCCGTCACCGTGCCGGTGAACGTCTCGGCGGACTCGGAGCCGAACAGGATCGGTGAGGTCACGGCGTTCAGCGATGTCGTGGAGCCTGCGGACACCGGGTGCACCGCGAAGCTCTGGGTCGGGGTCGAGGTCGATCCCGTGTAGCTGATGTCCGGGTTCGACGACGAGCTGACCCCGGGCGCAAAGACGGCGTCGACGTTGCTGTAGGTGCCCGCCGCCAGTTGGCTCGCGGTCAGCGAGCAACTGAAGCCGGCGCTGTCACCGGAGCCGGCGGGCAGGGTCTCGTTGCACAGGGCGACCGGGGTCGAGCCGTAGTCGAGGGTGACCGACCCCTCGGGGTACCCGTCGCTGGCCTGACCCGTCACGGTGCCGGTGAAGGTCTCGGCGGTCTCGGCGCCGTAGGTGATGGGCGTGGTCACCGCGTTGAGCGACGTGGTGGTGCCCACGGACCCGAGGCTCACCGTGAAGCCCTGGGTCGGGGTCGAGGTCGACGTCGTGTAGGTGTCGTCGGGATTCGACGACGAGGTGCCCGCCGGGGTGAAGATGGCGTCGACGCTGGTGTAGGGGCCCGTCGCCAGTTGGCTGGGAGTGAGCGAGCAGCTGAAATTGGCGCTGTCTCCGGAGCCGGTCGGAAGGGTCTCACTGCACAGCTCGGTCGGGCTCGCCCCGTAGTTGACGGTCACCGTCCCCTCGGGGTACCCGTCGCCGGTCGCTCCCGTCACCGTGCCGGTGAAGGTCTCGCTGTTCTCGGCGCCGTAGGTGATGGGCGTGGTCACCGCGTTGAGCGATGTGGTGGTGCCTACGGACTGGGGATCCACCGTGAAGCTCTGGGTCGGAGTCGAGGTCGATGTCGTGTAGGTGAAGTCGGGGTTCGATGACGAGGTGCCCGCCGGGGTGAAGACGGCAACGACGCTCCCGTAGCTGTTCGGTGTCAGCTGGCTCGTCGTCAGCGCGCAGCTGAAGTTGGTGCTGTCTCCGGAGCCCGCCGGAAGGGTTTCGTTGCACAACGCGGTCGGGCTCGCCCCGTAGTACACGGTCACGGTGCCCTTCGGGTAGCCGTCGCTGCTCTGGCCCGTCACGGTGCCGGTGAAGGTCTCGCTGTTCTCGGCGCCATAGTCGATGGGCGTGGTCACGGCGTTGAGCGACGTCGTGGTGCCCTCGGCTGCGGTGCTCACCGTGAACGGCGCCAGGCCGTTCGACGCCGAATAGCCGCTGCCTGTCGTCGGCGTGAAGACCGCGTCGAGCGCGTCGGCGCCCACCGGCAGGGCTGAGGTCGTGGTCTGGGCGCTGCCCGAGGTGACTGTCACGGGGGTTCCGATGTCGGTCGTGCCGACCTCGAACTGCACCGTGCCCGTGGCGGCCGAGGGGCTGACCGTGGCAGTGAGGGTTTCGGAGGTCCCGAACTGCTGGGGGCTTGCAGGGAGGACGCCGAGCGACGAAAACGTCGGGGTGGAGGGGTAGACCACGGACCACGTGGCGGTGTCGCCGGTGCCGCTGATCGAGATGTCCGCCGAGTCGTAGGTCGTGGTCTGTGACTTGCCGGCCGCATTCGTGTAGAGCCGGAGCTGGTATGTCCCCGCGTAGGCACCGGTCCCGACGTTGGGGTAGACCGTCTCGAGATCGAATATCGTGTCGTCGCCGCTCGCGCCGGTCTCGACGGGCAGCGTCGCCGTGTTCAGAGGTGTCGGTGCGCCGGCGTTCGGGAAGGACGTGGACCCGCCGAGCTGCAGGCCCGACCACTCGCTCGTTGGTTCGCCGGAGACGGGCAGGTAACCGTAGAGAGTGGCCACGGTGTCACCGGAGCGGACGGTCGAAGTGCCCTCGACGTACGCCGCGATGGGTGCGTCGGTCACGTTGCCGCCGGTGATCTGAGTCCCGGCCGCGTTGTAGAACACCAGCCCGCCCACCGAGCCTGGGTCCGGCTCCCACGGGGGCACGGTGACGGCCGACGCCGGCGTGGCGTCGAAGGCCGCGATCAGACCAGTCGCCAGCGTGCTGCCACCGACCAGTATGACGGTGATGACGACTGCCGTGGTCGCTCGGGACGCAAACCGGCGCAGGACGTTGTTCATGGGGAGGTGCCTTTCGTGGACGAGGCCCCGACGGTGGTCGGTGCTTGTGGATGGGACGGAGAATGCGGTTCCGGGTCGGACGGGGGGTTGCGGCGCCGGCGGCGCCGGGCCAGGAGGACGATGAGGACGACAGCGCCGAGCGCGAGCAGGGCACCGACGATGACCCAGGGAGTGACGCCTGATTCCCCCGGCGAGGTCGAGCTCGTCGACGCGGCACTGAGGTGAGTTGCCGGCGAGCCGGCATCGCCGTGCGGGGCCGGCTCGCCGTGGGTCGGTGACGAGCCGGAAGTACCCGACGTACCAGCAGCGCCGGCGGCCACGCTGCCCGCCGCGGCCGATGCCCCTGGTGGCATGGCCGTCGTCACGGTCGTGGTCGTGGCCGTGCTGGGAAGAAGGATGCTCTCGATCGATTCGGCGGCGCCGGCGGCGCAGTCGACCGGTCCGCCGCCCACCGCCTGCCAGGTTTGGCCGGTCACCTCGATGTTCAGCGCGGGGTAGTGCACCGTGTACGCCTGTTCGTTGGCCGCACCCAGGTAAATTCGCAGTTCGAGGAAGCCGTCCCAGTCAGGCTTGTACCCGACCATGTACTGGGCCAGCGACGGGTCGGCGGACGTCGCCGCCGCCATGGGTGCAGCTGGGTTCGAGTAGCGCGACGAAGCGGTGAGCTGGCCGCCGCTCCAGTCGCTGGCCGCGAGCCCCATGAGAGGCTGATAGGCCAGCAGCTGTGCCGTCCGGCTCGCGCCGTTGTACGGCGCTGGAGCCGGTTGCGACGACACCGCGCGCCAGGCGAACGGGGCGGTGTTGATGTTGCCGCTGGTGATCTGCTGGCCCGCCTGGTTGCACAGGCCGATGGAGCCGACCGCGTCGGGGTCGCTGTAAGGGGCCGCGGACGCGGCGCTGACCGGTGTCGCCCCACACCCGAGGGGAATTGATGCCAGGGAGAGACCCAGGCCGACCAACCCGAGGATCACGGCGCGTCGGAAGACGAAGGTCCTCATACGGTGACCTTCGTCTTCGGCGGCTGGGTGGCCGCCGCGGCTCCCTTGGCGCGCCGGGTCGAGTGGGCCGGGGCCCGACGGGGATGGCGCCTGCGGTGTCGCCGAAACAGGACGAGGCCCACGATCAGAGCCGCCACGATGATGATGAGCACCCACGGGATCGTCCACACGCGGGCGGTCGCGGTGACCGGTGCGAAAATGACGCTCTTCTGACTTGTCTGCGTTCGTGGAGTTCCGGTCACTGAGGCGTGGGACAGGATCTGGGGCCACACTCCACGCACCTCTGCCGTACGCGTCACGGACGCGCCAGGCAGCAGGAACGTCTCGCCCGGAATCTTGGTGTGGGCGCTGGCGCCCAGAATGCCCGACACCGACGCGCCCTGCGTGACGGTCAAGTCGACGTTCCCGCTGTTCCGCAAGACATACGAGAGGTGGACCTCGCCGCGGCCGACCGGGTCGAGGGAGCCCGCGTACGTGGCGTGCAGGTCGGTCACCGTCAGCCGGGGCGTCAGCGTTCCCGCCACCGTCATCAGGACCCTGGTCCCGGTCCGTTGCACCAGCGTGATCGCCTCGCCGCTCCGGTTCCGCCCGGTGGTGGAGAGGGAGACCAGGACGCCTCCGGCGTGGTCTCCGGGAGAGGCATTGACGGGAACGTGGACGGTGATGGGAACCACCACCGTCCCGGGTCCGAGCGAAGATCGCGCCGGCACGACAACGGTGTCGTCCTGCGCGGGGACGGATACCCAGCTCCCCACCCCCGTCTGTTGCCTGCCCGGAAGAGTCAGCGCGAAGCCGCCTTGGGAGGTTTCGTCCGCGTCGACGGCGTAAAGCTGGAGCGTGAGCGGGAGGGCGGAGTAATTGAGGGCGGCCACGTGATCGAAGAGCACTTCTCCGGGGCTGACCGCGTAGTCGAGGTTGGGGCGCCCGTCGGGCCCGGTGGCCGAGGCCGGTGCCAGGCCGAAGGTGGCCCGACCGGCCGCTGTGGCTCCGGCCGCCGCCGCGGGTGCCGGGCCGGCAGCTCCGGCCGCCCTGGGGGAGATCAGCACGAGAGCAGCCGTGGCCGCGAGTGCCACCACCAGGAGTCCTGTCGTTCCCCGCTGCCCGCGCCAGCTGGGTCGCGTAGCAGCAGACCAAGGGGGGTTGCTCATAGCTGACTAAAACTATCAAATTTATGGTTGCACTCGAAATCGGTGACTTTGGGGGGATTCGCGGCCCCGTAGCGGCCCTTCCTGTGCTGAGACGCGGATCGGGGGGAGGGGCTCAGCCCCTCCCCCCGGGAGTCCGTGTGCCTAGGGGCGTCGAGCCCCCGCACACGGGAGGTTCGCATGCAATGTGACGCTCAGGCCACGGTGAGCGTCAAGGTCGCGCCGTACAGCCCAGCCGGCGTCGACGTCGGTGCGATCAGGTTGACCGTCCCCGTGATGCTGACGGACCCGACACTGCTCGTCCCCGAAATGGCCGCGAACGTGTGTTGAGAGCCTCCATTCCCGCCGGCACCACCACCCGAGAGTCCGTCCGTCCCGGCCACGCCGGGCGCGTACGGAGACGTCGCGGCGGTGGGCACGTTGCTCGGAGTGACGCTGCTCGACGACAGGGTGTTGCCCTGAACTTGCACCGCCGCCACGTTGTTCAGCGAGAGGTTCTGGGCATTGATGCTCTTCCCGCTGTTCGAGGTCGAGTCCCCGGTGAAGTCCGTCGCGGTGGCGGTCGCCGTCCAGCCAGTGGCGCCGCCCCTGGTGTCAGTGATCGTCACTGGCGCGTTCGAACCACCGAACGCTGCGCTGGCCGTGAACTCCGAGCCAGCACCGTTCAGGACAGCCGTACCCAGGTTGAGCGGGGATCCCTGGGTGTAGGGGGTCGTGATGGTGAGCGTCCCGGCCTGCACGGACGTCTCGACGTTCTGCCCGCTCCCCAATGAGCTTGCGTTCACGGTCAGCGAGGAAGTCGACGACGTCGATCCCGTGTAGGACGCGTAGGAGAGACCGCCGTCGGCCGGCGTGAACACCGCAAAGATGTACTGCGGGCCAGAGGTGCTGAAGCCGCCGCTGTACGTCGCCGAGGCCTGTCCTCCGCTTCCCACCGGAGCCGTGCCGAGAGTGGCGGTCGTGCCCGTGACCGTCGTGCTGTCGGTTGGGTTCGCGTAGAACACGACCGAACCGAAGCCGGAGTTGATCTGAGTGTTGTTGCCGATGGTCGAATCGAACACGGTCGCGGTCAGCGGGACGCTCTGGAACTCGTTGACGGATGTCCCCGAGGTGGGTGCGCTGACGGTCGTGCTCGTGCTGTCCGGTGCCGGCGGGTTGACCGTGACCGAGACCGGCGTCGCCGTCGAACCGCTGTACCCGAGGAATGCTCCCGGCGTGAACACGGCACCTACCGAGTCCGATCCGATCCCGAGGGTCTGGCTGGCCAGCGAAGCGGTGCCGGTGGTCTCAGGGACCGGGCTGCCGACGGTGGTCCCGTTGACGGTGAACTGCACCGTGCCGGCCACCGCGGGGCTCACGCTGGCGCTCAGCGTCGCCGTGGCCCCGGACCCGTTGGACGCCGACAGCGTCCCCGTGGGCGCCGTCACCGTCGTCGTCGTGGAGGTCAGGGTCGGCGCCGGGTACTCCACGGACCACGTGGAGCCAGTGATCGAGATGTCGGCCGAGTCGTAGGCCGTCGTCTGCGACTTGCCGGACGCACCAGTGTAGAGACGGAGCTCGTAGGTGCCCGCATAGCTGCCGGTCCCGTTGTTGGGGTAGACCGTCTCGAGGTTCGAAATCGTGTCGTTGCCACTCGCGCCGGTCTCGACGGGCAGCGTCGCTGTGTTCAAGGGTGTCGGTGCGCCGGCGTTCGGGAAGGTCGGGGACCCGCCGAGCTGGAGGCCCGACCACTCGCTCGTTGGCTCGCCCGAGACGGGCAGGTAGCCGTAGAGAGTGGCCGTGGTGTCACCGGAACGCAGGGTCGTGGTGCCCTCGACGTAGGCGGCGATGGGTGAGTCGGTGAGATTGCCGCCGGTGATCTGCTGCCCGGCGGCGTTGTAGAACACCAGAGCACCCACCGAACCGGGATCCGGTTCCCATGGCGGAGCCGCCGCAGAGGCGGTGCCGCCGAGGCCGATGGTCAGGAGCCCTGTGGCCAGCGCGGCCAGCACGACCGCCGAGGCGGCGTTGAACAGGCCTTTCTTCATTGTTAGCCTTCACTTTCCCCTCGATTGAGGTTTGATCGTCTTGGTCAGGGGGTTGCTGGGTGATGGCGTCGCAACCGCCACCATGCAGCGTTGCCATGGCTGGGCGGAGGTTTCACCCTCCGCCCAGCCAGGCTCTTGTGTCTGCAGGAGTGTGGTCGTCTACGAATGGGCGTCCCCGAGGTCGTCGTAGACCGGTGTCACGCCCGACGCTGCGATCAGCGCCTGGCCCGCTCCCGAGTCGAACCAGGCAATGCTCGGCGCGGCAGGGTAGGAGAACAGCGCCTGCGTCCAGTTGAGAGAGCTGCCCGGCTCGAAGGGTGTGGTGGACGCCACGTCACTCTGGCGGAAAATCACGTAGTCGGTGATCGCGCTGTCATAGGCAGTGCCACCACCGGGCACCGTCCCGGTGAGCAGGCTCACGCCGGGGGCCAGTGGGTTGCTGGTGGCGGGGGGCAACGGGAAGGGGCTGCCAGCCTGGCCGAAAGTGTCGGCGGGGTTGTAGAAGTAGCCACTGTTCCAGAGCGACAACCGCGCCGCCGAGAACGGGACGATCGCATTCGCGGAACTCGACGACCCTGTGATCGCAGATGGGTCGTTCTGTTCCACCGTCTTGACGGAGGTCGAGAGGGTCGGCGCAGTGCCGCCGTTCGCCGTCGTCAGGTCGGCGATGAAGGTCTTGTAGATAGAGGAACCCGTCGGCGGGATCAGTGGGACGATGGTTGCGCTCGACCCGCTCGAGTTGCCGGGCAGCTCATTCCAGGTCGTGTCCACCCCCGTGTAGATGTCGAGCAGGTCCTGGGCCGACAAACCAGCCGGGGCGTTGGTGCTGGTGTTGTCCGCCGCGATCTCTACGGCGTCCGTACCGAACTCCACCACGTGTAGATAGCCCCAGCCGTTGCTGGCGGCCGTAGATTGCTGGGTTGGCGTCGGGAGGCTGGCGCTGAACACGTAGTTGATGACTTCGGGAGAGTTGGTGTCGTCAAGGAGGGCGGTGATCGCGTTTCCACTGCTCGAGACCCGCTGCACCGGGTGGGTGCCGGCCCGCAGGACGTCGGTGGGGTTGAGCGCCACCGACGCCGTACCCGTCGTCACGCTGTTCGTGTAGGCCGAACGCCCGTTGGCATCGGGCGTGGCGTTGAAGGCCACCAGCCTGTTCTTGTTGCCGGCCCCGTTGAATCCTGCCGCCCCTGCGGTGTCGCCGTCGGCGGCGAATTGCAGCGCGTACTGCGGCGTGTCGCCGCCGACCCCTACGATGTCCCCTGGCTGCGGCGCATAGTCCGCGGAGGCAGAACCACTTCCCAGGACCGGCAGCACGGTGGCGGCCAGTCCCACGAGTCCTGCGGCGAATATGCCTCTCTTCTGTCTCACGGACACCCTTTCGGTCGTTTCGGATAGAGCCTCAGCTGCGTCCGCAACTGCGGTACCAGCGAAATATAACTAAATCACTCGGCTTTAGCAAGATTCGGTAATTACGGGTCCCGCGAATGGTCCGCGCTATCCGCGGAGCGCGAGGACGGGCCCGAGACCCCGGGCGAAAGGTGCAGCGTACGGAGGCTGTTCCACCCACGTTCCCCGCAGTCGAGCTCAGACGATGATGGCCAGCGACCCCGACGTCGAACCCAGGAGCGTGCCTCCGAGCCCGCGCTCAGGCCGGCGTGCCTCTGTGCCGACGTCATGGCCATGGGTGCGGTTGGCGGCTTTGCGGTCTTGGGCGTTGCGACGCTCCTCGCATTCGGAGGCACCGGCCACGCAAACCCGGGATCGGGCCGCGGGGGCCCGGTCGCGACGTCCCGGCACGGCTGGGCGGGTGCGACCTCCGGCGGAGTGGTGTGCTCCTTCACGGCGGACGGCGGCACCCGTGCCATGGGCCGCAGTGGTGTCGCCGACGGCACCGTCACCGTCGCCATACCGCGGGTCGTCTTCGTCCGGACTGCCGGGAGACGGTTGGTCGTCACGACGAACACGGGCGCACCGCCGCAGCATCTCGATGCCTTCTACTCCATCGCGTCCGGCACCGCCCGACCCGCGGGCGCAGGACTGCGGAACGAGGTGTTGTCCTGGTGCGGACATGACCGGGGCGTCCGTTGAATGGGACTCAACGCGGGCGACCCGGCACCTGAGGTCGGCTCAGCGGGGGAACCCCATCCGGGGAGGCGCGAGCCCTCCGGCGCGACGCCCGGCTACGACGCGCCGAGCCGGCTGTTGTAGCTCGAGATGGTGCTGTTGACGTTGGACTCCGCCGACTTCACCGCGTTGCTCGGCGACACGCCGCCGGTGTACATGGAGATCTCGGCGTTCAGGATGTCGGTGCGCACGTCCGCGTAGGGGCCGATGACCGAGCCCGAGGTCGCCGGGGTGTTGGCCCCGTTGTTGATCTCGTTGTAGGCGACCTTGTACCCGGGGTTCGTCGTCCACAGGTGCTGGACCGTCGCCGTCTGCGCCGAGGACTTGCGCACCGGGATGTAGCCCGTGCCGGCGGCCCAGGTCGCCTGCGACTGCGTGTTGCAGATGTAGGACAGGTACTCCCACGCGGCGGCCTGGTTGATGGCGGGGACCTTGTTCGAGATGTAGACGCCCGAGCCTCCGGGCTCGACGCCGCCCTGCACCGACGAGCTGTATACCGGGAAGGCGCCGATCCCCAGCTTGACGCTGGAGTACTGGCCGCTGCTGAGCAACTGCGTCACCGTGCCCAGCGCGGCCGACGTCTCGATCGTCATGCCGTACTTGCCGCTGCCCATGCCGAGGAGGTTGTCGTACTCGTCGGGTCCGGTCGAGGGGTTCGTGGTGGCGTCGCCCGACGTCACGAGCTGCTTGAGCTGGCTGAAGATCGACAC
>Ga0181532_10003909_pt1 | contig 13232 bp, 10 predicted proteins | sample PEATcosm2014_Bin_33_FD_119768 | JGI IMG/M metagenome (GOLD analysis project Ga0181532, IMG submission 119768) | Peatland microbial communities from MTU Mesocosm Facility, Houghton, MI, USA - PEATcosm2014_Bin11_30_metaG | ecosystem: Environmental > Terrestrial > Soil > Wetlands > Peat | place...
GCCCACATCATGCAGCAGTGCGCTAATTTTCAGCTTGTCCAGATCCTCGGCGGACAAGCGCAATTCCTGTGCAATCACGGTCGAGTACTTGGCCACGCGCCCGGAGTGACCACGCGTATACGGATCCTTTTCGTCGATTGCCGCCGAGAGCATGCGGATAGAGCCGATGAACAGCTCGCGGTTTTCTTCCGCCGCTTCCTTCAGTCGCTCGATATACTCCTCGATGTCACTCGCCATCAAATTAAAGTTTTCCGCCAATTCGCTGATTTCGGCCGCTCCACGAACGGGCGTGCGCTGGTGAAATTCGCCGCGGCTGATGGCTCTCGTGGAGGCGGCCAGGCTGCGAATCGGGCCGCTGATACCTACAGCGAAGAAGTACCCGAACAGCACCGCGATCAACACGACCACGCTCACGAACGCGAGCGCCTGGCGGTTCAATTCCGTCACGCCAGCATCGGCGCGCGCTTCATTCACGCTTCGCTCGGCGATTACCGCCCAGTTCACTTCCGGAAAGGTGCTGTACGTACCCACCATTTCTACATCATGCTTGTTTTCTTTTTCCGTGAAACGCACGGTCTCCGTGGTGCGCAGTTCCCTCGGGAGGTCCTTGATTTGCCGGACAAGGTGCGACTTCTCGCTGAGGTCTTCTCCAGGCACAAAATGTTTTGTCTCCGGATGCGCCACGATGTGGCCAAAATGGTCCACAACAAACACGGTCCGGCCCCGCACGCTCGCATCTTGTAGCCGGCGCAGTATCGGATCGAGCGAAACCACTGCTGCCAGCATCCCTGTGAAATTATTCTGCGTATCCGTCAGAGGCACGGCGATGACGAACGCCGGACGGTTATCGGGTGCCAACGCCAGAGGATCACTGCGAAACTTTACCGACTGCATCGAACTCACAAACGCCCGTTGCAGCGCCTTGGCCACGAACGGATCTTGCTCGGCCCGGAAATTTCCCTGTGAAGCGCTGGTTCCTTTGCCATCGCGGCCGACCGCCGTCAGGTAGACGAATGTATTTCGGTTGGAATCAACGAAGTTCTCCAGCAGTCGCGTGACTTTGGGCTCTGCCGCGGGGTCAGTTACGTTGTCGATCAGGCCCGTCAGCGCGAGGATCTGCCGCTGGCTGATCAACTGTTGCGTCAGATTCGATTCAAAGAATTGCACTTCCTGAGCGAGCGAACGCGTCAGTTCCGTTTGCTGCACGCGCTCCATGTCCACCAGTTTTTCCTGGCTCAGCTCAAGCACCTGGCGATGATACAGACCAATCGGGAGCGCGCTGACAAGCAGGAGCGCACCGAGCATAAGCCATAAAATGCGCACCCGGCCGGTACGAAGGCGCGTCAACAGGGATGGAAGTGAGACCGCCATTGCAACATATAGATTTTAGAGGACTAGTTTGTCGCAGGCTGGCTGGCCTAAAGGACAGGCGACGCGCAAATGCCACTGGGACCAACGTACTACAGGCCAAGCACTTAACTTTTATTCCCGCTTCAAGGGACGCTCCATGATCGCTCGGATGGCGTCCTGCGGCGAATTGCCCAATTGCAGAATGCTGTGCACCTGTTCGGTTATGGGTAGTTCGATATTTCGTTCCCGTGCCAAACCCAATAATGCTTCCGCGGTTCCTACACCTTCGGCCACCATGCTCATTTTCCCGAGAATCTCCGGCAAAGCGCGGCCGCGGCCCAGTTCAAATCCAACGTGCCGATTTCGGCTCAATGATCCATGGCATGTCAGCACCAGGTCGCCCAATCCCGCGAGACCGCTCAGCGTTTCGGGTTTGCCTCCCATAGCCACAGTCAGGCGGGCCATTTCCGACAGGCCTCGCGTAATCAAAGCTGCCAGCGAATTCGCGCCCAGACCCAATCCCTGGCAAGCTCCCGCGGCAATTGCTATGACGTTTTTCATTGCTCCCGCCAACTCCACGCCCAACACATCTTCGTTTGTGTATAGCCGGAAAGTCGGCCCGGCAAATTCCTCCTGAAGAAATGCCGCCAACGCGCGATCCTCCGATGCCAACACAACAGCGGTTGGGTCGCCGCGTGCCGCCTCCAACGCGAACGAAGGGCCGGAAAGCACTCCGATGCGCGGAATAAAATTTAAGGCGAAAACCTGTGTAATCACTTCGCTCATGCGCAGATGGGTCGCGGGTTCGAGCCCCTTCGTTGCGCTCACCATGGCGGTATCCGGCGAAAGATAGGGAACTGCTTTCACATAAATCGCGCGAGCGTACGCCGACGGCACCACGCCAACTACAATTTGCGCGTCGCGCAACACCTCGCAGAGATCGTTCGAAGCTTGCACACACGCGGGGATGGGAATGCCCGGCAGATAGGTCGCGTTCTCACGGCTTTCCTGCATGGATTGTGCGATCGAGGTTTCCCGCACCCAAATCCGGATTTCGTGCTTGCGGCGGCTATGCGCCAACACGACCGAGAGTCCCGTTCCCCAACTCCCGCCACCAAGAATGGCGATTCGGCTCATGTATCTTCGCCCTTTGATTTACCCAGAGACAATTTGGGCTCGGACCCGTCAACCAATCTTTGCAGATTGGCGTCGTGCTTGTAGAAGAGCAAGGCAGCGGCAAATAGTGTGCCGAGCGTAATCACCAAGGGTGGTGCGTGGCCTGGGGCCCAGAGAAAATAGATCAATAGCGGCATTGCCGCCGCCGCCGCGAGCGATCCAAGTGACACATAGCGCCAGAACGCTACGACCAGTAGAAACAAAAAAACTGCAGCCACCGCGGCCAGCGGGCATAGCGCACTATACACGCCCAACGCCGTGGCTACTCCCTTGCCGCCTTTGAACCTCAGCCACACCGGAAAACAGTGGCCCAAGAGTGCTCCCACACCTGCTAGGATCATGGCGTTTGCCGCATCGCCGGTGAGTCGTGCGGCGAGCCAAACCGCCAGTGCACCTTTAGCGGCGTCCAGGAGCAGTGTGAGAATCCCCGCCAGAGGCCCAACCACGCGGGAGACGTTGGTCGCACCAATATTGCCGCTGCCGTGTTCCCGCACGTCTTTTCCACCGAAGAGTTTCGCGAGAATCAGGCCAAAGGGGATGGAACCGAGAAGATACCCGGCGAGCGCGAGGAGCAAGGTTGTCGCGGAAATCCCGGCCATCAAACGCTACGTCTCCGTCACAAAAGGGAACGACTGCACCGTAGTGTACTCCGCTCCAGTCGATTTGAGTCTGCTTTCGATGAGATGAAACTCGCGGGTACTCAGCGAGCCGAAACTCCGAAGACCACCTCCCTTGGCGGCCGCCACGAGTTTTGGCGGGAGGCCCGGAGGATTAAAGCGCGCCAGTGTTAGGTGTGGCATGAATGGTCGGTCCTCCAGGGGAAATCCGCATTGGTGCAGGCCATGGTCGATCGCCTCGGCCAGTTGAGACAGGTTCGCGGACGAATCCATCCCGGTCCAGAACACGCGCGGACGTTTTTCATCCGGGAAAAACCCGAGCCCGCGGAACTCCATTGTGATGGGTTGAGAACTGCGGATCGCCCTCAGGGTGCTCTCGATTTCCCCCAGTTTCTTTCCGTCCGTTTCGCCCAGAAATTTTAGGGTCACATGAAGATTTTCCGCGCGCACCCATTTCGCCTGTGGGGCAATCCCACGCAATTCCTTCAAAAATGTTGCCAGCGCATTGCGAATTTCGCCGGGAATTTCGATGGCTATGAACAAGCGCATCGGGAATATCCTGTTCAGGAATTTGAGACGCGGCGGGGTTGCGGGTGAGCGTTATACAGAAAATGCATGCGCACCATGTCCAGCCCAAGCTGCGAAGCATAATACCGGATGCCCTCGCGGTCCCCCGGCAAGTGCACCAGTTTTTCTTTTACTCCGGCCGGTCCGGCCACGGCAATGTGCACGGTGCCGACAGGTTTTTCTTCACTGCCGCCGCCAGGCCCGGCAATTCCAGTGATCCCCACGCCCAACGCGCTTCCTACGCGCCGGCGAATGCCTTCGGCCAAAGCAATTGCCACCTCGCCGCTCACGGCACCCTTTGCGGCGATGAGTTCCGGTGGCACATCAGCCCAAGCCGTTTTCATTTCGTTGCTGTAACAAACCACGCCGCCCAGGAAGTAATTTGAACTACCGGGAATGCTCGTAAGCCTTTGTGCCAGCAAGCCGCCCGTGCAGCTTTCCGCCGCTGCGATGGTAGCGCGGTGGTCTATCAGCAGTTGCGCGACGACCTCCTCCAGAGGGGTTGCGCCGTGTGCAAAAATGCGGTCACCCAAGGCAAGTTCGAAGCTGCGCACGAGTTCATCCAGGGTTGCGTTGGCCTCAACAGCGTCCTCACTCCAGCGCCGCAAATGGATTTGGATTTCCCCCGGCACCGCCAGGATCGTTGTGTTCACATCCACGTAGCGCGTGTAGACCGGCCGAATGCGCTCCTCCACATGTGATTCGCCGAGCCCGGTAACGCGCAGTTCGCGATGAAACATGCGCACCGCGCTGGCCCGTCGCTGCAACCGCGGCAAGACCTGCTCCAGGAAAAGCGGTTTCAGCTCGCGCGGCGGCCCAGGAAGCAGAGCAATCATGCGCCCCTTGTCTTCCAGCCATAACCCCGGCGCAGTGCCCCGCGGGTTCTCCAACACTTCGGCCCCTTCCGGCACCATCGCCTGACGGAGATTCACCGCCGGCATGTCTCGCTTGAAGCTCCGAAACCGCGCTTCGATCGCACGTACAACTTCTTCATTTCGCTTGAGCCTGCGTCCCAGGAGTTCAGCCACCGTCTCGCGCGTCAGGTCATCCTCGGTAGGGCCCAATCCGCCGCTCGCAATCACCACCGGCACACGGTTCAACGCATCGCGAAACGCTTCAGCCAGTAGCTCTCGATTGTCGCCAACGATTGTTTTGCGCAGGACCTCGATGCCGAGCTTGTTCAGTTCTTCGGTAAGAAACAGCGAATTGGTATCAATCCGATCCGGCGTCAAAAGCTCCGATCCAACCGCAATGATTTCGGCTTTCATGGACAATATTGTAGCTCAGACAACGTGCAGGGACGTCGCAGGCCAGAAACCCCTTGGACAGTTGACCGGTACTCAGCCGAGAAGGGGCAGGCCGCGGACGTTCCAATCGAGCGTGTACAGCGCGCTGTTAGCCGCGAGGATCGCGCGTCCACTCGGGAGAAGCGCCATGCCGACAAGCGCCGGTCCACTCAGGACATGCTCGGCGTGACCCTGCGGCGTGATGCGCACAATGCCGCGCCGCCCGGAGAACGACGCGGCGATATAAAGATTTGTGTCTTGATCGAAGGCCATCCCCTGCGGGCGCCCCAATCCGCGGTAAAACACATGCACTTCGCCACCTTGCGTGATGCGGTACACCCGGTCGTAGCTTGAGGTCGTCGGCCCAGTGACGTACAGCTCTCCACTAGGATGAAATGCCAGATGGTATGCCGCCATGGAAGGTTCCAACGTGGCGAAAACAAAAATCTCACGCTGCGGACTAATCTTGAAAATTGTTCCGCTGCGATCCCCGACAAAAAGATTTCCGGTGCGGTCGAACGCCAGCCCCGTGGCAATTCCCATGCCCTCGATCCATTCTTCGGTTTGGCCATTCTGTGCCACGCGATGAATCGTGCCATCATGACGGCACGAGACAAATAAGTCACCGTTTGGCCCAATCGCCAAGCCCGTGGGATTGATCAAGGACGTAACATAAGGCTTCACGGCAAAGTTCGGCCCGATTTTATAAAGAGACACCGGCACACGCTGCCCTCGTGGCCCGCTGAATGTCACATACATATTCCCCAGAGCATCGACCGCCGGATTGGCTACGGGATGAAGGTTATCCGCAATCTGATAGGCAAGGGCTACGGGATACGGCTGGCTTTCGTGCTTGGCGTTGACGACCTGGATCGTTCCGGCTGTCACATTCTCCGGCACGCGGGCGATCAGCCGGTTGCTGCTCGCCAGGGCAAGCGGCGCTTCCGTCTCGCCGAAACGCACCACCGGTCGCCCCCCAGGGCGGGAAATAAACGAACTCCCGTAGATTGTGATTTCGCCGCCAGGCAACGCGGCCGTCGGCACAATTCGCTCAATATGCGGGATACCGTTCTTTTCCTGTGGACTTCCGAAACCAAACTTCATAGCACATGAAAGTGTAGCGCGAGACGCAAGCAAATGGCAGCATACACCCCAGCCATCCAGTCGTCTGCCATGATCCCCCAACCACCGGAAAGCCCCTCCAATCGGCGGCAGGGAAAAGGCTTGGCAATGTCAAAAATCCGGAACAAGACAAATCCCGAGAGAAGGTATTTCCAATTTAGAAGGCTCATCCCGGTGTACAGCGCGAACATCCCCGCGTCGGAGGCATGCAGGAATGTTGCCGGGGTGGCCAGCGGCGCCAGTCCCAAAATCAGCGCCAGATGCACGCCGGAGACTTCATCGATCACCACGTACTGCGGATCCTTCACGTGCGCAAACTCCGCAACTTGCGTGCTGCAATGAACTCCGAGATACGCCAGAACCAACCAAACGGCAATCGAGGGCACCAGCAAAACCAGCATCCCCAAAGTTCCCGACAGCAGAGGTGCATCGGCGCCCATGCTGACCTGAATGCCTTTGCCCAGGAAAATAAACCAACTGTAAGGATGCGAGATCACCGCGATGACTAATCCTGCCAGCGAGCCCCAGGTGCCCGGGCCGGGCTTCAAATAACCTGTGCCCAATACCGTAGCAACAGCATAGGCGAAGCGAGGCTTCTCTGCGCCAGCGGCTACAGATTGTTCATTGGATGGTTTCATCGGCTTTCCGAATACCGTCTCGCAGGGCCCGACGGTCTGTCTCTGGGAGTTCTTCTTCGTCGAAAATGGGATCGGACACAACGTATTTTTCCGCCGACCAGGCACCCAGGTCTAGCAACCGGCAGCGTTCCGAGCAGAACGGAAACTCCACGTCCTTGTCCGAATCCGTGGCCTTGTTACAGATTGGGCATTTGTGTTTCATCGTGAGAGAGTGTTTTACCACAGAGAGGACAGAGAACAAAAAGACTTATGTTATTTCTACCTTAAGACCCGCAACGCCGCGCCCGTGGAAATGCGCGTAAGTTTTTCCGGCGGTGGCAGAGCCGTGACAGCAGCTATCGGCCGGATATCTGGCCGAGGAAGAATCCCGACTACTCGGCCAATCAGGTCGTATGCGTCGGTCTTCGTAATTTCAACCTTTACGGCATCACCGGTGGCTGCCAGTTCGCCGCCCGCGAGTTCAATGTCGGTCAGGTAGAGCTTGCCATCGATGTCCGGAGCCATGCGTTCCAGCCGTGCTTCCCACACCAGCGGATTGTCCTTTGAAGGACCTTCGACCAGCCCGATTTCCGTGCGTCCTTTGAAGGCGCGTAAATTTTCACGCGAAATTTTCCTCTGCAGCGCCATTAACCGGGCGCGCCGCTCTGCGATCGTCTGCGCATCCACTTTTTCATCCAGGGGATAGCTGGCCGCATTGTCCACGTCGGAGTATTCAAAAACGCCCATCCAATCGATTTTCGCGGCGGCCACGAACTGATAGAGTTCCTCGAAGTCGTCCTTGCTTTCGCCTGGGAATCCAACGATAAAACTGGTGCGCAGCGCCACGCCGGGAATCGTCTTGCGAACTCGTTCGAGCAGCTTCAGGAAAGCATCGCCGTTGGATCCGCGTTTCATGCGCGCCAGCACGTTGCGGCTAGCGTGTTGCAACGGCATGTCGAAATATCTCGCCAGCCGCGGATGCGCCGCCAGCGTGTCCAGCAACTTTTGCGTCACTCGGTTCGGATATGCGTAGAGAAAACGCACCCACAACAGTTCGTCGATTTCCGCGAGCTTCTCGAGGAGCTGTGCAAGCCCATCGCGCAGGCCAAGATCTTCGCCATAGGAGGTCGTGTCTTGCCCGATGAGCGTGACTTCTCGTGTCCCTGCAGCGGCCAGGTTTTCCGCTTCGCGCACCACGGATTCGAATCGCCGGCTGCGGAACGCTCCGCGCAATTGCGGTATGATGCAGAACGAACACGGATGGTCGCAGCCCTCGGCGATCTTGATGTAGGCCTGATGTTTTGGCGTGGTGATAACCCGCGGCGTCAAGTCGTGATAGAGAAACGACGGTGGCGCCGCCGGAAGGATTTTTAGGTCGCCGCGCACGGCTTCAAGGATGCGCTCTACTTCTCCAGTGCCGACTACGGCATCGACTTCCGGCACCTGTTCCAAGATTTGCTCGCGGTAACGCTCCACCAGGCAGCCGGCCACAATCAATTTCTTGGCCGCGCCAAATTTCTTGTGTTCCGCCATCTCCAGGATGGCATCGACCGATTCCTTTTGAGCGGGCTCGATGAAGCTGCAGGTGTTGACCACGAGGATCTCGGCTTGGTCCGCGCGCGGCGTCAGTTCGTAGCCCTCGCGCGCCAGAATGCCCATCATCACCTCGCTATCAACGAGATTCTTCGGGCAACCGAGCGAAATGAATCCGACCTTTGGCATGGAGCGATTTCTACCTTGGCGTAACCCTTTCATTTTAACATGCGCCGCAGGCCGCCCCTAATCACCACACTCCGTCGCCAGGGTGCCAGGACGAAATACTTCTCCGTCTTCGTGTTCAATCACTTTAAGGGGGAAGTTCAAATCGAGTTCAGCGGGGACGCGGGGCGGAGCGAACCTGCTCGAGCAGCGCCCGTAGCCGAAATGCGTCGCAGGGAAGGCCACCGAACCGCGACTGCACGTAGATGTCGGTGAATTCCTGGACGGTGGGAGCAAGTCCGCCTTGCAAGGCAAGAGACGCAGCGAATTCGCGCGGCGTCTGCGTGTCGCGCCGCGAAAATCCGCGTTTTTCAAGCAGCCGCAAGAGTTCAGTATATAGACGCGACGCCGTCTGCGGGTTATTGCGATCCTTCTCTGGCAAATTGGGCAGCCAGGCGAGTCTCAACCATTGAAAAAACGACCGCAGCCAACCTAGCCGGAGTAACCCGAGCGATAGGACCAGAAAAATAGGAAACAGGAAGCGCAGCAATCCATGCGAGCGTTGCCATCCCATCACTCGCTCCATGATGCGCTCTTCCAAGCGGTGTATCTTTCTGCGCCACTGCTCCTTCCAATCCGTGGACACCTGGCCCACGTTTCTCGCCAAGGATACCTGGTGCGAAAAATCGTAATTGATCACCCATTCGTTCCAAGTCAGCTGGAACCAGTCTACGTAGAGCGCCAGGCGCGAAAGCAGTCCAGTTGCCTGATCGTTGGAAGGAGGTGTCGGGTCAAACGTAACCCAACCGCTGCCGGGAAAATATGCTTCCACCCAACTGTGCGCGTCGCTGGCGCGCACGATGTAATCGCCAGCAACGTAATTGTATTCGCCGGGCAAAAATCCGTTAACTTCCCTCGAAGGAATTCCGAGAGTGCGAAGCATGACCGCCATGGCCGTGGCAAAATATTCGCAATGCCCCGCCTTGGTTTCGAACAAGAAGTGCGCCAGAGGGTCGGGCCCGGGCTTTCCCGTCAGGTTAAGCGTGTACGTAAAATTTCTTCGCAAGTAATTTTCCATCGCTAACGATTGATCATAGGGGTTGTCCGCTCCGGCGGAAATTTTGCGCGCCAACTCGGGGATGCGCCGATCCAGTTGCGGCGGCAATTGCAGGTATGTCTCTCGAATCTCTTCGGGATAATCCGTCCCCGCAAACCGGGCCTGCGCCGGGCGCGCCACCGGAAGAAGTGAGAATCCCTCGTAACGAATTTGGGAGAAATTGTGGAACGGATTGGAGATGGAGCCGGTTGAATCGATCTGCAGAAAACTGTGCCGCACCGCGCCATAGTACGTACCCGCTTCGCCGGAGAAATTGCCTCGCAGCGTCATTACCTGTGCAGGCACGAATAAGGAATCGCTCGCCAACGGTTGCAGTAAAACCAAGAATTCGACCTGAACAGCGGGCCGGCCTTGCAATTCACTCCGGGATGCCAGGGTGATCCAGCCGTTTGACGCGGAGTCCTTTTTCACTTTCGATTCCGATGAGGACCATCGGCGCCCGTCGAAATTCGTCAGGGCGATGCCGCGCCAGCGCAACAGCGGATAATTCACGGGTGTTCCGGTTTGTACGCGCATTACCACCGTGCTGTCTTTCTTGATTTCGCCGATTTGTCCGAGCTCGACATTGTCCGTGAAGCCGCTCATAAATGATGGCTGCATCCCGGTGCGCGCAAAATATCCGGCGCTAAACCGAGGAAACACAAAAAACAGCATGGAGCCAATCACAACTGCGCCCAAGGACACACTCAGCGCTGCCAGAGAGAGTGCCTGGTGAAACTTTCGTTGCCCTCGAAGGTCTACCCCCAGTGGCGGAAACACCGCTCCGCTGGCGCCCCGCCGGATCTCCAATCCCACAAACACCGCCACCGCAAACACTAGAAAAGCCACGAAGTAGGCTAGGAAAGAAGTGTCCACAGTGAAAATCGCGGAGGCTAGTACGCCGGCGAAGGCCAGCATGGAGAGGAACAGGGCATCGCGGTCGGTAGCTACGCTGTAGAAGCGCACCAGGGTCACGAATAAAAGAAAATGCACCACGGCGAGCAGCGCGGCATACAGCCCAGGATTTGGTGCTCCGACGGCCAAGGCGCGCGAGACGAAGAAAAGGTCGGCGGGGAATACAAAAACATAGGCCACCACGAGGCGCGTTGCCACCGAATGCTTCAATTCGGCGGGATGACCTCGCCACCAACGAACTCCTTTGTACAGGACCAGCGCCGGGACGAGGATGGTGGTGAGCAGGTCGAGTTTTCCCGTTCCCACCAGGGTCATCACCGAAGTCAGCACCAGGAAAAATAAGGCGGTGCGGTAAAATCGATCCGCGGGCAGTGCACCATTCGGCGTTGCGAGCGAGGAAGCCATAGCGTGAACTGTAGAATAGCATTTTGGGAATGTCGGCCGTCAGGACTCCATCCAAAGGATAACGGTAGGAGTGGACTGGTTCAGGAAGAGAAAGTTGCTCTACGTATAGTTGTAGCTTTCCTTCCGGTTCCCACCATGGACAGCGCCGCTCGCGCTACCTTGCGCGTCAAGTTGGAGATCGGCACGGCGGATAGATCGTCTAGCGGCAACACGCGCCCGTAGCGTGCCCGCGGAAGTTTCGCAATCTCCAGGTAAAAGGGAAGCAGCGTGATTTGACGATAGGTCACCGCGTGCCGGACCTTCGGCAGCGCGCGGAACCTTGCCGGGAATTTCATCTTGGCAAGAATCGATCTGCTTAGGTACGCGCGGAGTTCCCGGGCGGCATCCTCTTGCACCTGGATCGTGGGGAAGTGCCACATCCGGGAAAGCAGAGTCGCTACATCATGCGTGGCCGTCGCCTTTGCCTCGGAACTAGGTGGGGGCAGAAGGAGAGTCCTTGCGCGGGAGTCGACGAGGACCAGCGAAGCCAGGGTGATCTCGACTGCGGCCCGTTTCATTCGCTTTTCGGGAATCATCTCGGTCAGGCCCAATTTCCGGGCTTCGCAAAATTCAGCGACGGGGCACAGCAGACATCGCGGCGAACGTGGCGTGCAGATCGTCGCTCCCAGTTCCATCATCGCTTGGTTCCAGTCGCCAGAGGCGTGCGGCGCAAGCAGTTCACTTGCCTTCTTCTGCAATCGCTGCCAGCAGGAGCCGGCTCTCAAGTCGCCATGTATGGCGAGGAGTCGAGCGATCACCCGCGCCACGTTGCCATCAAGAACAGCCAGTCTTTTTTCATAGGCAATGCTGAGAATTGCCGCTGCCGTGTACGCTCCGATCCCGGGGAGAGCGAGTGCTGGTCCGGCTGCATCTGGAAATTTCGATTCATGTTTGGCCACAATCTGCCGCGCGGCCTTCTGCAAATTCCTTGCGCGCGAATAGTAGCCCAAGCCGGCCCACTGCCGCAGAACTTCCTCTTCAGTCGCTTCTGCCAAAATTTTGATTTCCGGAAAGTGCTCTAGAAATCGTTCGTAGTAGGGAATTGCTACTGCCACGCGCGTCTGCTGCAGCATGATTTCCGAAAGCCAAATGCGATAAGGGTCTTTTGTGCGGCGCCACGGCAGGTCGCGCTGAAACTCAGCGAACCACGCCAGGAGATTCCTCCGAAAGTGAGAAAGTGCCGAGCCAGTCAGCATATCGTCCGGATAGTTTCGCATAAATGCCATGAAACTATGCTCCGGGGATAAGCCGCTCCGCTCGAAAAACTCAGGAAGAGATCTCCTCGGCGAAGACCACGTACGAGGCGTTCCATACTTCTGCTGGAATGGACCCGCGCGGCTGCGAGGTCACTACAATCTTGAACGACTCTGCTTCGGCGGCCAACTCCGTGAGTCGATGCTGCTTTGCATCCACCGGAAGCGCCTGGACCAAGGCCAGGTGGCGCAACACCGCAAAAATGTTTTCTGTGGCGGAAGCCAGAGGAACTGTGGCCGACGCACTGCGGAATTCCATCAACGCCCCGCGCTCGTGAAAGCTCCAAGCGATGGCCGCGCAAAGCTCGACGGTTCGCTCAAATCGTTCTTTTTCGGCTGCGATTGCGTTCGGCTTCGCGGCTTCGCTGTGCGGATCGAGCACCAGCAGTACGCGAGTGTCGTCCTCGCGCGCAAACTCCCTCACCATGAGCGAGCCCAGACGCGCTGAAGCTTTCCAATGAACATGGCGCGCGCTATCGGTCGGGAGGTAGTCGCGCAGCGCGTAAAGATCCTGGCCGCGCCCCTTCGCTAGGCTCTCAATCGCTCCTTGAATTCCGGGCAGCACCTCCAGAAATTCCGGTGTCGCTTCGACGGACGGGTAAACCAATGCCTCCGAGGTGATATCCAGCCGGCGCGCTTTTTGCAGAAAACCAAATGGGAATCGCGTGACAATCCGGAACGCTTCTTCCCGGTACAACCCGCGCCGAGCAAATCGCAGTGGCACGGATTGCTTGACGGATTCGCGACGCGGCAAATAAGGAAAGTAAACCGGCGTCGCCAGAAGCACTGCTGCGTCCGCATCTTTTTTCTTCGTGCCTTCCACGCGCAGTGAAAACGACGGCAGTGTCTGTTTTTCGTTTTTCAGTTCCACGATGCCGCGCACGGTTTGCCCTGCAAAAATGTGCTCCGGAAGCTCCAGGTTCAATTCCACGCCTGCCAGCGTAAGCGACGAAAGAATTCCGGACATTAGGATGCTTGCGATCAGGCAGGCGAGAATCAGGAACAAAAGATTGTTTCCGGTATTGATGGCGGCCAAGGCCACCAGGACGATTCCGCCAATGTAAATCCAGCCTTGACGCGGGAGCCGGTAC
>Ga0181532_10003910_pt1 | contig 13229 bp, 9 predicted proteins | sample PEATcosm2014_Bin_33_FD_119768 | JGI IMG/M metagenome (GOLD analysis project Ga0181532, IMG submission 119768) | Peatland microbial communities from MTU Mesocosm Facility, Houghton, MI, USA - PEATcosm2014_Bin11_30_metaG | ecosystem: Environmental > Terrestrial > Soil > Wetlands > Peat | place...
GAGATAGAATTCTCATTCCAGGGGCGCTTCTGTATTCAGGACATCATCTCAACAAGCGGGACTTGCCTGCGATAAGTAAGAAACTTTGTCAGCAACCTGCACGCGGCTGCGGTGCGAGCCGCTTCGATTAACGCCGTGCCGCAACCTCAGCAACTGCTCCCAGCCCCGCGGCCTTTCGCAGCGCGTCGGCGCGGTCCGTGCGTTCCCAGGTAAAGCCCGGGCCGGTCCGCCCAAAATGTCCATAAGCCGCGGTCGGCTTATAAATAGGTTTGCGCAGATCGAGCGTCTCAATAATCCCTTTCGGCGTGAGCGAGAAATTCTCCCGCACAATCGCCGTAATTTTGTCCTCTGGGATTGTGCCAGTGCCAAACGTGTCCACCATCACCGAAACGGGTTCGGCAACACCGATGGCATAAGCCAACTGCACTTCCGCGCGGCTCGCCAGACCCGCGGCCACGATATTCTTGGCAATATAGCGCGCCATGTAGCACGCCGAGCGATCCACCTTCGATGGATCCTTCCCCGAAAACGCTCCGCCACCGTGCCGGCTGTAACCGCCATACGTGTCCACAATGATCTTGCGTCCGGTCAGCCCCGCATCGCCCATCGGTCCACCAATCACAAATCTCCCCGTGGGGTTGATGTGGTATTTGGTTTTCGCGTCCAGCATGTGCGCGGGAATGATGGGCTTGATCACATACTCCATGACCGCGTGGCGCAGATCCTCATTCGGGACACTGTCGCTGTGCTGCGTGGATATCACCACGCAATCCACGCGCACGGGCTTGCCGTCGCGATATTCCACGGTCACTTGGGATTTTCCATCAGGGCGGAGGAAATCAACTTTCTTGCTCTTGCGGATTTCAGAGAGGCGTTGCGTCAAGCGGTGGGCCAACTGGATGGGCATGGGCATCAATTCTTCGGTTTCATTGCACGCAAAGCCGAACATGAGCCCCTGGTCGCCGGCGCCCCCGGTATCCACGCCCATGGCGATGTCCGGAGATTGCCGCTTGATCGTGCACATGACCGCGCAGGTGTTGGCGTCAAAACCGAATAGCGCGTTGTCGTATCCGACCTGTTCGACGGTATTGCGAATCAATTCGTCGTAGTCCACATGCGCGCTGGTCGTAATTTCACCCGCAACCACAACCAATCCCGTCGTCACCAGCGTTTCGCACGCCACGCGCCCCTTGGGGTCCTGGCGCATCACTTCATCCAGCACAGCGTCCGAAATTTGATCGGCAATTTTATCGGGGTGGCCTTCCGTCACCGATTCGGAAGTAAACAGAAAATTCCTCTTGGATTCGCTCAAAACATCTCTCCTAGTGTTCTCGTCTTAATCCCAAGGAGGCGTGAGACACCCCCACTGCCCGCGTTTCTTGCGGAGACGCGGACTACGTCTTAAAAAGGCTATCATCCCCTTTGCCCGGAATCAACGCGCTGATTTTCCATGGCTTAGCCTCGCAGCGAACGGCGGGATTCCCGCAGCGAATGGTGCCGCAGGGTAATCAACGGCCAGACGTCTCTGTGTTTTAATTTCCTTGGAACGCAGACGGGCTGCGAGAAGCATTCGGATACAAAGGCAATTCCCCCGCAGTGCCGCTCCCTGCTCTTGAGCAACCCCGGAGAGCAACGAGCCAGGCGCGAATGAAATCTTCGCGAAGACATTATCCGGCGAGCAGTTGCAAATTGTTCATCCCCGGCTCCCTCTCTGGTGCTCTCCGGAAAATGAATGCATTCTAGAAGAAATCTGCGTTGTACATTCTCTCGCGCTGTGATTAATACCGTAGTTGTGTAATCGCCCCGTGCGTTGGGCCGGCGGCGCCCACTCGACTGGCAAAGTCCAGCCCTCTGACGCCCTCGCGCAACGCAGCCATTTCGCTCCCCGGGCCCTGCACGGACTGGAGACTGAATGGAATCCTTCCTGCCGCCCATCCCCAGAACCCTGGAAGATGTCTCGGCTTCTCGGCACTCCCGCACAACCTGCGTCATCCCCAGCAAACTATGTCCGGACAACTTATGTTCGGGCCACGGAGCAGCAAAGCAATGAGAATGAAACTACTCTGCTCGATCCTGGCCCTCCTCCTTTTAGTCCCCCACCTTCTCGCGGGTGAATCCTCACCGGTCGTCAAATTCGCCGTTGCTCCGAAGTATCCCACGCTCACCTTGGCTGGAAGAGTTTCTGGACAAGTCACCGTTCGCGTGACAATCGATCGCACCGGTACCGTCAAGGATGCCATCGTGACCGATGGGCATCCCATGCTTCGAGAAGCCGCGGTGGACGCCGCGCAACAATGGATGTTCGAGGAAAGCTCGCTACCGAAGCGCGTGACTACGTTGAAGTTCAGCTTTGTAATCTTGCCGGAAGATTCCCAGTTGCAGTCGCAGACTGTCTTTCTGCCACCCATGGGATTCGAGATTCGGCAGAAGCCCGCCAAACCCGCGGTGGAAGACGAGGGAGGAGAATTCCACCTCGATCAGCACCCGCTCTCCAAGACCTGATTAACCCGCGACGTCCGCGGATCGAGTGGCACAGGCACTCTTGTTACCTTGCGCTTTGAAGGGCTTGTGCACTCACTCGCCGCAAATTCTCATGCCTCACTACCCGCACCGTACTACCCGCACCGTCATTTCGAGCGGAGCAGGCCGATTTTTCTTCCCGCTTCGCTCCTGCAAAGTGGGCGGCCTGCGCAGAGATGAACTCTGCCCCATCGCGCGGTTTATTGCGCGATGAATCCCTCCCTGGCTCTCTTTTGTCTTTCTCCAGCGCACCACCGACTTTGCCCCTCACCCCTTCACGCAAACCACCTGCCTCAGCGTGTGCACCACTTCCACCAGGTCCGTCTGCGCCGCCATCACAGCGTCAATGGATTTGTACGCCGCCGGCGTCTCGTCAATCACGTCCGCATCCTTGCGGCACTCCACGCCTTCCGTCATCCGCCGGTGGTCTTCCACCGTGAACCGCCGCTTGGCTTCCCCGCGAGACATCGCCCGCCCCGCTCCGTGGCTGCAGCTCATGAAACTCTCCGGATTCCCCTTCCCCCGCACGATGTAAGATTTCGCTCCCATGCTCCCCGGAATTATCCCCATGTCTCCCACTTGCGCGCGCACCGCTCCCTTCCGCGTCACCAGCACGTTTTGCCCATAGTGCCGTTCCCGCGCCACATAGTTGTGGTGGCAATTGATCGCCTGCACCTGCGCGATGAAGGGCCGCACTTCACCCGACTCGCGCACGGCATCAATGATCTGCTGCATCATCAAGTCTCGGTTGGTCCGCGCAAAATCCTGCGCCCATTCCACTGCTTCTACGTAATCCCCGAAATGCTCGGTGTGCTCCGGGAAATACGCCAGGTCCTTGTCCGGCAAATTCAAATAGAACTTCTGCATGTCCTTCTTCGCCAGCTCAATGAAGTAGCTGCCCATGCGGTTGCCGACGCCGCGCGACCCGCTGTGCAGCATGAACCACACGCTCTCCGCTTCGTCCAGGCACACTTCGATAAAGTGATTCCCTGTTCCCAGCGTCCCCAGATGATTGGAGTGATTCCCGCGATCCAACTTCGGATGCTTCTGCAAGATTTCTTCGTAGCGATCCTTCAAGTTAGCGCCCCACGCTTCCAGATTTCGCTCCGGAATCGCTTCCCACGCTCCCACGTCGCCCTTCCCACCATGATTCGTCCGCCCATGCGGCACAGCCTGCTCAATGGCTGTGCGAATTTCGTGAAGATTGTCCGGCAAATCCCGCGCGTTCAAATCGGTCTGCACCGCCATCATCCCGCAACCAATGTCCACGCCCACCGCCGCCGGAATAATGGCTCCCTTTGTCGGAATCACGCTGCCCACCGTCGCGCCAATCCCCCAGTGCACATCCGGCATAGCCGCCACCCACTTAAACACAAACGGCAGTTGCGCCACATTCAGAAGCTGCTGCTTCGCCTGCTCCTCCAAAGGCACACCCCGAACCCAAGCCTTAACCGGCACACCCTTCTCGCCTTTCAGCACCAAATGTTGCGTCTCTTCGCTCATCGCCGCCTTCAACTCAGTATGACACGCCCCGCCACCTTCGCCGTAGGCGCGACACACACCTGCCGCCGCATGCATGCCCCTCCTGTCCGCCGCTTTTTCGACGCACTCTGCGTGCCCTGGTTTCGATTTTGTACCTCGGTCTTGCGCTGCATTCTGTGAGGTTTCTCCGCACTCCCTGGTGACAGTCTCTTCCGGGCGAGAGATGAAAGAAGCGGAGATTGTCACGATGCACTTAAGTCCCAGTACGTAGATGTCCCGCTTGGTGCTAAGCAGGATTTGGCCCGTTGTCACCCCATCGTGTGACCCTCGACCTTGCGTTTTTTTTGCCTGAGGACTATTCGGCTTTGACGACGTCTTAGTGTGTCCAACGCGTCAGCCAGAGGAAAACCATGAGAAAACTAATACTGTTTTCCGCATTTGCTTTGTTGCTCGTATTCACCGGCTGTAACAGCACGAAACCCATAGTGGTGAGCATCAGTTCTCCGACCGGCGCGCAAGCTCTGGACCTTGGACAAAGCTTCAACATCACCGTCTCTATCAGCCACGACACGCTGAACAAGGGTGCGACATTTACCCTTTCCGGTGTCGGCACTCTAAGTAATGTGACCGCCACCGGGGCGACGTACACGGCGCCTGCAACCGGCAGCGGTGGCAGCGCCACGGTCACCATCACCTCCGCATCCGATACCACCAAGTCTGTCACTCTGAGCATCGTCGTCACGGCGCCTCCCAGCATCACCACGACCTCCCTCGCGGCCGCTGTTATCGGCACGTCCTACAGCGGAACCGTTGCGGTCACTGGCGGCGCCGGCACCCTCAATTACTCGGTGACCGTCGGCAGTTTGCCAACTGGCTTGACCTTGAACGCCACATCCGGAGCTATCACCGGCACTGCCACGGGTCCGACGGGAACCGTGAAGTTCACCGTCCAAGTGAAGGACTCGAGCACCGTCAGTCCGCAAACGACTACCCAGGTTCTAAGCATCACCATCAATCAAGCCCCGGCGATCACCAGCGCCAGCAGTGCCGGCTTTACGGCGGGCTCACCCGTCTCCTTTACCGTGACAACGACGGGTACGCCCACGCCATCCATAACCGAAACGGGCGCACTGCCAACTGGCGTCTCCTTCAAGGACAATGGCGACGGCACCGCAACACTCAGCGGCGTCGCCAACGCTACCGGCACATACCCGATTACTTTCATCGCCAGCAATGGCGCGGGCACCAATGCCACGCAAAGTTTCACTTTGACGATCGGTCAAGTTGCCGCCATCACCAGCGCTGCAAGCACCACCTTTACTGTCGGCACTGCGGGGACCTTCTCCGTCACAACCACGGGCTACCCAACTCCCACTCTGTCGCAGACAGGCACGCTCCCCACCGGTGTGACGTTCACCCCTGCAACAGGTACATTGGCCGGCACGCCCGCGACGGGCACCGGCGGCGTTTACTCGCTCACCATCAAAGCGCACAACGGCATTGGCTCGGATGCGTCGCAGACCTTCACGCTGACCGTGGACGAAGCCCCATCCTTCACTAGCCCCGCCACCGCCACCTTTACTGTCGGCACCGCTGGATCCTTCTCCGTCACAACCACGGGCTACCCAGCTCCAACTCTGACGCAGACAGGCACGCTCCCAACCGGGGTGACCTTCACGATGGGCACGGGTATTTTGGCTGGCACGCCGGCGGCGGGCACGGGCGGCACCTACTCGCTCACCATCAAAGCGCACAACGGCATTGGCTCGGATGCAACTCAGACCTTAACGCTAAACGTGGATGCGCCTCCGGCCATCACCAGCCCCGCCAGCACCACCTTTACGGTAGGATCGGCCGGCTCCTTCTCGGTGACCGCAAGTGGCTTCCCATCTCCAGCTCTGTCGCAGTCAGGCACGTTGCCGACTGGCGTGGGTTTCACTGCCAGCACGGGCACGCTGGCCGGTACCCCGGCGGCGGGCACGGGCGGGTCATACACACTCACTTTCAAAGCTACCAATAGCGTGAACAGCGCTACACAAACCTTCACGCTCACGGTGAACGAGGCCCCTTCAATCACCAGCGCCAATGCCACCACGTTCTCCGTGGGCGGCCCCGGTTCTTTCTCGGTTACCACAACAGGCTTCCCGCTTCCGGCCCTCATAGAGACGGGCGCGCTTCCCAGCGGTGTCACCTTCGTGGACAAAGGAAATGGCACCGCGACGCTGGCTGGCACACCCGCTGCGGCCACCAACGGAACATACTCTCTGACTATCAAGGCCACCAACGTGTTGAGCTCTGCCTCGCAATCCTTCACCTTAACCGTGGACACCGCTCCCGTCATCACCAGCGCCATCAGCACTACGTTTACCGCGGGCTCCCCAGGCTCCTTCACTGTGACTACCATAGGCACTCCGACGCCTTCCATTACGGAGTCGGGCGTGCTGCCCACCGGTGTCACCTTCACCGACAACGGAAACGGCACGGCTACTCTCGCTGGTACCCCGGGCGCAACCACCGGCGGAACATACCAGCTCACCCTCAAGGCTCACAATGGACAGGGCAGCGACTATACCCAAACCTTTGTTCTAACCGTGAACCAAGCTCCCGCATTCACCAGCGCCAACAACACCACCTTTACTGTTGGCACCGCTGGAACCTTCACGGTAAGTGCCTCGGGTTATCCCGTCCCTGATTTCACAGAATCAGGAGCTCTGCCCTCCGGTGTTACTCTTGTCAGCAATGCAGACGGCACCGCCACATTGGCAGGCACCCCGGCGGCAGGAACATCGGGCACATACTCCATTACGATCACTGCCAATAACGGTGTGAGCCCCAACGGGACGCAGACCTTTACACTCACCGTTAACGCAGTGGCGGTCGCTGTGAGCATCAGCACCACAAGCCCGCTTGCTGGAGCAACCCAGGGCACCTCTTATAGCGCAAGTGTGACCGCAAGCGGCGGCGTCACGCCTTACACTTGGACTCTGGCAACCGGTTCCAATCTACCTCCCGGCCTCACGCTGACTTCCGGCACCCCCACCGCCACCATTTCCGGGACGCCCACGGCCACCGGCACCTACCAGTTCACGTTGAAAGTCACCGACTCCACGAAGCCAACCGCAGAGACCGCCTCGACCACTTTCCTGGTGACGGTCACAGGTTCATCCACATTCACCTGTCCGTCTCCCGTTAATTTGACACTCTGTGGCACGTATGTGTTCGGTATGAACGGCTTCGACGCCAGCGGCGGCACCATCGCGTTTGGCGGCTCGTTCGTTGCTGACAATCTCGGAAACATTATTAGCGGCGCCCAAGCGACAAATGGCGCGACCAACGGGTACAGCACCACCACCATCACCGGGGGCACCTATACGATGGATAGCAGCGGTGATGGGCGCGGCGTACTCACGCTGATCAGTTCCAATGCCGCGACTGCGACTTTCCGCTTTACTCTGTTGACTACGGCCAATTCGGGCCCCGAGCCTATCGAGGAATTCGACAGCACTGGCATTCTTGCTGAGGGTGTCCTGATAGGCCCAGAAACAACGCCTGCTCCCCAGGTTCCTGCTGGCACCGTTTTCTCCCTGTTAATGGACGGAGTCAACAGCGCCGGGCAGCGTGTCGCTCTACTCGGCAATTTTGCCGTGGGAGCTACCGGTTGCGATGGCTCCAGCGGGTCATTCAACTCTCAATCCGGAGAACCCGTTGTCAGTAACTCAGCCGGCACAGTGAATGCCGCTCTGGCAGTCACTGGCTCGTGCACTGCGGTCGATCCGAACACCGGTATCGGCACGGCCCAGATCACGATCAGTGGTGGAACGCCGTTCACAAAGAACACGCTGAATTTCGAGTACATTGAAGTCGTTGATGGCGGATCCCTCGAGGGTGTTTTCTTCCTGGGGACAGATGCCATCGGTACGAATCAACCGATCCTGTCTGCCATCGGCACACTTGCGTACCCTTCAGCCACCATCACATCCGCCGTCATTAGCAGCCAATCCCCATTCCTGCTTGGAACGGGAGCGACAACCACCGGAATGGTCACCAGTGGAGCTGACGTCGCCAGCATCGTCCGGGTAACCTCGTCAGCCGCCGGATCGTTCTCCGGCGTCGTGGACGAAAATTCTGGCGGCACCATCACCACCCAAGGCACTTGGCCGTACACGGCGTACACTGTCGATCCCAACGGCGTCGGTACCATCACAGGCAGTGGTCAAAAGACCATCCATTTCATCATCGACACCAACGCGAACTTCTACACATTGGACGAGAGCACCCAAGTCCAGGAAGGCAGCATGAAGGCGCAAAACGCGCTCAGCATCCAGTACCCCAATCAGCCCTACATCATGAGCCGTCTGCAGAGTTCGACGAGTGTGTCGAAAAACGTAATCCACGTCAGCGGCGTGATTACTCCCAGCGGTGCCATTTCCGGGAATCTCCCAGGCACGCTGGATGTCATCAGCGGCGCTGGTGCATTCCCCGGTGTGACGGCCAGCGGAACTTATAGTTCCATCAGTGCAACAACAGGCCGCGGCACCGGAACGGCCAACTTCACGGACGGCGCCACCGTAAACGTCGTTGTCTATGCATTCCGCGGCAGGAAAATCATGATTTTGGACGTGTCATCCACTACCCCCTACTTCATGGGCTTAAGCCTGCAGTGAAGTAGGATATCGGGTCTGACCACGAGTTCGGAATGGCAGGAGGAAGGCCGCGCCGTAGCTGGAGCGGTTGCTAACTCCTGTCATTCCGAAGCGGATAGCTCCGCGCCTGAAGCTCTGCACCTTTTACGCCGCGTCCAGGTCGTCATCAGCCTCGATCGTAAGCTTGCCCTTCGTCCGCTTAGCCATAAGATACGACCGGATAAACGGATCAATATCCCCATCCAGCACGCGATCCACGTCGCCAACACTAAATTTCGTCCGATGATCCTTGATCATGCGATAAGGCTGCATCACGTACGAGCGGATCTGGCTGCCAAACGAAATATCCAGCTTCGATTCGTCCAGCCGGTCGGTCTCGTCCTTCCGCTTCTGCAACTCCAAATCATAAAGTTTCGAGCGCAACATCTTCATCGCCATTTCCCGGTTCTTATGCTGGCTGCGACCCATCTGGCAGGCAACGATGACGCCGGTGGGAATGTGCGTCAGGCGGACGGCCGTCTCCACCTTATTCACGTTTTGCCCGCCTTTGCCCCCCGAACGAAACGTATCGAGCTTGATATCTTCGGGCTTGATGTTCACTTCAATCCGGTCGTCAATTTCCGGAATCACAAAGACCGACGCAAACGAAGTGTGTCGCCGCGCCGCCTGATCAAACGGCGAAATCCGCACCAACCGGTGCACCCCCGTTTCTCCCGCAAGCAAACCGTAAGCATTTTCTCCTGTGAACTGAATCGTGGCGTTCTTGATGCCCGCTTCTTCGCCGGGCGTTTCATCCAACAGGTTCGCGGTGAAGCCTCTGCGTTCCGCCCACCGCAGATACATGCGCAGCAGAATCGAAGCCCAGTCCTGCGATTCCGTGCCGCCCGCGCCGGGCTTGATGGTCATGATGGCGTTCAGGTGATCGGTTTCCCCGGAAAGCAGCGTTTGCGTTTCTAGTTCGCCGATGTAGGTATCCGCCGCGGTCAATTCGCGGCTCAATTCCCTCAGCAACTCTTCGCTCTGCTCGGCGTTGGTTTCCGCCTGCACCAATTCAATGTAAGTCTCGATGTCGCCGTTAATTTTGCCCAGTTTTTCATCCGCGTTAATCTGATCGTCGGCGACCTTGCGCTGGCGCAGCACATTCTGCGCTTCTTCCTGATTGTTCCAGAAATCCGGTGCGGCGATGCGCTCTTCCAGCGCCTTCAGGCGCGCGCGGTGCTGTGGCGCGTCAAAGATAACTCCGCACAAGAGAGATGCGTTGCTTCAATCCTTCGTACTGATGCTGCAGATCTTCCAGTATCATGCCGTTTTCCCGTAGCCCTCAACCCGCTGGGCTCACTTTGCCTTTCGCATTGTCAGAAGTACCAGAATAGCGGAAACAATGACGCACATCCAGGCGAACCAGTCTCCCCAGCGCGAATACAGTGTCATGTCCGTGCGGAAATCATAGGGAAGATCGGCGGAATCCCGGCTGTCGCGTTTCATCACGCGAAGCACGTTCCCGTAGGGATCCACCGATGCGGATATGCCGCTATTCGTGTCGCGGACCAGCCAGCGGCGATTTTCCACCGCGCGCACGCGTGCCATGCGCAGATGCTGCTCCGCGGCTTGCGATGTGCCAAACCATCCGTCGTTGGAAATATTGATGAACAACTGCGCGCCCCGTGCCGCAAATTCGCGCACTTCCCCGGCATAGATCGCTTCGTAACAGATGAACACGGAAAACGTATTGCCATTCGCGAACTTGCCGACCGACCGTTCCTTCCCCTTGCGGAATCCTCCCACTTCCTCCGAAACACTCGTGGCAATCGCATGGATCAGGGGAAATGGCTCATATTCGCCAAACGGGACCAGATGCATCTTGTCGTACGAAAAAACGCGTTGCCCATATTCGTTCAACATCGCGGCGCTGTTGTAAGGGGCAAACGCGTTGCGCGGCACGCCCCGCACGATTTGCGTTTCCGGTTTCCACTCGATGATGCCGACCACCACCGGATCGTGGAATTCCTCCGCCAGATGCGAAATATACGGCCCGAAATGCGGGTCGCTGAACGAAAACGGCGCTGGCGCTTCCGGCCAGATCAAAAGATCGGGAGCCTGCCCGGAAGCCGCTGGCCGCAAACTGAGCCGCACAAGTTCCTGCATGTCGGCTTTGTGATCAGCGTACCAATCCCCCGTATATTCCGTGTACTCCGGAAAATTCGGTTGCACCACGCGCGCCGCGTGATGCGCTTCCGCGTGCGGCACAAATCGCGGCCCAATCGACGCCACCAGCAGCAGCGCGGCTGCGACGACGGCTACAATTCCCCATCTCCGCCGTGTGTCTGCAGGCGTGTCGGCAAAATCGCTCCACACCAGAAGCGCGTTGAACGCCGCCACCAAAAACGATACGCCGTAAATCCCCGTAAGCGTCGTCAACTGCACCAGCGCCGGATTCCCTGCCGCGGGATATCCCAGCAGCGCCCAGGGAAAACTGATCTCGGGCAAATAGGCCCGAGCAACTTCCGTATAAATCCAAAGAAACGGAGCGCCGACAAGCGCCAGTGTCACGCTGCGCTTTGACACTCGCTGCACCGCCAGCGCAAACACACCGACAATCAGTCCCCACACCGACGCGATCAGCACCAGCACGCCCCAACCCGCTGCCACTGGCACTCCGCCGTGCACGGAAAGCACTTCCGCAATCCACGGCACGCATGTGAGTGTGAAAACGAGGCCGTGCAAATATCCGCAGGCGAACGCCACCCAGCCACGCGAGCCCAGGATGCTGGCCAGCAAAAGCGCCAGGCATACCCAGGAATATAAGCTGGAAAAGTTTCCACGGTAGGACAACGAGAGGATGGCACCGCTAAGAATCGCCACAACCAGCCGCACTAAAGCCGGAGTTTCCGGCGAACGATGAGGCCGCAAGTAGTTTTGCCAAGCCTGGGAAGACATCAGCGGTTTACGTAGAATGCCTTGAAGCCTTCACTCTCCAGGCCTTTTTTCACCAGATCGGCAGTTTTCTTGTCTCTGAATGGACCGACCTGCACACGATAGAACTTGTCTTTTTGCGGCGTCTGCACGTAGGCCGCGAAATGTTTCTTCTGCAAACTGCTGGCGATCGAAAGCGCGTCGTCCTGCTTGGTCAGCGCAGCTACCTGCAGGATCATCGCGCCATTCGGAATCAGCGGCGCGCTCGTTGCCACCTTGCTCGGTTTCGAAGTGGCTGCGGCGGGCGTCGCTGGCTCGACCCTAGCCTTTGCATTCATGGTTTTCGATGACGGGGAAGCTGCAGGCGCATTCGGCACCGGCTCTAGGTGCGGCTCTCTCTTGGCAGGCTTGTTGCTGCCGTAAAATTCCCAATCGGAATTGTTGTTGGCCGTTGCGGGATCGGATTCGCTTGCCGTTGGCGGTGCTTCCGCGGTCTGCTTTCGCGCGGGTTCGGGTTTCGGCGCGACGTCAGGCTCAGTTGCGCGCGAGTTGTTGCTTGCGGCGCGCACCTGTCCATCGTATTGATTACGTCCCATGACGTAGCCGAGCGTGAAGAAGACACCCGAAAACAGCAGCATCAACAAAAACAGCCCGATGACGTGCTTGCTTTCAAGCACACGCTCGCCCGCTCCGCGCTTTCCCCCAGATGCCATCCTTATTTCTGCATCCCCCCGATGGACTGTGTCCATTTATTAATAATATCTATCGGAAGGGGGAAAACAATCGTTGTGTTCTTTTCGACACCTATCTCGGTCAAGGTCTGCAGATACCGCAATTGAATCGCGGATGGCTCCGTCTCCAAAACCTTGGCGGCGTCTGCAAGTTTCTGTGAAGCTTCAAATTCGCCCTGCGCGTGAATGACCTTGGCGCGGCGTTCGCGTTCCGCTTCCGCCTGTTTGGCGATGGCGCGCTGCATCTGCTCGGGGATGTCCACCTGCTTCACTTCCACTTTGCTCACCTTGATGCCCCAGGGCTCGGTGTCCTGGTCAAGGATGATCTGCAATTTGGCGTTCACTTTGTCGCGCTGCGAAAGAATTTCGTCCAGTTCAAACTGGCCGACGATGCTGCGTAACGTTGTCTGCGCCAACTGTGAAGTCGCGTACTGATAATTCTGTACCTGAGACATCGCCAGGTTCGCATCCACCACTCGGAAATAGCACACCGCGTTCACTTTCACGGAAACGTTGTCGCGCGTGATGATGTCCTGCGGCGGCACATCCAGTGTCTCCAGCCGTAAGTTGATGCGATAGAGCGTCTCAATGGGCCAGAACACCAGGTTCACTCCCGCGCTTTTTGCCTGAGGCAAAAGCCGCCCCAAACGCAGCACCACTCCGCGTTCCCATTCCTTAATGATGTACAGCGAATTCCAAATCCATATCAGCAACAGAAAGATGACTATCGCCCCACCCAGTCCAAAGAACTGAAACATATCCGCCTCCTGAACTTGAACGAACCCTATCTGCTTGCGGTGGCCGGCGTTTCCACCGGTTCCACAATCAATTTCAATCCGTCGATTCGCACTACGTGAACCCCTTGGCCAACGGCAATCGCCGTCAGCGAGCCTGCGCGCCATAATTCGCCGTGAATCCGCACCATGCCTTCGCCGCCCGC
>Ga0181532_10003915_pt1 | contig 13217 bp, 10 predicted proteins | sample PEATcosm2014_Bin_33_FD_119768 | JGI IMG/M metagenome (GOLD analysis project Ga0181532, IMG submission 119768) | Peatland microbial communities from MTU Mesocosm Facility, Houghton, MI, USA - PEATcosm2014_Bin11_30_metaG | ecosystem: Environmental > Terrestrial > Soil > Wetlands > Peat | place...
GGGCGGCATTCTCCTCACCCTCGAAAAGCCCACCAAGCCCATGCGCGACGAGGCGGCGGACGCAGGCCGTTACGAATCCAAGCTCTGGCACGACAAGGACTACCCGAAAGTCCAGATTCTCACTATCGAAGGCTTGCTGAACAACACGGAGCGCGTTGACGCCCCCCCGCAGATGAACCCCCTTTGCCAAAGCCCAGCGCGAACCCAAGCCCGCGAAGCAGGCGGACTTGATCTAACGCTCGTTGCGCAAGTTAGCGATAGCAAGGGCCTCGCCCTGCCCCTTAGCCTCCCCCTTCCCAGGTGCATTTTGGGGGTGGAGACGGCTGCCCCCGACAGTCAGCGTCTGCTTGGCGGAATGGCGCGTCCCCAGGCGGAGAGATGCCGCCTTTTACGGCAGGCAAGCTGGCTGCCGCTACGGCGCCTCAATCCCCGTAACCGTGCGCTTTGGCCTTCCAACCCAGGGCGCAGGCGAACGTGCCGATGGCCGCAACGATGAGCATGCCTCTGAACAAGGCATCCCAGCCGTAGGTTTGGACAAGCTTGCCCACGCCCCAGCCGGAAAGGGTTGTGCTGGCGTAACCGAAGATGCCCGTCAGCCCGACGGCGGTGGCCGCGGCGCGCTTGGTGGCGAGATTGGCGGCGGCGATGCTGATCAGGCATTGCGGGCCATAGATGAAGAAGCCCGAGGCGCAGAGCAGCACGGTGTTGAGCGCGGCCGATCGTCCCGCCACCTTCCAGAATAGCAGCACTGAGACTCCGGCCATAGCCATGTAGAAGACGCAGGAGCGGAAGCTCCGCCCCCCGAAGAGCCGGTCGGTCAGCCAGCCGGCGATCATCGCACCGATCATGCCCGAGATCTCGTAGCCGGCGACCATCCAGCCGGCGTTGGTGAGCTGCAGCCCCTTGGCTTGCGTGAGGAGCGTCGGGCCCCAATCCACCATGGCGTAGCGGATCGTGTAGACGAAGAAGTTGGCCACCGCGAGGAGCCAGATGTAGGGATTGCTGAAGACATATTTGACGGCCACAGCCATCCAGTCCTCGGCCTCGCCGGCCACTGCCTTGCTCCTGGTGCCTTCGACCTCGGGGAGCCCGACCGACTGCGGCGTGTCGGGCAAGGCGAACCACAGGAATACCGAGCAGAGGAAAGCAAGCGCCGCGGGCACCAGGAAGCACAGCCGCCAGTTCCCAAACCACTTGAGCAGGTAGGCGCAAATCACGAACACCATGCCCGCGCCGATATTGGTCGAGGCGTTCCAGATGGACATCTTGGTCGCCAACTCCCTGGGCGGCACCCAATGGGTGAATGCCCGCGCGCACGGTGGGAACCCCATGCCCTGGAACCAGCCGTTAATCATCCAGAAGATGCCCAGCGCCACCACTGCCGAGCTCAGGCCAAAGCACACGTTCACCACAGCGGAAAGGACCAGGCCGGTCACCATGAACGTGCGGACGTGGCAGCGGTCGCCGAGGAAGCCGTTGGCGAACTTCGACACGCCGTAGAGCACGCCGTGCAAGGTCAGGAACAGCCCGAGGCCGGCTTTGTCAATGCCAAGGCTCTTCTCCATCACGGGCATCGCCATGCTGAGGTTCTTCCGGACGAGGTAGAAGGTCGCGTAGCCGATGATCGTGGCGACCATCATCCGGTATTCCCACGCGCGATGCTTCGCCTTGACCAGCACCGGGTTCGTCACGGTCACCGGCACCGGCGGCGCCGGCTCGAACACCCGCAGCAGCAGGGGGAAGCGCTTGCGCTCTGTGACTTGTGAGCTGGGGGCTTCGGCTTGGGGCGCCAGTGCTGACATCTAGGCGGAGACTGCCCTAACGGCTCTGGGAGAGGAAGCCTCCGTTTGCCTGCCGGTCATTCTGGCATACCTTTCCAGCTCCGCCCGTCGCGTCTCCTTGGACCAGCCCAGCAGTTCGCTCATCCAATCGGCCACCTGGGCCGCCTTGGCCGCGGCGTCAGGATGGTAGTAATGCCAGCTTGTCCGCCGCACCATCACGTCGTCCAGGTGCACCACCCATTCCCTGCCGACGCAGTGCTCCACTGGCCCACGGCTGAACAGCGGCGGCACAATGCCGCTCACGCCCTCCGTCTCGGCGACCGGCAGCAACGGCGCCTCCGCCGTGCGACACCTGCCCGGCTTCCCGTTCAACCTATTGGACCCCTTTAACCCTGTAACGATCTCGTCCAGGGTCTGCTCTCCCATCAGCCGATACGTGGTGAGCTTGCCGCCCGCCACATCCCACCAGCCCGGCTCGGGATTATGGATCTCGTGCGCGCGGGAAATATCCGACGGCTTGCCATTGCGGTCGGCCACCAGCGGCCGCAGCCCGGCCCAGGCGCTGATGACGTCCCGGTCCATCAGCTTGGCGGCGGGGAAGAACTGGTTGGTCACCCTCAGGACGTAGGCGATGTCCGCGGCGTCAGCGCGCACGTCGTCCAGAGGGCCCTGGTAGTCGGTATCCGTCGTGCCGATGATGGTGCGCTCGCCCCACGGGATGACGAACAGGATGCGCTTGCCTTCGGTCATGACTACCGTCTCCGTCACGGGCATCCGCGCGCGCTCTACTACGAGGTGGATGCCCTTGGTAAGGCGCAGCTTCACCCGGCTATGGGGCAGCCCGTCGGCCCACGGCCCGGTGGCGTTCACTACGGCGCGTGCGCGCACCTTAAACGTGCGTTGCGCAAGGCGGTCCTCAAGCTCGCAATCCCAAAGGTCGGATCGCGCGGCGTCTTTGAACCGGCAGTAATTCACCACGGCAGCCCCGCCCGCGGCGGCCGAGCGCAAGGTATCTATCGTCAGCCGCGCGTCGTTCGTCAAACCGTCGTAGTAACGCACGGCCCCATTCAGCCCCGCGGGCGACAGGCCCGGCACCTTCTTCAGCACTTCGGCCTGGCTCAGCCAGGTGGACTTGCCGAGGTTGCGCCCGCCGCAGAGCAGGTCATAAACCTTCACCCCGATCTTCAGTTGCCAGAGCACCCAGTCGCGATTGCCGCGAAAGGTGGGAAAGATGAAGGGCAATGGGTCTGCCAGATGGGGCGCGATGTGGTGAATCACCTTCTTCTCGACGCTCGCCTCGTGGACCAGGCCGATGCGCCCTTGCGCCAGATAACGCAGCCCGCCATGCAGCAGGCGGCTGGAGCGGCTGCTGGTGCCAAAGGCAAAATCGTGCTGCTCGACCAACCCGACGCGCAGGCCGCGCATGGCCGCGTCGCGAGCGACGCCGGAACCGACGATGCCGCCGCCGATGATCAAAACGTCCAAAGGCCCTTGTTGCAGGGAACGCAGCGTGGCCTGGCGCAGAGTGGAAAGGTTCATCCGCACAGATCTCCTTTCGTTGCGGCGCAGGAAACCTGTGTCGTCGGTGCGGGCTGCTGCCTGGCCGCGCGCAAACGCTCGCCAAATTCAGCCAAACCGGAAACCACGAGGTCCGGGGGCGGGGAACGGCGCGCCGCCGCGGCGGCGGTCGTCTCGCCGGTCAGCACTAACACGCCAAGCGCTCCAGCCTTCCGGGCCATCGCCATATCCGTATATAAGCGATCGCCCACCATAGCGAGCTGCTCGGGCGCGAGGGCTTGGCGGTGTAAGATGCCGCGCAGCATGCAAGGGTCCGGTTTGCCCAGCACGACGTCCGGCCCGCGCCCAACTGCTTTTTCGAGGGCCGCGCAGACCGCGCCGCAATCCACCAGCACGGTGGGCTGATCGGTCGGGCAAATCCGGTCGGGGTGCGTGGCGATGAACGGTTTTCCCTGGCTGATCCAGTAGGCCGTGCGGCATAGTCGCGCATAGGCCAAGTCGGTATCAAACCCGACCACCACCGCATCCGGCTCATCCTTTGCGCTGTCCGCAGTCAACGCGAAGCCCGCAGCCTCCATCTCCTCCCTCATGCTGGGTGTGCCCAGAACGAACAGCCGTTGCACCGCCGGCATTTGTTCCCGCAGGTACTCGATCGTCGCCTGCGTAGAGGTATAGAGCTGCTCCGCGCTCGCCTCAATGCCGATCCTGGCCAGATAAGCGAGGTAGTCCTTCGCGCTCTTGGAGGAGTTGTTCGTCAGGAACGTATGGCCGATGCCGAGCTTAGCCAACAGAGCAAGGAAGGGGCGGGTGGAGTCAAACAGCGTGCCGCCGCTGTAAATGGTGCCGTCCATGTCCAGCGCAACGTGGCGGATACTTGCAAGGCGACTGTTCATTGAGCAGGCTCAACCAATCATCAGGCCGGGGAACGATACCCTGCCAGAGGCTCAGTGGTTGAGCGTTAACGCACTAAGTACTAGGTCCAATGCATCTTGTCAATACCAACGTAAGATGCTGTGAAATACACACCTGTGCAACTGGATGCGCAGTGCTGGCACTCTCGCCGAAGCTAGCGTAGAGGAATACTGGATTGTGCTTGGGGCTGAGCGCCGCATTGGGGTTTACCGCCGGCCCGAACGCGGGCAGTACCAGGAGGCGCAGGTTCACGGCCTGGACGATACGTTGGAGTGCGCTACTGTCCCTGGCGTGCGCCTCAGCGTCCGCGAACTCTTCGCGTAGCGGCTTCTACCGCACCGCCTTGGCGGCGAAGCGGTACATATCCCCTCGGTAAACGGCGTTCTCCATCTCGACAATCATGTCCTTCCCACAAAAGGAAGCCCCTTCCACCCGGAAGGCGGGGATCGGCCTCTCCACCTGGAAGACCTGGAGGCATTCCCCTTCAAGCACGATCGCGCTGAGCATCTGAACGATCTCGGTCAACTGGATGCCGTAATGCTTCTCGAACACTTCGTAGAGCGATTGCTCCAGGTTGCGCCGCCGGATCTCAGGACAGAGCGTCAGTGAGATGTAGCGGGTCTCCTTCATCATCGGAATGTCATCGGCGAGCCGGAGGCGCTCGATCTCACAGAAAGGGCCTTTGAGCGTGAATTGGCGCCCATTGATAGTCTGGGAATGATCCCCCTCGCGCAGATGGAAGCCAAGGAGCCGAGTGGCCGGCTTGCGCCCCGCTTCGATCATATTCCGCGTGAAGCCGAAGATGCGGTTGATGGCCCTCAGCACTGGAAAGTCTCGAACGAAGGTGCCCTTGCCTTTGACGCGGGTGACCCAACCCCCCTTCTCCAGCTCGTGCAGAACCTTGCGTGCCGTGGTGTTGCTGACGCCGTAGCGCTCGATGATCTCGTTCTCCGAGGCGACCGGCGTGCCGGGCGGCAGTTGGCCGCGTTGAATGGCGCCAACGATCTTGCGGCGGATCTGGAAGTACTTCGGGGGGCTATACTTATCCGTGGGCATAGCGTTACACTACTTCCAGCGGGCACTTCGGCAGGGCGGCGATGAAGGCCTGGCCATATTGCTTGGTCAGAATGCGGTTGTCGAGGGCTACGATGATGCCCTGGTCGGTCTTGGTGCGGATGAGGCGGCCTACGCCTTGGCGGAACTTGAGGATGGCCTCCGGGAGTGAGAATTCGCTGAAGGAATTGCCGCCCCGAGCTTCGATGGCCTCGATCCGGGCCTCGATGAGCGGATGGTCCGGCACGGCGAAGGGCAGGCGCGTGATGATCACGTTGGACAGGGCTTCGCCGGGCACGTCCACGCCCTGCCAGAAGCTGTCGGTGCCGAACAGCACCGAGTCAATGTCATCCTTAAACTTCTCCAGCATGACGGAACGCGGTGTGCCCGTGCCCTGGACGAAACAGGCGATGCGAAGCTTATCGAAGAACGGCTGCATCAGCTCGGCAACCTCCTGCATGAGCTTGAAGTTGGTGAACAGGACGAAGGCCTTGCCGTGCGTGAGTTTGACGAAGTGCTCGATCCAGTGGATGAGGGCGTCGCGGTAGCCTTCGCCGCGCGGGTCGGGCATCTTGCCAACGACGTAGAGCTTCATCTGCCGCTCGTAATCGAAGGGCGTGCCGACCTGGAGCAGCCGGGCCGCCTCGGCGCCAACGCGGTGGGCGAAGTAGTTTAGGCCTGAAGCCCTTGGCGGGGCGGGGCCCTGCTGCGTGTTGCGTGTTCCGTGTTGCGTGGCGGATTCTCCAACGGAACACGCATCACGCAACACGCCAGAGACCGAGAGCGTCGCACTCGTCATTACGACGGACGTGCCGGAGCCGAACAGGCGGCGGCGCAGGTATTCAGCCACATCAATCGGCGCGGCATTGAGGGCCAGCGTCTTCTGCGCCCGCCCCGTCCGCTCAACCCAATAGACATGCTCCTCGGCACTCTGGTTGAGGAAGATAGCGATGCCCTCGCGCAGCTCCGCCAGGCGGCGGTTGCATTCCACCAGCTCCTGGCCGATTTCCTTGTCCTCGCTTAGCTTGATCAAATCACTGACGGCTTCCCGCAGGCGTTGTATGGAAAGGGTAACGTTGTCCTGGACCAGCTCGGGCCGGCGGATGCGCAGCTCGGTCCACTCGCGCCGCCGGGCAGCAGCCGCACCGGCGCCGAAGCTACGGCTCTTGGCCGTTTGCTGGAGTTCTTCGCACGCCGCCTCGATGCTGGCAAAGAAGCCGTCGGCCTCCTTCAGCAGCTCGGCGACGAGCTTGACCGGCGCGCCCTTGCGCAGGGTCGCGAGCAGGCCCTTCTCGGTGCGGGGGTTCCAAAGGCGGTGCGCGGCGTAGCGAACCTGGCCGCTGGAAACGCTCAGGCCGATGTGTTTGGAGGCGACGTGCTCCATCTGGTGCGCCTCGTCGAAGATCACGAAGTCGTTGCGGAACAGGATGCCACCCTGGACTTCCTCCTCCAAGCCGCCCAGCAGCATGAAGAAGAGGGTGTGGTTCAACACGACCACATCGGAGGAGAGGATGCGATTGCGCGCCCGCTGGAAGAAACAGACGCCATGTTCCTTGGCGAAGTCGGATGGATAGCCGCAGAGCTTGGGTGAGCACAGCCCGCGCTCGGAACACACCTGGTCCCAGACCTTGGGGTCCGGCTCCAGGTCGAAGTCCGACAAGCTGCCGTCGGTAGTCGTCTTCGACCATTCATGAATGCGCTGCAGTTCCTCGGTCTCGGTAGTCGTGAAGAGGTTGGGCGCCTGCTGGACGGCCTTCTGGAGGCGCCGGGTGCAGACGTAATTGCCCCGGCCCTTGAGCATCGTGAAGGTGAACTTCACGGGCATGATCTGCTCGAGCATGGGCAGGTCTTTCTGGGTGAGCTGCTCTTGCAGGTTGATCGTGTGCGTGCAAACGACGGCCTTCTTCTTGTTGGCCACGGCATAGAGGATCGCGGGCACCAGGTAGGCCAGGCTCTTGCCGACGCCGGTGCCTGCCTCAACGGCCAGATGCTCGCCATCTGCCAACACCTGCGCGACGGCCACCGCCATCTCCTGCTGCTGGGGGCGGAACTCGAAGTTCGGCGAGCGGGAGAGAATCCCTTTGGGCGAGAAAATGTCAGCCGTCTGCTGGATGAGCGTGGAGCTTGAGCCGGCAGGCTGGGATTCGATGACGCTGATCATGCAGGAAAACGGACGGGCGAGATGGCTGTCCTACGATGGCCGACGCACTACGATTTCCTGCGCTGCGTTGTTCTTCACGATGCTGTCCGGCGGGAGGACTCCGCGCCAGTTCGTGTTGGGGTAGATGACCGAGCCGCGCCCGATGATGCTGCCGGGGTTCAGGACGGCGTTACACCCGATTTCGCAACCGTCGCCCAGCAGGGCGCCGAACTTAAGCAGGCCGGTGTCGAACGGCTTGCCATTGATGACCACGGTAACGTTATTGGGAACGAGTTTCACATTGGAAATCTTCACGCCGGCCCCTAAGTGCGCCCGGAACCCGAGGATGGAATCGCCGATATAGTTGAAATGGGGCGCGACCGCTTCGTTGAAGAGAATGGAATTCTTCACTTCGCAGGAATTGCCGACGGTGCAGTTGTCCCCAATGATCACCTGCTCGCGGATGTAAGCGTTGTGGCGGATCTGGCAGTTGCGTCCGATAATGGCCGGCCCTTTGATCATGGCGCCGTCCTCGACCATCGTCCCCTCGCCCATGGACACGCGCTCGCCAATGAAAGCAACGCCTTCGCAGCGGTTGTGCAGGCCAGGGCGGAGATTCGCCTCGATGTAGCGCTGGATGTTCTTGAGCGCGTGCCAGGCATAGTCGCACCCCTCAAAGATGGCCGCGTGGGCGGTCTGGGTGAGGTCGAACAAGTCCGCTGGCTTGAACACGGCGGCAACTTAAGCGAAAGCCGAGTGCGGGAAAACCCTTTTCTCGGGGTGCGTTTGCAAAGTAGGGCAGTGCGTCCCGCCTGGCCCGCCGAAGGGCAGGCGAGACGCACTGCCCTGCTCTGGCGGCACCAGGGCGCTTAGGGTACTCTATGGCGACCAGAACATCCGAACTGGCGCAATGCGAACGGTTTATTTGGATTACAATGCGACGACGCCCCTTGACCCGCAGGTCCGGGAGGCCATGCTGCCCTACTTGAGCGAGGTCTGGGGCAATCCTTCCAGCGTGCACCATGTCGGACGGCAGGCGCGCGCGGTGCTGGACGAGGCGCACGAGCGGGCGGCGCGGGTGTTGGGCTGCAAGCCCAGCGAGGTCGTCTTCACGAGCGGCGGGACTGAGAGCACCAACCTCGCAATCCTCGGAGCGGCGCGGCGCCTCAAAACGAAAGGCCGCCACCTGATAACGTCATCCGTCGAGCATCAGGCGGTGCTTCAATGCTGCGAATACCTGGCCGAGCAAGAAAAGTTCGAGCTGACGTGCCTGCCGGTTGACCATGAGGGCCTGGTTTCGCCTGAATCTCTGACGGCAGCTATCCGTCCTGACACGATTCTGGTTTCGGTCATGGCGGCCAATAATGAGATTGGCACCGTGCAACCGGTGGCTGAATTGGGGGCGATTTGCCGGCAGCGGGGCATCCTATTCCACACCGACGCCGTCCAATGGCTCGGCAAACAGCCCTTTCAAGATGTCCAGCAGTTTAATGCCGACATGGTATCGGTCTGCGCGCATAAAATTCACGGCCCTAAGGGCGCTGGGGCGCTGTTCATCAGGTCCCCGTTGCAGCCGAGCCCATTGCTCCTGGGTGGCAGCCACGAGAACGAGCGGCGCGCCGGCACGGAGAATGTGGCAGCTATAATCGGCCTGGTGGAGGCCATGGAACGCTTCATCCGGCCGCCGATCTTTGCCAGCGAAGGCCTGGCGCAACTTACCGCCCGATTGCTCCGACTGATTGACGGGCTGCCAGAAGTCCAGTTCGTTGGTTCACGCAAATGGAGGTTGGTGAACACGGTATCCTTCGTAGTCCCCGGGTCCGACAGCATTACATTGCTGGCGGGGCTGGATTTGGAAGGCATTTGCGCTTCGAGTGGCTCTGCCTGCTCGGCAGGGTCCTTGGAGCCGTCGCATGTCCTGAGGGCGCTCGGCTTGGAAGCGGGGGCGGCCAATTCGCTGGTGCGTTTCTCCCTGGGCCGCCACTCGACGCTTGCGGATGTGGAGCACGTCGAGCGAGTGCTGCCCGCAGTCATTCGCCGCGTGTGCAATTAGCCCTGCGAACAACCCTCTGAACAAGGGCCCCTTTTGCTGTGAACGGCTCGTGGACAAGGTGAATAACTATAGCTTGCTGCGGTTTCTCACAGGCTCTATTTTCAGCGCTATACTTTTCTGGTGATGTAAGTGGTTGACGCAACATTGACAACGAAGGTTGTTTGGCTTATTCACAGCCCTTAATACGGATAGGGTTTTAAAGACTAACATAGATATATTAAGCACGTAATGAACCTGACCATCTCGAAGGAGCAAATCATCAATGGCTTGCAGGCGGTGCAGAATGTGGTAAGCACGCGCACGACCCTGCCGATCTTGTCCAATGTCCTCCTGCGCGCTGAAGGGGAACGGCTGGAGTTCACGGCTACGGACCTCGACGTGACCGTCGCGTGCGGCGTGGAAGCTAAGATCAAGCGGCCTGGCGGCTCGACGGTGCCGGTCAAAAAGCTCTTTGGCATCGTGCGGGAGTTGACCAACCTGGAAATTGACCTCGAAGTGGACGAGAAGAACATGTGCATCATCCGCTCGGGTGCTTCCTTTTACAAGATTAACGGCCTAAGCGCCGACGAGTTCCCGCCGCTGCCTAAGTTCAAGGAAGATAAGAAAGTTGTGCTGCCGCAGGAGACGCTCAAAGCGATGATGCGAAAGACCTCCTTTGCCATCTCCACCGATGAATCGCGTTACGTGCTGAATGGGATTTTCCTGAGCTTGAAGGACCACAAGATGACCATGGTCGCCACGGACGGACGGCGGCTCGCGCTGGTGGACGAGGAAATGGATGTATCGGAGGCGAGCCAGGGTGAGTTCATTGTCCCCGCGAAGGCGGTAAACGAGCTAAACCGCCTCTTGCAGGACAAGGGCGAGGTCGAAATCCACTACGCGGAGAACCAGGCCTCATTTGCGCTTAAAGACGAGAAGGGCTCGTCCGTCCTGATCGTGACCAAGCTAATCGAGGGCAACTATCCAAACTACCGGCAGGTTATCCCTGCGGAGACCAAGGAGCGCGTGCAGCTCATGCGGGAGGAGTTCCTCCATGCCTTGCGCCGCGCGGAGATCATGACCAGCGAGAAGTCCAACTCGGTCAAGCTGAGCTTTGGGAAGAACAAGCTGGAAATCACGGCCAACTCACCCGAGGTCGGCGAGGCCAAGGAAACCTTGGCCATCAACTACAAAGGTCCCGACATGGCCATCGCCTTCAACCCGAAATACATGATAGACCCTCTGAACGCCTTGCCCAACGATGAGGTGTTCCTGGAGTTGATTGACGAGCTGAGCCCCGGGGTGCTCAAGATCAACGGCCCCTTCCTTTACGTGGTGATGCCGATGCGGCTGAGCTAATCAGCGGCCAAAGCGGGGGCAGGCCCCGAATGGATGAGCGCGTCCGCCACCGTCAACAACAGGATCAGCAAACCCGGAGCGAGGGACTTCCTGCGCGGCTTCAACCCTTCGGGTGAGCGGACAACCCCATTGGCGCGCGAGGAGGGAAGGCGTCGCGATTCGGCAAGGGGGATGCCCGAGGTCACATCTGCTCCAGCGTCTCGATGCCCAGCACCTCCAGGCCTTGGTGCAAGACGCGGGCCGTTAGGTCGCAGAGGGCCAGGCGGCTGGCGCGCAGTTCGGGAGGGGCTTTGAGCACGGGACAGTTCTCGAAGAAAGCCATGAAGCGGCTCGCCAGCTCATAAAGGTAATTGCACAGCAGGTTGGGACGGTAATCGTCGGCGACGGCTTCGAGCACGAGACCGAAGTTGAGCAACTGCCGGGCGAGCGCCAGCTCTTCTGGGGCGGCTAGTTGCAGCTTAGGGGCCACGGGCGAAACGCCTTGGCCTACGTTGCCTTTGCGGAAGATGCTGCGGATGCGGGCGTAGGCGTATTGGAGATACGGAGCGGTGTTGCCGTTGAGGGCGAGCATTTTGTCCCAACTGAACACGTAATCGCTCTGACGGTTGGGCAATAGGTCGGCGTACTTGACGGCCGACGTGCCCACGACGCGCGCGATCTCCCGCCTCTGCGACTTTGGCAGGTCGGGGCTCTTCTCGGTGACCAGCTTGAACGCGCGGGCTTCCGCTTCGTCCAGCAGTTCCGACAGCCGCACGGTCTCGCCGGAGCGCGTCCTAAAGGGTTTGCCATCTTCTCCCAGGATGGAGCCGAACCACACATGGGCCAGCCGGGCCTTGGATTCCGGGTGCCAGCGGCGGAACGCCGCGAACAATTGCCGGAAGTGCAGTTGCTGTCGGCCATCAGTCACGTAGATGACTTCGTCGGCATGCCAGGTTTCCATCCTATAGGCCAAGGTGGCCAGGTCGGTCGTAGCGTAGTTAAACCCGCCGTCGTTCTTCTGGATGATGAAGGGGTTGGCAATCCACTCCCCTTCCTTGTGGATAAGGAAAGGATCGTCCTTCGGCGGCAGGGATCCGTCTGACAGGATGGCTTTCGCGCCCCGGCTCTCGGCGGCAATTCCACGCTGCATCAGTTCGTCCACCAGTGCCCGGAGGCGCGGCTGATAGAAGCTCTCGCCGAGGGTATGGTCGAACTTCACGCCCAGCCGGCCATAGATGGTCTCGAACTGCGCCTGCGAATGGGCAATCATCTCGCGCCAAATCGCCAGGTTCTCCGCGTCCCCGGCTTGCAGCTTCACCAGTTCCGCCCGCGCCTGTTCCAGGGTGGCCTGGTTGAAGCCCGGCTTCTCCGGGCCGCACTGGCCGGTGATGGCTTTGTAAATGCGCTCCATCTCCGCCAGTGGATCGCGCTGGAGGCTCGCGCGGTCCAGCAGCGTCTTCCAGCCCGTGAGCAGCATGCCGAACTGCGTGCCCCAATCGCCGAGATGATTGTCCGTGATGACGTGGTGGCCCAGCAGCCGCAGAATGCGCGCGAGCGCGTCGCCCAGGATCGTCGAGCGGATGTGGCCGACGTGCATCGGCTTGGCTACGTTCGGGGAACTGAAGTCCACCACGACCGTGCGCGGCTGGGCGTGCCTCTCGAAGAACATGTGCTCGCCGCGCGCGGCCGATTCGAGCGAAGCCCCCAGCGTCGAGGCCTTCAGGCGGAAGTTCAGGAAGCCCGCGCCCGCTATTTCCACCTTCTCGCAGCAATCGGCGACCTCAAGTTTGGCCAGCACGTCCGTGGCGAGTTGGCGCGGGTTGAGTTTCCTCGCCTTGGCCAGCGACATCAGCGCATTGGTCTGGTAATCGCCGAACTTCGGATCGGGACAAGGCCGGACCAGGACTGTAGAAACGTCTGCCTCCGGCAAGACGGCGCGCACGGTTGCCTGGAGGCGCTGTTCGAGGAGTTTGTGAGGGAGAACGCAGCCGGGAGACTTAAATGCGTTAGAGTAATTATGGGGGGACATGGTTTCAGTGACCGCAGGATAAAGGCCTTCTCCAGGCGGGCCCCAACTCGGTGTGTAACCCTTTTAACCCATTTAACGCCTCAACGCATAACCGGGTCACTGCTGCCCCTGGCTACGGATGATCTTGAGCATGGCGTCGGCATCAGGAGCCTGCTCGAGGGCCTGGCGGAAGTCGGCCTTATGGAGGAGCTTGGCAATGTTCGCCAGCGTGTGAAGGTGCTTCTGGAACTGCCCCTGCGGCACCAGGAAAAGCATGACCAGGTTGACCGGTTGGTTGTCCAGGGCATCGAAGTTCACGCCCCTTAGCGAGCGGCCCAGCGCGCCGACCACCTCGCTGATCAGATCTGTCGAGGCGTGCGGAATGCCGATGCCGAACCCAATGCCGGTGCTCATGGACGTCTCGCGCTTCTTGAC
>Ga0181532_10003916_pt1 | contig 13213 bp, 14 predicted proteins | sample PEATcosm2014_Bin_33_FD_119768 | JGI IMG/M metagenome (GOLD analysis project Ga0181532, IMG submission 119768) | Peatland microbial communities from MTU Mesocosm Facility, Houghton, MI, USA - PEATcosm2014_Bin11_30_metaG | ecosystem: Environmental > Terrestrial > Soil > Wetlands > Peat | place...
CCGGTGAGCGGGCCTTCGTCCCAATCCAGGCCGAGCCAGCGCAGGCCGTTGAGGATGACGTCCACGGCCTCCTGCGAATTGCGCGCGGCGTCGGTGTCTTCGATGCGGAGGATGAACGTGCCGCCGGTGTGACGGGCGTAAAGCCAGTTGAAGAGCGCGGTGCGCGCGCCACCGATGTGCAGGAAACCGGTTGGTGAAGGGGCGAATCGAACACGAGGTTTCATGGGCCGTCAGATTCCGAATTTCCGCGGTGTTTGTCGAGTGCAGTCAACACCGCGCAGAGCGCGGCCAGCCGCGGCACGGGCACTCCGGCCGATTGCGCCCGGCGCAGCGGTTCGAGAAACATGCTCTCCAGTTCCAACGGCCGGCCGCGTTCGAAATCCAGAAGCGTGGACGCCCGGTAGGCGCCCATCGTCCGCGTGCGTTCGATTTGTTCCTCGGCGTAGGAAACGGGAATCTCAAACCCCAGGGCGCCGGCGGCGGCAATAACTTCCCGCATCAGGTCGCGCAGGAGTTTTTCCCAGCGCAGGTCGGCCAGAAGTTTATCCGTCGGCAGACAGGGGCCGACGGATGGCAGATGGGAGCCGGTAGATGGGGGATGGGCAAACGCGTCGTAGCCAGCGGCACCGGCGACGCCGAGGCCATTGAAGGGTATGTTCCAAACCAGTTTTTCCCACTGCGCTTGCGCCAGGTTGTCGGTGACTTTGCAGGGCACGCCGGCATTGCGAAACATGGCTGCCAGCCCGTGCGTGCGTGGCCCGGCTCGGCGCTGAAACTCGCCGAGCACGATCATCCCGTACTCCATGTGATGGATGACGCCCGGTTTTACGCGATTGAGGCAAACAAAGCAGAGTCCGCTGAGAATCTGTTCCGGCGACAAGAGCCGCGCCAATTGTTCCGGGTTGCCCAGACCATTTTGCAACGTGACGACGGCCGTCTGCCTGCCGATGAGCGGCGGCAGCAATTTCGGAAACTGATCGTTGGCGGTCGTTTTGAGTCCGATCAGCACAACGTCGCACACGCCGATTTCATCCGGCGTCCTTGCACACTCGGGTTGAACGTGAAAGTCACCTTCGAAACTGCGGACGGTCACGCCGCTTCGCCGCACAGCGTCGTAGTCAGAACGGAGCAGGAAATGAACGTCCTGCCCAATCCGGCGAAGTTTGGCGCCATAGAAACTGCCCACCGCTCCACAGCCGACGATGGCGATTTTCATTTTAGATTTACGATTTATGAGCTGCGCCACAAAGAACCGTCTTCTTCGGCAGTTTGTATCAGCCCACGTCAATCGTAAATCGTCAATCGTAAATCATAAATAAAAAGGCGCTCCGAAAAGTCCAGAGCGCCCATTGAAAATCCGGGAATGACTAGCCGCCGAGGATGGCCTCCTTCGCGGCTTTGGCGACGCGGAATTTGACGACGCGCTTGGCCGGGATCTGGATGGTTTCGCCGGTCTTGGGGTTGCGGCCCAGACGCGCGGCGCGGTTGCGAAGCACGAGCTTGCCAATGCCCGGCAGCGTGAAGGTGTCCTTCGCGTGCTTGTAGGCCAGAGAGGCGATGTGGTCGAGGATTTCCGTCGCTTGCTTCTTGGAGATTTCAGCCTTTTCAGCAATCGCGGCGGCGAGTTGGGCTTTCGAGATAGCTTTTGCCATAATATCGGTGTCCTTCCTGTTGGTCTTGTTTATGTTGTTCTTTTGGTTAAACAGTCATGTGACTCGGCGTGAATTAAGGGTTTTTGAACGCGCGGCGCAAGCAAAAAAACTAAAAAAATCACAGGCCCACTTTTGGCCTCGCAAGCGCCGGACTTGACTTCGCGGGGCAATTTCACAACATCCGCGTGTGGCGCTCTTCACGATCCAAAGCGAGTTCCGCTACGAAATCGCCCGCAAAATTTTTGAGGGCGGCATGGGCATTGTCTATGAGGCGGAACAGCACGGGGCGCGGGATTTTGTCAAGCGCGTGGCGATCAAAATCATCCGCCCCAACTTCGCCAGCCAGAAGATGTTCATCGAAAATTTCATTGGCGAGGCCAAGCTCGTCGCCGATTTGATCCACACCAACATTGTCCAGACCTACCATCTCGGCGAGGCCAACGGCGTTTGTTTCATCTGCATGGAATTGATTCGCGGCGCCAATCTGGAGCAGTTCAGCCAGCAACTGACCGCCAAACGCCGGAAACTGCCGAAGGAACTGGCCGTGTTCATCACCAGCCGTATCGCGCGCGGGCTGGCCTACGCGCACGCCAAAACCGACAAGAATGGCCGGCCGCTCGGCATCGTCCACCGCGACGTGAGTTTCAAAAACATCATGATCGCCTTTGAAGGCGACGTGAAGCTCAGCGATTTCGGCATCGCCAAGGCGCGCGGCTTTTTGACCGACCAGGAAGGCGAGGTGGTCGCAGGCAAGGCTGATTACATGAGTCCCGAACAGGCGGATTTTCAAGTGACCGACAAACGCTCCGACCTTTTTTCCGCCGGCGTCGTGCTCGCGCATTTGTTGCTCGAACGGAATTTGTTCAAAGGCGCCACCGCCGAGGAATCGCGCCAGCGCATTCTGAACCAGCCGATCCCCGATTTCCGCGCCCTTGACCCGCGCATAGACGACCCGCTCAACGACCTTTTGCATCATTGCCTCGCGCGCGACCTGTCCCGCCGTTATGCCACCGCCGATGAATTGATGTATGACCTCGAATACTACATTTATCGCGGCGGCTACGGCCCGACGAACGAGACCCTCGGCAAGTTCATCCGCGAACTCTTCGGGCAAAACGAACCGCCTGCCGCCGAGGCGTTCGACTCCCGAGGCAGCACCCAGATCCTCGAACATACCGCCCGGCTTCGGCGCGCCAAATCCGGACGCCCATGAAACGCGCCTCCGCCCAGGTCGTGAAACTTGGGCTTATCCAGACCGGCTGCTCGGCGAATCCCGACGCGAACCTGAAGAAAGCCCTCGCCCTGGCCGAACATGCGGCCCAACGCGGGGCGCAAATCATCTGCACCCAGGAACTCTTCCGCTCCCGGTATTTTTGCCAGAGCGAAGACTTCGAGAATTTCAAACTTGCGGAAAAAATTCCCGGCCCCACCACCGAAGCCTTCTGCAAACTCGCCAAAAGGCACCAGGTCGTCGTCATCGCGGCGCTGTTTGAAAAGCGTGCCGCCGGCGTCTATCACAACACCGCCGCGGTGATTGACGCCGACGGTTCGCTGCTCGGCATCTACCGCAAGATGCACATTCCCGACGACCCGCTTTACTACGAAAAATTTTATTTCACGCCCGGCGACCTCGGTTTCAAGGCGTGGCCAACCCGTCACGGCAAAATCGGCGTGCTGATTTGTTGGGACCAATGGTATCCCGAGGCCGCGCGGCTGACCGCGTTGCAGGGCGCGCAAATTCTGTTTTACCCGACTGCCATCGGCTGGCATCCCGGCGAAAAGAAAAAATACGGTGAACGCCAGCACGACTCGTGGGAAACTGTCCAGCGCAGCCATGCCATAGCCAACGGATGTTACGTTGCGGTTGTCAATCGCATCGGGCACGAAGTCCTCAGCGGTGTGAAGGGCGATGGTATTGAGTTTTGGGGCCAAAGTTTTGTCGCTGGAACTTCCGGCGAAATCCTCGCCAGAGCCTCGACAAACATGGAGGAAATTTTGATCGTGCCTGTTGACCTTGCTGCCGTGGACACGACGCGCACGCACTGGCCGTTCCTGCGCGACCGGCGGATTGATGCCTACGGAAATCTGACGAAGCGGTTAGTGGATTGATTGGGAGGGATGGCGTGTCGCCGTCCCCATGTGTGTTTCATCCATGTCCATCGCCGCGATTAAGGCCGGTCATACGCTTCCATTCCCGGTGCGTTCCAATCTTCCTCCCAGGCGGCCAGCTTGCCGCGCATTTCCGCGGACTCGGGGAGCGTCAACGGCGCGGCCTGTTCCTGGGCCGGATGCCGGGCCAATTGCTCAATGATTTCCAATACCGCCGTCTGCGCGGACTCAGGAAGCGATTGTGCTTTTTGAAAGATTTTTTCAGCCGTGCTCACAGCGGCAACTTAAACCAAAGCCATCCCGCCGGCAAGAGCCGCTTGTGGCTTGACTCTCAACTCGCAGCTCTGAACCATCCACGAACAAATGGGCATGTTCTGCCACGGCGACAATCTCGAAACATTTACTGCCATGTCAAAGGCGAATCCGTTGACCTTGCTGCCGTGGACACGACGCGCACGCACTGGCCGTTCCTGCGCGACCGCCGGATTGATGCCTACGGGGATTTGACGAAGCGGTTGGCGGATCGAGCGTCGTTTCCCCGGCTCCCACAGGAAGAGATTTTAGAGAGGACAAAAACGTCGCGAATACAGAATCATATTATGACTACCATAGCCATTGCAGTTACCGAGGAACAAATCGGGCGCTGCTTTCCCGTCATGGCTCAACTACGCCCGCACCTCGTCGAAACCGAATTCGTCCGACGGGTGCGGCGGCAACAACAGGCCGGATACGAGCTGGCTTTTCTACGCTACCAAAGGAACATCAAGGCTGTTGCCGGTTATCGCTTCTCGGAAAGTCTCTCGCGGGGGAAATTTATTTATGTGGATGACCTGGTGACCGCCGAGAAATTCCGGTCGCAAGGTTTCGGTCAGCAACTCTTCGCCTGGCTCGTCAAACAAGCCAAGTCCCGCGGCTGCGATCAGCTTCATCTCGACTCCGGCGTTCAACGCTTCGGTGCGCATCGGTTTTATCTTGCCAGCCGTATGAATATTATCGGTTATCACTTCATGATGAAATTGCGATGAACCAGCCACTCGCTTGGATCAGCGGCGCGAACGGACTCATCGGAAACTATCTGGTTCTGACCGCGCCACGATGTGCCCCGCGCTGGCGCGTGCGCGCGTTGACACGCGACCGGCTTGACCTGCTCGATTTTGCCGCCGTCCGCCGTGAATTCCAGAAAGACAAACCACAACTCGTCATTCATTGCGCGGCCATCAGCACCATTGCCGGGGCGCAGGCGAACCCCGCACTGGCAAGGCGGGTGAATGTCGAAGCAACAAAATTGCTCGCGGAACTGGCGGCGGAAGTTCAATTCGTTTTCTTTTCCTCGGATCTGGTTTTCGACGGGCGCAAGGGAAATTACGTCGAGACCGACAAGGCCAATCCAATTCACATTTATGGCAAAACCAAACTCGCCGCCGAGGAAACCGTTTTGAAAAATCCGCGTCATCTGGTCGTGCGCACATCGCTCAATGCCGGGGTTTCGCGCGCGGGCAACCGCGGCTTCAATGAGCAGTTGCGGCCGGCGTTGCAGGCAGGGCAGGGGATGACACTGTTCACGGACGAATTTCGCTGTCCCATTCCAGCGGTTGAAACCGCGCGCGCGGTGTGGGAATTGGCGGACAAAAGTTGCGCCGGCCTTTTTCATGTCGCGGGCGCGGAACGGCTTTCGCGCTGGCAGATCGGTCAGTTGCTTTTCAAACGCCGGCCGGAATTGGCGGGAAAAATCAAGCCGGGTTCGGCAAAGAATCTCCCCGGCCCGCCGCGTGCGCTCGACACTTCGTTGAACATTTCCAAGGTCCAAAAGATTTTGTCCGTGCCGCTGCCGGGCCTGACCGGTTGGCTGGCGGCGAATCCCGATGAGCCTTTCTGAAAAACCATATCGCGGCCGATTGGCGCCGTCGCCGACGGGACTTTTGCATCTCGGCCATGCGCGGACATTTTGGACGGCGCAGGAACGCGCGCGGGCGAAGGGCGGCACGTTGATATTGCGCAACGAAGACATTGACTCGACGCGCTTCAAGCTGGAGTTCGTTTCGCAAATGATTGAAGACCTGCGCTGGTTCGGTTTTGAGTGGCAGGAAGGACCGGATTGCGGCGGGCCATTTGCGCCTTACAATCAAAGCGAACGGCTCCACCTTTACCACGCCGCGCTGGAAAAACTCCAGGCTGGTGGATTCATTTATCCCTGCACCTGTTCACGCAAGGACATCCGCGATGCCGCCAGCGCGCCCAACGCCGGGGATGACGAAGTGATTTACCCGGGAACGTGCCGGCAAAATCGTAAATCCGAAATCGTAAATCGTAAATTCTCCTGGCGTTTCCGCGTTCCCGACGGCGCGACAATTTCGTTCACGGACCGGAATTGCGGCCCGCAAGCATTTGTGGCGGGGCAAGATTTTGGCGATTTTGTGGTGTGGCGGCACGATGATGTTCCGGCTTATCAACTCGCCTGCGTGGTTGACGACGCGGCAATGCAAGTCACCGAAGTCGTGCGCGGCGCGGATTTGCTCGTGAGCACGGCGCGGCAGTTGTTGCTTTACCGCGCGCTGAAATTGGCATCGCCGGATTTTTTTCACTGCGCATTGGTGCTGGATGAAAAGGGGCAAAGGCTGGCCAAACGGCACGATGTCCTGAGTTTGCGCGCCCTGCGCGGGCAGGGAAAAACGCCGGATAAATTGCGGCGGGATTGGGCACAATAAGTTGTTGTGGAGGGAACGACGTGATTTTTGCCGAATTTTCGCCAAAAAAGTGCTTGTGAATTTTTTCACGATGGGCAAGATTTCCCGGCTTCAGAGGCAGCGTCGGACTGACGGTAATTGTGTCATCTGAGGCGGTTTTTTTTGAATCCAATGCGGCTGATAAAGGTCATTTTTGCCGGCGGTCTGCTGGCGATGGCGGTGGCGGCGGGGTTGAACGCGCAGTCATCGTCGGCGCCGGTTCCCACCGCTCCACCGGCATCCGGCGCCGAGGCGACCGCGCAGACCCGCCCGGCAATCAGTCCGGGAGCAGAAGCGGCACCACGTCCTTCCCAGGCTGCGCCGGTGCTTTTTCACATTGGCCCTTTTCCGGTGACCAATTCAATGGTTTGCGCGTGGATTGTGGCGGCGATTATTCTGGTCATGGTCCGTGTTGCGACTGCGGAAAATATCAAGGAGGTTCCGTCGGGAATGCAAAACGCGCTGGAGGCGCTGGTCGAAGGCTGGGAAAGTTTGATGGGCGACATTTTGGACCAGCGGGTCACGCGGTGGGTTTTCCCGATTGCCACGACGTTTTTCATCTTCATTGTCATCTCGAACTTTGTGGACCTGATTCCGGGCGTCGGCAGCATCGGTTTCGGAACGCCCGCCCTGCGCAGTCCGCTGCCCTTTGCCATCGAACATGTGGCCAGGCCATTTTTCCGTCCGCCGACGACGGACGCGAACCTGACTGTGGCGATGGCGGGAATTTTTTTGGTGCTGAGTCTTTACTGGGCTGTGCGTTACAACGGGTTTTGGGGATTCGTCAAGCATGTCTTTGGCGTGAAAGTGGGTACAAGCAAATGGTTGTTCCCGTTGTTCGTGCTGCTGTTCATTTTCATCGGCCTGATGGACCTGCTTTCCATCACGTTCGCGCGACCGGCGGCATTGGCGATGCGTCTTTATGGCAACATTTTTGCCGGCGAAACCATCCTGGACATGGCGTTTCATGTACGGCCGATGGTGGTGGCGGTTTTCCTTTCGACATTGACTTATTTTTACGAGACCTTCGTCTGCCTGGTGCAGGCGTTTGTGTTTGCGATGCTGACCGTGGCGTTTGTCGGCACGATGTGCACGCACCCGGAGGAGGAACACGGTCAGTGAACTTTTAGAATTTGCTCCGGCATTGGACGCCGGGGCGACACTCAAGACCAACAAAAAAAAACGTATGATGCTCGCAGAAATGATAGGTAATGTTCACATCGGTCTCGCCTTTGGCGGCGCGGCCATTGGCATTGGCATTGCCACGGCAGGTGGTGTCATTGCCATGAGCCGCAACCCCGGCATGTTCGGCCGAATCCTCACATTCATGTTCGTCGGCATAGCCCTGGCTGAAGGCTGGGCGGTGATTGCCTGGCTCGTCGTCAGATAAACCGGCTTATGAGCGAACTGGGAATTGACTGGAGGATGCTGGTCACGCAGTTGATCAGCTTCTCAATCGTCTTTTTCGTGCTGTGGAGATTTGCCTACCGGCCAATCTTTGTCATGCTGCAGTTGCGCCGTGAGAAAATCGCCGAAAGCCTGGCCAACGCTGAAAAGATCAAGGTGGAGCTGGCGCGCACCGAAGCCGAACGCAAACGCATCCTGGCCCAGGCCGGCGACGTGGCCAACCAGATGATCGAAGAGGGACGGAGCGCCGCCGCCCGCGTGCGCGAGGCGGAAACGCAAAAAGCCATCGCTGCCGCCGAACAAATCATGGCCAAGGCGCGTGAAGCCTCCGCCCAGGACCATGCGCGAATGCTGGCGGAATTGAAAAGCGAGGTCGGACGGCTGGTCGTGCAAACCACGGCAACCGTCACCGGCAAAGTCCTGACGCCGGAGGACCAGCGGCGGCTGGCGGAAGAGACGGCGAGGCAATTGGACGTGTAAAAATCCGATTGCGAGGGACGGCGTGTCGCCATCCCAAAATAGAAAATCAGGGATGGCGGCACGCCGTCCCTCCCGAAGAGAAATGAAAATTTCCAAGCAGGCCCAGCGGAACGCCCGCGAGCTGTTTCGCTGTTGCGTGGTCAACGGCGTGCTGGACGAGGACCGCGTCCGGCAGGCCGTCGCGCTGGTGCGGGCGCGAAAGCCGCGCGGCTACATCGAAGTTTTGTCGCGCCTGCAGCGGCTCGTGAAGCTGGACCTGGAAAAGCGAACGGCGCGCGTGGAAAGCGTGACACCACTGCCGTCCGATTTGAAGGCGAAGGTAACCAGGCAATTAAAAAAAATTTATGGGGCGGGAATGAGTGTTTCATTCGTCCAGAATCCGGCATTGATCGGCGGCCTGCGGATTCATGCGGGCAGCGACCTTTACGACGGAAGCGTGCGGGCGCGGTTGAACATTCTGGCACAACAATTTTAGTCAATGCGAAACTGGCTTGAGAATTTATGAGCGACTTGTTGCAGGAAATTGAAGCCCAAATCACCGGCGCAAAACTGGCGACGGCGAAGCAGAACGTCGGCGTCGTGCGCGAAATCGGCGATGGCGTGGCTAGGATCGAGGGCCTGACGGGCGCGATGTTGAACGAGATGCTCGACTTCGGTCACGGCATCACCGGCCTGGCGCTGAACCTTGAGGAAACCGAAGTCGGCGCCATCATTCTGGGCGATTTCACCAAAATCAAGGAAGGCGACGAAGTCCGCACGACCGGCAAGCTGTTGCAGGTGCCGGTCGGCAGGGAATTACTGGGCCGCGTCGTCAACGCGCTCGGCCAGCCGCTCGACGGCAAAGGCCCGGTCGAGTGGGCTGCGGAATATCCGGTGGAAAAAATCGCGCCTGGCATCATCAAGCGCCGTTCAGTCAGCCAGCCGGTGCAGACGGGCATTATGGCCATTGACGCGATGATTCCGATTGGCCGCGGCCAGCGCGAATTGATTATCGGCGACCGTTCGACGGGCAAGACCGCTATCGGCGTTGACACCATCATCAACAACGCGCGGCTCAACCTTGCTGCACAACAGGCCGGCGATAAGAATTACCGTCCGCTGTATTGCATTTACGTCGTCATCGGCCAGAAACAATCGGACGTGGCACGCACCATCGCCGTGTTGGACGAAGCGCACGCGCTGCCTTACACGATTGTGGTGGTGGCGGCGGCGTCCGATTCGGCCACCAACCAGTATCTCGCGCCGTTCGCCGGCGCGGCGATGGGCGAGTGGTTCATGGACAACGGCATGGACGCGCTGATCATTTACGACGATTTGTCGAAGCACGCCGTCGCGTATCGCCAGGTTTCGCTGGTGCTGAAACGTCCGTCCGGCCGTGAAGCGTATCCAGGCGACGTGTTTTATCTCCACAGCCGTTTGCTCGAACGCGCCGCGCGCCTGAACGAGAAAAACGGCAACGGTTCGCTGACGGCGCTGCCCATCATCGAGACGCAAGCGGGCGACGTTTCGGCCTATATTCCGACGAACGTGATTTCCATTACCGACGGCCAGATTTACCTGGAGACGGATTTGTTTTATCAGGGTGTGCGTCCGGCGATTTCGGTGGGCTTGTCGGTATCGCGCGTGGGTTCGGCGGCGCAGGTCAAGGCAATGAAACAGGTGGCGGGCCGCATCAAGGGCGACCTCGCACAGTTTCGCGAACTGGCGGCCTTCGCGCAGTTTGGTTCCGACCTCGACGCCAAAACGCAGGCACAGCTCGAACACGGCAAACGCATCGTCGAATTGTTCAAGCAGGTTCAACACAACCCGATGCCCGTGGAGGTGCAGGTGGCGGTTTTGTGGGCGGCGCAAAACGGTTTTCTGGACGACGTGCCGGTGGACAAGATCAAGGATTTCCAGGTAAAGCTCACGGATTACTTGACCAGCCGGAAAACGGATCTGCTGGCACGCATCGCCAAAGAAAAAGCTTTGAACGACACGCTTGTCAACGATTTGAAAGCGGTCGTGACGGGGTTCAAACAGACGTATCACTAGAATTTCATGGTCAGTTACAAAACCAAAATAGCTCCTGTGCAGCGAATCGAAGACTTGGTTTATCTGATTCGCGGGCAGCGGGTCATGCTGGATTCTGATTTGGCCGCGGTTTATGGCGTCACGACCAAACAGTTGAACCAGCAGTTCAAGCGCAATCGCGAAAGGTTCCCAAGAGACTTTGCGTTTGAGCTTACACTGCAAGAGCTTACGCAGATGCGGTCACAAATTGTGACCGCATCCAAACGCAATATCCGTCACATTCCGGTGGTCTTCACCGAACACGGAGCACTGATGCTGGCCAGCGTCCTGAACAGTCCGGTGGCGATTGAGGCCAGCGTCCGAGTGGTGCGCGCCTTTGTGTGGTTGCGTGAAGAGTTGATCGCCAACAAGGATCTCGCGCAGAAGTTAATTGAACTGGAAAGTCGCATCACCGGCCACGACGAGGCGATTGGAAATTTATTTGAAGCGATCCGCCGGTTGATTGAGCCGCCGTTGCCGGAAAACCGGCGGCAAATCGGTTTTCTTCGCGAAACCGCGCCGCGCTATCGCTTCAGGAGAAGTTGTCGAAAGTAATTTGCCATGCCCAGCACACGCGACATCCGCCGACGCATCCGGTCGGTCAGCAACACCGCCCAAATCACCAAGGCGATGCAGATGGTGGCGGCAGCCAAAATGCGCAAGGCGCAGTTGGCCGCAGTGGCCGGGCGTCCCTATGCCGACTTGATGAACGGGGTGCTCGCCGAGGCGGCGCCGCGCATCGCCGCGTTCAAACATCCGTTGATGGAGGCTCGTCTGGTGAGGAAGCGCGCGGTCATCCTCGTCAGCACCGACAAGGGTTTGTGCGGTGCGCTCAACAGCAATTTGTTCCGCGAGGCGGTGAAGTTTGACCGGAACTCCACGGTGTTCATCGCTGCCGGGCGCAAGGCCGCTCAGTTCATTTCGCGCACCAGACGGCCGCTCGCCGCCGAGTTCACCTACAAGGATGCGCCACTATTCGGCGAGGCACGGGCCGTTTCCAAATTCGTGCAGGACCTGTTCATCAAAGGCGAGGTGGATGCCGTGGACATTTTATTCACGAGGTTCATTTCCACGTTGAGCCAGCGGCCCGAAGCCCTGCCGCTCCTGCCGGTCGGGAAAATCCATGCCCTCACGACCGGCGCCTCCGGCCAGGCGCAACCGAAGGAACTGCCGGCGCACGGCGCAACCACAGATACTTTCGAGTTCGAGCCGGACGAAACCACCGTGCTAAGTGAGTTGCTGCCGCACGGCTTGAATTTCAAGGTTTATCAAATATTGCTGGAGGCGCGGGCGAGCGAATACAGCGCCAAACTGGTGGCCATGAAAAATGCCACCGAGAACGCCATGCAACTCATCAAGGACCTCACGCTCGAATACAACAAGTTGCGTCAGGCCAACATCACGAAGGAACTGCTGGAAATTGCCACCGCCCAAATGGCCGTGGCCTGAACTGGAAATTTTTAACCGAAGATTTTTCAGAACATGAACAAAGGCAAAGTCGTTCAAATCATCGGGCCGGTCGTGGACGTGGAATTCACGGGCCGACCGCCGGCCATTTACAACGCGCTTACGATGGACTTCGAAGTGCCCGGCCAGGGCCGCGCGAAGCGGACGCTCGAAGTGGAACAGCACCTCGGCGACAACTGGGTGCGTTGCGTGTGCATGGGCTCCACCGAGGGCATGAAGCGCGGTTACGAAGTCATGGACACCGGCGGGCCGATCTCCATGCCCGTCGGCGACGTCGTAATGGGCCGTGTGTTCAACGTTGTTGGCGAAACGGTGGACGAACGCGGTCCGGTCAAGGCCGAAAAATATTATCCCATTCACCGCGCCGCGCCGACGCTCGCCGAGCAATCCACCAGCCCGCAAATTTTGACGACCGGCATCAAGGTCATTGATCTCATTTGCCCGTTTTTAAAAGGCGGCAAGGTTGGCGCGTTCGGCGGCGCAGGCGTCGGCAAAACCGTGGTCATCATGGAGTTGATCAACAATATCGCCAAGATGCATGGCGGCGTCTCCGTGTTCGCGGGTGTGGGCGAGCGCACGCGCGAGGGCAACGACCTTTACACCGAAATGTCCGAGGCGGGTGTCATCAGGCAGGACGATCTGGGCGCCTCGAAGATTGCGCTGGTTTACGGCCAGATGAACGAGCCGCCGGGCGCGCGTCTGCGCGTGGCGTTGTCCGGTCTGGCCATCACGGAATATTTCCGCGACGAGAAAAATCAAGACGTGCTGTTGTTTATTGACAACATTTTCCGCTTCTCGCAGGCGGGTTCGGAAGTGTCGGCGCTGCTGGGCCGCACGCCGAGCGCCGTCGGTTATCAGCCGACGCTCGCTGCCGAGATGGGCGATTTGCAGGAGCGCATCACTTCGACCAAGAAGGGATCCATTACTTCATTCCAGGCTGTGTATGTGCCTGCCGACGACCTGACCGATCCCGCGCCGGCGACAACCTTCGCGCACCTGGACGCGACGATTGTGCTGGAACGGGCCATCGCCGAGTTGGGAATTTATCCCGCCGTGGACCCGCTCTCTTCGACTTCGCGCGCGCTCACACCGGACATCGTCGGACAGGAACATTACGAAGTCGCACGGGGAGTGCAGCGCGTGCTGCAACGTTACAAGGATTTGCAGGACATCATCGCGATTCTGGGCATGGACGAACTTTCGCCGGACGACAAACTCATGGTTTATCGCGCGCGAAAAATCCAGCGCTTCCTCAGTCAGCCGTTCTCAGTGGCGGAAGTGTTCACCGGCCGTTCCGGCAAACAAGTGCCGGTGGCGGAAACC
>Ga0181532_10003917_pt1 | contig 13210 bp, 10 predicted proteins | sample PEATcosm2014_Bin_33_FD_119768 | JGI IMG/M metagenome (GOLD analysis project Ga0181532, IMG submission 119768) | Peatland microbial communities from MTU Mesocosm Facility, Houghton, MI, USA - PEATcosm2014_Bin11_30_metaG | ecosystem: Environmental > Terrestrial > Soil > Wetlands > Peat | place...
CCTCCTCTGGAGAGTATTCACCAGGAAACTTGCGCTCACCCAGAGCGTCAAGAATACGTTTAACGTTCGGCGGAGCAGGCCGGTCAGGGTGTGGATAAAACTCCCTGAAAAAAACGGGCAAAAAGCGCCACGTCTTGTAACCGGAGCAGATGAGGTACCAGAAGACCAAGGCGTCTGGGCATGCAGTGCGGATTCGATCGGCCTCCGCAAAAACAGTTTGGCTCCAGAGGCGGCTAAGGATGGTCTCTCCCCAATATTCCTGGGCGACGATGGTGTCACCTGAAAAGAAAGCAACGATTTCGCGACCGTCGATCGCCATCGAAATACGCATCAGGGTGGAAAACCCCTGAATTTGGCCGTCCTTCAGGTCGCGAAGCAGGACCACCGATTCTTTTTCCGCAAGATCGCTCTCGAATTGTTCGCGGGAGGTCTGCAGAAAGTATGCGTCAAGCAATTCGTACATGCGTTGGCGTTCGGCGAGAGTGAGAAGCGCCCGTTGAGCAACCGAGCCGGCGAGGCGGCGGGCCGGCGCAAGATCAAAGGGTGGCGATGTCCACGTAGGCAGGGCGGTGGTCAAGTTGCTCATGGAAGTGGCCTCCATCCGGCCATTCGGCCAGATACAAACGGCTTGCGTATAAAACGTGCGCATATTCCTTTGCGACAGGGAGCAGGGCATCACGAGCATCGAACCCCACAAGCAGGTACTCGAATCCGCGTGACTTCGCCTGGCTATAGAGTTCGCGCAATAATCCGGCAAAGATCTGCGCTTCATCGGCCGCAATACAAATGAACGCAACATAGGCGCTGCGAAGCTTTGTGCCCGGACGTGGAAGAGCGGCGCGCCCCGTCCAGTTCGCGCCGAAGTTGTAAACGGGCGCGGCCGCCTTTAGCCAACGTGAATAGCCCTGCACGACCGTTTGCTTGTACGCACTCTGGTCCCAGAGGCCGGCGATGCCGACGATTTCTCCCTTGCGCCGCGCCACAAGAATGTCCTCAATTCGCAGGCCGAGGGATGTAAGTTCCCGGATAGAATCTTCAGTCCATTCGGCGAAAAACTGACGTTGCTGCCCGTGAACCTGCAAAAATCGCGCGAGCTCAGCAATCTGGTCGGGAGCAGCCGATGAAATTTCCACTCCCCCCTGAAAAACTGACTTCGTCAGTCCAAGGGAGATTGCGAGCGTGCAGAAATCCGCGACAGGACGAAAGGAAGGGAAGGACCTCCGCGGCTTGTGCACCAGGATAGCCTCTGCTTCGCGATTCCCAGCGATAATGGAGACCAGGTAGGCCGGAACCGGATCACGTTCATGCAATTGTTTCAGCAGTGAGAATCCCCGCGAGACCAGCCAACGGCCCCGGAATCGCTGGTCAATGCGAAGTTGCCCGAGATAGCCCAGGCGTTGCGGACGCCCGTTAATGAAGAGATTCCGGGTCGAGCGGCACGCAACGCCAACGACTTCGCTGTCCCGTGCGTCCCGAGCGACAAGGACTTGAATCTCATTTCCCGTAACGCGGCAGCCCAGCGAAAAATCCGGCTCGCGTTCGTAGGTAACCACAATATTCCCCGGCATCGCCTCGCGGCGGCAAAGTCCGCGAATCGCGAAATCGTCAGCCGGTGTGGCGAGCCCGATCTGCAACTCCATCAACTCACCCGCAATTCTGTCAGAGCCTCCGAGACGAATGGTCGGAGCTCCAGCGTTTGCGTATGCGAAGCCTTCAGCAAAGGAGCGGTGTAAGATTCGTCGCCCAGCGGGAAATCCTTGCGCTGCAGCACCTCGGAGCGGAAGAGCAGGTTGATGGAGAAGAAGTGCGTCCACATGAACCAACTCTCGCTGTTGACTTGAAAATCCAGGCTGCGCCGAAAAATGGAATTGATGCTGTAAAACTTCTGGCGCGCCTCAATGCAGCGCTGCTTTACCTGTTCTGCCGTCATACCACGCGGCGCAAAGGGCACCATGCCATAGCGATAATCCGGCGCGAGCCACCAGCGGTCGTACAACAAGCGGCCCTCCCGTTTCAGGCGGTCGTAAAGGGGAGTTCCCGGGAACGGCGTAAGGTGATTGAAAGCGACGATGTAAAAACGGTGCCGCTGCGCGAACGCCAGCGTTTCATTCAGCGTGTCGCCGTTGTCTTCGTCGTAGCCCAGAATAAAAGTGACATACAACCGAATTCCGTGGCGCCGCAGGTTCTCCTGAGCTTTCTCGTAGCCGCCTTTCATCGTGTTGAACGACTTATGCATGCGGCGAAGGTTTTCCTGGTTGAGCGTCTCAAAACCGATGAGCAATCCCTGGCAGCCGCTAGCCTTGATCAGGCGCAAGAATTCTTCGTCGTGCGCAGCGTTGATGCTCGCCTGGCTGACCCAGCGAATCTTCAGCGGAATAAGTTGCCGGAAGAACTCTTTCGCCTGATCCATGTTCGAAGTGATGTTGTCATCCACGAAAAAGATCAGCGGCTTTTTGATGCGGCGGATCTCATCAATGATTTCTTCAATGGGCCGCCGCGTCTGCGAGTTCCCGAAGTACGATTGAATAGCGCAAAACTCACATTTGAAATGGCAGCCGCGCCCGGCTTCCACCAGTCCAACGGGAAGATATCGCTTGCCGGCGAAAATGGAGCGGTCCGGTCGCAAACCCGCAAGTGGCGGCCGGCTTGACTGCCGATAAACCCTCTGCATTCGCCCGTTGCGAAAATCGGAGAGCACGTCCGGCCAAAGCCTTTCCGCCTCGCCAATCACAATCGATTCAGCGTATTCGCTGGACTCTTCAGGAACCAGCGTGGGATGGAACCCGCCCATCACTACGGGCACACCGCGGCGGCGATATTCGGAAGCAATTTGATACGCGCGCTTGGCCGTGTACGTCTCCACACTCATCGCTACCAAATCGGTTGGCTCGTCGAATGGGATGGACTCCGTGCGATCGTCGTAGAAACGAATTTGCGTATCGGAGTCCCGCGGCGTCAATCCAGCCAAAGTCGCGGGCGCAAGCGGCTCCATCTGCCAGGTGCGGATATACGGCTGGCCGCGGCGCCGGCCGATGCAGGGATGAACCAGCGTTAGTCGCATCGAGTTACCTCACGCATTCGGTGCCAGTTGCCAGTCGCAGTTATAAAAAGTGTCGAGATGATGGGCGTAGAAGCGATAGCCGAAATTGGCCGGGATGGCGATGGGAAGCTGCGTGCGCGAGCCGGCGAGTCTCTTCCAAATCGAAGCGTAGCTGTAGGTTTTTTTCCACGCGCGCCTCGTGTTTCGCAGCAATTCATCGGCGGTCATGTTCTTCGGCTGAAAGACGACGTGCTGGCCGTCGTATAAACTCCAATTCTCTGTGGTAATGCGGCCGGCTGCCTTGAGCCTCTTGAAAAACGGCGTACTCGGAAAAGGCACGGCAATCGCATAACGCGGCAAATCCATGTGAGAGGCGAGAACGAAATCCACTGTTTCGTCGAACGTTTTCTCCGTGTCCTGATCCAGGCCGAACACAAAACAGCCCATCAGGGCAATGCGCCGGTCGTGAATTTTGCGAACAACCTCGTAGTAGTCCCGGCGCATATTGAACGCCTTTTTTACTTCGACCAGCGCTGCCTGGTTGAGCGATTCAAAACCGATCAGCAGCCCGCGGCAGCCGCTGCGCGCGGCCAGATCGAGTAATTCGTCGTCCCAGGCAATCGTCGTTGTCGTCAGTCCGCCCCATTGAATTTTCAATGGAATAAGCGCGGTGAACAGTTCCTTGGCGTACGGAACATCAGAGATGAGGTTAAGGTCCAGGAAAATCACCCGTCGCGCGTGCATCTGGCGAATGTCCGCAACCACGTCCGCGACTGGCTTCTGCAGCGGTTTGGCCCACGCGGAAGGGACAACACAAAATTCACATTGGTAGATGCACCCGCGTGTCGCCTCCAGAGTATGCGCAACGTTGATTAGCCGCTCGTCATACAGTTCGCGCTTTGGGAACGGCAGATTTGCCAGGCTCAGATTGGGGTTCTGATCATACCGGCGGCGCATCTTGCCGGAAATAAAATCGCGCAAGAGTTGCGGCCAGGACTCCTCTGCATAACCCACCACGATCGCGTCCGCATGATGAATGGCTTCTTCTGGCACGAGTGTCGGGTGAACACCGCCCAGGACTACCGGGATACTGCGTGCCCGGAATTGCGCCGAAATCTCGTAAGCGCGCGGAGCCGTTCCAGTGATGGCCGTTATGCCGACAAGATCAGCTTCAATCGCGTCGGGTTCGATTTCGTCCACGCCTTCGTCAATGATGCGAACGTCCGCGGGAATTTCGGCAGGGACCAGGGATGCCAGTGTGGTTAGAGTCAGCGGCGCATACCGCATGGTCTTCTTCCAGATCCCGCCGCGGTGCCGGTAAAGAGGCCCGCGTGGGCAAAGAAGCACAATTCGCAAGGGTGAACTCACCGTAGGAGTGCGGATGAGCGAGATGTGCGGCTCTGCCGACACCGGGCAATTGATGCCAGATGGAATCGAGCCAGCATTGGCCATAAGGCGCCTCCAAGGTCATCGGCTTAGGACGCAGGCTAGCACGCAGGCTTCCACCGCTGTGTCTCAATTCCTCATAGAAGGTACGGAAGAAGCAATAGAGAGGCACACCTCCAGAACGTAAGTGACGCAAGGAACTCACGACATGTGTCGGGAGAATATTGCTGTATCGGCGAGGGGCGTTTCTAGGCGCTTTGCAGTGCCCGATTCACCATGGCCTGCGCTTCCCGTACGATCTCATTCAAGTGCGCCTGGCTTGTGAAACTTTCCGCATAAATCTTATAGATGTTTTCCGTCCCCGAAGGTCGCGCCGCGAACCAACCATGCGCCGCCGTAACCTTCAGCCCGCCGATGGCCGCGTTATTCCCTGGCGCCCGCGTCAGCTTTGCCGTAATTGGTTCGCCTGCCAGTGTCGCATCCTTCACGGCTTCTGGCGAAAGCTGCAGTAATCGCGCTTTTTCTTCCGGCGTGGCCGCAGCATCAATCCGCGTGTAAAACGGCGTGCCAAATTCCGCGGTCATGGCGCGATAGTGTTCTCCCGGATCCTTTCCCGTCCGCGCCGTTATCTCCGCAGCCAGCAAGGCCATGATCGGTCCATCTTTATCGGTTGTCCACACGGTACCGTCCCGCCGCAAAAAACTCGCCCCGGCGCTCTCTTCGCCTCCAAAGCAGCACGAGCCATCAAACAGTCCTGGCGCGAACCACTTGAAGCCCACGGGCACCTCCCACAATTTGCGCCCGAGTTTGCGCACCACGAGGTCGATCATGCTGCTGCTCACCAGAGTTTTCCCCACCGCCGCGCCACTTGGCCAGTCTGGCCGGTGTGTCAGCAAATACTGAATGGCCACCGCCAGATAGTGATTAGGATTCATCAGTCCCGCTGATGGCGTCACAATCCCGTGCCGGTCCGCGTCCGGATCATTTCCAAACGCCACGCGAAACTTGTCCTTTAGCTTCAAAAGCCCCGCCATCGCATAGGGGCTGGAGCAATCCATGCGAATCTCGCCGTCATGATCCACCGTCATGAACGAAAACGTCGGGTCGATCTTCGGGTTCACAACGGTTATCTCAAGTTTGTATAGCGCACTGATCGGTTCCCAATAAGGCTCCGAGGCCCCGCCCAGCGGGTCCACACCCAATTTCAACTTGGCTCCGCGAATTGCCTCCATATCAATCACGTTGCCAAGATCCCTCACGTACGGCAGCACATAATCAAACTGATGAGTTGTATACGCATCAAATGCACTGGCGTAGGCGACACGTTTTACCCCGGCATTCCGGGCACGCAGCAACTCGTTCGCGCGCGTCTCCACCCACTTCGTGATGTCTGTGTCTGCCGGGCCGCCGTTGGGCGGGTTGTACTTAAACCCTCCATCGCGCGGAGGATTATGCGAAGGCGTGATCACGATCCCATCCGCCAAGTGTTCCTTACGCTCGCGGTTGTAAACCAAAATTGCGTGAGAAATCACCGGCGTAGGTGTTACGCCATCGTCTCTCTGAATAATCGTCTCCGCATCGTTCGCCGCGAGCACTTCAAGTGCCGTGCGTTGCGCGGGAGCGGAGAGCGCGTGCGTATCCTTGCCCATGAAGAGCGGCCCATCGATCCCATGCCCCCGGCGGTATTCGCAAAGCGCCTGCGTGATTGCCAGGATGTGCGCTTCGGTGAACGTGCCATTCAGCGAACTGCCGCGGTGGCCGCTGGTGCCAAAGCTCACAAGTTGTTGCGGGTCATCCATGTCCGGCTTGCGCTCATAATAGCAACGCTCGAGCTCCGCCAGATCCACCAGCAACTCCTTGGGCGCGGGTAATCCCGCAAGCGGTGAAATCTCCTGCGTATTGCTTGCTTCGTTTGGAGCCGCCTGTGGTTGTGTCATCGGTTTTCCCCTCAGCAACGACCCTACTTTGATACCACTGCGCACCCGGGAACGCCAATACTCCCCCGCCACGCGCAAAGAATGTTGCCCAGAATTCATAATCCATAGATGTCATGGCGCACGCAAAGCCGGGTATCATCAGCGAGCATTCAATTCTTCTCTTATGGAGCGAAACCACACGGACCAGCCCGGCATCTATTAGATGTCATCGCCGGGGCTGCCAATTCTTGCTGCTCCCGGCCAATGTCTGCCCTGAGGGAAGGAAATTCCTGCTTGAATAAAAGCGCCGGTGATTCGCGTCTCCAACCGGCCAGTGAGGAACGCCATGCCTGACCGCAATCCCGCGAATACCGGTGTTCAGCTCGAAGATGCCCGAACGGGATCAAGCGTGGAAACCCTTAAGCGCGCCATCCTCGACAATCTGTTTTACGTTGTAGGGAGGCCTGCCGAACACGCCATCCCGAGTGATTATTACAAGGCCGTTGCCTACACCGTTCGCGATCGGATCCTTGCGCGATTTCTCCGTTCCCTGCACACCTACATGGACGACCACGTTCGCGTCGTGGGGTACCTTTCCGCCGAATACCTTACGGGGCCCCAACTGGCCAACAATCTCCTGAATCTCGGCCTCGATGCGCCATTCCGCCAAGCGGTTCGCGAACTCGGCCTCGATATGGACCTGCTTATCGAACAGGAGGCCGAACCCGGTCTCGGCAATGGCGGCTTGGGGCGTCTTGCCGCGTGCTTTCTGGATTCCATGGCCACTATGTGCATTCCCTCGATCGGGTACGGCATCCGCTACGAGTACGGCATTTTCGACCAGAAAATCCAAGACGGCTGGCAGGTCGAGTACACCGATCACTGGCTGAGCAACGGCAATCCCTGGGAACTGCGCCGCGCGCGATTTTCCGTCGAGGTAGGTTTCCATGGCCGCACCGAGCACTGGACCGACAGTAATGGGAAGTACTGCGTTCGCTGGGTGCCTCAGACTATGGTGAAGGGCGTTCCCTACAACACTCCCATCGTTGGTTATCGTTCCGGAGCCGCCTATATTCTGCGGTTATGGCGCTCGGAAGCCACCGAATCCTTCTACTTCGAGCGCTTCAATAGCGGCGACTACCAAGGCGCCGTTGCGGATAAGGTGTTCGCTGAAAACATCACGAAAGTTCTCTATCCCAATGACGAGGATTTCCGCGGCAAGGAACTGCGCCTCCAACAGCAGTACTTTTTCACCTCCTGCTCGTTGCAGGACATGATCCGCATGCACCTGTCAAATAAGAAACCTCTGGAGACTTTTCACGAACGTTGGGCCATTCAGCTCAACGACACGCATCCTTCCATCGGCGTTGCCGAGTTGATGCGCCTGCTCCTCGATGAACACGGTATGACGTGGGAGCAGGCATGGAGCGTCACATCACAAACCTTCAGCTACACCAATCACACGCTCCTGCCGGAAGCGCTGGAGCGCTGGCCGCTTCCTTTATTTGCATCTCTCTTGCCCAGGCATATCGAGATTATTTATGAGATCAATGCTCGCTTCCTCGCTGAAGTGCGCCAGCGCTTTCCGAATGACGAAGCCCGTGTCGCGCGCATGTCCCTGATTGATGAGTCCGGCGACAAATTTGTCCGCATGGCGCATCTCGCCTGTGTCGGCAGCCACAAAATCAACGGCGTCGCCAGAATCCACACCGACTTGCTGAAAAGGGAATTGCTGCACGACTTTGATGAACTCTGGCCGGGTAAGATCGTCAACGTGACCAACGGCGTAACACCGCGCCGCTGGATCGCCGTCAGCAATCCCGAACAGTCTCAACTCATGACCAGCAAGATCGGAGACGCCTGGATCGATCATCTGGATGATTTGAAGCGCCTGGAACCCCTCGCGGACGATGTTGCATTCCGCAGCGATTGGCAAAAGGTGCAGCGCGCTGTGAAAGTCCGCTTGGCCAATTTCATCCAGAAGGAAACCAGCATTTTTGTTGACCCTGACTCGATGTTCGACGCCCAGGTGAAGCGCATCCACGAATACAAGCGCCAGCACTTGAATGTGCTTCACATCCTCACGCTTTACCAGCGCCTGAAGAACAACCCCAATCTGGAAATCACTCCGCGCACATTCATTTTTGGCGGTAAGGCCGCCCCCGGCTATCGCATGGCCAAGCTCATCATCAAGCTCATTAATTCCGTGGCAGAAGTTATCAACCAGGATCCCGATGTAAAAGGCCGCTTAAAGGTAGTTTTCCTTCCCGGATATGATGTGACCTTTGGGCAGTTGGTTTATCCCGCGGCCGATCTGAGCGAACAAATCTCCACCGCGGGCATGGAAGCGTCCGGCACGGGCAACATGAAGTTTGGCATGAATGGCGCGCTCACCATTGGCACGCTCGATGGCGCCAACGTCGAAATTCGCGAAGCCGTCCACGCGGAAAACTTTTTTCTCTTTGGCCTTACTGTGGACCAGGTCCGCGCCACTTGGGCCGCCGGTTACAATCCGCGCCACCTTTATGAATCCATCCCCGCGCTGCGCAATGTGATCGACGCCTTGTATTCCGGACAATTCTCCCGCGGCGACCACGAACTGTTCCGCCCGCTACTTGATTCGCTTGTCTACCACGATCAGTATCTTCTGTTCGCTGACTACGAGTCCTATATCCACTGCCAGGATCAGGTGGCAGAGGCCTTCCGTGACCAGGAAGCCTGGGCCAAAATGTCCATCCTCAACGCCGCCCGCATGGGACCTTTCTCCTCCGACCGCTCCATCGCCGACTATTGCCGCCTGGTCTGGGATATCCAACGCGCCGCCGCCCCGCTGGTTCAGACTGCCTGAGGTTCGCAATTTGCCCGAATGATGGCCTGACGCCGCCCCAGGTGATGCCCGAATTTTTCGGTTGTCAGAATCCCAATAAAATGGCATCGTCTCACCTCCGGCAATGTGTCCCCGGAGGCGGTCCAGGTTAAGACGGGGAAGCTTGTAGTTTGGTTCTTCGGTTCGGTGTCAAGGTGCCCAGCGGACGGACAAGTACAAAACAGGGTGTATATCCCTCTTGCGGGAGGTGCGCTTTCCATTCCGAGTTGCTGCTCAAGCTGCAACTGGAAAGCAACCCGCAAGCACTCGGGCTTGTGCGTGCCGCCGTCGAGCGGGCTACGGAACTCCTTCATTTCCCCGAGGAGGAGTCGCGCGCCATCGTCCGTTCCGTTGATGAGGCCCTCGCCAATGTCATCCGCCACGCCTACCAAGGCAAATCCGGTCAGCCCATTGAGGTGACCTGCCGGCACTTGCACGGGACTCAGAACGAGGTCTGCACCACCGGCCTCGAAATCGTCTTGCAGGATTCTGGCGTACCGGCCGATCCCAGGAAAATGAAGGGCCGTTCTCTGGACGAACTTCGGCCCGGTGGGCTAGGTCTCCATTTCATGAGGCAGAGTATGGACGAAGTTGAATTCAGCCGGAAAAAAGGCAAGAATCAACTTCGTTTGGTGAAGTACCTGGCTCCGGCTGCCTCCGCAGCCGCGTCAGAAGGAGAATAGACCGTGCAGATTGTGGCTCGCGCAATAAAAGGTTGGACGATCCTGGACCTCTCCGGCGACATCGACTTGGCGCACTCGCCGGCCATGCGCAAAGCGTTACTCGGCGAAATCAAGGAGAAGCGAATTCCCAAGGTCTTTCTCAATCTGAAAAATGTACGCTATATCGACAGCTCCGGCATCGCCTCCCTTGTCGAAGGTTTGAAAGCGTCGCGCGATCAAGGCTCCCGCCTGATCCTGTATGGTCTGAGCACCTCTGTCCGTGAGGTGATGCAGCTCTCGCGCTTGCAAAAGATCTTTGAGATCTACGAAGACGAGGAGCAAGCCCTCGCTTCTTAGATGACGAACAGAATTTCCCCGCAAAGGTAGAGTGGCCCAGTGGAATTTGCGCGAAAAGTTGGCGCTAGCGTAATCGATGCTCTCTCCTATCTCGGCGCCCTGACCGTGTTGGCGGGGCGCGCGGCTCATAGCGCTTTCATTGGACCTTTTTTGGGCAAGCCAGTGCGCTTCCAGAGCGCCGTCCAGCAAGCTATGGAAGCGGGTGTGCGCGCTCTCCCGATCCTTTCTCTCATCACTTTTTTCATTGGCTTGATTCTTGCCCTTCAGAGCGCCTACGAACTGAAACGCTTCGGCGCGTTGAATTTTGTCGCCAGCGCCGTTGCTATCTCTATGTCGCGTGAACTCGGGCCGCTGATCACCGCCATCGTTGTAATTGGACGTTCTGGATCAGCATTCGCGGCTGAAATCGGCACCATGAAAGTCTCGGAGGAGATCGACGCCCTCGAGACCATGGCCATTGATCCCGTGCACTTTCTGGTCACCCCAAAATTCATCGCCATGGTGCTGATGTTGCCTTGTCTCACCATTTGGGCCAATTCCATGGGAATCCTGGGGGGATCCCTGTTCGGTGTCCTCCAGGCAGATTTCACCTGGACCCGCTACATAAAGGCCTCCCTCGAGGCCTTGTTCCTTCGCGATATCGCCACCGGCCTCATTAAGAGCTTCATGTTTGGCATCACCATCACGGCGGTGGGTTGCCTCGAAGGGCTATCCACCGGTGGCGGCGCCGAACAGGTCGGCCGTTCGACAACGCGCGCCGTGGTCGTCTCCATTTTTCTGGTGATCCTGGTCGATCTGGTATTCACCACTCTATTTTTCTTCTTGGGAGGGCGCTAGAACGTATGCCGGCAATCGCCGATCCAACTCGCCCCAGCGTCTCCCTGGATGGGCCTATGATTTCCCTGCGGGACATCCGCGTCAGTTACAGCGGCCGGGAAATTCTGCACGGCATCACTTTCGACGTTCAGCGTGGTGAAACACTCGTCATTCTTGGCGGCTCGGGTTCCGGCAAGAGCACGCTGCTGCGTACATTAGTGGGCCTCGAAAAACCGAACTCCGGCGAGCTTTGGATTGCGGGGAAGAACTTTTCCGCCATTTCCGATGCCGAGCGCAACGAAATCCGCCAAAAGATCGGCATGTCCTTTCAAGGCGGAGCTCTCTTTGGCTCCATGACCGTTGGCGAAAACGTGGCTCTCCCTTTGCGCGAGCACACCAAGCTCGAGGATTCCACCATCGAAATTATGGTTCGCCTCAAACTCGATCAGGTTGGCCTTTCCGGCTACGAGCAGTACATGCCCTCGCAACTCAGCGGCGGCATGAAGAAGCGCGCCGCCGTGGCTCGCGCGCTGGCCATGGATCCTGAAATTCTTTTCTTCGATGAGCCATCCGCGGGTCTCGACCCCATCATCGCCGCCGGCATCGATCAGTTGATTCTGGAATTGAAGAAGGCCTTTCACATGACCATCATCGTGGTCACGCACGAATTGGCTAGCGCCTTTCTCATCGCCGACCGCATGGTCCTGATTAACAAAGGAGATGTGGTGGCTCTTGGCACCGTAAAGGAAATGCAGAACAGCACTCATCCACGGGTTCGCCAATTCATGGATCGCGTCCCGGAACCCGCCGTGGCCCAGGAACTGGATTATCTGCAGATGTTGACGGAGCAGCAGCCTAAACAGGGCTCGCAGGCTTCGGGGAAGAGCAGGTAGCAATGGCAGAAAAACGTGAGCAGGCTTTTGTCGGATTCTTCGTGCTGGTCGCCGCCGCACTCTTGATCTTTACTGTCTTCGGCATCACCGGCGCGTTTCAGGGCGCTGTGAAAACGTATCACGCCAAGTTTCCCAGCGCTGCGGGACTCGAGCCCGGCGCTTCCGTCCACTATGCCGGGAGCCAGAAGATCGGGCGCGTCGAGAAGATGCAGATTGATCCGGGCGATCCCTCCCTCATTGACATGACCTTCAGCGTCAAAAGCGACCTGCCCGTGAAGACCAACGCGACTGTTGCGATCATGAGCTTCAGCCCCTTGGGTGATAACCACCTGGAAATCCTTCCCGCTCCGCCGAACGCTCCCCCCGCATCAGCCGCCCCCTCTGGTGCACTGTTAAACTCCAAGCCCTATCTCGGTTTCAACGATTTGGCGGAGCAAATCAACAAGATGTCGCCCCAAGCCCAGGAACTGATGGCCAATCTCAATCAACGCGTCAAGGAACTGAGCGTCACCATCGCTCGTGTCAACGATCTGCTCAACGATCAGAATCGCCAGAATATCTCCGCGAGTCTCAGCGACCTTCACGGAATGCTGAATGAGGACCGCCCGGTGGTCCGCTCCGCCTTGAAGAATGTGAATACCGCCACCGAAAAGATCACGCCTCTGATCGATCAATTGCACAAAACAATCGATCAGGCCAATGACACGCTGAAACATGTGGACGGTATGATTGGCGAGAACCGCGAAGAAGTCCACGCCTCCGTTGCAAAACTCCATGAATCCTTGAACAACGTCACGGAACTTTCCCGGCGCCTGGATCAGACGCTGGACGTCAATTCCGAAAACATCGACGAAATTCTCGAGAACCTCCGCCACATCACGGAGAACATGAGGGAATTCTCCGACATCATCAAGTCTCAGCCTTCTTCGCTGATCCATTCCGGCAGTCCACGCCAGCATGTACCAGGAGCGCGCCCATGAGACACTTTGCATTCAGATCTGATAATCCTGCTAACCCCGTTCCGCTGTTGCAGCGCACCAACTTGGCGCGGTTTCTGTTCACCCTCCCGGCGCTCGCCTTTCTTCTTGCCGGATGCGGCAGCCCGAAGCCCATCAGGTACTACGAAATCTCCTATCCCCCTGTTGGCCAGGAAAAAATGGCAACTCTGGACGCCACTCTCCTGGTGCGCACTTTTTCCACGTCTCATCTTTATCGCGAAGATCGCATTGTCTATGGTTCCGGTTCAGAGGAGATGGGAACGTACATGAATGAGC
>Ga0181532_10003918_pt1 | contig 13204 bp, 9 predicted proteins | sample PEATcosm2014_Bin_33_FD_119768 | JGI IMG/M metagenome (GOLD analysis project Ga0181532, IMG submission 119768) | Peatland microbial communities from MTU Mesocosm Facility, Houghton, MI, USA - PEATcosm2014_Bin11_30_metaG | ecosystem: Environmental > Terrestrial > Soil > Wetlands > Peat | place...
CAGGCATTCTTCCACCGTATTGCCCAGCTTCGGCATTTCAACCGCGACTGCCATCTCTGTCGTCCTAGTCCCTTTCCGTCAGCAACCTCGTCATTTAGCCGCCGCGCGGGGAGGGCTTGCACGTCGAACGGCCAGACACATCACCAAAAGCACCGGCCACCCAGACCCCGTCGGCCCGGTACGGGGTACGAAAGAGACAGGGCGGGCCCCGATGTTAAGTCTAGCGCGTTTGTGATCGTATATCAACTCTTACAGAGCTTACTTGATCGATCACGTGCGACCTCAGGTACGCGTGAGAGGCGTAGACAGGACTGCAAAGCGTGTCAATCAATCTCCACACGATCTCACATCTCTAGACCCCAATCCGGGCGATCGACGTAGCGATCATGTGGGAGGCAACCACGCTGATCGCCGTTCCAGTTACCAGTCTAATTCGTGCTCTTGATCGGGCGTCGATGCGTTGAAGTCCTTCTGCAAGGCCATGCTGTAATCCTTTCCCGGGCACTTGCGGAAGCGGAGGATCTTTCGTTTATAGACTCGACTGTCAAGCGTAAAATGCTAGGGCGGGAGGGGCTGGGGGGAGCCCGGGTGGAATGACGACGACGGTGGAACGGGAGTACGACCACGCCAGTAGCCTTCTCCAGGATGTGATTCGCCGCAACCGCAACGGCGAGAAATTTGGGGTGTACGCCATCTGTTCCGCTCACCCGAGCGTCATCGACAAGCAGGACTGGGCCGTTCTCCATGGACTGCCGCATGGCTGCATCGATGCCTGCATAGTGCCGCCAACATTGTTGAGTCAATACTTGCCATCGCAATATGAAGCCGTCTGGTCCGGGCGGCTACCCGCGCGTTCTGAAGATCTGATTCGCGAGCACATTCGGGTTGTCCTGCGACTCTATGCCACAGCCTGTGGCGCATAAGGCAATCGATCAAGGCGTTGAATACTACGAGCACGATCGTCACCAGTAGACAGGCGACTGTGCTACGACGTGCTGCTCGCTGAAGTACTTCTCGATTTGATCAACTCAAGCAGAGAGGATCGCTCGGAGTAGCAGCCAGTCACGACCATCTAGACCATCAACTGCCATTGTGGTGAAGCTAAGTCCTCACCATTCGGCGCTACCGCCGGTATGCAACCGCGAAGCGCGGGCTTCTACTATGGCAGAGGGAACAGACAACCACAAAAAAAGAAAAACAATAACAGCCGAACACTTCTACAGGCAGGCGCTAAGAGTGCATCCCTCGTTCTTCGAATTCGAAAAACGGCGTGGGCTGATTTCTGAGTAACCCAGCGCCAGGTCCGAGCGGACTTGACGCTGGGTAGTCCGGCCTCTCACAACTTCAAAAGATAAATTTCAGAGCTAATTGCAAGACGCGTGCTGATTGGGCGGTGGTGATCATCCCGAATGTCGTACCATAATCTCCCAACGCGCCGTCTGGAGCGCCGAAATTCGGATGATTCAGCAAGTTGAAAGCTTCGGCCCGGAAGTCGATCCTTTGACTCTCGGCAAACGGTCCGTACGGAATACCGAAAGACTTGATCAGCGCAAAGTCCAGGTTCACGAACCCTGGCCCGCGGATGAAATTTCGACCGGAATTGCCGTCTATGATAGGCGGCGCCGGGCTCGAGAAAACGCTCGTGTTGAACCAGCAGTTCACGGTATGGACGGGACTGGAGTTGGGGCACGAGCCACTGAAGGGATCTCCAGTCACATTGGCGCGACCCTTCTGGGTGTCCCCGTTTGGGTTGGGGTCGGCGGACAGGACGGTGAACGGGAATCCGCCATGTGCCGACAGAATTCCACTTATCGTCCATCCTCCCAGTACCTGCCGGCCAGCAAAGCCCAGCGATTGAATCGTGGGTGTCCGCCACACCGCGGCCAGCTTGAACTGCTCCAAAAGATCGGAATCGCACGTTCCCCGGTCAAGCCAAGGTTGCGTCGGATCGGTGTAATTGCTGAAGGCGAAGCTTGCCCCAGACCCGGCTACGTCAATGCATTTCGCCCATCGGAATCCCCCCAGGAACGAAAGGTTCCCGGTCATCCGCTTCTCCGCTGAGATCACCAGGGCGTTATAACTGGCCGTGCTGGCGGTTTCGTTGAGGATGACGGGCCCCCCGTAACCGCCCACAAGCATAGGGCGAACGCCGTTTATTGCAGGGTTGATATCTCGCGAGTCGAACATGTGGTAACTTTCCGAGGCCTCATATCCTGTACGTAACACGATGCCTCGACCGAGCTGCCGCTCAAGAGTGAGGTTCCACTGCATGGTCGCTGGCGCCTGAAAGTTTGGCGAGAAACCGACCGCATTTCCCAAAGGCAGCGCAAACACCGTGCTCGAGAGTGGCGGGTTCTGAAGCGGAGGAATGTTTCCGAGGTAGGGAGATGCGGCATACGGATCGTAGGCGCTAATGGGCGCTCCCTCTATCATGGGGCCCTGGATTACTGCGCCCTGGGTAAACGGTTCGGTGCTCGTCATTTCATTGTACATACGGCCAAATGGCTCGTCGTGGTAGATGCCGAAACCGGCGCGAACGCTGGTTTTTCCGTCTCCGAAAACATCCCACGCCAAGCCTACGCGTGGATCCAGCAATTTCCAGTTGTTTGGAGCCAGTCCGTTGGGCACGCCAGGATCGCCGCGCACCAGGAATCCGGCGGGAAGATTGGGATAGCGCGTGGAATGAATGCCGGCATTGTAGTCGGCTACAATAATCTGACTTCCTATCTTTCCGCCACCGCCGTCCGCCCAAGGCAGGAAGGGCTCCCAGCGCACGCCCAAGTTCAAGGTCAGTCGCGGCCTAACCCGCCATGTATCATTCGCATAGAGGGCAGGGCCCGTTCCGCGAGGAGCCACATACGATGGCGCATATTGTTCGTAGAAGTCATTGGAACCGAGCATGAAGTCCAGAGGCGCCAGACCCGAGTAGCCATCCCACCAGCCTTGATATCCGGCAGACACATACGCTTGATAAAGCCTACTTTGATAGAATGGCAGCTCGCCGCCAAAATCGAGGGTGTGATTGCCCTTGATATAGGTCCAGTTGTTGGTGATGTCCGTCTGGTTCCGAGCAACATTCAGGGCCCCGTTCCAGTAGGCTGTGAACCAGCCGCCTACATAGAAACCCACTTCAGGATAATTGGGAGCCCAGTCGGGATAGTTTGCGCCCAAACTCGACAGGCCATTCTTGAACTGGGACACACCGGACTCTAGATATATTACCCGGCTCAGCGTTGCTCCCAGGGTGGTCAGGAGGCTGTTTCCAAAACGGTACGACAAGTTCAACGCGGCATGCTGACTGGTAAATGCTTGGTTCGCCGCGCCGCTCGAACCGCCGCTGAGGATGTTGCCGGGAATGACGATGACAGGGTCATTGAGTTTGTCCCAAAGATAGCTTGCCGATATTGTTATTCTGTCGCCAATATGGTGATCCACCTTGAAAACGAATTGGTTGTCGTTCTCCGACACCTTTGTGGGGTAATTGAATTGTCCGGTTGTGTCATTCCCTGTAGGCACGAGCTTGAGTAGATCGAGTGAGATCGGGGCGTAGAGCGATGTCGGGACCTGGTTGCCAGTAAATGGCGCGCCGGTGAATGGATTCGTCAGTTGGGTGCCGGACGCGACAGCAGCAGACCAGTCACCATTATTAAGTTCCGCAGGGGTAGGGCCGAACCCGATATTCGAAGTAGTCCCATACCGAAACGTCGTTCGCTGAAATGAACCGAACCAGAACGTCTTGTCCTTTAGCAGAGGGCCACCCAGGCTAAAACCAAACTGATTGCGGTTCAGCGTGTCCGGAGAAGTGGCAAAGTAATTGGTCGCATTGGCGTCTCCGTTTCGCAAGTACTCGAATGCGCTGCCATGGATCTTGTTCGCCCCACCCTTCGTGATGACGTTGACGATAGCGCCGCCACGCCCGGCGAATTTCGCGTTATAGGAGTTCGTATCCACCGTAAATTCTTGGACCGCATCGGGATTGGGAAAAACATTGGCGACGTCCGTGTAAGCGTCCTCATTAAGGCCGCCGTCTAAATAGAACGCGGTCGTGTTCTCGCGGGCCTCGCCACTCGACGTAACGAAGCCTGAGTCCACTGTTTCCGGGCGAGTCGCAATCTGACTTGAGTAATTGTTTGCATCCGGATTGTGGGCGCTGGTGTCGGGAGCCAGCGCGATCAAGTCAATCACTCTCCGATTGTCCAAGGGCATGTCTTCGGTAAACTGAGGCGTAATCGCGAAGCTCACCGTCTGACTCCGCGTATCTACCAGAGGCGACTCGCCGGTTACCACAACTTCCGCGCTGGTCGCGCCGATCTTTAAGCGAACGTCCACTGTCCTTGACTGACCGACCTGGATCACAATTCCGGTTTGCTCATAGCGCTCGAACCCGGTCGCCTCCACACGCAGCACATAGGTGCCAGGTTCCAGGTTAGAGACGATATAAAACCCTTGCGCGTTAACCTGCGCAACCGTGGCGATCCCCGTGGAGGACTCGGTCACAGCAACGCGCGCTACGGGTACCACGGCGCCGCTAGGATCGACCACCTCCCCCGAGAGAGTGGCCGCTGTTCTTTGACCCACAGCCGAAGCCGACCAGAGCATGGCCACGCAGACCACCAATACGAATGTGCTAAGTTTCCTCATCTCAACTCTCCCTGCTGGCTTCATGAAGCCAAGCCTGCCTCGATAATAAGGACTGGATTTTTGTTCGCTCACGAACGATCACACTTCGTCAAATATTGGAGCACGAAACGTCACATTGTGTCAAGGAAAAACTAAAAGTGGAGTTGAGCAAGGATATACAACCGCAAACTTGTGCAGAAGATCTAATTAGCAATGCACTCTGCAAGGCGTAACGCCGGTCGTCAGCCTCGGAAAAAAGGGGGAGGAATATTCAGTTCTTCGACGGGACAAAAAGAAAGAAGCAATATAGATTGACAATCGCTCACATACGAACTACGCTGCCGGTATTGAGCCTCTTGGTGCTCTTCCTGAACGATGGTAGCGAAAAACGTACGACTCCGCTGTAATAATGACAAATTGAGTCTGTCGGACACAGCATACTCGCTCCATCACGGATACAGCCTTATGTGTTCGTTGATGTGTCTGGTGCTGCTCGGCGGCCCAATCCTCCTCTCCTCCCAGCAATCTCAGCCAACCCAGCGCCTGCATGGCACCCTTGAGAATCACACCTTGGAGAATCGATGGCTCAAAGTAGATCTTGAAACCAGCGCTGGCCATCTGGGAAAGATGGTAGTACGAGATCGCTCCAGCGGAAAAATCGTCGAGATTCCGGATGTATTCGCCTTGAAGCTGCGGGATGGTTCGACGTTGCGGCCGGGAGAAATGGAGGTTGTTGAGACTCTTTTATTCACAGAGTTGCCGCCTGATCCCTCCGCCCAGCGTGCGGCCGATCGACTGGCGCGCAAGCAGATCTGCACCAGGCTAGTCGATTCACGAACGTCCACCCACGCCGTCTGGTGCGCAATCATGGCGAATGACTCTACCTATTTCCGGCAGGAACTGAAGGTTGACAGCGAGCGCGAGACCTTGCCCATCGCCGAAGTTCGACTGCTGGAACTGAATGATCCTGAGGCGCATCTCGCCGGCCAGGTCAAAGGTTCACCGGTTACCGATGGCAGCATGTTCTTCGGGTTTGAACATCCTCTCTCGATGGCGCAAGTCGCGGATGGACACGTGGTCATAACGCTTTCGCGAGAACTGCCCTTACGCCGCGGTGAGACCATCACGTACTCTTCCGTGATCGGCGTGGCCCCTGCCGGGCAGATGCGACGCACCTTTCTCGAGTATCTGGAACGCGAGCGGCCCCGTCCCTACTCGCCCTTCTTGCACTACAACTCGTGGTACGACATCGGGTACACCAATCGATATAGCAGCGATGGGGCCCGGGACCGCATCAATTTTTTTGGCAAGGAGTTGGTTGAAAAGCGCCGAGTTGAGCTCGACTCGTTTCTCTTCGATGATGGCTGGGACAACCCCAGCAGCCTCTGGAATTTCAATCCCGGATTCCCTGAAGGATTTACACCCGCCGTGCAGGCTGCGGCGCAATATCATTCGGGTATCGGGGTTTGGCTTTCCCCATGGGGTGGCTACGACGAGGAGAAAAAGCAACGTCTGGCCTTTGGACGTGCGGCCGGATATGAGATCCAGAATGACGGCTTTGCTCTTTCGGGTCCCATTTACTATGCTCGTTTCGAGCAGGTGTGCCTGGAAATGCTCCGCAAGTATGGAGTCAACCTGTTCAAATTCGACGGGACGGGCAATGCCGACCGGGTCTTTCCCGGCAGCCAATTCGACAGCGACTTCGATGCCGCAATCCATTTGATGGGACGGCTGCGGAAAGACCGCCCTGGCCTTTTTATTAATTTGACCACAGGCACCTATCCTTCGCCGTTCTGGCTCTTGTATGCCGATTCCATCTGGCGCGGTGGCGAAGACCACAGCTTCGCCGGCCAAGGAAGCTCACGTCAGCGCTGGATCACCTATCGAGATGCTCAAACCTACAAGAACATCGTGCTGCAAGGCCCGCTCTTTCCCCTTAATTCTTTAATGTTGCATGGCCTCATCTATGCGCAGCACGCCGAAGACCTGCAGTCGGATCCCAATCGGGACTTCGCCGATGAGATTCACTCGTACTTCGGTACGGGAACGCAACTGCAGGAGATGTACATAACGCCCTCCCTTCTTTCCGCACAGGATTGGAACACCCTGGCAGAGGCGGCAAACTGGGCTCGTCGAAACGCAGCCACCTTGAGAGATGCGCATTGGGTCGGAGGAGACCCGGCACGCCTCGAAATTTACGGTTGGGCCGCCTGGAGCCCCGGGAAGGGCATCGTGACGCTCCGCAATCCTTCGGATAAGCCACAGGATTTCCGGTTGGACATCGAGGCTGTGTTTGAGTTGCCTTCGGATGCGCCGTACGAATACGCAGCGACGGATCCCTGGAACTCCGCCGAAAAAGTCCAGACGCTTCGCGTAGGAGAGCCAATACGGATACAGATGAGGCCGTTCGAGGTACGAACGATCGAGGCACAGCCTATGCATCGTTGAAATAGCGTTGCGGAAACGAATTGGCATGGCCGCGCTCGCAGCCGCTGAAATTGGAACGATGACTTTCATGTACTAACCGCAGTTGGGTTATAACCTAAGGGCCAAATGGCTGCCACTGTGTCACGCAACGAAAAAGCTGGCTACAACCGCTTCCTGCTGCTGGTAGCAGGACTGGGCGGATTGCTCTACGGCGTGGATGTCGGCATCATTGCGGGGGCGTTGCCTTATCTGGAGGCGACCTCCGGGTTGAATGCCGGCCAGCTTTCCATCGTTGTCGCCGCCGTGCTCCTCGGCAGCGTGATCTCAACTTTGTTTGCGGGCGCGCTCGCCGACTGGATCGGGCGCAAGCCTCTGATGATGCTCAGCGGAATGCTGTTTGTCTGCAGCATTCCCATGATTGCGCTCTCGCACGGCTATGAGTCGTTGGTGTTTGGCCGCCTCTTGCAGGGCATCAGCGCCGGCCTGATTGGTGTGGTTGTTCCGCTCTATCTGGCGGAATGCCTGTCAGCATCGAGCCGCGGCAAGGGAACGGGCATCTTCCAATGGCTGCTGACGCTCGGTATTGTGACGGCGGCCATCGTTGGCATGTTCTTCAGTATTCGCGTCCAAGAGGTAGCGAGGCTGGGCGATCCCGCCAGACTCTTCGCCTTCAAAGACACGGCTTGGCGCAGCATTTTCTGGGTTTCGCTGCCGCCCGGGATCTTGTTCGTGATCGGCAGCCTCATGGTGACAGAATCCCCGCGCTGGCTGTTTCGCCGCGGGCAACGGGATGCAGCCTACGCCGCGCTTCTCCGCTCACGCACCGACGAGCAAGCGGACGTCGAGCTGGCGGAAATTTACCAGGCGTCTGCGGCTGAGAAAGCGAAAACCTCAACTGGAGCCAAGGTCAGGGAATCGCTCTTGCGCCGAAAGTACGTGATTCCGTTTGTCCTGGCCTGCGTGATTCTCGCTTGCAACCAAGCCACTGGCATCAACTCCATCATCGGCTACAACACCAACATTCTTTTGCAGAGTGGTCTTTCCGACGTCCAGGCGCACTGGGGCTACGTTATTTTCACGATCGTTAATTTCCTGATGACCATTGGCGGCGTGCTGCTGGTGGACCGCAAGGGGCGCAAGTTCCTGCTGTCGGTAGGCAGCGCCGGCATCATCGTGTCGCTCGTCTGCACCGGCTTGCTCTTCCGCCAGACGGAAAGACTGCGAGTGGACTCTCGGGACGCGGTTCAGTCCATGGCCTCAGCGGATCAGAAGATCGCGCTCACTTATAACCAGAAGCTGGCCGGGACGCTGCTGAGCCCAGCCGAAGACGCCGCGCTCGGAGCGGGGAGCCGCCCCACCTCTTTGGTCGTCATCTATTCGTATGGAGACTTCCGCGCCGCGACTAAGGCCGCGCGTTCCGACGACACCGCCGCGACCCCGATCGAAATCACTCGTGAAAGCTGTGTGCCCGCCAACAAAGTGCTGGCGTTCTTTTCGAATCCTTTTGGCAATCTCGACGCCGCGCGCCGCGCCCCGCTGAGAATCGACAATGCGCTGATCACTCCCTTGCCCAGCCAGCGCAGCGGAATGCGGGTCGCGATCACGCTTTTCGTGTTCATGGCGTTTTACGCAGTGGGGCCGGGAGTCTGTGTGTGGCTGGCGCTTTCCGAACTGATGCCGACCCGCATTCGCTCCAACGGCATGAGCATTGCCTTGTTGATTAACCAGGCGGTTTCGACGACTATTGCCGCCGTGTTCCTTCCGACCGTCGGCAAGCATGGCTACGCGGCCATGTTTTTCGGCTTTGCCGCCTGCACCGTAATTTACTTCGTCACGGCCGCGTTTTTTCTTCCGGAAACAAAAGGAAAAACGCTGGAAGAGATCGAAGCGCATTTTGAGGGAGCAGGCCATTAACGGCTCGTATGCCATGGGCGCACTCGAAGGCCCCCGGTCGGGCAGCCGAGTGAGCTCATGCTGGAGCCACAACTGAGAATGTGGGGGTCATAGGATGATCGAGCGTAAGATGATCGAGACTCTTCCAGCTTCCAACTCCGCCGTGGCGAAGGACGCCCGTAAATTGCTTCGTCCTCTGCGGCGTGATCTTGTGGGCCTGCTGCGCCAGTTGATTCGCGTCAACACGGTGGCAGTTCCTCCCAACGGCAACGAGACGCCCGCCCAGTTGGTTCTGCGCGATTTCTTGCGGGAGAAGAACCTCCGTCCAGAGCTCTATGAGATCGCATTTGTAACCGAGTCTCGCAGCCGCTGGCGCCGGAAAGACCGCCGCTACGCTGGACGGAAAAATCTGGTCGCCCGACTTCGGGGATCGGGCCGCGGCAAGAGTCTGCTGATGAACGGGCACATGGACACGGTTCCCCCAGGCCGGTCCCCATGGTCCGCTTCGCCCTGGGCTGGGAACCTGCGCAAGGGCCGCGTCTACGGCCTCGGCAGTTTCGACATGAAGGGAGGTCTGGTGGCACAAGCCGGCGTCATATGCGCTATGAAAGCTGCGGGCTTGCGACCGGGCGGAGACCTGATCTTAGAATCCGTGGTCGATGAAGAGTGGGGCGGCGGCGGGGGCACTTTGGCTGCACGTCTGCGTGGAGACTCGGCCGACGCTTGTGTCATCTCCGAGGGAACACAGCTTGAGATCTTTCGCGCAACCCGCGGCGGTTTTGTGGTCGACCTGATTGTCAAGGCTGGGGACCCGACCGCATATTTTTCAGAGAGCGAGGTCCTAAGCCCGGCCATCCCGGTGGGCAGGCTCCTGGGATGGATAGATTCCTGGTCGAAGAAGCGCAAGAAAATGAAGGGACTTGGAGCCTACGCCAAATTTCCCGATCCTGCTCCTGTCCAGGTGCTGGCAATTGAATCCAATCGCCTCGATCCCGATGTCCCACTGAGCGTGCCATCGGATGCTACGGTCCGTCTCTACTTTCAGTTTCTGCCCCACGAGGACGTGCCGGCGGTCATAAGCGATATTCGCCACTCTTTGAAGAAATTCGGAAAATCGGATCCGTTTTTTCGCCGCTATCCAGTTCAGTGGAAACCTCTGTTAGGTTCGCCACTCCTCGGGCACGAGTTGCCGCTGGAACATCCGTGGACCCAGTGCATGATCGCCAGCGCGGCTGCGGCTCTCGGGAAGGAGCCGGTGGTTACCGCTGCCCCTTATCCTTGCGACGCCTTCCTTGTTCATCGCGGGTTCGGGATACCGACACTGCTCTTTGGACCGAAAGGTGCAGGAGCGCACAATCCCGATGAATATGTCGAAACTGAGTCGATCCTACAAACTGCCGAGGCCCTGCTTACGGCGGCGCTCGAATGGTGTGGTGGATAGTGGTGCGGTGGATAGTGGATAAGAGATCATTCTCACGGAGGCCTGGTAAGGGAACTCGATAAATATGTAGTGGCTTTTCTAGAGCCGGGAATTCGTCGAGGAATCGGGTGCGGCGCTCATTCGGAGAAATAAGGGCAAGGATGCTTTGTTCACACCGGAAGGCTACCGAGCCTACCCTTGGAGATCGACTCGCCACCTGAGGGACACTCAGATCTCGCTTGCTTGCAGGTAGGCGCGTTCGTCCGCCCCCGACCACGAATCCACTCTGTGAATGTCTTTGGTGCGCCGGTTTGGGTAGACCACGGCTTTGCCGTCGATTTGCTGGGCCTTCACTAATTCGAGCAGTTCAATGGCATGTTCCAGATCGTCCACGCGGGTGATGCGCGCACCGGCATCGATCTCCTTCGCCGCGATGAGTTCCAGCGTGCGCGCGATGTCCCACGGTGAGCCGCCACTCGACCCGGTGACGTTGATCTCCTTGTAGTGAACCGCGCTGGCGTCAATGCCCACCTGTCGTCGCCCTTTTTCAATCCGCCGAAAAGGTTGAGCGCGGTGCCCCGCCCGACCAATCTCTGGTCGCCTTCTTCGACCCGACGGCAACGATGACGTCGTCCGCCCCGAGATGGTTCGTCAGTTCGTCGACTACCTTCTCAACCGGCGTGGAAGCAGCATGGACCACGGGCAACGCGACTCCTGCTTTCGCCGCCCGTGCCGCGAAGAGCTTTCGGACAACCTGTAGACGGGCCTCCAGAAAATCTGCCACCACAATTTGTGTTGTAAGCTAAAATCGTCTTCTAACCCCAACCACCGCAAACTTTGGGCTTCGCTCACCCGGAAGCATCCGGAGCATCGCTCGGGGAAATCAAGCATCCTGGTAAACGAGTCGCCGGCTTCCTTGAAGACCCAAATCTCTCAGGATGAGCAACGTGGCATCGTGGACTGCTTGTTGCGCGGCCGCCACAGAAACGGGGAGGGTCTCTTGATAAACCCGGCGGATCGCAGTCCCGATGTTGATCTTTGCGATGCCATGGCGCGTCGCTCCCAGGATGTACTCCCTCTTGATCCCGCTTCCCCCGTGCAGCACCAATGGGATTCGCGTCGCTTCATGGATCCGCTGCAAATGGGCAAGGTTCAGCCGGGCTTCCACTTTCTGGCAATGGTCCATCAGGCGCCCATGCACGCTTCCGACCGCTACGGAGAGCCAGTCCACTTCGGTTTCGGCAACAAAGCGCTTTGCCTCCTCCGGCGAGGTGAAGCCCTTTCCAGTGGCGAAGAGTTCTTCGTAGGGAGGAAGCGGACCCGCTTCGTGACCGAAAACGGCGCCCAACTCCCCTTCCACCGGAACCCCTGCGGCATGCGCCATGGCCGTGATTCTACGTGTCGCCTCGATGTTCTCTTCCAATGGCAACCGGGAACCGTCCACCATCACCGACTCATACCCGAGCTCGATCGCCTCCCGGATTTCAGCCTCAAAGTCCACCCGCAGATTGTCTTCGTCAATGACCGGAATATGATCCAGATGCAGGCGCGTGAAGCGTTCATCCTTGACCCGCTGGTATTCTTCGAAGATGGCCCGCATGCTGCGTGCCTCGAACTTGATCCATTCCAATCGCGCCACCGCGATCAAGCCAAAGCTGTCCGTTTCACGCAAAGCAGCGATCACCGGCTCCATCATCGGCAGATAAGGGATGTTGAACGCGGGGATGACGGTCTCTGCCGGTCGCACTCCAATTCGAATGCCTACCGGCCTGTCCGTCGCGGATTGTAAATACTCTTTCACTTCTTGGTCGCCTGGATTCATATCATGTCATGTTTCCTGCCGTTTTCGCCGGGCGAGAGCGGTGGCCATCGAACGCACAAGTTAAGGAGCCGAAACATCGAATCGATTCCAAATGCACACGTAACGCTCACATGTGTCAACTAACTGTGCTCTATTTTGTGCGAATGTGTCAAGTGCAATGCTCTCACAGGACTTCCGAGAAATTCCGAAGATACCGGGACGGAGCATCGGCCCCCTCGCCAAACGTGTCGAAGACAAGCAACTGTTGAAGCTCATCCGGGATTGGGAAAAACGTTGGCGACGCCGCTGTAAGTATCTTCATGCCTGCCTTGTCGCAAGGACTGGATTTTAGTTCGCTCACGAACGATCACACTTCGACAGATGTTGGAGCACAAAACGTCACATTATGTCAAGGAAAAACTAAAAGTGAGTTGAGAAGGATATACAAGCGCAAACTTGTGCAGAAGATCTTAATTGGCGCCACGTCGGCCAACAATTCCGAAATCGTTGACCGCTGCCGGGAGAGGGCAGGGGCCTGGTACGGTGGATTTTCCAACCCACAACCCAACCCACAAGAGATGATGTCTTGTATGGCTTACGGGTATTTTGGCAGTCCCCGCGGTTTTGTATGTCGTTGTAAAACCTATTCACGCAGCGCTGTCACGGCAGAGGTCGCGAGTTCGAGTCTCGTCGTCCCCGCCATTTCTAGAGTTACCTCCCGCATGCGAAGCACTGGTCAGGCCCTGGCAACTTGCTTGGGCTGTCGGGGGAGGATAGCAGGGATTGCAACTCTTCATACCGACAATCCATCTAAATCAGCTTCGTCCAGAATGGTTGTCGTCCGACTGTCACTTTTGCCAGTTCTGTGCGCCTGCCCTCCTCGATAACATCTCTTCCTGGGCGGCGGCCACAGATGTCTAATCAGCTCGCGCTGAACCCACGAGAATGGAGAAAAGTATATGACCAGTAGAAAAATTGGTATTTCGGTGAGTCTCTTAGCAGTGTGCCTCTTGAGCTTGGGATCGGCCCTTGCCGCCGATAAG
>Ga0181532_10003920_pt1 | contig 13197 bp, 11 predicted proteins | sample PEATcosm2014_Bin_33_FD_119768 | JGI IMG/M metagenome (GOLD analysis project Ga0181532, IMG submission 119768) | Peatland microbial communities from MTU Mesocosm Facility, Houghton, MI, USA - PEATcosm2014_Bin11_30_metaG | ecosystem: Environmental > Terrestrial > Soil > Wetlands > Peat | place...
TGGGATTTCTTTCTGGAAGCCTTGAAAAGTTGAGGCGGGCCGTCCCCAAAGCAGGTTGCATTTAGGTCATTATATTCGCTCATTATATCTGTTGAGAGGCAATTTCGCTGTGCTACTTTGGAGGTAATTCTCAGAGAAGTATTGCTGCCAAGAGGTTTGAACCTTGTGTAGGTCGCACGTGAAAGAAGCAGTCATGTGCGTCCTTTGCATTTTCAACCTGGCAAGTTCGGGGATGATTGATCGGTCTGATGGTCCGGCCAACCGGGTCCATGGTAGGAGTATGAAAGCCGTCAAAGAACGGAAGGCATTGCTATGAAGATGCGGATATCACCTCGAAATGGTTGAAGGCTGAGCGGCACGCAAAACCAGCTAATAATTGAGCGGGGTGGCTAAAAACCAACAATGAAGCCGACTTGGCACACCAACATAACTGGCAAGTTTCAACAGGCTCCGCATGTTTTGTCGTCGCTCCCACAAAAGGGCACGGGCATTGCTTTGGGCAGAACGCTTTTCAATGGGATATTTTAACAAATCACAGGGCAGGTCGTTTTATTGCTAGCCAGCGCGCTGGCTCAAAACTAGCTGCACCAGAACAAACGAACATGAAACCAATATTCAAGGTGGGTCTAGTCCTCGCGCAAGCATCGGTCGTCCTCCTAGCCTTCAGGGCGGGACAAATCATGAAGGCCGGTCAGACGAGTGCTAAACCGTGGGAAGCATATACAAGCCAAATTCCGCCCGGCGTAGCTCTCAACCCGGTGCCGTTGAAGGTCGAGAACGATAACCCGGCCATGATCCTCCGCGGCAGTTACCTCGTCAACGCCAGTCAGCACTGTAATTTTTGCCACACCTGCCCTCCGTATTCTACCAAGGTTGATCAGATCATGCCGGGTCGGTCAGTCGCGTTTAACGCCGTCAACTATATGGCTGGCGGCAGACGCTTCGGCGCGTCGAACGACACCAACGCACCCGTATCGGCCAATCTCACACCGGACCTCAAAACCGGACTGCCTGGCGGCTTGACGCTCAAGGAGTTCCTGGCCGCCCTCAGGACCGGGCGGTCTCACAAGACGGGGCGCAACCTGGAGTTCATGCCTTGGCCCATGTTCAAGGACATGACTGATACCGATTTGACGGCGATCTATGACTACCTTAGGGCTATCCCCCATGCAGAACCAGGCACTGATGGCTATCCTTACATACCGGGAGGTGGACCTCACAATCAGTGACCTCAGGCAAAAGCCGAAGGCTCGAAAATATGAACCGTTCAAAGCCACGTGCCGGCCTCTAAGATAAGGGCTGACACGCCCACCAAAGAGGCTCAGAGGCTCGCCGCGCTCAAGGCATATCGCATCCGGGACACCGGCACCGAACAGGCCTATGAGGTTATTACCGGCTCAGAAAGAAACATTTGGGCTTTTCCGCGGAGCGCCGTAGAAACAGGCTGTGGCGGAGGACATTGTGATTATTGGCCAATGGTAGCCGCGCCTCCGATGACGATGATGCTCATCGGCTTGGAAATGGTCATGGTTTCGGAACTTGAGCCCGCGGTCTTGATGATAATGGTGCCATACGCGCTTACAGCATTGGTGCCACCGGCCAGGGTTTTGAAAGGATGGTTGTAACTTCCGTCCTGGCTGGAGCCGGTGTAATTGAAGTCAACATAGATAGGTCCGGCATAACCCTCGAGCGCGTTAATCAGGTTTGCGCCGTTCGGCGTGCCCCAGCCGGTGCATAGGTCGTAGCCCGTCGCCGAGTTGAACTCGCTGGGGCTGCCCGGCCAGAAGTCGTTTCCGGAGATGATGTCGTGGAAGCAGGAATTATAGCTGCTCCCCTCGCCGATGGCATAGAGGACGGGGTTAAGAAACCCGACCGGCGGCTTGCTGTCGCCCGTAACCTGCTGGTTAACGAGGGCGGTGAAGCCCGCCCACAGCGGTGCGGCGATACTGGTGCCTTCAAAAACCCCGGATAGCCCATTGAAATAATTGACCCAAACACCGAACCCGGTCAAAGCGACATCAGGGATGTTTCGCTTGGTCGAAGATCCACCGAGGGCGGTCATGTTGACGCCCTGTTGCCAGCCGGGAATGGAGTAGGTGCTGCTGACTCCGCCGCCGCTTCCCCAATAGCCGCCGCCGGACACGTCTCCGTTGAGGTTCCATCCAGGGCTTTGAAACCCCGAATTCCACACCGCCTCCGAAACGTAATTGCTTCCGGTTGAGTCCATGTTCAACTGAGTCCCGCCCGTGCTGGTAACGTAGAGGTCATCGGCCGGCCCAACGATGGGCGAGGTATAAGCATCTCCATCGCCGGAAGCCTGAAAGAAGGTTTGTCCTTGAGCCGCCATCGTTTGGAGCAAGTTGTCGCCGCTGGAGTCAAAACCATACCCAAAGTAGGAACTGCTGAATTGTTTAATCCCCTTGTAGGTGGCCATGCTGCCCAGGACTTCGTCAAAGTTGTTGCCTTCAAAGACGTACAAGCCGGCCAGGCCTGGCGCCATCGAAATCACCATTTCAATATCGAGCGAGACTTCGGCAATGACATTGGTGTTGTTGTCAGGATAACCCGAAGACCCGGACAACGGAACGACGATGAGAGGCACGTCCGGCAATCCGGCCCGGGTCTCATAGGCTCTAATGTCGCTGGTATAGTAACCATCCATCTCCACCAGTCCCACATACTGGCCGGAACCGCTCAAGGTGACTCCCGGGACGTATGCGTTCCTGAAATCGTAGCCTTGGTACCAGCCGTGAGGTCCGGTGCCGGTCCCGGTGCCCGAGGGGCCGTTCGCACGCAGCCGGTGAGTTCCCGACGCCTGCGCGTAGTTGTTCAATCCGCTGACGCTCAAGATCGGGACAATCGTCGGCACGGACGGCTCAACATCCGGCGCGTAGAACTGCCGCGATTCCGTGGGGTGCTGGTAGGTGCGCAAGTTGACTTGAAAGGCCCTTTCGAGGTCCGAGACGGTTGCCGACACACTCACCAACTCCCGATGAGCGTAGGTCGCCGTCACTGTGAATCCGTTTGACGCGGCAAACTGGAGGACGGTTTGATAGGCGGCGTCGGTCGGCCCAAACTGCTCACTGAACTGCTCTGGCGTCAGGTAGCGATGGAAATTGGTGCTGGCTGGATCGTAAAGCTGCCGGAGCAGGTTGGTGAGTGTGCTCTGGTTGCGCAGCGGTAATCCAATCGCCAGATTCAGGCGTTTGGTGGCCGGAAGGCGGCCCATTGGCTGCATGTTGAGCTTCGCCACCGCCGCCGGCACATGACCTTGCAGTGTCTGCCGTTCCGCCGCCGGAACGGAAGCAGCGGACAGGAAAAGGAGCGACAGGCTCGCAGCCTTTCTTGCCAATGGGTATTTCATAATAGTTAATTACCGATGGTGGCCGCCCCGCCGACCGCGGTGATGGTCATGGGCTTGCTGATCGTCATGGTTTCGGACGACGAACCTGGTTTGATGGCAATGGTTCCACCCGAAGAAACATTGTTTGTTCCCTTGGCAAGTGTGTCGTAAGGCTGTGTGTAACTGCCGTTCTCAGGGCCGACCGTATAATTGAAATCAACCCAAACCGGACCGTTGTAGGTGAAGGAGACCACGTCGGAAGGGTTGCCATTAGCGACCACGACCAGAGAATAGGTTCCCGGCGGGACTGTGCCCGGCACATCGAATTCCGTGCTCACGGGCGTGCTCCCGGTCATCACGCCGGTACTGCTCCAGTTGTAGGTTCGGGCGTAGAAGACGTTTCCGCCGGAGTCGGTCAAACGGACCAGCGGGTAGTTGCTGTCCATCTGGGCGTCGTCTCCAAAAGCCGCGCCTGCGGAAATCCCGTTGAGTCCTGTGCCGATCAGGTGATAGGAAACCCCGGCTATGTTCGCGGTGATGCTGGTGATCGTGGGCTTGCCGGCGGGGATCGGAGTGGTCGGGTTGGGGGTGTAAACATAAAGTTGGGTGCTCGTATCGCTGAGAAGCACGTTTCCGTCCGGCAGAGCAAGCAGAGAGACACGGTTGGCGCCGGGGCTGGCGTTCGTCCAACCAGCGGTGGGACCGCTAACCGCTGCGAACGAGTTGGCGAGGTAATCGTATTCGTAAATGAACTTCGGCGGGTTGTTGTCCTGACCGGGGTTACTCACAACACACAGGATTTTACCGTTCACCAGCATGGCTGCGGGGGCATCCTGGTTGACCAAACCCAGTGGCACAATGGCACCAGGCGCCCACGTGCCCCAATTGGTTGTGCCAGACGGAGTGTAGATCCCCGTCTGTCCACTGCCACCAATGAAAAACGCCTTGCCGTTGGGCAGCAGCAACGCCGCCCCGATTTCGACGTTGCTCCACAGCAACAAACCCGGCGGCAGTGGCGCATCGGCGATCCAGCTATTCAACGAGGGAATAAACCGCTCCGTGTTCGTGTAGCCCGTGACTGGGGATTGGTCCGAACTGTTGCAGGCGCCATTTATGGTGCATCTATCAATCGTCAGGATGCTATCGTCCGGCAACTTGATCCAGGTGGCCTCGTTTTGTGATCCGAGGCTGTACGGCCCCCACGACCAACCGTTCGTCGTCGGATTGTAAATCAGCGTCTCGAACGGCGGAGTGAGGTTGCAATACCAAGGCGATACCAACAGATTCCCATCCGGCAGCAATTCGGAAGACGCGTCTTGGATATCTGGTGCCGGCGAGGGCAACGGCAAGGTCCAGGCATTCGCAGGATTTGCGACAGGATCGAACACCTCAACGTCGTTGTGTCCATCTCCATATTCGCCGCCGGCAAAGACCACTCGGCCATCCGGGACGACAAAGGACTCATAAAACATGCGACTGTGATGGCTTGGCGGAAGGGTTGACCACCCGCCATTGGTATAGCCACCATTGGTTGCGGGTGTCAGCCGGTACCAGTTCGTGGTCGCAGCGGTGGGGTTGTCCGCGTGTTGAGCCATAACCGTGCCGTCAGACAGCAACATCAGGTGGCCGATCCCGGCGGGCGCGGGACTGGCCAAAGGTGTCCAGCTTCCAACGACTGCCGCCGCTTGCCAAGGGACGGACAAGGTCAAGAATGCCAGCATGAGCACAACGAAGTCCAAGCCCGCTGCGCCGCCTTTTCCTGCTTTGCTTCTCATAAGGTCCTCACAAGAAACTCTACATTCATCGCAAAAGTGAAATGCCGAGGAGTCACCCTTATTGCAACGTCACCAGCACCAGCACCATGCCGTCGCCTGCGCTTAACCCCGTCATCGCCTTGCCGAGGATCGCGCCTTGCGCCCTCGCGTGATCGGTGACCTTCATGGCATGGCCTGGAGCGCTGGAAGTCGTCAATAAGTCGCCTGGCTCGATCGGTCCGTTCGAGGCGTCCGCCAGCACGTAAACCCGGCCGGTTAGCGCCACGTTCTTGCCACCTTCCAGCAGGCCTTGCTGTTGCATCTGGATGCCGGGCTTGATCCCGTTCGCACCGCTGACGACGCCAGCGACGCGCCGGTCATAAGGCTGGTCACTCATTCTCAACTGGCCGGGGTGCTGCTTGTCTATCACCACCACCGCGCCTTGCGGAACTTCCTCTTTGCCGGACGTAATTGTAAAAGGCTCGGCCACATCCGAACCCCCGTTGATCGTGATCGAGCTGCAAGCGATATGCATCCAGGCGCCGGCGGCGTAGTTCCAGAACCCGACGGCGGTGATGGCGCTGTTCATGCTCCCGATCTGCACGTCACTGCCCGAACCACTGCCGCCGATGTAGGCATCTATCGGGCCGTTCCCGTCGTCCGCGTTGGCCCCGTCTATCAGCACGTACTGGCCGTTGACTTCAAGTCGTTCTGACGGGCTAGTGGTGTTGATGCCGACAAAACCGTTGTTGGCGATGGACATCCGGTCGCTAGACGACGTGTAAAAGTCCAACCCATACTGGTTGACGCCGGGCACGCGTTCGGAACCGATGCCCTCGCCGCTGCTGCCGGCGCCGAAGCGCAGCCCGTACTGGATGGAATTGGTGTTCTGGTTCAAAAAGTCAACGTGCACTCCCTCAGGGCCGTTGAAGAAAAAGACCCCGCCCGAAGCGAGCACGTTAAAACCATTGTCATAGTTAGCGCCCGTGAAAGGAGTTTGTGACGCGTCGCCCCAGATGAAGGTATTGGCATGAGTCGTTTGGGCATCTTGCCCGGCGGCAAAACTGCCGGCACCGCCGGCGACATTGTCGAGGCCGCCGGGAACTGTAGAATAGAGGCCACTGGCGGTGTTGAGGACCCCGCCACCCACCGTCGCGAAATCAGTGCTGGCCTTGTTGCCCTCGCCGCCCGCCACGGTCGAGCCGCCGTACAAGAAACCGCTGGTGCTGCTGTTTGCGCTGTTTAGCAAGCCGCCGCCGATCGTTGTCGCATAACCGCTGTTCGTATTGTTCAAGCCGCCGCCAATCACAGATGCCTGCCCGCTGGCGAGGTTTCCTTGGAGGTGCGTCCCGTCAGTGCCGCCGCCGCCGATGACCGAGCCGGCGCCACTGACAACGTTCTCTAATCCGCCGCCGACGAAGGAGTACTGTGCGGCCACAGTATTGCTCACGCCGCCGCCGACCACCGAATCCCACGACTGGATCGTATTGCCAAAACCGCCGCCGACCACGGAGTCGTTGACGTTCGGTCCCACCTGATTGGCTGACCCCGCACCGATGAATACCCCGCTCGAGTTGGAATAGATGAGGTTGGGAACTATCCCGACACCGCCTCCGCCGATAACATCTCCCCCGGAACCGGGCTGTTGCACCGCGTTGTTCCCGTAACCGCCAATCAAGTTGGGAGCATTGTCACCACGGCTATCCGGCTCCAGCCGCAAGCCGCGTGTGCCGTACACGTGCAGCTCCAGCGGATTATTGTCGCTCGTGCCGACGTAGTTGCCGCTGGTGGGGCTGGTGCCGGCGTTACCGGCGGTTTTCCAGAAACTCCCCGCACTCAGGCCGCCGAGCAGGCCGGCATTCACGTTCGTCAATCCCGAGCCATTGCCGGCAAAACTGTTGGCTGGATTGGTGAACGATAGGGGGCTGCCATAACTGCCGCTCAAGTCCCCGGTCGGGAGCGTACCGCTTAGGCCCCCCGCGCTGGCGCCTTCCGCAAAAATCGCATAGGGCGTGGGCGTTAGTTCCTGGCGCGGACTCAACTCTTTGAAGGCCGCGCCGGCGCCGTTGGTGCGCACGCCGATTTGCAGCCAGTACGGCGTGCCGTTATACACATCGCCGAAATCCATGATGATGGTGAATAGGCCGTTGCTGACCGGCACGGCGGTATTAGTGTAAAGCGCGGAGACGAGAGCGCCGCCGCTGCTGGAGGCGTAAAGACCGCCGCGAATGTCGTAAAGACCGTTGGCCGGAGCGCCAGTGTCCATCAACTGGCCTTGGTACGTGAACGCCGTGCCTTGGGCGAAGGCCCAGAGTTGCAGGTTGAGGATTGCGAGCACTGCCAGCCCAAGTGCGAAGTGGGGCGTGCGGAGTACGGAGTGGATTTTGGTTTTCATATTGTATGAGTATTTGATTTCAGGTTTGGGGCGGCATGTTTGACCGCCTTTCGGATTCCTTTCCGGCCGCCGGCAGCGTCCGCCGGCGCAAAAGCCATGCAAATCCAAGACAGAAGTCGCTCTTATGTTTCACAGACATATTCTTTCCCAGGTCGTCTGTATTGCGGGTATTTTTTAAACTATAGCACATCTAGCGGTAATGCGCTAGCTGGAAACGGCCCCTGCGCCGGGTCACCAGGGCTGCATCAAGCTCCCGATTCGGCCCAAGTCGGGTAGGGGCGTTTCGCCGAAACGTCCATGTTTGGGCGGGAGCGGACGCCTCGGCGAGGCATCCGTACCCGAGCTTGATGCAGCCCTGCCGGGTCACCAAGCCCGCGAGCCCCTCAGCCAGTCGGGGCCGGGCCCTAGCCTCTGTGCTTAGGCTTGACGGCGAGCTTCTGCTGTAAACCCGTCAGGACCACCTCGGCGGCTGCCTCGATGCTCAACTCAGCGGTGTTGATGGTCAGGTCGTGTCCCAACGGGTCCGCCAAATCCTGGCCGAAGTGGCGGCGGACCAGCCGCGCGCGGTCCCGATCGGCGGTTTCCACTTGAGCCCGTGCGGCGTCCACGCTCAAGCGTTGTTCGTGGGCGATACGTTCGGTCCGTAAGGCCATCGGCGCGACCAGCCGCACGTTCAGGCCGAACTGCGTGGGCAACAGGTAGCGTGCGCCGCGGCCAATGATGATGACGTCGCCCTGGTGGCCGAGCGCCAGCACGATTTCTTTCAGGTGGGTCAGGTAGCCGGGGGTGCCGATTTCCTCTGGGTGCAGAATCTGGCCCACGATGCTTCGGATGGTTGCCTGCACTTTCTCATCCAGACACTCGATCAACTGGCGGCGAACATTGGCCTTCTGGGCGATTTGATCCACGATTTCGTTGTCGAAGACATGCCAGCCTATTCGGCGGCTGACCGCCTGGGCCACGGCGGTGCCGCCGGCGCCCTTCTCTCGCGAGATGAGCAGGTATGGGCCATAGGTCAGGTTTCCCTCCTTGCCCCGCCCGGGTCGCTGCTCGTGGCTGGCCCGGATGTCGTAGGCTTGGTAAAGCGCGATTTGCTTTTTGATCAGATCTTCAACGTCAATCATACGGGTAGCTTTCCAGATCGCTTGGGGCGATTTACCATGAGGATAAGCAACTCGGACACCAAGGGCAAGAGGCACTAAGAGCCTTCGGCTCCCTCCCCCCCTATGCCCAGCCCCTGCCGGTCGGCAACCGATGCATTCCGCTGTTCCTCGGCGTCCGCGAACGACTTTGCGATGGAGCCCTGCAATCGCTGCTCCCAGTAATGCAAGGCCGCATGGCGTTTGGCGGGCAATGCCGCGTTGAGGTTTTTGATCAGCGCGTTCATGCGCCGCATGACCTGTACACTGTCGGCGCCGTAGGACCGGATTTCATCCAGGGCCAACCGCAGGAAATCCTCCCACGTGGGAAACGGGACGAGCAGCCGGAGTTTCCCCTGAGGATCAAGAAACGCTCCACTATGCAAGCGGCGCTGGCCCAGGCGGAGCAGCAGATCCTCGATTTGGTCCAGGGCCTGCACGGCGGTGGTGGGGTCGTTGATAGCCGGAGACAGCGCTTTGATGGCGATGTCCACCACCAGCCGGATGGCGTACTTGGGATCCTGCTCGAACGTTCGCTCGTCGCCGAGCTGGATCGCGCTCTTCAACGCCGATTCGTCCAGCGGTTGGCGCGCTCCACGCACACGCACCAGCGGCATCATCTCGATAACGGTGTCGCCCACCGCGGCCGCCAATTCAATGACCACGCCGGCTGCCGTGGCCACTTCCAAAAGATCTGCGGCGTGGATAGCCTGAATCACTTGGGGCCGCCCGACGTGGGTCACGGTTTGGGCGACCGGCAATTCACGGTAGTCCGCCTGCTCCGCGGCGACGGTGGCCGCGTCCACAACGCGATAGAGTTGATCAATCGCCGCTCGTCCCTGATCGCCGGTAAAAATCAACATCCGGTTAACCTGGAGCAGCCCCACGCGCTCGATAAGGGCGATGAACATGCCCATGCTGGCCAGGAGCAGCGCGAACAAGACCCAGAAACTGATGAAGGGCACCCTCCCCGAAGCGTTGCGGTCCACCCAGGCAAGCAGATGGAGCGCGTAAAGGAAGGTGGACATGAAGACGCCGAGCGCATGCGACATCACGGGATCGCGCGCCACCCAGAGCACCAGGCGAGGCGAATAGGCGGTGGCACTGAACTGAACCATCACGAACGTCAACGAGAACACGATGCCGGTCAGTGCGATCATGCCCGACGCGACAGAAGAACAAATCGCCTCCGCGGCCGGGGCGCTGATGTTGGCCACCAGCCTCGGCAGGTAGTAATGTTCGAGTCTTGGGAAAACCATTCCCATGGTCAGCGCGGCCAGAGCATAGAGGAGTGGAATGACCCAGCCGGTCAGCTTAAGCCAGCGTTGACGGTTGCGTTTCATAATAGAACCATTGACGAAATCAGCACGGTTCGCTCCAGTCTGGGAAGGAGTTGGCCGAGCAAAACGAGCGTAATGAAAGAGGCAAGGCGGACCATAATCAGAACTGCAGGCCGACGGCGAAGACCACCGTTGGGTCCGTCCAGCCCAGGTTGAAGAGGTAGGTGGTGAACTCCATCCTCTTGTAATTGAAGCCGACGAGGAAGCCGCGCTGGATGTCGAGGTTTGTGTGATAGAGCTTGGTGCGCTGGATTGCCAGGCCGGCGCGGAACCAGTCCACGGGGGAATAGCTGAGTTCGGTCCAGGTATAGAAGTAGCTTCCTGCACTATTCCCGGTGTCGAAGACGAACTCGCCCTGTGAGGAGAGCGAGAGCCTGCGCCAGGAGAGCGAGAGTTCATAGCCCGGCGCGACGCCGGTAAGGTCACCGAAGACGCCGCCCAGCATGGGGGTTACATCCAGCACGAGGCTTTGCCCGAAGCTGAAGTTGTAACCGACCCACAGCGAGCAGGTGTCCAGGGCCTCATAGTTATACCGGGCTTCGAGATGGAGCCAATTGTGGTCGGCGGTGAAGGTCGGGTTCACGTAATCCCGCGAGTTGGGCACGAGATAGGCATAGACGTCGGCGGAGAAAGACCAGGCGTTGGTGGAACCTTCGGAGGCGAGGGCTGGAGCGGTGTTTGTTGCCGTCTGGCCTAAGATATCGCAGGTCAGAAAGAGGAGGCCGGCAGCAGTGGCGAGCAGGCGGCGTGCGCTCATGGTGTGAGCGCCTGGGGCGATCCCGATAAGGCGGGCTTCCTTCCCAGCAGGAGCCAGGTGCGCAGGCGGCCCTTGCCCTTCACCTCGACTTCGCCTCGCTCCTCAAGGTCGAATTGCGCCGCCAGCGCCTGTTGCATTGCCCCGGTCACCTGGACACGGTCCGGCAGGCCGGTGGCTTCCATGCGGCTGGCGGTATTAACCGTGTCGCCCCAGAGGTCGTAGATGAACTTGCTGCGGCCAATCACGCCAGCAACCACGGGGCCGGTGTTCAGCCCGATGCGAAGCCGCAGAGTGGTGCCTCGCGCTCCGTTGAACTCCATCAGGTGCTCGATCATCTCCAGCGCCATGTCGGCCAGCGCGGAGGCGTGGTCCGGGCGCTCTTCCGGCACGCCGCAGACCGCCATGTAGCAATCGCCGATGGTCTTGATCTTTTCGACTTGATGTTCGTGTGCGAGACGGTCGAACTCGGTGAAGAGGTCATCCAGCAGGGAGACCAGCGGCTGGGGCGGCATGCCGCGGGACAGAAGGGTGAAGTCCACGATGTCCGCGAAGAGCACGCTGACGTCGGGGAAATGGTCGGCAATGCCTGCTTCCCCCGATTTGAGCCGCGCGGCGATTGAGGCCGGCAGGATGCTGAGCAGCAGGCGCTCATTCTCACGGTGGAGGCGGGCTATTGTCAGGTGAGTATTGACGCGGGCAAGGAGTTCGTGCGCGCTAAAGGGCTTGGCCACGTAATCCACGGCACCCAGTTCGAAGCCTTTGACGATATCCGCCGTCTCCGTGCGCGCGGTCAGGAAGATAACGGGAATGTCATTCGTGACTCCGGATGCCTTCAGGCGGCAGCAGGTCTCGAAGCCGTCCATCTCCGGCATCATCACGTCAAGCAGGATGAGGTCGGGCCTTAGCCGCGAGACAAGCTCCAGGGCCTGCCGGCCACTGGTGGCCACGCTGACCTGGTAACCCTTCTCTTTCAGCGCGGTGGACAACACCTGGATGTTCGCCGGAGTGTTCTCCACGACGAGGATGCGGCTGTCCATTTGTCGGGGACCCCTTGAATTGGCCCGGGGGTTGTCCCGGGTCGCTACCGGTTCTCCTGATGCGAGCGCTGCCGGGCAGCCAGGTAGCGATCCAGCTCGGCCACGTCCTTGAAGACGGCCACCCCTGGGAGCGCTTTGATGATGTCGAAGACTTCCTGGATCTGGGGCTGCATGTTCACGAAGCAGGCCTGGCCGCCACGCTCTTTGAGTTGTTTGCGAGCAACCGCAAACACGCGCAAGCCCGCACTGCTGATGAACTTTAACTGCGCCAGGTCGTAAACGAGGTCTTTGACTGGCGTGGCCAGCACGGGAGCAAGCTGGCGTTCCAGTTCAGGTGCGGTAACAGTATCCAGGCTGCCGGAGAGTTTGACGGTCACGGTGCCTGCATTCTGGGGGCCGATGCTTTTTTGGATTTGGATTTCGAGGGGCATATCACTAAGTGCGTTCTACGTTTATGTTCTTTGGTTGATCCTGGCAAAGCTATTCGCGCCCGGTCGCAGGGACGACCCACTTCGTAAGGCGCAAGACATTTTCACCGGATTCACGCCGGTAGTCTATATGATCCATGTAGTGGCGGACGAGTTGTATTCCCCACCCTCCCGGAGGCCGGTCGTCTCCGCCGGTCACGGGCTCAGGCACTTCGACACGCGTGGGATCGAACGCGGGCCCGCGGTCGCGTAATTCAATGGTCACCGCGTTGCCTGTATGCTCGAGAGCAACCCGGAACTTCTGTTGGGGGTCGCGTCGCAGCGCGTGGTTGACGATGTTGCTGCCGCATTCCTCCAGGGCGAGTGCCAAACCGAAGAGTTCCTTTTCTGCCACCTGCTTCTCCCGGCCAAACTCCTGCAAGGCTTCGACGGCGCGCATGACTTCCTCGGGCGTGGCCTGCAACTCCAAAGTCATGCGCGGTTCTCCTGGCCGACTCTCAGCGCCAGGATGGCGATGTCGTCGGATTGCGGCGCCGTGCCGGCAAAGGCCCGGACCTTCTGGAGCAATCCGGCGGTCATGGCCGGTGCCGTTTGCCCGGCGACGGCGCCCGCGTCGGCGAGCAGCCGGTCGGTGCCGTAGCATTCCTCCTGTGGATTGAACGCCTCGCTTACGCCGTCGGTGTAAAAGACCAACGCGTCGCCAGCGCGCAGCGTCATCTCCGTGCGCTCGAATTCCAGACCGGGCTCGAAGCCAAGAGCGGTGCCAAGGTTCTTGACCGCCCAGCGTGGCCCCTGGCCGGCGGGCAGCAGCACCGGCCGGCAATGGCCGGCATTGGCCAGCACCAGCCGGCCCGAGCGAGGCTCGAATACACCGCACAGGAACGTCACGAACATGCCGGAGGGATTATCCGCGGCAAGTTCATCGTTCAGCCGGGCAAGGATACGCTCCGGCTCGGCAATGTCACGCGACAGCAACCGCGCCAGGCTGATTGCGCGCACCATAA
>Ga0181532_10003921_pt1 | contig 13195 bp, 9 predicted proteins | sample PEATcosm2014_Bin_33_FD_119768 | JGI IMG/M metagenome (GOLD analysis project Ga0181532, IMG submission 119768) | Peatland microbial communities from MTU Mesocosm Facility, Houghton, MI, USA - PEATcosm2014_Bin11_30_metaG | ecosystem: Environmental > Terrestrial > Soil > Wetlands > Peat | place...
CGATTTGGGCCGACCTCGGCCAGCAAATGCAAGACACCGTTTGCGGAAGACTGGTGGTCGACCTTGGTGGACGGCTGGACGTGGAAGAGCAACTCCTTCTCGTCGCCTTTGGCCAGAAGTTCAAAACGGGCGCTGGTGGGCGATACCGACCAGCCTGCAGGAATCTCGGGGCGCACGCTGCCCGAAATGGGCGCCGTCACCGCCGTGAGGCGAACTGCCAGGGTTCGCGGCTCGCCATTTGGCGAGACCAGCACGGAACTCGTGGGCCGAATCAGCACTGGGGGTGTGACTTCGAGGGGCCGATAGCGCTCGCCCGCGACCGGATCCGTCCACTTGAAGGTGATGGGTCGCTTCACAGTCAGCGTGGATGAGCCGGCCGCAAGTACGAACTCGATGGCGAGCGGCGGCTCTGTTTCGGGCGTGCCGATGAGAACGGGATTCTCGACGTGGAAGAGTCCTGGCTCGGGAGGCGCGACAAGCCAGTAAGGAGTGGTCAGCGCCGTGCTATCCGGGACGCGCACGGTTCGCTTTACCTCAAGCGAGGTGAGCGCGCTCTTGCTCGTCGCAATGTCAGAGCCCGGGAAGCGGATCTCGCGTATAGTGAACTTCACGGGCGAGCGATTGATGGCCGTAGCCGTGACGTCCACAGTCCCGCCGGGCACGGCGCGGAAATCAGCGGCGGTCGCTTCAACGAAAATTCCCGCGCAGGCCAGCACCAGTTCGCGCACCTGATTCTGTTTGTATGTACGCCATGCGACGTCGGCAATGGAGCCCAGAGCCTTGTCCAATTGCAGAAGGGTAGGGACGGTCTGGTAGGGCGCCGCAGGCACGAATTGTCGCTGTGCGCGCTCGATCAGGCGCGCGACTGCGCTGCTGTTCTTGATGCGCGACCAGGGAAAGTCGATCCCGCCCAGTATGCTGCCGGCCAGCGGGGGAGAAGCGGGTGCCTTGTCCAGTAGCTTGAAGTACTCGACGATGGGCCCGCGCGTGCGTGCCACGCCGAACCCCTGGCTCTTGTGCATGCTGCGGCTGTCGGCCGCCATCTCGCCATAGGAAAGCCCCAACAACGGATTGTACTTGCCGACATCCAGTCTGAGGAACTTCGACAGATCCTCTTCCGGCTTGAGGTTCCAAGAAGATCGGTTCCAGAATAGCCGTTGCGCCTGCCAGGGCCGCACTCCTTGCCCGAGTTGCTCCGGGAAAGACTTCGGGTCAGCGGCCGCGCGAAAGGCCTCCAGCGCGAGCTGCGCCGAAGCCGTGTGGTGCCCGTGGGTGTCGGTCAGTTCGGGCGAGAAGCGCGTGATGATGATGTCAGGCTGGAAGCGCCGGATGACCCAGACCACATCGGCCAGCACAGCGTCCTTGCCCCAGATGCGCAGGGTTTCCTCGGGCGTCTTCGAGTAGCCGAAGTCGCGCGCGCGGGTGAAGAACTGCTCCGCCCCATCCACCCGGCGCGCAGCCAGCAGTTCCTGCGTGCGGATCACGCCCAGTTCCGCTCCCTGCTCTGCGCCGATCAGATTCTGGCCTCCGTCGCCGCGAGTCAGCGACAGGTAGGCCGTGCGCAGCGACGCCTCGTTGGAAAGGTAAGCGAGCAGGTTGGTGTTCTCGTCGTCAGGGTGCGCGCCGATGTAGAGCACGCTGCCCACCACGCCGAGCTTGCGCAGGGCCAGTTGGATCTGCGCACTGTCCAGCTCTGTTGGTCCAGCCTGTGCTTCATTGATTGGGAGAATGGTCATGGACAGCAGGACGAGCGAGAAGAGAAAGCGGAAGCTTGTCCGGCGCGAAGGAGTCCTGCCGAGTATACTCAACCTCAAAAGTGGGCCGCGCATTTTCTGATTCCTACCTCGCGGGTGAGCCTGCTGCACACGCGTTCTTTGCGCCGGGGTTTCGCGACCCGGCCGAACGGCAAAGGGTGGCCCGGCTTGCTGCCGGTCGCAAGCTGCCGGCCGTTTTGCTGGATGTCCTGCGCGAGCAACAAGCTGTCCTGCCCGCCAGCGCGGCTCGCCAGGCGAATCTGGATGCCCTGGGAAGATGCGGCAGCGCTGTGGTCGCGACCGGGCAGCAGGTGGGACTTTTTCTTGGCCCGCTCTACACATTCTACAAGGCGGCCTCGGCGGTTGCCGTGGCGCGGGCCATCGAGGCCGAGTGTGGGATCCGTTGCGTGCCACTCTTTTGGCTGCAAACCGAGGACCACGATTTCGCCGAGATCCGCACCTGCGCCGTGGCGGGGCCGGATGGGCAGCCCGTGCAACTGGCTTTGGCCGAGGGCAACCAGGCGCAGGCCCGCGTTTCCGTGGCGCACCGGTGCCTGGGGCCGGAGATCGGCGCTGTGCTCGACCGATTGGCTGCTCTTCTCGATGGCCAGCCTGGGGCGGAAGAAGTGCTGGCGCTGCTGCGGGCAGAATATCGGTCCGGGCGGTCCCTGGCCGCGGCCTTTGCCGGGGTGCTGGCAACCCTGTTTGCCGACGAGGGATTGCTCTTCCTCGATCCGCGCGACGCGCGCATAGCGTCGCTGGCTGCGCCCATCTACCGGTCGTGCATCGAGGACGCCGGTTTGATCGAACGACATTTGCAAGACCGTCAGGCTGCGCTCTCGGCGGCGGGATTTGCCACGCAGGTGCCGGTTCGCTCCTGTGCGCTGGTGTTCTTTCACCAGGGCAGCGCAGCCGGGCCGCGCTTTCGCCTGCAGAAGAATGAGCGCGAAGGCGCGGGGGACTGGATCTTGGCTGGGACGACTGAGACCGTAGCTCACGCCGAGTTGCTCGACCTGCTCGCGCGCGAGCCGTTGCGCTTCTCCACGTCCGCGCTCTTGCGCCCCATCGTGCAGGACGCGCTTCTGCCAACCGCGGCTTATGTGGGCGGTCCCGGCGAGATCGACTACTTCGCCGAGTTGGGGCCGCTGTATTCGCACTTCGCGGTTCTTCCCCCGTTGCTGGTTCCGCGTGCGCGCTTTCGATGCGTGGACGCTCGCACGCGTCGCTGGCTGGAACAGTCCGGGCTGCGCGCTTCTGATCTGGCACATCCTGCACATGAGGTCCGTGCCCGGCTGCAGGCAACACGCCCGACCGGCTCCCCTGATCCGCAGGAGCTGCGCGATCGCGTGGCCGGGCAGATCTTGCCCGCAGTGGAGGGAATCATCTCGGCCATTTCCGCGACGGGCGAGCACCTGCGCCGGCCGGTGCAGCGAACGCGGAATAGTGTGGCCCACGCCCTGGAACAGCTCATCGGGCGCTACGCGCGCGGGTTGCTCGAGCGCGATGAGGCGATGCAGCGAAGGATTCAGCAACTGGAGTTGGTCCTCAATCCTGGCGGTGTTGCGCAGGAGCGCTTCTACGGTTGGCCCTGGTTGGCCGGCCGCTTGGGCGTCGCAGTCTGCAAGCGCCTGGTGCTGGACCGGCTGGAGCAGGCCGGTGCCTTTGCCACGGACATCCTGGAGCTTCTGCCATGAGCGCAGCTCCGCTGCGCATCGGCGTTGCGTGCTTCTCCACCTTTGGTGGCAGCGGCGTGATCGCGTCCGAGATCGGGATGTCGATGGCGCGACGGGGCCACCGGGTCGCCTTTCTCAGTGATCGGCCGCCGGCGCGCCTTGACCTGTCCTGTCCCGGCATTTCCTTTCACACGGTCGCAGCCCTCGACTATCCCGTGCCGGCACAAAGCTCGTACGACCTGGCCCTGGCAGCCGAGATGATCGAGGTGGCACAGCGGGAACGACTGGACCTGCTTCATGTCCACTACGCGGTTCCGCACGCGCTGGGCGCCTATCTGGCACGCCAGGTTCTGGGCGCCGCCGCGCCTAAGATCCTCACCACCCTGCACGGCACCGATGTCACCCGCATCGGCGTGGACCCGAAGTTCTCGTCACTCACGCGCCTCGCAGTTCTGGCCGGTGACGGCATCACGGCGCCATCGCGCTGGTTGGCGGAGCAGGCCTACCGCCAGCTCGGTCTGCCACGCGCGACGACCATCGAGGTGATCCCGAACTTCGTCGACACCCATCGGTTTCGCCCGGCTCGCAGCAAGAGCGTGGCCGGAGAGAAGGTTCTGGTTCATGTCTCGAACTTCCGTCCGCTCAAGCGAGTCGAGGACGTGGTGCGCATCTTCGCGCGCGTGCGCGGCGAGATTCCGACCAGATTGCACCTGGTCGGCGATGGTCCGGAACGCCCGCGCGTCGAGGCGTTGATCGACTCTCTCGCTCTGGCAGGCGAGGTGAAATTCTTCGGCGAGGGCGTGGACGTGGCGGATGTCCTGCAAGCGAGCCACGTGTTCCTATTGCCTAGCGAGACCGAAAGTTTCGGCCTGGGCGCGTTGGAGGCAATGGCCTGCGGCGTACCGGTGGTGGCCTCAAACGTGGGCGGTCTTCCCGAGGTGGTGCTCGACGGCGAGGCCGGTTTTCTGGCCCCGGTGGGAGACGTGGAGGCGATGGCGAAACGGGTGCGCCGGCTGCTCAGCGACGGGGATCTTCACGCCCGGATGTCGCGGGCCGCGCGCGACCGCGCCGAGGCGCAGTTCCAACTCGAACCGGCCGTGGCGCGCTACCAGGCGGCCTATCGTCGAATCATCGGCGGCGCTACAGCTTCTTCTTCCACTCGCCCAGCGCCTTCTTGACGTCGGGTTCGAAGAAGAAGTACTCGGCCTTCTGGCCAAGCTGGTAGGCCTTTTCGGCCAGCGGGTACGCATCCTTGTAGTTGCCCTTGGCCGCGAGCAGCGAGGCCTTGATCCAGAGATTGAACCAATCTTCTTTGAGGGCCAGCGACTGGTCGATGTACTTCAAGCCGGTGGCGTAGTCTTTCTTGTTATCCAGCATGTAGCGCGCAGCAAAGGCGAAGGTTCGCCAGGTGCCGTCGATGCTGGCGGCAATGTTGGCCAGGGCTTGCTCGGCGGTGTGGACCTGGATGGGGATGGGCAGGAGCAGACGCTCCCATTCCAGATTGAGCGTGGCCTCGTCGTCGGTGAAATCCGCGAAGACAAACGTCATGCGCTCGCGGAAGGGAGCAGACTTGGTTTGCACCTGCACGCGCAAGAGATCCAGGTCGGCCTTGTACTCGCGCCCCGTGCCAGCCTGGTCGGCCTTCTTGTTGAGCACCACGGTCCACGCGCCCTTGGAGGGGATGGTGAACAGGGCGTAGCTGCCCGCCGGCACGGGCTTGCCGGCAAAGACCACGTCCTTGCTGAAGCTGATCTTGGTGGCCTGATTGGCGCCGGTTCGCCACATCTGATCGAAAGGCACCAGGCCGCCCCAGATCCTGCGCCCCTTGACCGCCGGGCTGCTGTACTCGACCGACATCTCGGTCAGGCCCACCACCTGCGAGACCTTGGCCGAAGGACTGGGACGCGGCAACTCGGGCTGGGACATGGCCAGAGAGGATAGCAGGAAAAGGGACGTACCAACCATCGCGGTGAAAGCAACACGGACGCTCGACATGTGAACACGCTCCTTCCACGTCGCCGTCGAATTACCAGGCGGCAACCACGAAGGATCTAGCACGCCCGCCCGCTCATGCACGCGCAGGGCGCGACCGGTTGCTGCGCCTCCGCAAGAGGCACGTCACTTCGCGCAGCCCGACGGCATGACCGAGATCACTCCTTCTCGCAGGCGCGGTAAGGCGAGAATTCCCGCCCTGTGTCGCTGCTTCGGTAGGCTTGCAACTCGGCCGGGGTGTAGGCGACGGGGCTGCCACAGGGAAGCTGACGCTGGATGAATCTTTCGATCGCATTCGCCGCGCGCACGCCCTCGGGCGTGGCATCCGTCTCGCGCCAAAGCTGGAACAAGACGCGCCGGCGCTCGCGGGCTGAGTAGCGCGAATCCCCCCACAGGTCGGCAAGCGCCTCCGGCAGATGGACCAAGGACTTGCGTATGTCCTCCCAGCGAGCCGCCACGGCCAGCTTCATCCTGAACTCGAAAGTCGCAGCGAGAAAACGCGCCTTTTCCACCCGATAGGGATCCTGACCCATGGCGCGCATGATCTCATCGGTCAGGTCCATCGTCACACCGGGGCCCCCGACGACCAGGCTGTCGGGCAGCGCGTAGCAGGAGGAGTTGAGCGGGCAGATCTCGGAGGGCTCCAACCTGTCGGCTGGCGAGCGGGGCGGCGGTGCGAGGGGCGCCGCGGGCTGCGGGCGCTTGGCCGCGCGGCCGAAGAGCAGGTCTTGCAGAGTCCCAGTCTCGCCCGTGGGAGGCACCGGTCTGCTCACCAACCCCACGTGATCGAAGAACGCCCGTCGATCATGAAAAGTGACCACGCCGTCCCGTGTGACTCTGGCCTCGAAGGCCTGCTCCTTGTACAGGTAGCCGTCTCCCGCGTGGCGAAGCCGGTACTCCGTTTGTGACGTGCCGGCTGGCGGCGCACGCGTCGTGAGCCAGATGGGCACGCCGGCGTCAGGATGCACCGCCGCGCCCGCATCGCCGGCCAGCGTGACGACTGTGATTAGGAACGCGAATCCCACCATCTGAGCATAAGCCAGCCAAGCCCGAAGCGCCCGTCCTGGCTGCTCGCCTCATCAAGTGCCCAACCTACTCGAAGGAATGCCTTCGTGCATGTTGAGCACGACCTTAATGACGCCGGGATCTTCGCTGTCCACCAATTTGAAGGCTGCCGCGGCCTCTTGGACGGGCATTTCGTGCGTGATGAGCCGCTCGGGGTGAAGCAGGCCCTTGGCCAAGAGTCGCAGCGCGCGCGGAAATTCGCCTGCGGTCACACGCGTTGCGATGATCTCGCCTTCCTTCATCACCAGGGTCTTGAAGTGCACGGGCGTGAGCTGTTCGCCCAGGCCAGCTGTCACCACGCGCCCGCCCGGACGAATCATCTTTACGGCTTGGGCCAGCGGTGGCTCGCGGCCGGGGATCTCGTGGGCGTGCCCCACGCACTCGATCACGCAATCAACGCCCACGCCATGGGTCAGCTCGCGCGCGCGTTCCACCGGATCGTCATGGCGAATGTCGACCACATGATCCGCGCCCAAGGCGCGCGCGGTATCCAAGCGAAACGGGGCAAAATCGCAAACGATGGTGAAGGCCGCGCCGGCGCCGTGGCAGAGCACGTCGAGCACTGACAGCCCGAGCTTGCCCGCGCCCAGGAGCGCCACCGTCTCGCCTGGTTGCACGTGTCCGCGCTGCAGGACGTGGTGACCGAGCCCGTACATCTCGACCATGGGCACCACCTTCATCCCCACGTTGTCGGGCAGACGGTAAAGGTTGGCTTGCGGAACCGCCACGAACTGGCCAAAGCCGCCGTCAAGATCCAGTCCCAGCAACTTGAGCGTGGCGCAGCAGTTGATGTGTCCTTCCAGGCACGCGGGGCAGGCGTGGCAGGGCAAGATGGGATCCACGGCCACTCGATCGCCGGCCGCAAGGCCGCGAACGTCCGGCCCGACTTCCTGGATCACGCCGCCGAATTCGTGACCCAAGATGGCGGGGAATCGCACTCGGCCGTGAAACTCTCCCCGATAGACGTGCAAATCGGTGCCGCAGATGCCGGCGTTGCTGATTCGCACCAGCACTTCGCCGCGCCGGATGTCCGGGTCAGGAGCGTCGCCAAAGTGCAAAGTTCGATCGCTGGTGAGAACGGCAGCTTTCATGGCGTCTGGGGCTGCCCGCGAAGGGCGTCCGAGTTTACCGCAAAACGGCTGGAGCAGAGGAGGGCCCTTGGGCTGGCGAGGAGGGATGTCTCGGCGAACAGCCGCGCTGACGAAAAGATGACAATAGCCTGAATCCGGCGGCACGGCACAGTGCTCAGGCATGAAGACTGAACGATTTCGTTCAGTTGGGCGTGTCAGGATTCTGCAAGCACAGCGGCCATCGAGGTTTCGCGTCGTCCGATGCAGAAGAACTGATGGACGGGGCGGACTGGGGCTGCGAGATTCTATTCCTAGATGTTCAATCAGCGACGGCTGACGGCGGCCAAGGCAACGTGAGAATTCGCTTCGTCTACCCGGATCCGAACCCTCGCGTGGGCTTGAGTGGACGGAGGGTTGAAAGCGCCGCGCTTCAGCTCTTGGCCGCGATCACCCCGCCCGAGCACGACGTTTCCGTCCTGCAAGAGCATCTGGGTGACGCGATTCGCTTCGACGACGCCGACGTCGATCTGGTGGGCATCTCCGCCATGACCATCCAGGCCCGCCGTGCCTACGAGATCGCCGACGGGTATCGCAGCGCCGGCAAGAAGGTGGTCCTGGGCGGAATTCATCCCTCGGTGCAGCCCGCCGAGGCTCTACAGCACGCCGACGCGGTGGTGGTCGGCGAGGCTGAACCGGTCTGGTCGCAAGTGCTCGCAGATGCGGCGACGGGCAAGCTGCACGGCCTGTATCGCGGCAAGGAATACGCGGACCTTACCCAGCTTCCCGCCTACCGACGTGACCTGTTCCCTAAGCGGTCGACCTTGTCGCTCGCATCGGTGCAGGCGGCGCGGGGCTGTCCCTATGATTGCTCCTTTTGTTCGGCCACGTTGTTCTCCGGTCGCAAGTACCGCTACCGTCCGGTGGAGAACGTCATTGCCGAGATAAAGGCGCTGAAGACGCGCGTCATCTTCTTTCTCGACGACAACATCTTTTCCAGCGAGCCGTACTGCCGTGCGCTCTTCACCGAGATCAAGAAGCTGGATATCATCTGGGTCGGGCAGGCTTCACTGCACCTCACCGCAGGCAACCCCAGCCTGCTCAAACTCGCGCTTGACAGCGGCTGCATCTCCCTCTTCGTGGGCATCGAGTCGCTGACCGCCTCCAACCTGAAGGCCACCGGCTCGCTGGCCAAGAACCGGGTGAGCACGCCCGCAGAGATCGGAAAGAGCATCCGTGTCCTGCACGATCACAACATCGTGGTCATGGCGGGTGTGATCTTCGGGTTTGATGACGACGATCCCGAGGTATTTGATCGAACCCGGGAATTCCTGATCGCGAACCGCGTGGGCCATGGGTCCTTTTCGGCTCTCACGCCCTTCCCGGGAACCAAGCTGTTCGAGACGCTGCACGCCCAGTCACGCATCACAACCTACGATTGGTCGAAGTATGACGGGGCGACCGCGGTGTTCTTGCCAAAGATGATGACCGCCGAGCAATTGCAGGAAGGCACCCGCCAGATAGGCGTCAACTTCTACAGCACGCCGAAGATCCTTCGCCGCTTCTGGACGAATCGGCATCATCCGCTTTTCTACCTGGCCACGAGTTTTGCCTGGAGGCATTCCAACCGTTTGGAGAACCATGTGCCGTTCCTGCGTTCCAGCGGTTCGTGGAGAGACCACGGCAAGTCCTCCGCGCTCGCGATCGAGAGATCGGCCGAGCAGAGACTGCTCGCGTCCGCGGATGAAAGTGGCGAGCAAGAGATTGCTCGGGCTGTTGGGGTTCCCAGATAACGCGACTGGGGACCGTCTGGGGGCGGCCCACCGCCAGGTGAGTCGAGCCCGGGAGCAACGGGAAATGGCCCCCGTGCTGTCCCAAGATGACGCGAGAAGTTTGCGTTTGCCGATTGTCGAACGCGTGCCGGAAGCGTAGCCTTATCGGTCGTGCAGTCCCCTCGTTTCGTTCTGCTTCCGCTGCTCATTTGCGCTGGCGCCTGTGAAGGGCCTACCGGCCTTCGCAGCTTGCCCTGTTCGACGTCGGGTGCGACGCAGCCGTGCTCGATGTTTTGTGGAAACGGGGTCGAGACCTGTACCAATGGTGTGTGGTCGGCGTGCGTGGTACCGCCAACCCGTGTGCCCTGCTCGAACGCCTGTGGTTCGGGCACCCAACTTTGTCAGGACAACCAGATTCAGGGCGTGTGCGAGGTCGATCCTGTCGTGACAGACTGCTCGAGCATTTGCGGCCCTGGCACAGTAACCTGCGCGGATGACAAGCTGGGGACGTGCTCCGCGCCCCAGCCGAAGCCGGCCGAACTTACGGCCACCATCCGCGATTTTCACATTACCTTCCCCGACATGAACCACGATGGCGTTGCCGAGACGGGCATTGTGGCCTCTGTGCTCGGCGCTGACGACAAACCGGTCTATGCCCATGCCGGGCCGACCGCGACGGTGAGCGGACCGGAGACCTTCAATGAGTGGTACAACGACGTGGACGGAGTCAATATCTCGACGTCGATCCCCATTCCGCTGATGCAGTCCTCTGCGCAGAAGGGCGTTTACACCTACGACAATAGGTCTTTCTTTCCCATCGACAACCAACTCTTTGGTGACGAGGGACAAGCGCACAACTACGCTTTCACCGCCGAGGTCGCGACCCGTTTTCTCTACAATGGTGGGGAGATCTTCACCTTCGCAGGTGACGACGATGTCTTCGTGTTCATCAACCGCATCTTGGCCATCGACCTCGGCGGGATTCACTCCATTATGTGGCAGACCGTGGATCTCGACGCCCAGGCCGAGGCTCTGGGCATCGCCAAGGGCGGTATCTACTCGATGAACATCTTCTTCGCCGAGCGGCATCCGGTTGGCTCCGACTTCGTGATCGAAACCACGATTTCTGAATTCGACGTATGTAACTAGACGCCTTCGTCGACATGGAGAGGAGCGCGTCGAAGAGCGCACTGCCGACCGCGAGGAACGCGGCGATCGTCTACAGTCGGGCACGACGTCGCTTGTTTTGAGCTTGCGGTCGACCCCGGATTGGCGTCAAATGCCGGCGATTCGGGTGCCACCGTGCAACACTTCCCGAGGGAAAGGACAAACAAGTGGAAATTTCGACAAGACGATTCAAGCAACTCGCGTTGATCGGGCTTGGTGCCACGGGCATCCTGGCCGCCTGTAGCAGCAACTCTGGGTCCAGCGGCAGCACCGGCGGCGCCAGCGCCAAGGGTGGCTCCATAGGTAGTGGCGGCGCCAGCGCCCAGGGTGGATCCACAGGTAGTGGCGGCGCCAGCGCAATGGGCGGATCCAGTGCGACGGGCGGAACCGCGGGCAGTGGTGGTGCGACAAGCTCGGGCGGCGCCTGCGCGGGTACAGTTACTCTCTTCGACTTTGCCACCGGCGATCAAGGATGGGTTTTCAACACCTATCAGGCCACGAACGCCGCAGGCGTCGCGGTCAGTCCTTTCAATCTCGCCGTGCCCGGGAACCTGTCCGGAGGAGATCTCGACGCTGGCGTTGCGGCTCCAACCCTCGCCGCCGACAGCACCGTCGGCGATCCGCCCGGCTCACTCAAGGTCGTGGTGACGTTCACCGGCTACGATCAACAGGTGAACCCCAACTTCAACTGGGGATCTAACGCGCTTCAAGATTGGACGAACAAGGTCGTCAGCGTACTCGTCAAGGTCGATCCGGCGGTGCCTGCCAGCTTCAATGGCGGAATCCAGCTCTACGCCCAGGACACCACTTATGTCGGTCAATACCAGTGGTCGGCCTTCCCGACTGACAACGCCTGGCATACGTACACTCTGGACATGACCGGCACCACCAGCGTGAACCCGGCCCAAATCATACAGTTCACAGTCCAATTGGCATCGGGCAGCGCGCCTACCGACACTGGCGATGGCGGTGTGGCTCCGTTCAGCCCAACCACGGTGACCGCCTACATCGACACCATCACGGTCAGCGGCAACGCCGGAAGTGGAGGTTGTGGCGGCGGGTCGACGACGCCCGCTAGCGGAGGGGCTGGTGGGTCGAACGCGACCGCCAGCGGCGGTAGCGGTGGAAACAGCATCGGCGGCAGCGGAACGGGCGGCCTCCCCACGGGCGGCGCAACGGGCGCCGGCGGCGCGGGCACCGGCACCGGCCTAGGCGGCAGCAACGGGAGCTTGCCCGCGCTCACCGTCAATGGCACCGTATTGCAAGACCCGAGTGGCAAGACCATCGTCCTACGCGGGACAGCTTTGATCGACATCGGCTCGCTCTACGCCAAGGGCGGCAACAGCGCCGCGGGAATCACGGCCCGAATCGACAAGATAGCCGCCGCAGGCCTGCAGGGCCACGTGATACGCCTGCCAGTCTATCCGAAGATCAACTACAACGCCGGATATCCAACTTGTTCGCCCTTGCCCTACCCGGTTGGCAGCGGCCCGAGTGCAAGCTGCACCCCCACCACCCCGATGACCGCAGCCGATTATGTCAGCAAGGTTCTCCAGCCAGCGGTCGACTACGCCACCAGCAAGAACCTGTACGCCATCATCGATTTCCATCAAATCGACAACGCCACCACGGGTACTTCGGCAGCCGATGCGACGACCTTCTGGACCGACATCGCCCCGAAATTCGCGAGCTACACCAACGTCATCTACGAACCCTTCAACGAACCCATCGACAGCTCCGCACCGTGGACCACTCTCAAACCCGTGGTGCAGGGCTGGATCAATACCATTCGTGCGGCAGCCCCCAACAACATCATCATCGTTCCCTCCATGAGCTACGACCAACACCCCGGCGACGCCGCCAGCAATCCGCCAACAGGAACCAATCTTGTGTTCACCGCGCACGTCTATCCTGGCAATTGGAGCACGTCCTTTCAGGCACAGGTCGCCACAGCGGTGGCAAAGGCGCCGGTGTTCATCACCGAGTGGGGGTACGAGCTAAACGGCAGCGACCAAAACCTCTCCACCACCAGTGCCACCTGGGGAACCGATTTCGAGACGGCGGTTGACGGCTACGGAGCGAGCTGGACAGCGTGGGTCACCGACAACTCCTGGACACCCAGTATGTTCTCGGACAGCGCCCTCACCACCCTCACCGCCTTTGGCACAGTGGTGAAGAACTGGCTTGCCGCCAAGGCAACCAGCGATTGGGTTCAGTAGCCCAACATGGGCAAGCGGGCTTTCAGGTCACCCCTGTCGGTGGAGGCATGACCGAGTGAACCATAGAAGTCCGAGGGTGCACAGGTGGACACCGCCTACAAAAACCTCAATGATATTGGGGAGGCCACTCTTCCGTACAGAAGTCGTGGGAATGTTTTGGCTCGCAACTGCGAAAAGTCCCGCGCCAATGGCGCTCTTCGCGATCGCCAGACGGTCGGGGTAGACTCACGAATATCGACTGACCAATGCCCGCTTGCATGCGTTTCGCTAGCCCTTGCAAGGTTCGGCCATGTTCTGTCCATTTGGCGCTTTGGGCTGGGGTGGTTGTGTTTACACAGACCGCCTCGCAGGCGTACGCGGCAGTCGAGCGCTTCACTGAACTGGCGCGGCGGCGCGGCGACCTGGCCTTCGCTGAACGCTGCCAGAGCGAAGTGGCCGAGCTGCGACGAAACATCGAGGCGAACGGCTGGGATGGCCAGTGGTACC
>Ga0181532_10003923_pt1 | contig 13187 bp, 8 predicted proteins | sample PEATcosm2014_Bin_33_FD_119768 | JGI IMG/M metagenome (GOLD analysis project Ga0181532, IMG submission 119768) | Peatland microbial communities from MTU Mesocosm Facility, Houghton, MI, USA - PEATcosm2014_Bin11_30_metaG | ecosystem: Environmental > Terrestrial > Soil > Wetlands > Peat | place...
GATCCGCGAACTGCTGACCAACTACGGGAAGATCGATGTTCTTTGGTACGACGTGGATTGGCCGCTCACGGCCGAGCAGTGGGAATCGAAGAGGATGAACGAGATGGTGTTCAAACTCCAGCCGGACATCATCGTCAATAACCGCAACGGTCTGCCCGGAGACTTCTCGACACCCGAGCAGGAAATCCGCGCGGAAAAGACAGGGCGCGCCTGGGAATCCTGCATGACCATGAATGAGAGCTGGGGATTCACCGACGCGGACGACGCCTGGAAAGACAGCAAGACTATCGTGCGGAACCTGATCGAGTGCGCGAATGGCGGCGGAAACTACCTGCTCAACATCGGCCCGAAACCGGACGGCTCGGTGCCGGAACAGTCCGTCAAAGTCCTCACCGAAGTCGGCAAGTGGATGAGCAAGAACGGGCCGACGATTTATGAAGCGGAACCCTGCAAGGCCGACTGGCATACCTACGCGAGCTACACCCGCAAGGGGAACACACTGTACATGCACATCCACTTCTGGCCGGCGCAAACGGCGGGCACCAAAGCGCTCGATTACTACAAACCGCCCACCGTGGTGGCCATTGGCGGGATTCGCACCAAGGTCAAATCGGCCCGCATGTTTGCCTCCGGGAAGAAGGTGGATTTCGTTCAGGACGACATTTCCGTGAGATTCACGGGGTTGCCCCACGACGCGCCCGATCAGCCTGTGAGCGTGATCGAAGCGGAGTGCGAGTCCGAGCCGATCATCGAAAGCGAATACGTGCGGAAGCAGCGGCCAAGAGCCCAGGTGGGAGTGTAAGCACACATCGTGACCACAACCCTCTCCCTTGGGGAGAGGGTGTCCGGCGACGGCGGTTTCATCAGCCGTCGCCGGACGGGTGAGGGGTCGGTTGGTGTCTGAAGCGAAGTGCACGCATCCGCGTCAAGGCTGCTTGGCGTTGTCATGATTTGCGGCTAGCGGCTTAAACTTCGCGCAATTCGGATCGTGCTCGTCAAGCGACGGAACGCGACCGGTCTCTTTCACGAAATCCGCGAAAGCGGTAGGTGCGAATTGACACAGGCTACTGCAGCCGCCCCGCTTCGTCAGGCACTGAAAATCAAGGCTGTGGGCACGTTCTCTTTCATCCGTGGATGCCTGCGGAGTCAGGACGGAGTCAATTCCTTCGCCGCCTCCGACGGTTGTGATATTGAACCATAGTAGGTAGTAGGAACGCTGCCCCCAGTGCCTCGATAAATATTCTGGTACAGTTTTGAATTCTTCTATGTGGCGACCCAGTACCCAACCCTGGCTCCCCCGCACGATGGCCTCATAACCAACGTACGTGACGCGTCCCTTATTGACCCAAACCTCAGCCCAACAGTCCCAGTCCTGCAGGCCGAATCTCGGCAGCTCACGAACCAATCGATAACTCGCGTGCAAGTTCAAGTGCTGGCCCCACCGGTCTAGGAGAAGCGGGTAGTGGATGATCCGAGCTTCGAACCCGCAGTGCTCAGGGCTACAAGTTGTGGGATCAAATTCTGCGAGGGTCGAAAGGCCGCCACCGTGACGCAAAATCACTGCCCGCGCATCCTCGAATGTTGACTTGCCCACTTGAAGTTGCCTGATGTCACTGAACAGCCGGGTAAATGCGATTGGACACCTCTTCGACAGAGATCGCCAACACAGCGACAGCCGCAAGTCCCATTAGTAGATAACAGATGAATCGCGTTATTGGGAGTCGTGGTAGGAATGGCATTTGGAGCGGCCTCCGTTACGGGGGAAGGCCGGTTCACAGCTCGCACGTAAGGAACCCCTCACCGGTCCCGCTCCGGCTGATGAAGGCGCCGGCAGCGGGACACCCTCTCCCCAAGGGAGAGGGCCTTTGATTCAGAGCGCCCGTCGCTGGATCTGCCGACTTCAGAAACGAAGGTCTGCGTTACCTTAGATTCGCTGCCGTTTCCAAGCGCACGGTTACGATCTGAAACGGCTTTACAGAGAATCTGAAGCCATAAGGACGAACCTGGAGAGGGCCTTCCTTCCTCTCCAGGGCGTCGTTCAGCCATGCCGATTTCACTTGGAACCGCGGAGTTTGCACCTCGATCTCGCTTTCCTTGCCCGCCACCTCCACAAAACGCAGGATTGTACCCTCGCCGTCTTCGGCCTTCTTCCAGGTCACGAGGACAGCGTCGGGGTCCTTCACTTCGAGGAAGCTTGCCTGGAAGGCATCCAGCGGCCGTGGAGAGTTGATCGCCTTATCCTGGGAAGTGATCTGGTCGATTTCGAGAGGAGACATTTCCTGGCGGCCCAACCGGCCCAGGTAGCCGGGCTCGAGGTTATTGCCGCTGGTAAACACGTAGCGGAAGGTAAAGTCACCTCCCTGCCCCGCGGCATAGTTTGTGTCCCAGTAATTGTCCATCACATAGGAGAAAATCGTGCCAGAGCGTTGGCCGAATTCGAGCGGCCACGATCCCCGCACAATGTCTCCCAAGGCCACCAACGGGGCATCGACGGGAACCAGCGCCGCCGTCACGCCGCCCTGCTCCGCCGCCACCCAGTGCTGCACGGAAAACCATTCCTTTCCGGCCCCGGGCAGTTGATCGTGGCTCGGGTCCACGATTCCGTTTTGAATCTCGTAGCGAAATCGCGGATGGTCCATGGCCAGGGGAAATGCAAAGTAAACGCCTTCCTTCGTGAAAACCTCGGTTTTGTGCACGCGGTTGATGAACTCGATCTTCTTTTGCCGGTCAAACAGAATTACCTCCGTGTCGATGCGGGGCGTATTCGTGGCGGAAGACTCGAGGCGTGCAACGATCCCAAAGGGCTGCTTGGTCACGGACAGCAGCCGCCCTTTGCCCGAGTTGTGCACGGTAAGCTCCGGGACCGGAAAGGCGGGACTGTACTGAACCAGTCGGTTGGGAGTTTGATCCGCCCCCGTGACGTAGAGGTACTGATCGAAAGCATAGGGACTCGAGGCATTCACAAGTTCCTGGTTCAGTTCCTTGTCGTAGATGCTTTTCACTGCACCGCTGTCGGGATCGAGCGTCACCCGGTAGTACGGATTCTCGAGAGTTCCTTCAATTAACGCCTGCGGAGCCTCCGATTCGACTTTGGTTCCTTTCAGGGCGTAGGCCTTGTATCCCACCGAGGGTACATTCTGAGCGAGAAAGCGAACGCGCCGGTAAGCCGGCCCGGTGGAAAGGACTTCGTAAGGGACCGTGCGGCGGGTAACCTGGTCAACGAGTTCGAGTCCTTTATCCAAATCCATCTCGACCAGCCCCGAGCGCTGCCAACTGAGAGGATTGAAGACCAGCAGCGTACCTTGCGGGTCGTAAATGTAGTCCGCAAGAGCGGCCATGCCTCGCCGCAGCACGTAATCGACGTCCTTTTCGGCCTGTGCGGCGAACCCCTCTTTGACGGACCATTGTCCGAGAGTTTCCCGGCTGCCGGGATTCGATTCACTGCCCGCCGCGCCCCAGGTGTGTTCATCGTAGAGCACCATGTTGTGCCAAAGGCGCTTCAGCGCTTCGTCCTCGGGTTGAAGGCGGGGATTGACCAGGCTGCTGATGGTGGAGAACTTTTCCGCCGCCAGGGCTCGCTGTTCCGTCTCCCGCTCGAGGGCCGCCGAGCGAGCCGTGGAAATAATTCCATCTTCCCAGTACGGCCCGCCGTCGCCCCGCACCACCGGAATGGCGTCTCCGAACTGGTTGGCGATGTAACGGAGGGCTTCCGAAAACCCCGAATAGGTCAGGTGCGGGTAGGCGTAGACCTTGTTCCAATCCGCGGCCAGCGTCGCCTGCTGCGGGAAGAGGTCCGTATTCTCCACCTGCGTGCCGTAAATCACTGCGGCGTCGGATTTGTATTCAGGATGCGAATAGATTTGAAGGAAACGTGGCAAGGAATCGCGCCCGCCCGCAATTTGAGGCGGTATCCCGAATAATGTTAAGACCTGATGGTAGTGCCGCGAGTACCACATCAGGATTCTTCCGCCGTCCGGGCCTTCCCACCAGAAAGGCGACTTCTCATGCAGGCGTCCCTGCAGGAGAACCGGGGCTCGATAGTTGTCGCTTCCGGCAGCGAAGTACTTCAGGCCTGCCGCCGCCAACACCGAGGCGTAGGACCAGGAATAGGAGGGGACATCCGTGATATTGGCATAATCGCCGTCGCCCCCGTGATCGCGATTGAACCGGAAGCCAGGGTAAAGCGAGCGCAAGAGCGTCTCCAGGCCGGGAAAGCCGGTGAGAAGGCTCGCCTCCACCGAGGGCACGAAAATCTTCTTCCTCTCGACCAACTGAAAAAACTGCTGCTTCTCCTCTTCACTGCGTCCCTCGAGAAACTGCCGCACGCACCAAAACCCATCTGGGCTGAAACGAAACTCGGGATGGTCGAGAATCAACTGAATGGCTTCGTCGAGTGTGCGGCTTTGAGCTTCCGCCACCTTGGCCTGGTAATCCGTGTAACCCACGTCCAGGTGTGTGTGAGGCACGATGAACAGGTTCCACTTCTTTGCCGGGTCCAGCGCCGCCGGAAAGCGTTTCGTGCTCCCGCCCAAGCTGACGGTAACCTCGCTCTTGGTATGGGCGTCAAATTCCGGAACTTCGAACTCCACCCGTTGATCGCCGAAATCCCAGCCGGAGTCCAGCTTCGCGGCGAACTTCTGTTTGCCGACGGTCAACTGCACTTGGCCACCTTCGGACGGAGAGTTATGGCGGATAAAGACGTCGACCAACTCCACTAATTTTCCTTCACTCTGCCGGTAAAAAACGGTCGGCTGAGTCTGGACAGTGACGTCCCCGGAGGGGAATTTCCCGTCCGGGTCTTGATCGAGTTCCAAGGCGTCGTAGAAGATTCCAGGATTGGTGACGTCGTCGCGCTCGGATGGCTCATCCACAGCCGTGAGGACAAGCTCGTTGGCCCCCTCCTTCAGGTAATCGGTGGGCAGATCGACAGTGATGGTGTCGGCCGAATACGCAGGCTCGAATACACTACTCACATCGCCCCCGGCATAGTTCAGGGTGGCGTGCTGAAAAAGCAGCGCACGGTGCCCGTTGATTTCTACTTGCAAGAGCGAGACGCGCGGGGTTTCAACCAGCAATGCCACTTTCAGCGTATAAAGGCCTTGCGGTGCGCCCGGAAGATCAAACTGGATCGTATAAAGATGGGGACGAAACCCTGCCCCGCCATTCGACGAGCCCGGCTGAAAGGCCGGCCAATCGTTGGCCGGGTTGCTTTTCCCGACGATGTAAAGCACTTCGCTCTCGGGCTGGGCGGCAGAAACCGCGGGCGCGTTCATCTCGCCCTGATGGAACTCAGCGGAGGATTGATCAAACTTGCCGATCTGCCAGACAGCTTCCTGCGCCGCCCCTGCAAATGAGCAAGGGCAGATGAGAACGACAAATGCGACGAGCGTCTGGAGAACCAGATCGCGCAGCGTGATGACGCGATGGTTTCTCTGTGCCCTCCGCGACGAGAAAAGATAAAACACAGAGGGCACTGAGAACCTCCGTGCTCTCTGTGTTGGGCTTTTCGAGACACAGAGGGCAGCGAGAGATCTCATCGGTTGCGACCCGCCGTCAGGTTGCAGAACTTGTTGCGATTTGCACTGATGCATGTATTTGACCCGAAATAAGAGTTAGCGCCTTGCGGATTCTACACCCTTCCATGGCAAGTCGAGCTTGATTGTTGATCGAATTGTTGAGTATGCTCCAAATTGTGAAAATCATCCAAATCATAGCGGATTGGGCGCGATTGCCGTAAGGAGGGATCGTGAAGAAAGGACGGAAACTTGTTGGTGTTCTCAGGCTTCTTGCCATGCTGAGTGCCTTGGCGCTCGCCCTCAGCGCAGCGGAGGGTCCGGAAAGCGGGGCCGATGCTTCCGGCGGCCAATCCTGGATGAAGGAAGGCACAGGAAGTTACGGTTGCACGGCGAAGGACATTGGGCACTATGTGGCGCGGCGGGCGACTGGGCCCATCGTGGTTGACGGCCGGCTGGACGAACCCTCCTGGCAGATGGCAGAAAAGTCTCCGCGTTTTGTGGACATGGTTACGGGACAGGGTGGGTTTTACGACACACGAGTTGCGGTTCTGTGGGACGACCAATACCTTTACGTCGGCCTGTGGCTGGAAGAACCCTATGTGGAAGCCCACCTGACCAAAACCGGCTCGCTGATTTTCCAGGAAAACGACGCCGAGGTGTTCATCGACGGCGGCGACGCCTATTCGGAGTTCGAGACCAATGCCCTCGGCACGACTTACCAGGTGTTCTTTATTTGGCGCGATGCTTATAAGAAGGGCGGTGTTTTCGACGTGCCCGAGTTCGACATCTTCAAGAATAACGCCCTGACCTTTGGAGGCGACTTCGACCGCTCCGACCAGACTTTCTGGGTGGGAACTCATCCCCGCGGGCTCCGCTGGGCATTTCTGAACTGGCAGCTTCCGGGCCTCCTTCATGCTTCGTACGTGGACGGAAAAATCAACGACAACTTCGTGCCCGACAAAGGCTGGACCGTGGAATTGGCATTCCCCTGGAAGGGAATGAAGTACCTGGCCGCGGGCCGTTCCCTGCCGCCCAAGGACGGCGATACCTGGAGGATTTTCTTCGGGCGCTTCGAGAAGCTTACGCCGGGCGGCGTCGAGCTGAACCCGCACCCCGCATGGGTGTTGAGCCGCCACGCCGTATACGACACCCACATCCCGGAATGCTTCCCGTTCATTCAGATGTCGAATCAAACCGTGGGGAGGTAGCAGGAGTCACCATGGGCGCAACCGGCCACAGCCTTTTTCCAAACTTGACCACAGCGCCAAGTTCGTCGCGGACGACGGGGATCCTGCCCGCTCAGACCATTCGGGAATTGATCGCAGGCGGGCGCGTCTTGGCGAGCAACGAGATCACGGAGGAACAGATCCAGCCCGCCAGCATTGACCTGCGTCTCGGTGAGGTCGCCTACCGCGTGCGCGCCAGCTTCCTGCCCGGTGCAGAGTCAACCGTTCAGGATAAAATCTCGTCGCTGTCTCTAACCAAGGTTGATCTTACAGGCGGCACGGTGTTCGAGCCGGGGTGCGTCTATATCGTGCCCTTGATGGAGGAGTTGCGCCTGCCGAAAGACGTTGAGGCGAGGGCCAACCCCAAAAGCACCACTGGGCGGCTCGACATTTTCACCAGGCTGATCGCCGATTACGGCATCGAATTCGAACGCGTCCGTCCCGGTTATCGCGGCAAGCTTTACGCTGAGATCGTTTCAGGCACGTTTACTATCCAGGCGCGGACCGGGATGAAACTGAACCAACTGCGTTTCATCCGCGGCAATCCGCCTTCTCACGACGGCCCCTTGGCGGAGTTGGACGAGAAGGAGAACCTGGTGTATGAAGAGGACGAGGGCCCCGTGAAGGCCACGATCGACAAGGGTCTGCGCATTTCCGTGAGACTTAATGCGGAGGGCGAAACTGATCCCGTCGCTTTCCGAGCCAAGAAACATGCCCCCGTGGTCGACCTGGGCGTACGCGATTTCCACGATCCCAGAGAGTACTGGGATGCCGTCTACTCCGTACCGGGACGCGGCATCGTCCTGGACCCGGGTGATTTTTACTTGCTGGCGTCCAAAGAGAAGGTTCGCGTGCCGCCGGATTACGCGGCGGAAATGGTACCTTACGATCAGTCGATCGGAGAGTTTCGCGTTCATTACGCGGGCTTCTTCGATCCGGGTTTTGGATACGGAACGAGCGATGTACTGGGAACGCTGGCCGTGCTGGAAGTCCGGGCCCATGAAGTGCCCATCCTCATCGAACACGGGCAGATCGTGGGCAGGCTCATCTATAGTCCCATGCTGGCGCGACCGGATAAAATCTACGGCGTCCAAATAGGCTCTTCCTACCAAATGCAAGGTCTGGCGCTCAGCAAGCAGTTTAAGAGATGGCCCTGAGGGAATTGCCGATCGGCGATTGCCGATTGACGATTTGATATGCCTGCTTACGCATACGCCATACTGGCAGCTGGATGGGTCGCCTGGATGGGCCGATTTCTGCTCGCGGCGGCCAAGCAGCCGAGTGGACGCCCGGCAAAACTGGATCGCCGCGCCCGATGGGGAATGCCTCTCATTGCTGTCGCTTACACTCTTGTGTGGCAGGGTAGCTTTTGGACGCGACCGCCGGGACCATGGCGGATTGTGATTTCTTCTCTCCTTTTCGCAATCGCAAGCATTCTCTCTTGGACGAGTACCCATGCCCTGGGACGACAGTGGCGGCTTGATGCCGGCCTTAATTCCGACCACGAGCTGGTTCGGTCCGGGCCCTACCGGTTGATCCGCCATCCAATCTACACTTCGATGCTCTGCATGTTGTTGGGCACAGGTTTGCTATTGGTGACGCCTCTAACGCTCCTGCTGCCGTCACTCCTTTTCTTCGTCACAGGCACCGAAATTCGTGTGCGAATCGAAGAGAAGCTGCTCGCAGCGCAATTTGGCGACGAGTTTCTGGAATATCGGCGCCGCGTTCCTGCCTACATTCCGTTCCTGAAGTAGGCCGGGGACGGTCATGCTGAGCGCAGCGAAGCATCTCTGCAGTCTGCCGCGCACTTGGGTACCGGGCAACTGTGGAGATTCTACGCTTCGCTCAGAATGACAAGCGGGGGCGCGGGAATTACCTGAGGATCCGTTTTTCCCACCTACCACCTACGACATACCACATGCCTGTTTATTCTGCGACGTGAACTATCGCCTTCACCACGCCGTCGCGGTAATCGGCGACGAGGTCGAAAGCCCGCTTGGTTTCGGCAAGAGGGAAATGGTGAGTCACAATCTGGTCGAGGTTGATGGCGCCGTTGGCGACCAGTTCGATCGCCGGGGCCACACACTGGTTCTGCCTACGGACGCTCTGAAGTTGTATTTCCTTGCGCCGCAGAGTGTGGATACTGAAGCTGACCCGGTCAACCTCAGGAATGCCGATCATCAGCAGGCGCCCGCCGGGCTTGAGCAGCTCGATCGCCTGGTCGAGGGTTTCCTGCTGCCCCGCGCATTCGAAAACGCAATCCGCTCCCAGCGGCTCGAGCTCGCGGATGGCGCGGACCACGTCGGTCTCTTTCGGGTTCCCGGTCCACGTTGCTCCGCAGCTCCGGGCCACCTCGAGGCGCTCGCCGATCAGGTCAGTGACATACGCGGTGCAATCGCCTGCGGCGCGACTGGCGAGAAGCACGCACAATCCGATGGGTCCGGAACCCAGGATGGCGATCTTGGCGGCCGGCCGCATCTGCGCCAGACGCTGCGCATAGATCCCAATCGAGAGCGGTTCGACCGCGGCGGCTTGCACCATGGTCATGTCCTTGGGAATCGCGTAGCAGGACCGTTCCGGCATCACCAGGTATTCCGCAAGCGCTCCCGGCCCCTGGCCAGGGCAAGCCAGGAAGCGCTGGTTTCGGCACGTGTGTTCCCGGCCCGACAAGCACTGATCGCAATGCCCGCAGGCGATCAGCGGGTCCACGGCCACGCGTTGGCCAACGGTTAGTTTCTTCACCTGATCCCCAACCGCCACCACGCTTCCGGCGCATTCGTGACCCGTCCATTCCGGGTAATTCACCACCAAGGTGCCGATCCGCCCCGTCGTGTAGTAATGCACGTCCGAACCGCAAACCCCCACCACCCCGACCCGCAGCAGTACGCTGTGAGGATCGGTGATCTGCGGAGGCGCAGTTTCGCGAATCTCCATTTGTCTTATGCCGGTCAGGAAAGCTGCTTTCATCGGGGACCCCCGCCAAACAACCATTCTATCAGGTGACGCGCCTTGGAGTGCGGCAGCGAAGCCGCCGCCTTAGAGACCACGACGACCGCCGCAGGAAAGGCGGTCGTTGCGCTGCCTCACTGCAACCGGCCTACGTCGCGTGCCCCATCGTGAACTTCGGGAACCAGCGCCGCACTAGCCCGCTATAGATCGCTCCACCCAGCAAGCCACCCACGCTGGGTCCGAGGATGTAGACCCACCACTCGTGGCCGCGCGGGCCGGGCAAGGCAATGCGTCCCCAACCGGCCAGATAGCCGAAGAGGCGCGGGCCAAAATCGCGAGCCGGATTCAGGGCGGACATGGTCAAGGGTCCTCCGATCATGACCATGGCCGAGACGGTGAGGCCAATGAACAACGGCGCCAGATTGCTTTTCGGCGCCTGGGGATTCGACTCGTCAATGAGCGCCATGATGGCCAGCAGAAGCACCATGGTCATCAGCGCTTCACCCATGAACGCCGTGGCGGCGGGAACCTTGGCCATGTCCTGAGGGCCGGTTCCCACTGACCCTGGGTTGGGGTAGTAGCAGGAGAAAACCATCATCAGCTTTTGACTCCCCGGCTGACCGATGCTAAGACCCAGCTTCTGTGCAGCCGGCTGCCAGAATCCGTGCCAGCACCAAAACAGCGCGGCCGCGGCCAGGAACGCTCCTACGATTTGAGAGAGGACGTAGGGAATGATCTTCCATTTTGGGAACTTGCTGAAGGCCGCAAGAGCCAGAGTTACCGCCGGGTTGATGTGCGCGCCCGAGACTCCGCCCGTTACATATACAGCTATAATCACCGCCAGTCCCCAAACCGCTGCCACTCCCAAGGGGTCGTAGGTTCCGACGAGGACGGCGGCGCCTACAATGCCGTCGCCCACCAAGACAAGAACAAAGGTTCCGAGAACTTCGGCAAGACATTCCCCAGTGATTTGTTTTTGCATGATCCTCCGCGTCCTAGGTGCTTCGAGAACTTTAACACAGAGATCACAAGAGATCTCCGCGACCTACGTGCTAGCTCTGTTTAGGCACGAAGGACACGGAGAAGAACCATTACAAAAGGCATCTCTACAAGGATGCCACATTACTGCCGTGAAGCTTCTTAACCAACTTGGCTACGTTCAGCGCGAAGTGCCGGGCTGTCTCGATTCCTTCTTTGTCCTGCCAGACCTCGCCGGGGAGCCGGCCAAACGCCATGTTCCAGTAGGTCGATCCCGGCACGATCATGTCGTTAATCAGGAAAAACATGAGCATTTCCTGGAGCGTGGAGGTCTGTCCGCCACGACGAGCCACCGCGATGGGACCGCCCACCATGCCGGAGAGGAACCGGTCCGACTTCATGGAGACATAGCCTATGCGTTGGAGCGCCGCCATCACATCCCCGCGCGCCGTGCCGAAGTAAACCGGCGAGCCCACGATGAACCCCTGCGAGGCTCGGAGCTTCTCGATAATATCATTCAAGCCGTCGTCGAGACTGCACTGCTTGGATTCGCTACACTTTCCACACGCCGTGCACGATTCGATCTTCATTTCAGAGAACGAGATGACTTCCGCCTCGACCCCTTGCTCACGAATCACTCGTGCGCATTCGTTCATGAGTTGCGCGGTATTTCCATCCGCTTTAGGACTTCCACTTATTAAGAGTACTATCGCCATTATTATCTCCTGCTAGTGTATAGAGCACCGGCTGTCATCCTGAGCGAAGCGAAGGATGACAACGTTCCAACTCTATCGTATATTCATCTATGAGATATGCCATTAGACGTATTGATTACAGTAGACGGTATTTCTATAATGGACAACCCAGGTTAAACGTTAACCCTGGCCATAGCTATCGGTGGTCAGCAGGATCTGGTTCTCGGGGTTTCTGGATTCGCCGACGCTGGTGACGCGCACGGCGGCCGGCGCCTTCACGGGGCATTTCACTTCACAAATGCCGCAGCCGATGCAAAGTTCCGGATCCACGCGGGGCTGCTTCACGGTCAGTTTTTCTCCCTGAATATTCCGCACTTCCACTTCTTCAAACCAGATCGCTTTCTTGGGCGTTGGGCAATGCTCTTCGCAGACGATGCAGGTCTTCGAGTAGGCCCAGGGCAGGCAGCGGCTCCTGTCGATGTAAGCCAATCCGATCTTGATCTTCTGTTTTTCGGCGACCTCGATCTGGCGGATCGCGTGCGTGGGGCAAACCTGAGAACACAGATTGCACTCGTAGTCGCAGTAACCGAGCGACGTCAGCATGCGGGGCGTCCACAGGCCCTCGAAGCCGCCCTCCAGCGAAGCGGGATGAATGGCGTTGGTGGGACACACCTTCATGCACTCGCCGCAGCGAATGCAGCGGGCAAGGAACTCGTCCTCGGCCAGTGCGCCAGGGGGACGAATCAGGGCGGGATTGAAGGTCCGCTTGGAGGCTTCGGGAGCGACGCCAAAGAGGAGTTTGGCGCCAACGCCAGCCAGGCCAGCGCCTAGTACGGCTCGCCGCCCCAAGTCCAGCCGGGCCTCTTTGGAAGGGCGAATGGAATCAGCGATCCACTTCGATATGCGGTTCATCGTAGTTTCTTCTCAGCCTCAGTGCCACGAACAATACGTGGGGGCGGTTCGCGAACTGCCCCTACACCGGACGCGACAGGGCGAGATTCTTCGCTTCGTTCAGAATGACGGGTAATGTGGTCAGGAACACCGCCAACTGAAAACGAGATGGCCTGAGCCGGGCAATCCGATTTGCAATTCCAGCAATAGAAGCATTCCGAGGGTTTCCAGCCCCTGTCGGGAGCGGCGCCTCCCTGGCAGTCCACCAGGCACAGCCGGCAGTTGTTGCACTCTTCCTGGTTCTTGTTCAGGCGGACGAGCGGGTTCTTCCCCACCACTCCCAGCAGCCCTCCCAGCGGGCAAACGTAACGGCACCAGAAGCGGGCGCGCCAGAAGTTGAGCGCCACGACGGCGACGAACAGCGACCCGATCAGCAAGCTGCCCAGGTAATACGGTTGAGCGGAGGCCAGCAAGTACTTGCGCAGAAAGCCATAAACAGGCTCTGTCATCAGCGTGAGCCGGACGGGTCCGACGCCCGGATTGGCGTCGTAAACCCACGTGAACACGGCCACCAGAGCCTTATTGAGGGCCGGGTAGATAGAAGTGGAGAGCGAGCGGAAGAAAAAGGAGAACGGGTCGAGCCAGCCCACCACGTCGGCGCCCAGCAAGGCCGCGACCAGAAACGCCACCAGCAGGTAGTACTTCGCTTTCTGCCATGGGTGGTAGCCGCCCGCCTCGAGCTTTTGCTTTGCAGGCCCGCCGCGCAGGCTGGTGAAGAAGTTGTGCAGCGCGCCAAAAGGACAAACCCATCCGCAGAACCAGCGCCCACACACGAGAGTCACCAACAAGGTAACCAGCGAAAGCAGCATCGCCCCCACCAGGACGTGTGAAGCCAACCAGGAATTGAGCGCCACCAGCGGATCGAGATTAAA
>Ga0181532_10003924_pt1 | contig 13184 bp, 9 predicted proteins | sample PEATcosm2014_Bin_33_FD_119768 | JGI IMG/M metagenome (GOLD analysis project Ga0181532, IMG submission 119768) | Peatland microbial communities from MTU Mesocosm Facility, Houghton, MI, USA - PEATcosm2014_Bin11_30_metaG | ecosystem: Environmental > Terrestrial > Soil > Wetlands > Peat | place...
CATGCATAACTTCCTCCGAGAACTGGAGAACTGGGGCGGTGGCAACAACGCGGTCGTCAACTATGAAGGAGCGCTGGTTAACCTGTTTACGAATCGGCAGGGAACCGGTTTCTTCAAGTACGGAAACACGGTGTACACCGTTCCCACTCGTGTGGATTCCTTCGACACCAACTTCCTGACCCCCTCTCAATTGCCGCCGCGTACACCCATGTTCCGTGAGATAAATACCACTGGCTGGACGCGTGTATTGGAGCCCAGCTCAAGTTACAAATAGGGTTTTTCCTTCGGCTTCTTCCGAGCGTCCCGGTCTCTGGCCGGGACGCTCGCTCTTTAGAGACGACTTCCCGCCGTGGCCCACATTGCGAATCCTTTCTCCGTTCGTGATACTTTGAACAGAACCGCCCGAATTGTGAAGATGATGAGCGGACGAGGCTATGAATCCGATTGAGACACTCAGTCTTGTGCTGGGAACGGGGTTTTCTTCCGGATTGAATCTGTACGCCACAGTGGCCACTCTTGGGCTACTGGAACGATTTGGCGTAATTCATCTGCCGGACAAGCTGCAAGTGCTTGCGCATCCCATTGTCCTTGGCGTGGCGCTGGCGCTTTACTTAGTGGAGTTCCTGGCGGACAAGGTTCCCTACATCGATTCGATCTGGCAGGCGGTGCATACGTTCATTCGTCCCCCTGCGGCGGCGCTTCTGGCGTTCAGCGTGACCGCCTCCGCGGCGGAACCCTGGCGCTGGGCGGCGGCATTGCTGGCCGGAGGCATCGCGTTGACTTCGCACGGAACGAAAGCGAGTGCGCGAGCGGCCGTGAATATGTCGCCGGAACCGTTGAGTAACTGGGCGCTGAGTTTCGGCGAGGATCTTTTGGCTGTTTGGCTGACGTGGTTTGCCACGGCGCATCCGAGGGTGGCGGTGATTGTGGTGGTGGCGCTGGTGATCGTGTCGCTGTTCCTGCTGTACCACTTGTTCCGGTTTCTGCGCCGGACGCTCCGGAAGCTCGCGGAAACTTGAGGGGAGCGGTTTACCTCACGTAAGTTGCCAGCCAATCCAGAAAGGTCTTGTACCACAGTTGAGAATTCTGCGGCTTGAGTACCCAGTGTCCCTCATCGGGAAAGACCAACAGCTCTGAGGGCACCCCTTGACGCTGCAGGGTGTTGAAGAATTCGAGGGACTGGGTGTAAGGCACGCGGTAATCTCTTTCGCCGGCAATCACCAGAGTTGGAGTTTTATACTTGCCCAAATCTCCTGCGTAAGTGGATGGCGCCCACTTTTTGTAATTTTCGGGAGCTTCCCAGGGAGTGCCCTGCAGGTCGTGCTCCTCGAACCAAAGCTCTTCGGTCGCGTACATGGACACTTTGTCGTAGACGCCAGCGTGACTGATGATGGCCTTGAAGCGGTCGGTGTGTGTGGCCAGCCAATCCGCCATGTAACCGCCATAGGAACCTCCGGCCGCAGCGAGGCGAGACTTGTCGATAAATGGGTATTTCGCAAGCGCGAAGTCGGTGCCTTTCATAATGTCAACGTAGGCTTTTCCGCCCCAATCATTGGTAATTTCGTCGGTGAACTTCTGGCCATAGCCGGTGGAACCGCGGCGATTGATCATGAGGATGACGTAGCCGGCTCCGGCAAATACCTGAGGATTCCAGCGATAGCCCCAGTCGTCGGACCACATCGTCTGTGGGCCGCCGTGCAACAGATCCAGCATGGGATATTTTTGCGCGGCGTCAAAGTGCGGCGGGCGGATGAGCATGGCTTGCACCTTGGTGCCCTCGGCGCCGTCGAACCAGAATTTCTCCGGCTTACTCATTTCCACATTTGCAAGGAGTGCGTCATTGGTGTGAGTCAATTGCTTCAGGCCGCTGCCGTCCGCGGCAGAGACGAAAATCTCGTTCGGCATGGTTAGGCTGGAGCGCGTAGCGACAAGAATCCTTCCGTCGCCGCTGAAGGCAAACTCGGCGTTGAAACCGTCCAGAACTTTCTTGGGCGCCGCTCCGGCTCGCGGTTCCATCGCATAGATGGGTTGTAGTGTTTCATTTTCCGCGAGGAAATAGATGGTCTTACTGTCGGGAGACCAGGCAAGTTCCATGGCCCAGCGATCGAAACTCTCGGAGAGGTTTTCGTTCTTGCCGGTCTGGCAGTCGTAGAGCATCACGCGCCACCTGTCAGCTTCGTAGCCCGGGGTGAGTTGAGCGTGGTAGGCGATGTAGCGGCCATCCGGCGAGTACACGGGATTGCCATCAAAACCGGGCTGTGTGGTAATTCGCCTCGATTCGCCTCCGGCCACGGGAACCAGGAAGAGATCGCCATTCGTGCTGGTCGCTTCCACCTTGTCAGTGACCGCAGTGAAGCAGATTTCCTTGCTATCGGGGGAGAAGGTGAACTCTCCTGGTCCTCCGCGGTCCGCGGATGGCGGCACGTCGTAGTCGGCGCCCGGCGTCAAATCCCGTGAAGCAGCGCTGCCGTCCGCGGGGATTACGAAGAGATGGCTGCGCTTTCCTTCCGACCATTGATCCCAATGTCGATAGAGCAGGTGGGTGTAGAGGCGCGCCTTCACCTTGCTCTTTTCTTTTTCTTCGTCGCGCTTGGCGTTGCACGTGTCGGTTGCGCAATCCAGATAAACGGAGGAGGTGAATACGATGGTCTTGCCGTCCGGGGACCAATGGAAGAGATCCGCGCCAGTGGAAAGCTGCGTGAGTTTTTTGGCCTCACCGCCCTCCATCGAGAGAAGGTAGACCTGGGAATTGCCGTCGCGGGCGGAGAGAAAGGCGAGCGTCTTTCCATCGGGCGACCAAGAGGGAGAATTGTCGCGGCCGCCTTGCGTGACCTGGATGGGATCACCGCCGACAGTGCTGATAATCCAGATATTGCTGACGTTTCGATTGGCATCCATATCGGGTGTGGACAGGGTGTAGGCGACCCATTTTCCATCCTTCGAAATGGCCGCGCCGCTGACGCGATGCAGCTTGATCAAATCGTCGAACGTCATCGGATGTTTTGTTGCTGTTTGCGCGGGAGAGGAGAAGGCGAGGGCGAACGAGGCAAGGAGCAGGCTGCAGCCCATCGACAATTTGTTCATTGCGTCCCCTTTGATTTACCGGAGAATTCAGATGCGCGATTCAAACATTTGATCATGCCACGACTTGGAGATGATGCCAAGAAGCGCAAACTAGGGTTTCAGCTCGGGAATTGGCAGGCCGACGGTCCAGATGTAGCCATCCGGGTCGAGGAGGGTGACCTCGCGCCAGCCGTGAGCATAATCTTTCGATGGTTGCACGATCGCGGTACCGGTGCGCTTCGCGCGTTCCTCCACTTTGTCTGGGTCCAGGCCGAGAAAACGAAGCTCCGCACCTACGCCGCGCTCGCGCGCCGACTGCAGAAGCGCGTACAAGGGATGGTGATCGTACGAATGATCGGCGTGAAGCATGAAGTCAGTGCCAAGCAGGGAAAGCGCGGCGAAATCATCGTCGGCGTACCGGACGGCGGCGCCGAGGACTTCGCGATAAAAAACAAGAGAATTTGCCACATTGCGAACCAGAAGATTGGCGCTGAACCTCGGCAAGGCGCGCCCGTAGTCGTGCGCCGGCATGAAAGCGTCGCCCGTCCGTGTTTTGGTCATCGCTCTACCTCCTGATGAGGAACCAGTTTAGCCAGGCGATCGCGCAGGTTGTGCCGACAATGTAAAATTCGCTGCGGCCCATCTGGCTGAGAAGAATAATTGAAAATAGCAGAGCAAGCGCTGCGAACAAATTAGGTACCGGAAGCTGGAATTGCGCTTTGCCGTCGTTCCGCCTGCGCAAGACCGGCACGGCCACGGCCATTGCGCCGTAAATTGCCAAGCGGGAAACAGCAGAAAGCGTGGCGTTCCATTGAAAGTTGCCAAGAGCCGCGAAAACAAAAACAAGAACTGCATAAAGAAGGATGGAAAAATACGGCGTGCGATATTGGGGATGGATCGAGGCCAGGATGGAAGGGAAGTCGCCATGCTCCGCCATGGCGAAGGTAATGCGCGGCGAATGCAGCAGGTTTGCGCTGAGGTAACCGTACGCGGAAACCAGGGCGGCAAGAGCCATCGCGGCTGCTCCCGCAGGGCCAAGGAAATGACGCGCCGCGTCAGAGAGCGGCCGAAGCGAGGATGCTGCGCCGGGAAGCGTGGAAATGGTGACAAATTGCACCGCGGTGTAAATAACGGAGACGGTAGCGAGAGCGAGCAACAAGGCGATGGGAGTGTCGCGCTTGGGATTTGTACTTTCGCCGCCGACAAAGAGCGCACCTTCGAAACCACCATAGGCATAGACGAGAAGGAGAATTGCCTCGAACCAGTTTTTCGCGGACAGGACCGGAACGGAGAGGGGCACGCGAATCTCCGGCCGTAGCAGCAGCACAAACAAACCAGCAAAAATGAAGAGTAGCAGGAAGCCAACCTTTAGAGCGGTGAAGAAGTCGCTAAGGTGCTTGCCGGCTTTTACGCCGATATAGTTGAAAAACGCGAGATGCCCCAACAGAACCGCCAGAACAAACAATTCGCCGGCGCGCGTGCCGAGGGAAGGAAAGAACTGCGCCAGGTAAGTGCAGAAAAGATTAGCGACGGCCGCAGGGGCGGCGATGCGCGTGAGCCACGTCAGCCAAGCAACCAAAAGTCCCGCGAACCGGCCCAAAGCGTCGCGAGCGTAAAGATAAAGTCCGCCGGTTTCGTCATAGCGAGAAGAAACTTCCGCAATGCATCCGGCAATAATCGAAACGCCGAGGCCAGCGCCGAGACAACTGAGAGGGCTGAGGGCGCCGAGCCTCTCCGCCAGAAGAGAAGGCAAGCCGAAAATGCCGCCCCCAATGATGGAATTGACCATTAGAGCGATGAGGCTCCTACGGCCAATGGTGCGAACCAAACCGAGCGAGGATTCCGTCACGCGCGGGAAATCCTTTTCTTATCAAAAGGTCGCAGGCAAGGGAACTGCCGCAGCCTTCATTTTTGCGATTTCGGTGAGAAGATCCGTTTTCCCGCTGATCGGTTCCAGATGCGGATAACGTTCGCCGCCGTGATAGTCGATATGGTAGACCTCGTAGAAGTCGCCATTTTCGACCAGCAATTCGATCGGATCTTTGCCGTTCTTTGCGCGGGCGATGGCGTCGCGCAAAATGTCAGGGTTCCATTTGCGACCGTTGACGGCCACGAGGCGCATGCCCGGAGCAATTCCGGCATGCGCGGCGGGCGAACTGGGAATCACGTCGAGAATGTGGTCGCTGTCTTCTCCGCCCGGAGCATGAAGAAGCAACCCAAGGGAGAATTGCAACTCGACTTCCTGATTCGCCACTTCGTCGATGTGCTCGTATTCATTCTGAACATCCGTGAAAACCAACTTCCAGCCGCTATTCTCGAGACCGCCGAGTGGCGCACCGGGGCCGTGCGAGTTTAATCGTTCGGTGAAAAATGTACGCCAGTCGTAGGGGGCAACTTCGTTCATTCCCGCAACGACATCATCAAGGGTATAAGGCACGACTTTTGGCGCAGTGTTCTCGCCACCGTGGAAGGTGTGGCAGAAATCGTCTAGGGATTTTTTGCCGTTGGTCTGTTTGCGAATGATGGTATCGGCTTCAAGCCAGATGAGCGTGCCCTCGTCGTAATAATCCACGCTGCGGCGCCAGGAAGCGCCTTCTGTCGGCGAGCTGTAGAGGACTTGACCGGCAACGGCCGTGTCCTGCAAGTTGCGCCACGTGCGCCCTGGGCGATCATTTAGAGACGCCGTCGTAGAGGCCAGATATTCCCGAAAGATCCCCAGAGGCATCATGCCTGCACGCGCCGCCAGCATCACACCGTAATATTGCGTAAGACCTTCGTAGACCCAGAGCAGATCCCCTTTCATCGGCGTTTGATAATCAGGAGTGGCCAGTCCGGCGGGACGACGGAATTTTCCATTCCAGGAATGCGTGAATTCGTGAGAAAGAAGCTCGGAGGATTCGAACAGGCCTGGGTCGAGGAAGTAGTTTTCTTCCGTGCGATTGTCGCTGGATTCATGATGCTCGACGCCGTCGGGGGGCATGCGGTCGCTGAGGGTGAGCAGGAAATCGTAACGCCGATAATGCCGCGAGCCGAAAAGAGCTCCGGTTTCCGCGACCAACTGACGGAGGTGCTGCACTTCGCCGGGAGTTGCTTGGAGTGGTGCTGGCCCGTCGGCAGCCACATGAACCGTGTGCGGAGGCGTTTGCCCCGGGGAAAGATCGATGTGGCGCAGGTAGACACCGGCGATGACGGGCGAATCAATCACGGTGGTCAATGAGGCGGGAGCAAATTCGATTGCGTCGGGAGATTCCTTGGCGACGGGCAGCGCGGTGCCGTATTTCCAGCCAAGAGGCAAGCGCAAGGTGGTCACGTAGGTGAGATCGTCCGTTTTCGGACCGAGCGGATACAGCGTCACCATGTACCAGTTCAGGACAGCGAGCTTCGCGGTGGAGGACGGGCGCTCGCGCGATCCAGTTGCTTCGGCCGGCGAGAGATAATCGTAGGTCAAATCAAGAGTGTCGATGCCGGCGGGCACGTCTATGTGAAAGGCATACATGTCGACGTCATCGCGCTTCCATGGGATTTCTTTACCAGCGGCGGTGATCTTTAAACCTACGAAATCGACAATGGGGCCCGTCGGAGAATGCTCTCCCGGGATCCACTTTGGGTAAACGAGGGTGAGAGGCCCGGAGGTTACGGGGAGCGTCAGCTTTGTGTGGAAAATATGTTGTGGCGTTTCGCGCAGATCGACATCGAGATGCGCGGGATGTTGTGGCGTCTGCGCGAAACCAACGCTTGCACAGAACATACTCAGAATAGACAAAAGGCCAATGAAACGGGGATGAATTCGCCGTATCAAGAGAACTCCTTTAAATCCGCGAAAGCGTATCATACTTGTGGGTCGATCGTTGCCGATGCGGCCAACTTGGCTGGTGCAGGCCCCCGCGGCAACCACGCCGCTTTCGGCCCTTCTGCTACAATTTCGGTATGAGTACGGCTACGCATACGACTTCTCTTTTTTCACGCAATCTCCGGAAACAATATCCTGTAGCAGTGCGCGGCGAAGGCTGCTGGATTATTGATGCCCAAGGGCGGCGGTATCTCGATGCCTCCGGCCAGGCCGCGGTTGTCAGCATCGGGCATGGGGTGCAGGAGATCGGTCGCGCGATGGCCGAGCAGTCTGGCCGGATCGCGTTTGCGCATACCACCCAGTTTCATTCGGAGCCCGCCGAGAAGCTTGCGGCACGAGTGCTGGCCATTGCTCCGCGGAATTTCCGGAATGGCGGGCGGGTATATTTCACCTCGGGTGGTTCCGAGGCCACGGAGACAGCCATCAAGCTGGCGCGGCAGTATTTTCTGGAGAGCAAGGAGCCCTCGCGTTACCGGGTAGTCGCGCGCAAGCAGAGCTATCACGGGAGCACTCTGGGAGCGATGTCCGTGAGCGGAAATGTGGGTCGCCGCGCGCCGTATGCGCCAATGATCCCAGAGTGGGGGCATGTGGCGCCGTGCTTCTGTTACCACTGCCCATTCGACAAAACTTATCCCGAATGCAATTTGGCGTGCGCCGACGATCTAGACGTGTTTCTTCGAGCCAATGACTCCTCCAGCGTGGCGGCATTCCTGTTTGAGCCCGTGGTTGGTGCGACTTTGGGGGCTGTGCCGGCGATGGATGGCTACACGGCACGCATCGCCGAAATTTGCCGCAAGCACGGAATCCTGCTGATTGCGGACGAAGTGATGACTGGGATGGGCCGAACTGGTCGACCATTTGCGAGCGAGCACTGGGGTTTGGAGCCGGACATTATTCTTACCGGGAAGGGAATCGCCAGCGGATATGCGCCGCTAGGCGCAGTGGTCGTTGCGCCGCGTCTGGTGGATGCGTTTGAGAAGGGCACAGCAGCATTCATGCACGGTTTTACCTACCAGGCGCATCCCGTGGCAACGTCGGCAGGGAACGCGGTATTTGATTTCCTCGAGGTCCACAATCTGTTTGATTGCGTCACGCCTGCAGGGGAAACGTTGCGAAAGGCGCTGGCCGTGCTGGAAAGCCATCCGCACATCGGACAAGTGCGAGGTCTGGGGCTGCTGCAGGGAGTGGAATTCGTGAAAGACAAGAAGAGGCGCGAACCATTTGCCAAGGAAACCGGGATCGCCGAAAAAATCCGCCAGGCTGCGCTAGAGAAAAATGTTCTGCTCTATCCCGGACAAGGAACCGTCGACGGCGTTCGTGGCGACCATGTTCTGCTTGCACCGCCTTTCATTATCAAGCCCGAGGAATGCGAACTGATTGCGGGAGCCTTACTGTACGCATTGGGAAAAGTCTTTTCTGCGTGATTGAGCTAAAGTAGTGATTTAATACGATTCAAGCTTTTCCTGCATTCGAGGGGAGTCCTTCATGCGTCGTTTTCTGCACTTATTGGCAATCGTTTGTGTAGTTGCGCTGCTCGGAAGCGCATGCCTTGCCCAGGAAAAAAGCGCGGCGAAGCCTCGTGCGCGCGATCTGGGTGTGCCCTTCGACGGAACGCCGGGTCCTTTGAACGCGATCACAGATGTGACGGGCGTTACCGTTGGGCACACCACATTGATTTCCGGCGGGGGCAAGCTCGTGGTCGGCCAAGGACCAGTCCGCACCGGCGTAACCGCTGTTTTTCCCAGGGGAAAAGACGTGGACGATACGGGGGTGTTCGCGGGTTGGTGGACGTTGAACGGAAATGGCGAAATGACGGGAACGACTTGGGTGGAAGAATCCGGAATTTTGACTGGGCCAGTGATGATTACGAACACCCACAGCGTCGGGGTAGTTCGAGATGCGGTCATTCAATGGACCGTGGCGCACCGGAAAGTGGGGCCGGACGATGATTGGTGGTCGTTGCCGGTGGTGGCAGAAACGTGGGACGGTTGGCTGAACGACATCAACGGATTTCATGTAAAACCGGAGCACGTGTTCCATGCGATTGATACTTCGCATGGAGGACTAGTGGAAGAAGGCGCCGTGGGTGGGGGCACGGGCATGATTTGCAACGGGTTCAAGGGCGGGATTGGCACGTCGTCGCGAAAATTATCGGCGAAGGACGGTGGCTACACCGTTGGCGTGATGGTGCAGTGCAACTTTGGCTCGCGAGAGAACCTTCGCGTGGCGGGAGTTCCGGTCGGACGCGAAATTCCGGGCGAGGATCCGTATGCCTTCGAACCTGGAGACATGGATGAACGCGGGTCGATCATCGTGCTTGTGGCGACAGACGCTCCTTTGCTGCCACACCAGTTGAAGCGCTTGGCACGGCGCGTGTCTCTGGGATTAGGCCGCGACGGCAGCATTTCGGGCAACGGGTCCGGCGATATTTTCATCGCCTTCTCGACCGCAAATCAGGGAGCAGCGGCGGTGGACCACGTGGTGGATCTGAAAATGGTGCCCAACGATTTGCTCAACCCGATATTCAAAGCGACGGTCGAGGCAACCGAAGAGTCCGTCATCAATGCCATGGTTGCGGCTACCTCAATGACCGGGATTGACAATCATCATGTGAGCGCGTTGCCACACGACCAGTTGCGCGCCATCCTGAAAAAGTACAACCGCCTGAATCCGTAAGCTCGGATCACCCCGCGAGGAAACTGGCTGGGGACCATAGGGCAGGATAGAATGACGTGTGTCTAGTTCTCTTCGTAGATCCGCGCTTGGATTTTTATTCGCGATTGTTGCCGCAGCTTTGCTGGCGTCGTGTTCTTCCTCGCATCCTGCGACGATGGCGATAACGCATGTCACATTGATCGACGCCACGGGTGCTGCGCCCCAGCCCGATTCCACAGTAATTGTTTCTGAGGGTCGCATTTCTGCTGCCGGGTCAGCGAACAGCATTGTCATCCCTCGTTCTGCCAAGGTCGTCGATGCTTCGGGGAAGTTTCTGATTCCCGGACTAGCCGACATGCACATCCATTTGACCGGGGCGGGGGAGCCCAGCGGCAGCCGCGATTTTATCCTCCCCTTGCTGATTGCGAACGGTATCACCACTGTCCGGGATATGGGCGGAAAAGTCGAATACCTGAAGGAACTGCGCGCCGAGATCGAATCCGGCCAGCGAATTGGACCGCAGATTTTCTTCACGGGGCCGTATCTGGATGGAAATCCACCATCGTTTCAGCCTTCGATTGTGGTCCAGACAGCAGCGGAGGCTACTGCCGCAGTAGACGAATTGCACAGTGAGGGGGTGGATTTCATCAAGGTGCAATCGCGTTTGCAGCCGGAAGCGTACTACGCAATCGCGCGCGATTCGAAGAAACAGGGGATTCGGTTCCTCGGGCATGTTCCAGATGCCATTACCGCGGCGGCTGCTTCCGACGCTGGTCAGGCCAGCATCGAACACCTCACGGGCGTACTTCTTGGATGTTCCAGGCGCGAAGAGGAATTGCGGCAGCGCAGGCTTGCCCTTCTGCCATTGAAAGACACAGAAGCGAGTGTTCTCGCTCGAGACCGTTTATGGACGAAGGATCTTCTTGATTCTTACTCACAACAGAAAGCCGAGAGTTCGTTCCAAAAATTCCGCGCCAATCACACCTGGCAAGTCCCTACACTACCGCTGCTGATCCACCTTGCTTATCTCGTCCCCGAAAGTGATCGCAAGGGCGATCCGCGGCTAAAATATATTCCGCGAGAAGTTCGCGAAGCCTGGGACAAGAGTCGGGAAGAACTGTTGGATTCGCGCACAGAAGTTGATTTTGCTTTGCGGAGGCGACTGGTGAAACAGTCGCTGGCGGTGGTGAAAGCCATGAACAACGCAGGCGTATCTTTCATGGCAGGGACAGACGCAACCGCGCCCAACGTCTTTCCCGGATTTAGTTTGCACGAAGACCTTTTCTACTTGGTGGAGGCGGGCCTGACGCCAATGCAGGCACTACAGGCGGCCACGACCAAGACGGCGGAATTTCTTGGACGAAGTGCGGAGCAAGGAACCATCGAGGTGGGCAAACGCGCCGATTTGGTACTGTTGGATGCGAACCCGCTGGAGGACATCCAGAATACGGAGAGCATCCGTGCGGTGATTGTGAATGGGAAGCTACTCGATCGCAGCCAACTGGATGCTTTGCTGGCCAACGTCGAAAGGTTTGCGGTCACGCACTGACCCGTCGAGCGTTACGTCCAGGCGCAGACGATTCTCCCGGCGGTACCTGCAACGTGCAGACCATCTTTCCGGTCCGCGAAGTATTTTTCGTTGATCTGATCCCTGGCAAGCTGTTCGATGCGACGAAATCCAAAGCCCGTCAGAAACTCATGTAATTCTTCGGGCGTGAAGAACAGTTGAAAAGGTTCGCCTGCGCTTGCGACACGTCGAGAAAGTGCGTCGAGCGCGAGACGTTCGAAAAAAGGAAGAGAAGAACGGGGCACAGAGTAATCAAACACGACCCCACTGCCTTGCGGCAATCTGCCGAGAAAGCGGAAAGTATTGGCAGCGGCTTCCCTGGTCAGATAAGGCACGACCCCGAGCCAAGATACAAATGTGGGGAGATCCACGCGAAAGCCCGCGGCTTCCAACTCTGCGGCCAAATTTTGGCGTTCAAAATCGACGGAAACAAAATGGACGGAAGCGGGAACAGGGATCTCCGCGGCCTGCAAGCAGCTGAGTTTCCAAGCTTGCGTCTTGGGATGATCGACCTCGAAGACCTTTACTCCGTCAGGAACAACACCTCGAGACGCCGAGGTATCCAGGCCCGCGCCCAAAATCATGTATTGCGCGACGCCCCTAACGACGCTGGCTTGCAACTGGTCTTCCGCGTAGCGGCTGCGGACAACCACGAAGGCGCGGAAATGCCTGGCGACGCGCGTACGGTGGCGCGCAGGCTCGGTGTGGATTTCTGCCGCAGTCTTCCCAACGATGCGCACTGCCAGGGGGTCATCCAATACCTTGGGATTGTCGAGCAACTGGTGTGCGGCGCGCCGAAGCGCTACGCGCATAGCGGTACGGCTTGGAACATCCTGTCTCATCAAAAGGTCAGATGCGCCGGTTGGCTTGCCGGGTAGTTACAGGGCGAGAAGAGCAGTTTTGCGGGGCGGGTTGAAGAACGGGAGAGGCACGATTTTGGCCGAGACGGTTTCGCGGGCCGCTTCAACGGTCAATTCCATGCTGAGGGTGCTGCCGACAGTGGCGCTCTCGCGGCTGACCGAAGCCAGAGCGATCATGCGCTTCAGCGTGGGCGACCAAGTGGTGGAAGTAGCTTTACCCACCTGATGGCCTGCGCGATACACAGGCACGGCAACGCGCGACGCGGTAGAGGGCACCTGAGGCGCCATGCCGATTTTCTCGTAAAGAGCCTCGACCTCACTCCAGTTGATTTCCAGGCCAACAAGGGAGCGAGCCGGGCCACCTTTCTGGGTTTCAGCGGCGAGCGCGTCGCGCCCGACAAAAGTATCTTTTTTCAGATCGACCAGTTTGCCCAAGCCGATTTCTCCGGGTGAATATTTTTGCTGTTCAATGATGGCGCGCTTGCTCGAAATGTAATCCACTTCAATTAGGATAAGGCCGGCCTCGATGCGAGCGATATCCAGTGCGACCATGCCCGCGGGATGAATGTCGAACGCGCGGCCCTTAGCCATCAGTTCGTCGAAGACTTTTACAGCGTTTTTCCAAGGCACCCAAATTTCATAGCCGAGATCGCCGGTGTAACCGGTGCGGGAAATGTCCACGGCGACGCCAGCGATTTTTCCGTGGGTGACACGAAAATACTTTAAGCCGGCAAGGTCCGCATCGGAGACGGCGTGAAGCAATTTACCCGTGGTCGGACCTTGCAAGGCGAGAGCCGCCACCTTTTCCGAAATATCTTCAATCTGGACGTCGAGGCCTATGGCGTTCTGGCGGAACCAGCGGAGGCTGGGATCCGCCGCGGTCCAGCGGTACTCATTTTCGGCCAGACGGGTGATGGTGCCATCGTCGATGACTTTGCCGTCGGGATCGCACCAACAGCAGTAGATGACCTGGTCGACGGCAACCTTATTGATGTCGCGAGTGATGACGCGATTCACCAATTTCGTGGCGTCGCGGCCGGAAACGTAATACTTGAACAGAGGCGTGATATCAATGAGAGCGGAGGAGTTGCGGATGGCGTTGTATTCGTGCTCGTGCGTCATCTCATAGGCGCCAACGGTGTAGTAGCCCGACCATTCTTTGAAATTCAGGCTCTCGCACAGGGCGAGG
>Ga0181532_10003927_pt1 | contig 13182 bp, 13 predicted proteins | sample PEATcosm2014_Bin_33_FD_119768 | JGI IMG/M metagenome (GOLD analysis project Ga0181532, IMG submission 119768) | Peatland microbial communities from MTU Mesocosm Facility, Houghton, MI, USA - PEATcosm2014_Bin11_30_metaG | ecosystem: Environmental > Terrestrial > Soil > Wetlands > Peat | place...
ACGGTGAGCAGTTTGTTCTTGTCGATGGCGATACAACCTATGTACTCGAGGGGGACGCGGTTGCTCTAAAGCGGGTAGCAGGGCAGCGCGTTCGGATTGTCGGCACGCTGAACGGAAAAACGATCTCAGTCACATCCATCGTTAGTGCTTAGAACGCGAACCACGCCTTCCGGCGCAACTCTCTTACAGAATGAAGTGGAAGAACTGGGCAAAGATCCGGGGTGCGAGACCAACAAAAAGCCCGCTGTGGGCAGTCACAGCGGGCGTTACAACAAAGGCGGCAGAAACGATTGCTGGCGGCGAAACGCTACCTGCTCTCCGACGGCGTGATGTTAACGATGTGGAGAGTATTGGTGCTGGAGTCCATGGTGGCAACGACCTTCACCTTCTGCCCTTCGTACTGCTTGGCCTTGTCCTGGTCATCCAACTGATAGGCAGCCTGGGTGGAAGCATCCTGCAGCACCAGCTTGTCGCCCGACTTCGTGATTTTGCCTTCGAAGTTTTGCGCCTGGCTCTGGGTGTCAACCTGCTGTTGCGCAGTGCCAGTCTGGCTTTGCGGCGACGATGTCTGCTGAGCTGAGAGATTGAGTGCGAAGCTGGCCAATCCCAGCGTTGCAATAGCTGTCAGAATTCGTTTCACTTTTCCTACCTCCGAATGTGAGTTTTGTAGTTCGAGGTTTGTGCGACCAAACCGTGTCTGTGGACTTGCAAACGCGATGCCAAACTCTGGTCGACAACTAACGGCATGCTCTCTCTGTCTCATCGTTTCCATTCGAGAGTTCGCCGAGGTGCAACTCGTGCAGAAACTTCCAAGCGATGCGAAATTTGTGGTCACGTGGATTTTTCGGAAAACTACAGTGACTCCCCGATATTCGCCGAATCGCGCAATGCGGAGAAGCCTGCACCGCGCAGGGCATACGAAACTCCACCTCGGCTTCTACGAGATGGATCGGTTGTTCTGCGGCCGCGCGACGACTCGCGGCTCGGGGCATGGCTTTCCGGCGATAGTGCACCGGCGAGCGCGAGTTCGGGAAATGCTGTCCTCAGGGGGGGAGAGAAGGTGCAAGATCGATGTTTCAGATCTGCACCGGATCTTCGGGGTCGGGCTCGCGTACCGGCGCGTCCGGATTCTCCAACGGGTTCGGCGGCTCTTTGATAGGTGCGGGATAAGGTTCCGGGGGAGTGCTGAAGTGGTGATCCATATCTGAGGGCACCTCCAATCGCGGTTCAACTAGCATGACTTTCTGATGCCAGAATCACTGGAATGGAAGCCGGAAATAATATGGAATCCAGCCGGCATCTGCAAGGCTACCGGCTGAACTCAACGGTCTCCATCTTTTAGAAGCGCAGCTGCGGTCCGAAGCTTACCCGCAGATTGTTGTGGGCGCCGTGATCGAAGAAAATGTCGTCGCCAATCTCCGCGCGAACACCAATAGGCCCGGCAAACGCCTCAAATCCTCCGCCAGGATACACCGCGAAATCGGTCGTTCCGTTGGTGAGGCCGACAGTGTTGGTGAAGCCGGCTGTCGCATTCTGGTTGTTGATGCTGAAATTGTCGAATCCGACTTTGCCCGTGATGAAAACGCGGAAGGGGCCGGATCCGGTCTGAAATTTCGGCCCAAAGAAACCATGTAGAGTACGGAATTGCGTATTCACCAGCTCCGTGCTGACTCCATTGCTAAAGGTGTTGGTGTAATTGCGTTTGAAGTCATATGCCATTTCGGCCTCCAACTGCACGTTGGGGTGAACGTTGAAGGCAGCCCTTCCTCCAAGACCGACAAAGTTTCGAGTTGGCGACGCATCACTAAGTCGAAAGTAGTCCGCAAAAGCACCGACCTCAATGTGATCGGAATGATCTTGCGCCATCAAGATCGGCGCAGCGGCAAGAAATAGTGAACCGATGAATAACCAAAGACGACACTTCTTCATGTTGTTTCTTCTCCGTCAATAGAAAGTTTGCTGGCGCGCACCTCTCCCCACGGATCCGGCGGAAAGAAGAGGGGGCACAGCGGCAGAAGTGAGATTTCGATGCCACACTTCCAAGCAGGGGTTGGTTGAGGGACATCTAAACAGGCAAGCATGGTGCAACTAGGGGTGTGTGCCCTCGACAGATGTTCAATCGGAAGGAGTTCGCGTTTAGCGAAGGGTGGTCAGGAAGGGGGTGTACTCCCCCCAAGTTCGGCCACAGAAATCGGCTTTGTAGTCCGTTTAGAGGAGTTCGGAAACCAATGCAATCCTCTCCGGAGATCTCGATCGGGGCATCTTCCTAGTGCGTTAGTTCGGCAATTTGCACGTGATACGGCCCCAGCAACTCGCCGGTCGCATGATCGAGGCCGGCCACGGCGAGTTGGTAGTTGACCTGGGCCTGCAGCAGACTTAGTTCAGCGCTTGCCAGCTCGGTTTGCGCTTCGAGCACGAAGAAGATCGTCTCTGAACCCAAGTCATACTTGCGCTGCTCGGCGGCCATGGTTTTCTTGGCTAGGTCCAACGCCTCCTTGCCGGCGGCAATGCTGAGCTTAGCTTGCTCGAGTTGGTGGACGGCGTTGCTGACGTCGAGCTGGACCTGTTCGCGGAGTTGCCGTTCGTTGTACAAGTCGCTGCGCCGCGACACCAGGGCGTTGCCGAGTTCGGCTTGCGCGGCCCGGTTCCGGATAGGCAGAGTCAAGGACAATTGCGCACCATAAGTTGGATAACTGAAGTTACCCAGCTGACTCAGCGATGAAGTCGAGAGGGTCTGCCCGGGGCCTGTGAGCTGAGTGCCTCCCAGGCCGTTGCTGGCGTAGATGCCGGTCAAATCGAGTTCAGGCAAGAGGTGATTGTGCGCGAGACGGATGCTGGTTGCGTCGTTGGCGAGGGCGGCGCGGTTGGCATCAAGCTCCGGTCGCTTGGTGAGCGCCTGTTGCAACGCGGTGGCTGAGTCGATGGTGCGTAACTCACCTTCTGGATCGGGCTTCTCTGTGAGTACCAGATCGAGGGCTTGAATATTCGGATCTTGATCGGCGCCGATGGTCATGCGGAGCGCGTCCTGGGCTTGCTTGAGCGCGTATTCGCTTTGAATGACCTGCACCCGCCGGGATGCGACTTGCGACTCCGACCGGTAGATGTCGAGCGGCGGCAACGCGCCCAATTCCAGCGCGCGCTTGTCACGCTTGTAGGTGGCCTCGGCCGCGTCCATGGAACTGCGCGCGACCTCCAGGTTCCCTTGTGCTTCGACGACCGACCAGTACTGGCCCACGGCTTGCAAGATATTGTTACTCACTTCAGCGGCGAAATTGGCGCGCGATTGCTGTAGATTGCGCCGCGCGATCACCAGAGGCGCCTGGTTGGCGAATAGGCCGCCGTTCCGCAGGAGAGGCTGCGTGAACTGAAAATTGAGAGTGGAATTGACCGAAGGATCGAAAATGCCAGTGGAAGTGAGCCCGGGGTTGTTGAAGGAGTAATGGCTGCTGCTCAGTCCTGCCTGGACGTTGGTGCCGGTCTCGAAAGTCTGCGAGTAGGTGAGCTGAGTCGACCTGGTGATGCTCTTCGTCGCCAGCTCGACGCCCGTTCCGCCCAGAGTGGTTTGTGGGGGGAAAGTCGAATTATTCGTGATGTAAGATCCAGTGACAGACGGATCGAACGGCGAGTGCGCGCCCAGAAGGGCGAATTTCGAAAACTCCACCTGCGTTTCTTGAACCCTGACAAAGCTGTTGTTTTCGAGCGTGAGGACAACCGCGTCGCGCAGGCTGAGGGTCAGCTTTCCATCCACTACATAAGTTCGGAGGTGCTCCGGCGCCCCGAGTTTGTCGGCGCGGACCTGCGGCGTGGCCATATCGCCGTATCCCTCGCCTTTTTGTGCCCAGCCCGGCAGAGTGAATAGCGACGTGAGCAGCATGAAGAGCAGCAGCGGACGAGAGAAGGGCCTCAGCAGAGGGTCTTTCATTTCCCAATTCCTCCAAAAGGTGTATTGACTGGTGCGGGTGAGGACGCTGGCCGCCGCCTACTCCCAACGAATGGCTTCGACCGGATCCAGACGCGCGGCTTTGACTGCAGGATAAATTCCAAAAACCAGGCCAACCGTAATCGAGACGATGAACGCCAGCAGGATGGAACTCAGCGTCACAATCGTCGACCATCCGGCCAGCCAGGCGATGAGGCGCGACATCACAAAGCCAAACATGATGCCGAAACTTCCGCCCACAAAGGAAATCAGGGTGGCTTCGACCACGAACTGGCGAATGATGTCGGACTGTCGAGCGCCCACAGCGCGGCGCACGCCAATTTCGCGGGTGCGTTCCAGAATGCTGGCCAGCATGATGTTCATGATGCCGATGCCGCCCACCAGCAGGGAAATGGAAGCGATCGCGACCATGACGGTGTTGAACAATCGTTCCGTCCGTTTCTGTTCGGCGAGCAATTCGGCGGGGACAATCACGCTGAAATCGCCGGCCGAATGATGCGACGAATCCAGAATCGCCCGCACCAGTTGCGCCACCGACGCCATATCCGCGCTGTCGCGAATGTTCAGATAGATGCCGTCAATCTCGTCGCGTACTTCGCTGTAGTTATCCTCGAGGCGCAGAATCGCCGAGTTCAGCGGAACGTACATAATGTTGTTGAGATCCTGGGTGGGCACGCCCGCCACTTCCGTCTGGGAACTGAGTTGCGGCGAAGCCACGCCGATGACGCGGAACCAGGTTTCATTGGCCTTCACGTACTGGCCAATCGGGTCGGCGGACCCGAACAGGCTCGAGCGCGCAGCCGCGCCCAGCACGACAACAGGCGCCGCGCGGGTTTCCTCATCTTCGGTGAAGAACCGGCCTTGCAGCACGTGCAGGCCCGCAATCTTCAGGTAATCGGGATTGACTCCGTAGACCGTTGGCGGATCCTGCTGCGATTTCGGAATCGTCTTCGAGGGAGTCAGCCGCTTTCGCGGCGTGCCGGCGGCGATGTCGCCCACATCGTCGCGAATCACGCGATAATCCTGAAACGTAAGTCCCGGGGAAAGTTTGCGAACCTTCTGATGGGCCTGCCACTCGGTTGTTTCTTTCGCCTCGACGATCAGGTTGTGGACGCCCATCTGCTCAATCAGCGCCATTACTTTTTGCCGCGCACCGGCGCCGATCGACAGCATCGAGACCACGGCGGCGACGCCAAAGATCATCCCCAGCATGGTCAGCAGCGAGCGCAGCCGGTGCAGCAGCAGATTCTGCAACCCCAGTTGCAGGTCGGGAAGCCACTGCTGATAGCCATGCAGCAGTCGTGTGGGAGCGGTGGAAGCGGCAGTCGCCATTAGAGCGTGCCTCCGCCGCCCGGCGAGGACGCGCCGGAATTAGTTGTCTTCCGCGGCGCGGTCGGATCGACGAGCGCGACCTCAGTGCCGACGCCGACGCCATCAATGGCGGCTCGGCTTTCGTTCTCGGCCTGAATCTTCACCTCGTGCGCCTCGAAGTTGTTTCCATTGCGCACGTAAACCAGGCGCTTGTTCTCTTTCAAGAACAACGCCTGACGAGGCACATAGAGCACATCTTTTCGCGGATCGCTATTGATGAAAAGATGAGCCGTCAGTCCCGGGCGCATGCGCGGGTCCGTGGTGGCGAGCGTGATGGTGACCTCGAACTTGGTGGTGTTATCGTCCTCCCAGAACATGTGAGTGTTATTGCCGCCGACGGTTTTGACGGTGCCACGAAACTTAGATTCCGGAAACGCATCGATCTGGAAGTCGACCAACTGTCCAACCTTAATATTGTTACCTTCGAGTTCTCCAACCTTGGCCGACAGCTCAAGCCCTTTGGGATCGATCACCTGCCCTACGGTTCTTCCGGGTTCAACCTGGTCGCCTTCGCGATACTCCGGGAACGTCTGGCCGGGGAAGCAGCAAAATCCGCCCATCGCGCCCTGGTTCTTGTCCAGCGCAACCAGGCCATCCATGGGAGACGTCACCCGCATTTTGTCGATGTTGCCCTGGGCCTGGTCCATGGCGAGCTTGGCCTTGTTCCGTTTTTCTTCGGCCAGCGAAATGGTGGCTTGATTCGATGCGCTGCGCGACTTGACGTCTTGCTCGAGTTCAGCGAGCACGCGTTTAGCCTGGTCGAGGGCGAGATCGTTTTTGCGCGCGTCGATGGAGCTGACCAGTTCGTTTTTCTGCACATCCAACTCGGCGCGTCGGACGTCGAAGCGTGCCTTGAGCAGCGCGACTTTGTCTTGAGCCGTCACCACGGCCGCGTCGGCCTTCGCCTTGGTAATCTCCTGTTCGGCTTGCAGCAATTCCGAGCGATTCTGATCGAGCTTGAAATGTTGCTCGCTGGGATCGAATTCCATTACCAGATCGCCCTTCTTGACGGCCGCTCCGGTGTGCAACAAATGCGTGAGTTGCAGGGCGCCGCCGCCAATCGGCGGTGCAATCATGATCTCGGAATGGCTGGCGCGAAGTTCGCCGGTGACGAAGACCTTCATGTCGAGATCGCCGTGCTTCACCAACCCGGTTGGGACCTTGTCGCCCGCGGCAGCCGGCGAGGCTCGGCGCACAGCGGCCACCACGCCCACCGTGGCGCAAAGCACCACCGCTACTACTGCCCACGTGATCGCACGACGGCTTCTCATTTGATTGCGTCTACTCCTTCACCGAAGGATCTCTCAACGCCACCTGGTCTCCGGCGCTGACGCCACTGGCAACCATGATTCTGTCGCCGCTTTTCCTTCCGACCTCGATGTTGCGTTCCTCGAACTCGGTTCCTCGCCAGACGTAAGCCACGTTCTGTCCCGATTTTTGAAACATTGCTTGCGCAGGGATGGTGATCGCGCTGGCCACACGGTCGACGATGACGGTGACCTGCCCTGAGATGCCGGGCTTGAAACGCGAGTCGGTCTGATCGAGAACGATCTCGAGAGTAAAGTTGCGAGTAATCGGCCAGCCGCTGGTGAAATCCATGCTGGCGATTGCGCCGATCTGGGAAATATGTCCGGTGAATTGGCGGTCGGGGATGGAGTTCAACTGGACCGTAACCGGCTGATTAGGAGCGAGCCGGCCGCGCTCGGTCTCATCCACGCGCGAGGAAATGTGCAGCGTCGTGGCGTCGGGCAATATGGCAATCGGCGCTCCAGGCCAAGTTCGGTCTCCCGGCCGCCACGGAGCGTCGCTGGAGCCAGTCCAGTGCTGCAGAAGGCTGATGGTTCCTGCCGAGGGCGCGCGCAGGGTCATCAGGGTCAGAGAGCGTTCGGCTTTCGCCACGTCAAACGCGGCTTTCTTGCTGGCCTGCTCGGTGCTTTCGATGGTGGCTTTGTTGAGCGTCTGGTCCGACTTCTGTTTGGTCTCGGCCTCGCGAAGTTTTTGCTCGGCGTCGGCGAGTTTCAGGTTGGCTTCTTCGCCTTCAATCTTGGAGACGATTTCCTGCTTGCTGGCTTCCAGCTTGGCCGCTTCCACGTCGTAACGCGCTTTCAGCACCGCGGTCTTGTCTTCTTCTTCGGTGAGGCGCGCTTGCGCGCGGGCTTGGTCGATTCCCGCCTCCGCCGACTTGAGCGTCGATTTGTACTGCGCCAGATCCTGCTCTGTCTTCGTCTTGTCGAACTCGACTACCTCGTCACCCGGTTTCACGGCCGTGCCTTCGGGCGAAACCTTGATGATCTGCAAGTCGCCCGCCTCCGCCGGTGCGCTGATGGTCACCGATTTCAGGGCTTTGATTTCGCCGCGAAATTGCAGCGAGTCGAGAAACTCTCCGCGCTTCACTTCATAGATGGGAACCGTGGGCGTACGCTTGCCCAGTCGCACCGCGCCCAGGACGACTCCGCTTCCGGCCAGCACCAGGATCACGATGGCCAACACCTTGCCCCGCATCGAAAGCTGGCGGAAACGTCGAATCATTAGGAGCCACTCCCGGGTTTCTGTTCGTTATTTTGCGGAGCGCTGTTTTGCGGAGCGCTCTTTTCGGAGCCCGATTGGGCGCTCTGCTTGGCGACATCCACGTCGACCGCGGCAGAGAGATCGGGCATCAGCTTGGGGTCATTGCCCTCGATCGCCACCACCACTACAAACGATCGCAGCCTGCTGGAAAAATCTCCTCCTTCGCCCACGGGACCCATTTGATCCAGCTTGGCCGGAAACACCAGATCCGGGTACGCATCCAGCCGGACCTTGGCGGTCTGCCCCACCTGCAGGCTGGGAAAGTCCTGCTGGTTGGCCATCACGCGCACCTGCATGGCCGAGGGATTCACCACCTGCATAAACGGCTCACCCGGACGCACCTGGTCGCCTTCCTGCACCTCGCCCATGGTGCCCTGCTTCCAGATTGTGTTCAGCACGACCACGCCGTCGAGGGGCGAACGGATCTGCATCAGGTCGGCATTGGCTTGGGCGTGCATCATGGTCTGCTGGGTGCGATCGCGCTGAATTTCCAGGATGCGGATTGCGGCCTGGGCAGCCTTGCGCTTCAAGTCAAAGGTTTCGCGCAGCTGGTCATAGGTGGCTTTGGCTTCGTCGAGGTTCTCCTGATTTTTTTCCGCGTCGATGCGCGAAACGATCTCCGCTTTCTGGATTTCCAGTTCCGCTTTGCGGAGATTATCCTCGGCCGCTTTCAACTCGGTCTCGTCTTTGGCTCGAGCGGCATTCTCCTTCGCCTGTTCCTCTGCCACCTGATCCACCAGTTTGGCGTAGTCGGCCTGCTTGTCGACGAAATCCCGCATCTGGGCCTGGCGGTCAAACTCCACCAGCGGATCGCCTTTCTTTACGCGCGTTCCTGAAGGCGTCAGGTGAATAATCGTGAGGGTCGGAACCGACTGGCCCGCCAGCAGGGGGGCAAGAATCTCACGCGACTGCACCGCCTCGGTGGTTCCCTTGAGGCGCAGAACTTGACTTGAAGGAATGGAGGCTGACTGCGCCGAAGTTGCGGCCGCGGGAGTTTTGCCCCGCATGGCCACAAAGAAAATGGCGACCAGCACGGCGGCAGCCGCGAGCACGACCATCGAAACTATCCAACCGCGCAGCCATCCCGGACGCGGGCCGTCGTTCCCGGCTGGGCCCGATGGAAGTTGCGCGGGTGTGTGTTCCGGTCGAGTTCCCGGCTGGTCTGGTTGAGACTCAGAGTCGGGAGTCACTGTCGCAGGGGCCGAGTGCATGGATGTAATACTCCCGCCGTAGGAATCTGGTTGCACGGCAAAAGTTGCCCGCCGCTTCTGGCGCTACTACGTTATCTGAGTGAGCGCCGGTTTCCAAGCCTCTTTTAGATCGCGGAAGGTGGGGTGTTCTTGCGAATCCATTCCATTTTTTCTGCCAGGGCAATAACAATCACAATCGGCAGGAGATCAGGAAGGGAACCACGGTACACCGCGGCGCGAGATGGCATATCCGGCTGCGCGCCTGCGGAATGCGCAAACACGCACGACCACGACACGGCGTCGCAGCCGCCCTTTGACCCTACGGGAACGCCCGGATGGCGCCATTCCTCAGCAATGACGCTATTGCACTTCGTTCAGTTTCTGGTAGATCACCATCGCTACCAGCACCAGCAGAAAGACCCCGGACCCGATGCTGAATACCCACATCGGAACCGTCAGCCGGTTCACTTTGACTAACAATTCTGTCTGCTCTTCCTGCATGTGCGAATTGTTGTCATCAAGAAACAGTTGGTCATCCTCGTGCATGGTGAGAGTGCTCTTATAAATCAGGAGGACGATCAGACCAACGGCGAACAATCCGAATACTCCTCCAACGATCTCAATTGGCGTCATAAGCCACCTCGGCAGATTCCAAACCCAAGCGCAGCGGCATTCCACTTCATGGTGGGGGCATGCAGAACCCCAGCACCCAGTTCCGGGGAAGGCCCTAACGCCCCGATTATAGCCCCGTTGGCAAGCCTTGGGCAGGGAATAAATCCCTTTGTTCCGAGTCTGTTACAGAAGGGGGAAGAATGCGACTTCCGGGCAAAGCTCGCATCCAACCATATTAAAGATGGAAAGTCCGCCAGAGGGCCGAGATCAACCCTTGTGACGGAAGCAACATTTGTTATAATCGAACAGCTTTAAAGCCAAGGAGATACCAATGGCCACCACCACCGTCCCTGGAGTGTCGACCCCGGAAGTAACCAAGAAAGCCGCGCCCGTCACTCTCACCGCCAACGCTGTCACCAAGGTGAAAGAGATCATGGGCCAGCAGAACCCCGTTCCCGCCGGCTTGCGCATTGGAGTCGTGGGCGGCGGATGCTCCGGTTTCTCCTATTCCATGCAGTTTGAAAATGGCGCTGGAATGATGGACAAGACTTTCGAGATGGATGGACTGAAGGTGTTCGTCGATGCGACTTCGGTCATGTATCTGAATGGCTGCATTGTCGACTACGTCGAGACGCTCGAAGGCGCAGGCTTCAAGTTCGAAAATCCGAACGTGAAAAGCACTTGCGGCTGCGGATCGTCGTTCAGCGTGTAAGTTGTCGCGAAAAATTTCTGGAAAGTGAAGCGGCCTCATCGTTCGCGATGAGGCCCGTTTTTTTATGACTGGGTGCCCCGTCCTTGTCCCCGCGTTTTTTTGCGGGGACAGAGCCTGCCCTGAGCGAAGTCGAAGGGGCGGGGACTTTGATCGCCGGCCGACGTTATCTTCTAGCAGGAGTTCCTACTGCTGCTGCGGAGGATTGCTCGGCGGGTTCTGCTGCGTACTAAATCCGCCACTCGATGGCGTGTTTGGACTGCTTCCAAACCCCGAGGAAGATGAACCGAATCCGCTGTTGTTGCCGAATCCGCTGTTGTTGCCAGGTTGCCCGTTGCTGCCGTTCTGCCCGTTGAGATTCGGCGTGCCCGGCTGCCCGAATGTGGCTAATTGAGGCTGGTAGGGCGTCGTGATCAGGCGTCCCTGGTCCTGCGCCGGATCGTAAACAAACACCCAGTCCTTATACTTTTTCTTGTGATTGAATTCCCGGATGGTCGAGTCCTTGATGGGGCTGTTGCTGGCGACTCCTACAATCGGTCCGCCGATGACCTGGCCGGAGCCAAGCTGATTGCTCCCAGTACCGGTCCCGGTCGAGGAAGACTGCGAGCCCGGCTGCGAGGGATCCGAGCCGGTCTGCGGATTCTGACCAAATGTGGAATTGGAATTCGAACTGAACCCGGTGTTGCCGCCGAATGCAGAAGTTGGCGAAGAGGTGCTGTCGCCGGCCGGAGTCGCGCCCGGAATGACGCCGCCGCCCATGGCGCTGAGCGTCATCTGCACTTCGCCGAAGTGCAGCAGCTTGAAATCCGCGCACTTCGACTCCTTGCAGTTCAGCGGGTCTTTGTAGCGTTTGCGCAGAAAGCGCTGACGGTTGGTGCTCTCCAGATCCTCAAGCTTTACGGGATAGCGCCCGAACTTCTTGTAGTAGGCGCGGATGGCGCGCGAATACTGGACTCCGCGATGAATCATTTCCTCTTCGCGATCGCGCTTGATGTCGAAGGTGATGGTAGGAATAATCGCTCCCGCGAAGATGACCAGCAACGCCATCGCCAGCAGCAGCGTCAGCATGATGTAGCCGTGGTCACGGCGGACGGCTGTATTCCGCAGACCAGGTCGGCGTATTTGAGAACTCAAGCGCATCGCAATGTCCTCACCCCTGGGTCAGCGGGATGTTCTGCGGTGGACCGCTGTACACCATGTCCTGAATCGAAACCGAAGTTGGCGTAATGTGAATCACTTTATACCGCCGGTCCACGATCTCGCCCTCGCCCGCAACGAAGACATCGTCACCCGATTTCAGAAATATCTTTTTCGATGCTCCCACGGTACTGGCGAAACCATAAAACTTCAACGGAATGGCCGGCGGCGGCCCGGGCATCTGCGGAGTGTGGATGCCTCCTGCGATCCCTGCGTTTCCGCGGTCGAGCGCCGGAGGGTAATCTGGCTTCGGAATCACCACCTCATCCGGCCGCGAAACAAAAATGTTTCTTCCCGTGCCTTCATACTCGGTCTGCTCGCTGGCCGCCAGCAGGTCCAGCCGCAACGTCGGATCCAGATTCTCTACCCGCGGCTTCTTGCTGCCTTTCGTTCCGGGACGTCCTGGCGCATGCGTCGCCGCCGGCAGCGGCGCCGCCGACTCCGCGCTCGCGCTCGGCGTCGACGATCCCATGAACATCGGGATAACCTCATACGCCAAAGCCACAACCGCCACCAAGCCGAGCGCGGCCGCCCAAATGGTCTGCTTCTTGTTTTCGAGTCCCAGCTGCACTACGATCCCACCTTCAAATATGTTTCCAGCTTTACGCTCAACTTCACCGGGCCTTGCTGCTGGCTGCCCAGGGTGACGCTGTTGATGATGAAAAACACCTGGTCGCGCTCCAGCGCGTTGATAAACTTCGCGAGGGAAGTGTAGTTGCCCGCAAAGTCCGCATCCATCTCCACCGGCTGCAATCCGCCGACTTCCGCATCTCGTGGTTTATATTTTACCCCCTCGATTGAGACCCCATTGGCGCTGGTGAGTTTACCGAGTTCGGTCAGAATCTGCGATTCCTGGGTGGGGAAGCGTTTCTTGTAAAAGTCGTTGATCTGATGGCTGGCCAGCACGACTTTCTGCGGCAGATCTTTGAGCGGCGCCACCTGGGCGGTTTTCAGCTTCAACTCTGCCTGCAGCGTGGTCAGTTCTTGCTGGCGCGTTTCCGGCGAGCCGATGATCGGCGAAAAATAGATAGCGGCCGCCAGCAGATCGACACCGGCCATGATCGCGAGCGCAGTCTTCAAACTCCTCCGGGTTCGCCTTAAGTCAGGCATCAGTGCTTGCTCCCTTTCGGTGCGGCCGCCTTCGGACTGGCTTCGGTTTTCGATTTCGCATCCGTCTTGGCCGGCGCGGATGCAGCGGGCAGCGGCTCGGGAATGTAAATCGCTTCCATGTCGAACTGTTCGTTGTCGCCGGTAGTGGTCTGCAAAGGGTGTTCCGCGGTGACTTCAGTCTGCGCGAAGCGTTTCGAGTCTTCCATGCGGCGGAGCAGTTCCTCCGCCCGGTCGCGCGAATCGCCCGCCACCGACATCTTCAGCCCGAGACGGTTCTCCTCATCCAGTTCCGGGCTGATCGCGATCAGGTGGACGCGCGGCGGCATCACCTTCTCCAGACTCTCCAGCACACGCGTCCAGGAGAAGGCCTTGCGCTCGATCAGTTGGTTCAGAAACTGCGACTCATCGCGGGTGGTGCGATTTTCCGGCAGGTTGAGGGTGTGCTCGGCTTCGGCGCGCAGCCGGTCGCGATCGGCAATCATCGC